>Ga0114129_10001790_pt1 | contig 29271 bp, 32 predicted proteins | sample RhiMetdeltSRZDD1_FD_80071 | JGI IMG/M metagenome (GOLD analysis project Ga0114129, IMG submission 80071) | Populus rhizosphere microbial communities from Tennessee, USA - Rhizosphere MetaG P. deltoides SRZDD1 (version 2) (version 2) | ecosystem: Host-associated > Plants > Roots > Rhizosphere >... | reverse complement strand
GATCTGAGGATCTCCGCAACATGTTGATGGGGGAGGCATTAGACGTGCGCGATGCTGTTGCGACGGTACTGGCTTGTTCTCTTTTGGCACAGACGGTCTGTGCAATCACGCCGCCTGCTTCAGCCTGGTTGTTTTCCGAGAAAAATGCTTCGCCCACGGTATTTCACGCGACAGGACAGAACAGAACACGCGTGTGCCGTTATTGAACCGACGCTGCGCACAATTGCGTGGACTTACGAACCGTCACCTGTTCACGGCCCGCATGCCTGCCTCCGCGTAGCGCGTCCCCACCGCAATTCCTTGCGGCAGTAGCGCGTCAATCTCGCGCAACTCGTCGGCGTTCAGGTGGACATCGGCCGCTGTCGCATTCTCTTCGAGCCGCGCACGTCGCTTCGTTCCGGGGATCGGGACCACGTCCTCGCCTTGCGCCAGCACCCAGGCGAGCGCAAGCTGCGCCGGCGTGCAACGCTTAAGCGCAGCGATGCGCTTCACGCGCTCCACGACGTCGAGATTTTTCTGAAAGTTGTCCGCCTGAAACCGCGGATTGTTGCGACGCCAGTCGTTCGGAGCGAGGTCATCCGGCGCTTTGAACCGTCCGGTGAGGAACCCTCTGCCCAGCGGGCTGTAGGCCACAAAGCCGATTCCAAGCTCGCGGCAGACATCGAGCAGCCTGTCTTCGGGGTCGCGTGACCACAGCGAATACTCCGTTTGCAGCGCGGTAATCGGATGCACCGCGTGCGCACGCCGGATGGTTGCCTCACTGGCTTCGGACAAGCCGAGGAAGCGGATTTTTCCCGCCTTCTTCAGCGTCGCCATCGCGCCGACTGTCTCCTCGATCGGAACCGTCGCGTCGACGCGATGCTGGTAATACACGTCGATGGTGTCGATGCCGAGCCGCTGCAGCGAGGCGTCACACGCACGCCGGACGTATTCGGGCGCCCCGTTGATTCCCAGCCACGCGCCGTCTTCGCCCCGAACATTGCCGAACTTCGTCGCGAGTACGACTTGGCTGCGGCGATCGCGAATGGCTCGACCGACGAGGCCCTCGTTGGTGAACGGGCCGTACGCGTCCGCCGTATCTAAGAAATTGATCCCGAGCTCCAGCGCGCGATGGATCGTCGCGATCGACTCCGCATCGTCGTGCTCGCCATAGAACTCCGACATGCCCATGCAGCCGAGTCCCATCGCGGACACTCTGGGACCACCTCGGCCGAGTTGACGCATGTTCATGATGCGAATGTATTCGATCTCCGCCGGCGCAGCAGCATGGCATAAATGCAGCCGTTCACGGCGAGTACGGCAGCGCCGATGGCCAGTTGCGCACTACGCGTCAGACCTTCCGGATAGAGGATCGGGAAGACGTACTCACCGACGAAGTCGCCGGCATACGCCTCGAGTCCTGCCGCCGCTCTCAATGTGTTCTCGAGCGGCGTCAGCGGACAGATCGCGCCTGACCACTCGACGTAGACAGCCCAGACAACCGCGGCGAGATGCAGGTACAACAGCTTTCGCCATCGAACTACGAGCAGTCCGCCCATAACGACGAACGCGACGAATGCAACATGCGTGGCTACGATAAGCGTAGCCAGCACATGTGCGGCCGATGGGCTCATGGCCCTCGATCGTACGCGCTCAGGTCGTTGACGGCGAAGCCTGCAACGCTGCCGCCGGCGCCGGTGGGATGATGAGCCAGGCGATGAGATACGCCACAACGCCGAACACGACGGCGCCGGCGAAAATGGAGAGAATCACCCATGTAACGCGGACGATCGTGGGGTCCACATCGAAATACTCGGCAAGACAGCCGCACACACCGGCGATTCGTCGATCGGTCCGCGAACGCACCAAGCGCGGCTGTGGCGCCGCAGACGCGCCGTCAGCGGCTTCTGCTCGCGGCATCAGCAGCCACGCGGCGAGGTAGGCGACAACGCCCAGCACCACCGCGCCTGGCCAGATCGACAACACGACCCACGCGGCTCGAACCAGGGCCACATCCGTATTGAAGTAATCGGCCAGTCCGGCACAGACGCCGCCGATCTTGCCTTCGGCAGGCCGCCGAACGAGACGCCGCTTCGATGGGGGGCCTTCATATCCAGTCATCTCAATCTCCAACTCTCATCAATCGATACGAGGCCCGCTCTCCAATGGTTTCATGCGCTAGACTTTCCCTCCGCAGCGGATTCGAGGCGCTCAGATTCCAGGAGGACACCATGGCAACGACGATGACCTACGAGGATCTGAAGAAGAAAACGATCGCGGAGCTCCGCGATATGGCGAAGGGCCTCACGCACGAAGCCGTGCAGGGCTATACGCAGATGAACAAGGAGCATTTGCTGCCCGCGCTGTGCAAGGCGCTCGGCATCGAGCACGGCCATCATCATGTCGAAGCGGGCTTCGACAAATCAAAGATCAAGGCACGGATGAAAATGTTGCACGCCGAACGTGACGAAGCGCTCGAGGCGCACGACTCCGCGAAGCTGAAGGTGATTCGGACCGAGCTGCATACGCTCAATCACCGCATTCGCGCCCACATGGTCTAGTCGGGGGGCGCCGGCACGATGGTGCCGAGAATGTCCTTCAGCCGGCGCTGCACCTCGTTGCGCAACCCGCGCTTCACCGTGGCGCCGGCGTCGATCGTGACGCGCGGCGACGTCAGCGTGCCGCCGACGACCGCCGGCAGCATGATTCGGTTACCCTCGCGCGTAAAACGCGCGAGGTCGGTTCCCGCCTGTGCCGAGAGCGCTTCCGACAACGACACGTCGACGTGCCCGTCCAGCGCCTTGGTCGGAATGGTGAGCGCTCCCTGGCCGAAAAGATCAACGTCGGCTGAATGCAGCGACAACGCCGAGGCGGCGACCACCTGGCGGACGACGGCGAAGTTTGCCTCGATGCGTTCGAAGTTGTCGGTCGAGGCGCTTGCGTCCGACGCAGGCCGGCCAAAGAACAACACGATCGTGCGTACGAGGCCCAAGCGCTTCAAAGAGCCGCTCGAGATCGTGACTTGTCCTTCTCCAGCCGCCGCGGCAATGGCATCCGCCAGCGTAGCGCCTCGCCCGTTGAACGTGCCGCTCCCAGATAACCGGCCCGTGATTGTGTCGGCCGCGCCGCCAAACGCGGCCAACTGTGCCACATCGAGGTCGTTGATTTGCGTCCTGACCGTCGCGCGCAGCGAGCTCACATCTGAATCGATATCCAGTACGCCGCGGTACGTGCCGCCGAATAACTGGAAACTCACCGGTGACAACGTGATCCGGTTTCCCTGGGCGACGAGCGTCGAAACGAACTGACGCACGTCCACGCCGCTGGCACGGGCCGTTTGGGCGGTCACGCGCGCCACGATGCGTCCCGGCAGGACTGCGGCGGTTGTCGGACCCCGACGCGGCGTCCGCGGCGCGAACGCGTCCGCAAGCGCGATCAGATCGTCAACGTCGACATGCGCGGCGTTGACCTGAACGTCGGCGTCGAGTCGTGGAGATAGGCGGATGTCACCATGCGCTTCGAGCGTCGTTGCACCAGATGCCGCCGTGAAGCGTTGGAGGCTGAGATTTCCCTGCGACAACGACGCGTCCGCGGATATCGTGATTTCGCGGCCGCGGCTCGCGCTGGTGATGTTGTGCAATGCAATCGTCCGGATGGATTCGAGCTGTACACCGGAACTCTGTGTTGTGCTCCCGGGCGCGGATTCTGGCAACGTGAATGGAAGCGGCAGGTCGATGCGGCTGTTCGAGACGGCAACCTCGGCGTCCGCGATGCGCCGCGACCAGAGTGGCCTGAGCCCGGTTGAAATCTGAAGGTCAGACAGCACGAAGCGAACCGGTTCGCCCGCACGGACGTCGTGCAATGTGAGACCGGGCCGTGGAAAGATGCGGGCGCTGGCCGCACCGATCCTGACCGGTTGGCCAAGCCAACGGGTCGCCTGGCCCTCGAGCGTTCGGCGGACGCTGTCGCCGCTCATCAACTGGTAGAAGGCGATAACCAGTCCTGCTGCGACAACGAAGAGAACGCCTACGAGAATGAGAAGAAATCGGCGAATCACCGTCCACGGATAAGGTAGCAAGAAACAGTGCCCGAACTCCCAGACATTCTTCTGTACCTTCGCGCGCTGGAGCCGCGGATCATCGGACAGCGTGTTACGGCTGTACGCCTCGCCAGCCCATTCCTGCTGCGTTCCGTGGATCCACCGTTATCCGCCATTGAAGGCCGCCGGGTGGTCGCCCTGCGCCGGCTGGGCAAACGCGTGGTCGTTGAGGCCGACGGCGAACTGTTTCTGGTTTTCCATCTGATGATCGCGGGACGCTTTCGATGGAAGCCGCCCGGCGCCGCGATCCCCGGCAAAGTCGGCCTGCTTGCGCTCGATTTTGAGAACGGAACGCTGATTCTCACTGAAGCGGGTTCCAAGCGGCAGGCGTCGCTGTACCTCGTACAGGGTGAGGCAATGCTTGCTCAACACGATCCTGGTGGCCTCGAAGTGATGGACGCGGATCTTGCGACGTTTGCGGAAACGCTTCAGCGCGGAAATCACACGGTCAAGCGCGCGCTGACCGATCCGCATCTGTTCAGTGGCATCGGCAACGCGTACTCCGACGAGATTCTTCATTCAGCGCGTCTGTCGCCGTTCAAACAGACAGGAGGCATGTCAGAGGAAGAAATTCGCCGGCTATATGAGGCGACGCGGCTGACGCTGTCGCAGTGGACGGAACGGTTGCAGCGCGAGGCGGGCGACGAGTTCCCCGAGAAGGTGACTGCATTTCGCGACGGGATGGCTGTTCACGGCCGCTACCGACAACCGTGCCCTGATTGCGGCGCGCCGGTGCAGCGCGTCGTCTACGCCGCGAATGAGGCGAACTATTGCGCCAACTGTCAGACGGGCGGACGCCTGCTGGCGGATCGATCGCTGTCGCGGCTGCTGCGCGACGATTGGCCGCGGACGCTCGAAGAGCTGGAACGGAGAAAGGGCGGCATGTAGGACGAACCAAACGGCCTTCCTGCAGCATTGGGGCACGCCAAAGGCAGGCCTGATTTGACCCGCTGTAACTGACCCGGGAACAGAATCCCTGTAACCTAATCCCTGCCCAGTGATGTCGACGCGCGTTTTTGCGTTCGTGCTATTCGTGTGTCTCACGCTCCTGTCGGCACCGTTGCGCTCGCAGAATCTGCCGGAGCTCCGCTGGGGTGGCGATGCGGAAGGTGGCGCGCCATACGTCGAAGCCGATGCCGCCGATCCCACGCGAGTCGTTGGCTTCGATGTCGAAATCGCGCAACTGCTTGCGTCGGGCCTGGGAGCCACCCCGCGCTTCATTCAGGTCGGGTTCACGAGCATCGATGCGGCCGCGTCCCGCGGCGACTTCGACGTCGGCTTGAGCGGCATCGAGGACACACCAGCTCGTCGTGCCCGGTTGGCCGTTACGGTTCCGTACTATGAATTTCGGGAGGTCCTGACCGTTCGCTCGTCGGACAAGGACCGGTACCGCTCGTTGGCGGATCTGCGCGGTCGTCGTGTCGCAACGCTGGGAGCTACTCTCGCGTACGACCTGCTGGTCGATGCAGAAAGCCGCGACGGAATTGTCCCTGTGACCTACGAAGACGATGTGCATCCGTACAGTGACCTCGTGCTGGGGCGCGTGGATGCGGTCGTACTCGACGCGATTCTGGCGCAGCGGGGTGTACGACGGAACAGCGGGCTGACGAATCAGGCAGCAGTCCTTGCGGTAGGACATTACGTCGGCATTCTGTCAGCGGAGCAGAGTGCACTGCGTGATCGGATGAACGCCATTCTGCGAGACGCCATGCGCGACGGCCGTCTCGAACGCATCTTTCGGCGCTGGGACGTCTGGAACGACGATCAGCCGCGGTTGTATGCACGCGTGCTCGCAGACAAGTCTCCGTATCCAGTTCCAGCGTCGAGCCTTGTGAGTTCGACGACCGCTCCGGATGCCACGACGATGACGCCGGACGCCATGCGGACATTGTCACCTCCACAAACCTGGGAGGCCGCGCGTCGGTACCTCCCCGCGTTGCTGAGAGCGGCGGTCATTACGATCGTGCTTTCCTGCCTCTCGATGACGCTGGCCGTGATCACCGGCGCGCTGATTGCCAGCGGCCGTATCTACGGCGCGGGACCGCTCCGCGTCGCACTGACCGGTTACGTCGAAGTCATTCGCGGCACGCCGCTGCTCCTGCAGCTGTTCGTGCTGTACTTCGGGCTTGCCGCTATCGTTCAGCTTCCGGCGTTTCTCGCCGCGCTTCTCGGCCTCGGGCTGAACTACGCCGCGTACGAGAGTGAGATCTATCGCGGCGCACTCGAGGCGGTGCCCTCAGGTCAGCTCGATGCCGCGCGCACCCTCGGGTTCAGCGAACGGCAGACGTTTTTTCTCGTGCGCGCGCCGCAGGCCTTCCGGCTCGCCCTCGCACCCATGACGAACGATTTCGTCGCGTTGCTGAAGGACAGCTCGCTGGTGTCAGTGATCACGGTCGTCGAACTGACGAAAGAAACGTCGATCTTCGCAGCCAATATTGGTAGTTGGGTCATTCCAGGGATGATGTGCGCAGCGATCTACCTGGCGATGTCGCTCCCTCTTGCGAGATTGGCCAGGCGGATCGAGCGCGGGTGGCGACACGGATGAGCGTCCTCGATGTCCGCGCAATGGAAGTACGCCGAGGCGGCCGCCTGATCGTTGCCGACGCCACCTTCGCCGCTGCGTCCGGTGAAGTCGTTGCATTGATGGGAGCGTCGGGCGCAGGCAAGACGACCATCTTGCGTGCGATCGCGGGACTCGATTCGATCGAGGCGGGAACGGTCACAATTCCCCGTCCGGTCGGAATGGTCTTTCAGTTCCATCATCTCTTCGCAAACATGAGCGCCCACAGGAATGTCTGGCTTGCGCCTGTACACGTCTTGAGACAACCGCGTGCGGAGGCGGAGCGGCGCGCGCTGGAACTGCTCGCATCGCTTGGCGTGGGCGATCGCGCGTCGGCGATGCCACATGAACTGTCAGGCGGCGAGGCGCAGCGTGTAGCGATCGCCCGCGCGCTGGCGATCGAGCCGCACATCCTTCTAATGGACGAACCGACCGCATCGCTCGATGCCGCCAGACGCGGCGATCTGGCAACGACGCTTCGTCGACTCGCCTCGGAAGGCCGCACCATCATCATCGCCACACACGACGCGGAGTTTGCACGTGCGTGTGCGCATCGCGAGCTCACTGTCGAAGGCGGTCGAGTGCATGTTGTATCGTAGGTAACTTCAGTTCTGAATCTCATCAGCAATGAACCCCATGGCACAGACGACGGCTCTTTATATCGAGCGCGATACCGAACGGCAGATACGTCAGCGAAACAAGCTCTATTACCGCTTCAATCACTGGCCGATCTGGATTTTCGTGTTCTTCATTGCGCCAGGCCCTCTCACATTTGATTTGATCGAGCGCGGATTCGATCGGCGGCTGACGATGTGGCTTGCGATAGTGCTCGTGGGAACGGCGATCGCGGGGCTTCGCGGTCGCCTTCCCGGATGCGAGCCGCGCCCGTACATCATTCGGTTCACGGAAGATCGACCGAACCCCTTGTATCGGCGTGTGTGTTACACGGTCGCGTGGGGCGAAGTCGTCGCGTTCGCGGTTCTGAATATGGCGGGTCTCGCGTGGGCGGTGATCAGTGGAATGTGGCGACTGAAGCAGTTGTACGCCGTCGCCTATTTTCCGATTGCCGGAACGATGTGGCTGCTCGGGGCGTTCGGGGGGCTGCCGCGCGTGAAAGCGTCAACGCAGGGTGAAGGCCATGAACGCCGCTATTTCTATGGCTCGGTGTGGGCCGTTGCGGTGGCGCAGCCGACGCTGTGGCTCATGTGGAAACTGTTGCCCGAGACACCGATTGCCGATGCCGCGAAGCTGATTGTCTTCATCGGGATTCTTGCTGCCGTCGGATACATGGCCCGCCTTGGTCTCCTGCCTCGTACGCGTCCGATTGTTCCCGGCGAGCTGGCGATATCTGACTAATGCTCAAAGCTCAAAGCCCGATGCTCAACGCTCATCAATGCGTTGTGCTTCATTGGGCACTGGGCATCGAGCATTGAGCATTGAGCATTGAGCGAAGGTTACGAAGGCTGGGACGACTACGCGCCCTTCTATGACTGGGAGAACGCACGGACACTTGGCCGCCGCGACATCCCATTCTGGCGAACGCTGGCGCTTCAATCAGACGGCCCGGTGTTGGAACTGGGATGCGGTACTGGACGCATCTCGATTCCACTCGCGCGAGCGGGCGTTTCTGTGGTGGGCATCGATCGATCCGAGGCGATGCTCTCGCGTGCCCGCGAGCGCATCCGGCGCGGACGTTTGCCCTCCCGTGTACGACTGATTCGCGGTGACATCCGGGCGCTCCCGTTCCCCGCGTCCACGTTTCCGCTTGTGATGGCGCCGTACGGGGTGCTGCAGTCGCTGCTGCGCGAACGCGATCTCGCCGCAACGCTGGCTGCGGTCGCATGCGTGCTGAAGCCGCGCGCGACCTTCGGAATCGAGCTTGTTGCCGATCTCCCGTCGTGGAACGAATACGAGAAGCGTGTGAGCCTGTCCGGATGGCGTGGCGGCCGGCGAGGGGCACATGTGACGCTCGTGGAAACCGTGCGGCAGGATCGCGCCCGTCGGATGACGATCTTCGATCAGCAGTTCATCGAACGACGGGGAACGCGTCGGCGCACGCACATGTTCTCGCTGACATTCCGGACGCTGTCGGTGCCGCAAATGACGCGGCGCCTCGAGAAGGCGGGTTTTGAGATCTCGGCGCTGCTGGGGGATTATCGCGGCGGGCCGTGGGATCCGCGCGCCGATGTCTGGATGATCCTTGCGCGCCGGTGCTAAAATCAGCGGTCGTTTTTCCCTTGTGTTTTCAGGAGTTTCCCCATGTCTGGCCATTCCAAGTGGCACACAATCAAGCATAAGAAGGGTGCCGCGGATGCCAAACGCGGCAAGGTTTTTACGCGCCTCATCAAGGAACTGACGGTGGCCGCTCGGAACGGCGGCGGCGACGTCAACATGAACCCGCGCCTGCGGACCATCGTCGCCGAGGCGAAGGCGCAGAACATGCCTCGCGAAAACATCGAGCGGGCCATCCGCCGCGGGACCGGTGAAGAGCCTGGCGTCTCGTATGAGGACGTCACCTACGAAGGCTACGGCCCTGGTGGTGTGGCGCTCATGATCGAGACGCTCACCGATAACAAGAACCGGACCGTCGGTGAAATTCGCCACCTGCTCGCCAAGCATGCCGGCAACCTCGCCGCCGAAAACAGCGTCGCGTGGATGTTTCATCGGAAGGGCCAGATCGTCATCGAGAAGGGAAAGGTGGACGAGGAGAAACTGCTCGACGCCGCGCTCGACGCTGGCGCCGACGATGTGAACGATGACGAAAGCGGCTGGGAAATCGTCTGCACCCCGGACAACTTCGAAAAGGTGCGTGACGCCGTGAAGAAACTGGGTGTCGAGCCGGCGAGCGCCGAAGTGGCGATGATTCCCCAGAACTACGTCAAACTCACCGGCAAAGAAGCGCAGCAGATGCTGAAGTTGATGGAAGTCATCGAAGAGCACGACGACGTGCAGCACGTTTGGGCGAACTTCGACATCGAGGAGAAGGAGATCGAGGCCTCCCTGGCGTGAGAATTTTCGGCATCGATCCCGGCTCCGAGCGCACCGGCTACGGTTGCGTGGAGTCGGATGGACGCCGGCACGTGCTCGTCGCCTGTGGCACCGTCGCCGTGCCGCCGGGCGTCACATTCCCGAATCGTCTCGCGCGAATCCACTCGGGACTCTCGGTGCTGCTGACATCCTATCGTCCCGACTGTGTCGCCATCGAGAACCTGTTTCATGCGGCGAACGTCCGCAGTGCGCTCAAGCTCGGTCACGCCCGCGGCGTCGCCATGCTCGCGGCGGTCGAAGCGGGCTGCGACGTCGTCGAGTACACACCGGCTGAAATCAAGCGTGCCGTTGTCGGGTACGGCCGGGCCGAGAAACAGCAGGTCGGTCAGATGGTGAAGCTGTTGCTCGGTCTCCGCGCGGCACCGACGCCGCACGACGCAGCGGATGCGCTGGCGGTGGCGATCTGCCATCTGCATTCGATGCCGCCGGGCCGCCTGAAGGCGGCCCCTACGTACGACATACGAAATACGCCCGACGTAGGGGCCGGCTTTAGCCGGCCCAGACCGAAGACCTGGCGCCAATACCGTCCCCCGTCGCAAGGATGATTGCATTCCTCCGAGGGCGGGTCCTCGACAAGCATCCCAACCGAATCGTGATCGATGTGAACGGTGTCGGTTACGAACTGTACGTGCCACTCTCGACCTACTACGACGTCGGCGAGGCCGGAACAGAGATCGCGCTCCGTGTACACACGCATGTGCGTGAGGATGCACTGCAGCTGTACGGATTCCTGACGAGGCTCGAGCAGCAGCTGTTCGAGCGTCTCATTGCGATCAGCGGCATCGGTCCAAAGCTCGCCGTCGCCGTGCTGTCCGGCATCGACAGCGACGAACTCGTCGCGTCGATTCAGCGCGCCGACGTCGCTCGGCTGACGCGCATTCCCGGCATTGGCAAGAAGACCGCCGAGCGTATCGTCCTCGAACTGAAAGATCGCCTCGCGGATGTCGCTCAGCCCGCCACCATCGATGGCGCCGAACGGCCGCGGAGTGATCACCTGCGCGACGACCTCGTCTCCGCACTCGAGAACCTGGGCTATCATCGGCCGCTGGCAGAGAGAGCGGTGGATGCGGTGCGCGCGCGCGACGGCAGCGCGCCGTTCGAGGACGCATTGAAGGGCGCACTCCGGGAATTGATGCGATGACCGACCCTTTGAGAGCTTCAGGGTCGCCCCGAACGGTGTCGAGCGGCGACCGTCTGGTAACCGCCGGTCGCGTCGAAGACGACGCGCAGTACGAAGCGGGACTGCGGCCACGATCGCTCGACGAGTACATCGGACAGGATCGTGTGCGCGACAACCTTCATGTGTCGATTGCAGCGGCCCGCGGTCGCAAGGAAGCGCTCGATCACGTCCTGCTGTACGGGCCGCCAGGCCTCGGCAAGACAACACTCGCCTACGTCATCGGCAACGAGCTTGGCGTACCGGTTCGGGCGACCGCAGGGCCGGTGATCGAGAAACCCGGTGATCTCGCGGCGATGCTCACCAATCTTCAACAGCACGAAGTGCTGTTCATCGACGAGATCCACCGCCTGGCGCCCGCAATCGAGGAAATCCTTTATCCCGCCATGGAGGATTACGAGCTCGACATCGTGATCGGGCAGGGACCGAGTGCCCGGTCCGTGAAGGTGCCGGTGCAGCGGTTCACCCTGATTGGCGCGACAACCCGTGCCGGCTTATTGACGTCCCCCCTGCGTGCGCGGTTCGGAATCGTGCACCGGCTCGACTTTTACACAGACAGTGACATCGAGGAAATCGTGCGGCGTTCGGCCCGGATTCTGGGCGTTCCGATCGATGCCGACGCCACGTCGGAGATTGCGAGGCGGTCGCGCGGCACCCCACGCATTGCGAACCGGTTGCTGCGGCGTGTGCGCGATTACGCGCAGGTCCGCGCCGACGGAACGATCACCAGCGAGGTCGCGCGCGCCGCGTTGAAGCTGCTCGAAGTGGACGACCACGGCTTCGATGAAGTCGACCGGAAGCTGCTGCGGACGATCATCGACAAGTTCAGCGGTGGGCCGGTCGGGGTCAACAGCATCGCGGCCGCTATCAACGAGGAAAAGGACGCCATCGAAGATATCTACGAGCCGTTTCTGATTCAGGCCGGATTCCTCGATCGCACGCCGCGCGGCCGTGTCGCCACGGCGCGCGCCTACGAATATTTCGGGCTGACGGCGCCCGGGAGGGACTCCCGATTGTGGTAACTGACACTTCGGCGCCCGCTGCGCGCCGCGCGCGCATTTCCAGCCTGGCGACGTATGTACCGCCGAAGCTGCTCACCAACGCCGATCTCGAACGCCTGGTCGATACGACGGACGAGTGGATTCTGCAGCGAACCGGGATACGCGAGCGGCACATCGTGGACCCGGGCGTGGCAACGTCGGACCTGGCCGCCGAAGCGGCGCGCGAGGCGATTCGCCGCGCCCGCCTCGACCCCACCGATATCGACTTCATCGTCGTCGGCACGACCACGCCGGACATGATGTTCCCGAGCACGGCGTGTCTCGTGCAGCACAAGATCGGCGCGACACATGCGTGGGGGTTTGATCTCGGCGCCGCCTGTTCGGGCTTCACCTACGCGCTCACGACCGCTGCGCAGATGGTGATGGCCGGAGGCAGCAAGCACGCGCTCGTCATCGGCGCGGATGTGATGTCGAGCATCATCGACTACACCGATCGGACGACGTGCGTCTTGTTTGGCGATGGCGCAGGAGCGGTGGTCGTGGAAGCCTCGGACGATGACCGGATCGGCATTCTCGATTTCGAAAACTATGTCGATGGCAGCGGAGGCGACGCGCTCTGCATGCCCGCTGGGGGCAGCCTTCGCCCGGCGTCGCTGGAGACGGTCGATCAGCGGCTTCACTACGTGAAGCAGGACGGCGCGACGGTGTTCAAGTTCGCCGTGCGCAATACCGAGGAGGCGGCACGGGCGATCCTCAACCGCAATGGCGTCAAACCGTGCGAAATCGACCTCTTCGTTTCCCACCAGGCCAACCGCCGAATTATTCTGTCCGCCACTGAAAAGCTCGGCATTCCGCAGGAGAAAGTCGTCATCAACATCGAGCGCTTCGGCAACACAACAGGCGGCACGATTCCCCTAGCGCTGAACGATGCGGTTGAGCAGAAGCGCTTGAAGGAAGGCGATTTGCTTCTCCTGGCTTCGGTAGGCGCCGGCTTCACGGTCGGCGCCGTTCTGATGCGATGGGGGCTGAAGCAGTAAAACCGGACGTTCGGCTGCGGCCGCTGACGCAGGGTCAGCAGGCGCGGCTCGTCGCCCTGCGACGTGTCGCCGAGCTGTTGGACTCGGCGTTTGTGCTGCCCGGAACTACATACCGCATTGGGCTCGACCCGATCATCGGGCTCGTTCCGTGGGTTGGTGATCTAGTCTCGCCGCTCTTCACTGTCGCGCTCCTCTGGCAGGGGCGCGACGTCCGCGTTCCGAAGGTTGTGCAGGGCCGCATGATTGTCAACGCAGCGGTCGACGCCATCATCGGCGCCATTCCATTCGCCGGCGACCTTTTCGACTTCGGCTGGAAGGCGAACCAGCTGAATATGGCTCTGCTCGAACGGCACGCCTACGAGGACCATCCCGCAAGCTTCGGTGATTGGGTGTTCGTGTTTACGATGATTGCCATCGTGATCCTGCTTGCTGCTGTCCCGTTCGTTATTGCCGGCTGGCTGATCGCATGGGTGGCCGGTTCCGTGCCGCGCTGAAATGCCCACGCGCAGACCGGCTGCAGCTCGAAAGGCTGCGACACGGCGCTCAGGCGCGCGACACCGCGAGCCATCACCGCCTTCGCGTGTGTTCCTCCTGTCGCCCGCCAACTGCGGCGGCATCCGCGCTCAGATGATGCTTTCACCGAACGCAGGCTTCGAGCTTGCCCGACAACTGCAGAGCGATGCCGGCGCGCCGCTCGGGGAGGTCTTCAGCTTTGTGAGCGGCCTGTATTTTCGCGGGAAGCTTGCCTATGCACGTCGATTCGCACGTCCGCCGGATCCCACCGATCCGGTTGTCGCAGGTGGTGTCGTGGTCATCACGACGAACACAGGACTGAGGGCGGCCGATACGCCGGTCACGATCGAATCGTTCCGTGCCTTCGCACTCGGCGACATCGATCTGCGAAACGAGTCCTATCGAAGACCGCTTGAACAATCCGCCAAGGCGTTAAGGGAAGCCATCGGCCCGGATTGCGAAGTGGTTCTCCTCGGCAGCGTCGCATCGGGCAAATACGTCGATCTGCTGCTGCCCATCTTTGCCGACCGACTGATGTTTCCGGTGCATTTCGTCGGACGCGGCGATATGAGCCGAGGTGGCCTGATGCTGCGCTGTGTCATGGCGGGCTTCGAACTGCCGTACGTCCCGCTTGCCGGAGCGATTCGCCACGGTCAGCGGCCTCCGAAACTGGAGCCGCTGAGACCTCGAACAGCGGGAGCCACGGCGAAAAGCACGAAATGACGACCGCGTCGCGTATCACGATTCCCGAGAGCGGCGACGCGAAGCTCGTCGTCGACAAGCGTGAAGTGCGTCTGACCAATCTCGACAAGCCCTTCTGGCCCGAGCGAGGCATCACCAAAGGAAACCTCATTCAGTACTACGCAGACGTCGGGTCTGTGCTGCTGCCGCATATACGTGACCGCGCCATGGTGATGAAACGCTACCCCCACGGCGCCGCGAGCGAGCCGTTTTTCATGAAGCGGGCCCCCGTCCCGCGTCCGGAGTGGATCCGCACCTGTTCGATCGCGCACGACTCTGGCAACGTCATCGACTTCCCCGTCATCGACGACATGCCATCGCTGCTCTGGGTCATCAATCTCGGCTGCATCGACTTGAATCAGTGGTACGCGCGCTGCGACGACATCAATCGTCCTGATTACGTTCACTTCGACCTGGACCCCGGGCCGGGTGCAACCTTCGACCATGTTCGCGAATCCGCGTTGATCGTTCGCGACGCGCTCGAGGGATTGAAGATGACGCCGCTGGTGAAGACGAGCGGATCGAGAGGGATGCATATATATGTGCCGATTGTCCGGGGGCCGCTGCAGAAGACGGTGTGGACGTTTGCAAAAGCACTGGCGGTGACGCTGGCCTCGCGGAACCCGGCACTCATGACCGCCGAGTACCGTAAGGAGAAACGTCCAAAAGGACGCGTGCTCGTCGATTACAACCAGAACCGGTGGGGCAGCACGCTCGCGAGCATCTACTCGGTTCGTCCGACGCCAGTTGCGACGGTGTCCACGCCGCTTCAATGGGCGGAGGTGGCGCGCGGCGCGCGGACAGAAGATTTCCGCCTCGATAACGTGCGCGATCGCATCGGCAAACTCGGCGACCTGTGGAAGCCGCTGCTCGCATCGCGCGGGCGGACGGATCTGACGAAGTTCGGTTGAGACGGCGGGCTCAGTCGCCTAGCAATTCGCCGATCGGCTTCAAATCTTCGATTCGATCACAGAACGCCTTGACAACGACCAGCATCGGCACGGCGAGCAGCGTCCCCCAGATGCCCCACACGAAACTCCAGAAGATCAGGCCGATGAACATCGCGACCTCGTTGGTGCGCGCGGCGCGGCTCGTGAGCCACGGTGTCAGCAGCCATCCTTCGAGGCTCGTAATCACGACCGACACGCCGGCCACGGAGAGCGCCATCGGGATGGTGCCGAACTGCAGGAATCCGACGACAGCAGTAGCGGCGGCAACGATCACGGGACCGAAATACGGAATGCTGTTGAACACGCCGGCTGCGATGCCCCAGATTGTCGCGTTGTTGACGCCCATCCAGCGGAACGCCAGCCACGTGGCTACGCCGACGACCGCGCTGGCCGCCACGCGCAGCAGGAGAAAGCGTTCAATCTGCGCGTCGATTTCGTTCAGGATCTGGACCGTGATCTTTTTTCGTTCCAACGACGGGCCGGCCAGTTTCACCAGCTTCCGCTTGACGAGATCCCCTGAGGCGAGCAGAAAGAAGACAAAGAAGATGACGAGTGTCGCCTGCCCGGCAAACGCGAACGCACTGGCCGAACCCCACATGAGATAGCCGCGCACGTCGATTGCGGGCTCCTCTATCTGCACGCGCTGGACGCCGGCGCTGACGGGATTGCGTGCGGTGGTTTCGTCAGCAGCCCGTTGCAGCTCGGTGGCGGCCTGCTGAACCTGCTGAATCGTTCCACCATTGGTGTTGTTGCGGCGCAGCGCGACGCGCAGCTTCGCCGCTGCCTCCGGTACCGCCGCAACCATCGCCGCCGCATCATCGGAGAGCGCGTACCCGGTGTAGGCGAGGCCGCCGGTGAATAGCAGCATGACCAGAGCAGCTGCAATGACGCGCGGTAACCGGACCCGCATCACCGTGACCACCACCGGTTCCAGCGCGTAGCTGATGAGCACGCTGAGAACAATGGGAATGAACACCTCGCGTGCCCAGAACAGAAGCGCGATGGCGGCTGCGGATGCCACAACGACGAGTGCCACACTGCGCAGCTTGACGTCGATCGGCGCCGTGGTCTCCGGCTCCGGCTCACGCGCGCGCCGAATCAGGTCGTGTACTCGTTCTGCCATTTGTATCTTGCGGCGCCACGGCAAGCCCGGCGCGTGCCTGCAGCGCCTTGTTGATGGCCACCGCGGCTTTCGCGCCCTCGGCGGCGGCAACAATTGCAAACTGCACGTCACGTGACGCATCGCCGACGACATAGAGGCCCGGGAGATGCGTCTGACCCAGATTGCCCGTCTTCACGACTCCGCCGCGATTCATCGCGCACCCGAGGCGCGCCGCGAGGTCGCATTGCTGACGCTGACGCTCTGAAAAAAATATTGCTTCGCAACGTATCGAAGCGCCGTTGGCGAACACCATGCCTCGCACGACGGGACCGTCGTGCTCGACGCGAACAATCCTCGACGCGTGCACCTCGATGCCCTCCTGGTCGAGTTGCTGCCGCTCGTGCGGACGGATGAGCCGTGTGCCGTTCGTGCAGAGGACGACGCGTGAGGTCCACGTCTTCAGCGATAGCGCGAGTCCCGCGCCGGACGTCCCGCGCCCGATGACGACGATGGCCTGATCGCGATGCTCCCATCCGTCGCAGTACGGACAGTGGTGAACCGTGACCCCATAACACTCCTGGAGACCCGGGATGTCGGGCACGTGATCGCGAACGCCGGTGGCGATGAGCGCCATGCGCGCGCGGACTGTCTGATGATCGTCGAGCGTCGCTTCAAAGAAGTCGCCAGTGTTTGCCAGGCTGGTGACCGTCACGTTCCGAGGTTCGACGCCGTACGGACGCAACTCCTCGCGCCCGAGACGAAGCAGCTCCATCGGTGGGATACAGTCGCGGCTGAGGAAGCCGTGCAATGCCGAAGATCGCGCGTTGCGCGGTTGTCCGGCATCGCACAGCAACACACGCCGGCGGCAGCGCGCAAGCACCAGTGCGGCGCTGAGACCAGCTGGACCGCCCCCGATAATGATGACGTCGAACACGCTCCGGCCGAACTGCAAGCGACTGGCCACCTGTAGGCGGCCGGACTTCTAAGGCGGCGATGAACGTTTCGGATTTTGATTTCGAACTGCCCGATTCGCTGATTGCGCAGCATCCGTCTCAGGAACGCGGCGGATCGCGACTACTGGTACTTCACCGCACCGGAATGATCGAACACGTGACCTTCGCCGACCTCGACCGGTATCTCGTGTCGGGCGATCTCCTCGTTCTGAACAATACGCGCGTCTTTCCGGCGCGACTTCTGGGTCGTCGGATTCCCAGTGGCGGCGTCGCTGAGTGTTTGTTGTTGAACCGCGAACCTTCGAATCCCGAATCCCGGATCCCGAATCCCGGCAGCGAAGTATGGGAATGCCTCGTTCACCCCGGTCAGAAGTTGAAACCCGGCGCACAGCTCCTGTTCGAACGCGGAGGCATCGTCATCGAAGGTGAAGTGCTGTCGATGCACTTCCAGGGACGCCGGACGATCCGGCTCAGAACCGGCCATGCCGGCGGGCTTGCCGAGGCTATCGATCGCGTCGGACACATCCCATTGCCTCCCTATATCAAGCGCCACGACGAGGAGTCGGATCGACACCGCTATCAAACGGTATATGCGCATGAGCGCGGATCAGTCGCGGCACCGACTGCGGGTCTGCACTTCACAGCCGGACACCTGGCCGGGCTTGCTGCGCGCGGCATCGAGCTCGCGCAGGTAACGCTACATGTCGGCTACGGCACGTTCAAGCCGGTCAAGGTCGAGCACGTCGAGGAACACGTCGTGGAGGCCGAACGCTACACCGTCAACACTGAAGCGGCAGCCGCGCTCACGCGCGCCAGGCGCGAACGTCGGCGGATCATCGCCGTCGGCACGACGACTGTCCGCACCCTCGAATCCGTCACCGTGGACCCTGATGGAGCGGTGCAGGCTGGCAGTGGCGAAACGAATCTCTTCATCCACCCGGGTCACCGATTCCAGCTCGTGGACGCGATGATCACGAACTTCCACCTGCCGCGGTCGTCACTCCTGATGCTCGTCTCAGCATTCGCAGGACGTGAACGCCTTCTCGCCGCCTACCGCGAGGCGGTGGAAACGGGATACCGCTTTTACAGCTACGGAGACGCAATGTTGATTTTGTAAGGGGGGAAGGGGTTAGGGGGATGGGAGAAGGGCTGGTCTAGTCGCGAGGAGAAGGAAATAGGCGGACAAAACCGAGCGCCTTCGTCACCTGCTACAACCTATGACGATCGGCATTGGTGAGCACTCTTGCCTAGTGACGAGCACCTTCTGCCTAGACCAGCACTTCCCCCTTCCCCCCTCCCCTTTCCCCTATTACTGTTCCGGCATGCCGTTTCCCTACGAGGAATTCGACGTCACGGGCATTCGCACCTATCCACTGAACTCGCGCAAGAGCAAAGCGAAAGCAGAGGATTTTGCTCGCTCCGTCCCACGCGGCGCATCCTTCAAGACGTGGCTGGACTCGCTCCCGGCGATGCTCGGCGCGGCTGACATCCGCCGTGTAGCAGCCGCGATAGTGACCGCAAAAAAACGTAACGCGGGCGTCGTCTGGGGAATCGGCGCCCACGTCATCAAGACAGGTTTATCACCTGTCCTGATTGACCTGATGGAACGTGGTTACGTCTCCGCGCTCGCGATGAACGGCGCAGGCATCATCCATGACTTCGAGGTTGCGCTGGCCGGCGCCACATCGGAAGATGTCGATGAAGCGCTCGGACCCGGTCGGTTCGGTATGGCGGAGGAAACCGGCACGCTGCTGAACGAGGCGATTCGCGCGGCGCGTGCCGGAAATAAGGGCCTCGGTCAGGGTGTGGCCAGCTTCCTCGCGGGGCGTCAACCCGCATACGGAACGAAAAGCCTCGCCGTTGCAGCTCACCGACTGGGCATTCCCTTAACCGTCCACGTTGCCGTCGGCACCGACATCATTCATATGCACCCCGCGGCGTCGGGAGCGGATATCGGCGAGACGAGCCTGCGCGACTTTCGATACTTCACTGGGTGCGTGGCCCGGCTGACCGGTGGCGTGTATCTCAACTGCGGGTCGGCGGTGATACTGCCCGAGGTTTTCTTGAAGGCCGTTGCCCTCGCGCGCAATCAGGGCGCGTCGCTCGAAGGGTTGACCACGGTCAACATCGATTTCCTTCGGCTGTACCGTCCTCAGACAAACGTCGTGACACGGCCAGTCGCGGGGATTGGAAGCGGAATCTCACTGATCGGCCACCACGAGATCCTGATCCCGTTGCTCGCCGCCGCGGTGATTGAATCGGAATAATCCGAGTGGGTGGCTTGCGGGTTTGATGATGAACGGGCTTGCCTAGCCGTAGCTGGCGCCCGGTTCCAGCGCGAGCGAAGGCTGGTGCCGGAGGGCAGACTCGAACTGCCGACCCCGCGCTTATGAGACGCGTGCTCTAACCGGCTGAGCTACTCCGGCACGAATCGTCGATTTTACTATGCTGTGGCCGAGCGTTCGTGACATCACATCTCCATCAGCGCGTTCGAAAAACCATCGAGCGCCATGCGTTGTGCCCACCCGGCAGCCATGTGCTCGTCGCAGTTTCGGGCGGATCCGATTCCGTCGCACTGCTATTCGTGCTGCGTGATCTCGCCGAAAACGAAAAACTCACGCTCGTCGGACTCGCGCACCTCAATCATGGGCTTCGTCCGACAGCCGATCGCGACGAACAGTTTTGTCGCGAGCTCGCGGACCGGTTGCACCTTCGGATTGCTGTCAAAACCGAGGATGTGAAAGGGTTTGCGAGCGTACGAAATCTGTCAGTCGAAGATGCAGCCCGCAGGATCCGATATGACTTTCTGGAGCAGGCTGCCGATGCCTTCGGCGCCGATCGCATCGCGGTCGGCCACACGCAGGACGATCAGGCGGAAACCTTTCTCCTCAAGTTGATTCGAGGCGCCGGACTTACCGGCCTCGCGGGGATTCGTCCCCGGCGGGGACGCATCATCCGGCCGCTGCTCGACGTGGCGCGCGGCGACTTGCGCAGGTATCTGTCCGACCTCGGGGAGCACTGGGTTGAGGACGAATCGAACGAGGATGTCGCAAATCCGCGGAACCGGATTCGCCACCGAGTGCTGCCGGAACTCGATTGCGCCGCCCGCGCCTCGACACGCCCTGCCATCGCCCGTGCTGCCGGGTTGGCCCGGGAGGACACCGAATGGCTCGATGAGCTGGCCGAGCGTCGTTATATGGCGCTGGTGCAGACCTCGGAAGATGGCGTGACGATTGAAGCGACTGAATTGGCGGCAGAACCTGCGCCCGTCCGGCGGCGGGTTCTGTTGAAGGCCCTGAGAGTGGCAGCTGGCGGCCGGGAGGTCGGGCTCGACCATGTTGAAGCCGCTGCGGCGGCGCTGGCGGGCTCTGCCGGCGGGGCCGATTTTCCGGGTGGACGCGTGGAACTTCGGCGCGGAAAACTGGTCTTAATACATCAGAAACCTGCGCCGAAGTGATACTCTTGATAACTCGCTCTGCGGGAGGAGTTTTTTGAATTCGACCCTGAAAAGCCTCGCATTCTGGATAGTTCTGGTCCTGGTCGGGATCTTGGTCTGGAATATCTCCACCCGCTTCCAGCCGAGTCAGAAGGCCGAGAAATTCAGCGAATTCATGTCGAAGGTCGACTCTGGTCAGATCTCCAGCGTCACCATTGTCGGCAACGAGATTACCTACATTTCCAAGAACGGGGACAGCTTCCGGACCTACGCACCTGCGCAGTATGAAGGGCTCGCTAACAAGCTGATAGACCGGAACGTAGTCGTGTCGGCGCGGGAGGCGACGACCAGTCCGTGGGCCGCCTTGCTGTATTCGTGGGCGCCGATTCTCCTGATGATTGGCTTCTGGATCTTCTTCATGCGCCAGATGCAGAGCGGCGGCAACAAAGCGCTGTCGTGCGGGAAGAGCAAGGCGAAGCTTTCGTCCAGCGCGCAGAAGAAGGTCACGTTCAAGGACGTCGCCGGGGTTGACGAGGCCAAGGACGAACTGCAGGAGATCATCGAGTTCCTCCGCGAGCCACAGAAATTCCAGAAACTCGGCGGCCGCATTCCAAAAGGCGTGCTCCTGATGGGGCCGCCGGGAACGGGCAAGACGCTGTTGGCGCGCGCGGTCGCGGGCGAAGCGAACGTTCCGTTCTTCTCGATCAGCGGCTCCGACTTTGTCGAGATGTTCGTCGGCGTCGGCGCCTCGCGCGTCCGCGACCTGTTCGAGCAGGGCAAGAAGAACGCCCCCTGTATCGTCTTCATCGATGAAATTGACGCGGTCGGCCGACACCGTGGCGCCGGACTCGGCGGCGGGCACGACGAGCGCGAACAGACACTCAATCAGCTGCTCGTCGAAATGGATGGCTTCGAGTCGAATGAAGGCGTCATCCTCGTCGCGGCAACCAACCGCCCCGACGTGCTCGACCCGGCGCTGTTGCGTCCCGGCCGCTTCGATCGCCGCATTGTCGTCAACCGTCCGGACGTCAAGGGCCGGGAAGGCATCCTCGCGGTCCACACCAAGAAGATCCCGCTGTCCGACGATGTCGACGTCGCGGTCCTGGCCCGCGGGACGTCAGGCTTCTCGGGCGCCGACCTTGCGAACCTGGTGAACGAAGCTGCTCTGAATGCGGCGCGTTACAACCAGAAGGTCGTTCGCATGGTTGATTTCGAGTTTGCGAAGGACAAGGTGCTCATGGGCGCCGAGCGGCGCTCAATGATCATCAGCGAGAACGAAAAGCGCATCACCGCGATTCACGAATCGGGGCACGCGCTGCTGGCCGTCATGCTGCCGCACGCGGATCCGATCCACAAGGTCACGATCATTCCGCGCGGCATGGCGCTCGGTCTGACGACGATGCTGCCGATTGACGAGAAGCACAATTACTCGCGCGATTATCTGCGCGATCAAATCTGCATTCTCCTCGGGGGCCGCATCGCTGAGGAGATCACGCTCGGCAGCATCACCACCGGCGCGGGCAACGACCTCGAACGTGCGACGGATCTTGCCCGCAAGATGGTCTGCGAGTGGGGGATGAGCGATTCGATGGGTCCGCTCACCTTCGGCAAGAAGGAGGAGCAGATCTTCCTGGGTCGCGAGATCGCGCAGCACCAGGACTACAGCGAGGACACGGCGCTCAAGATCGATCACGAGGTCAAACGCATCGTCACCGACGCCTACGGCCGTGCGCAAGAGATCCTCACGCAGTACAAGCCCCGGTTGACGGAGATGGCCGACGCTCTGCTCGCGCGCGAAACGCTGGACGCCGAACAGGTCCGGCGCATTGTCGCGGGCGAGCGGCTTGACGATCCGACGCCGGCTGCGCCTCCCACGCCGCAGGTGGCGCCGCCGACGCCTAAGGCGAAGGAGCGGCCGTCGATCGTGCCGCCGATTCCGCCACGCCCCGTCACGCAGGAATAAGTTCCGCACTTCGCACTTCACACTTCAACCTTCGAACTTGTTGTAGTGTGTCGGCCGTGGAGCCGCGGCGTCGGTTCATGGTACCGCTCCCGAACGGCACGTCGCTCGCCTTGGGAGAGCGCACCGTGATCATGGGCGTGATTAATGTCACGCCCGATTCGTTTTCCGATGGCGGCGCCTTATTCGATCCCGCCGCCGCTGTCGAAGCGGGCGAGCGGATGGTGGAACACGGCGCCGGCATTCTCGATGTCGGGGGCGAATCGACCCGTCCCGGTGCGTCCACCGTCGACGCGGCCGAGGAGCAGCGCCGTGTGATACCGGTCGTCGAGGCACTGGCGAAGCGCGTCGATGTCCCCATCTCGATCGACACCTACAAGGCGGCGACGGCGGCGGCTGCGCTTGGTGCCGGTGCGTCAATCGTCAATGACGTCAGCGGCCTGCGATACGAGCCGGCGTTGGGAGAGGTTGTGGCGCGCGCCGGTGCGGCGATTGTCCTGATGCATACGCGCGGCCGTTCGCGCGACATGTATCGACAGGCATCGTACGGCGATGTAGTAGCGGAAGTGCTCGACGAACTTCGCGAGAGCATTTCGTTTGCGACCGGTGCGGGGGTCTCGAAAGATCGCATCCTGATCGATCCGGGCTTGGGATTCGCGAAGGAGGCGCCGCACAGCTTCGAGGCGCTCGCTCGCCTTGATGAGTTCAGCGAACTGGGACGTCCGCTGGTCGCAGGTCCGTCCCGGAAATCGTTCCTCAGGCGGCCGCTCGGCAGAGAGGTTCCGGCGCCGGCGCGCGACTGGGCGACGGCAGCGGCGGTCACGGCCGCGGTTCTCGCCGGCGCTCACGTCGTGCGCGTCCACGCGGTCGCCGAGATGCTGCAGGTGGCGCGGGTGGCTGACGAGATTCGGCGGTATTATCGCGTCGATTCATGAACTGGCTGGCCACGCTCCTCAAGCGGCCCGAAATCGGATGGGCCGACGCGCTCGACATCGCGATTGTGTCGTTCCTCCTCTACGAGCTGCTGCTGCTGATTCGAGGAACGCGTGCAGTGCAGATGGCCTTGAGTGGCGGCTTCCTGTTGCTGCTCTATTTCCTATCGCAGTGGCTGCAACTCGAGACGGTCAACTGGGTCATTCGCAACCTGGCGGCGTACGTCGTCTTCGCGATCATCGTGCTCTTCCAGGCCGACATTCGTCGCGCCCTCGCCCACTTCGGCCGTGCACCGTTCTTCCGCTACTTCGAACGGGCTGAACATGCGGATGAAACGATTGAGGAGCTGGTCACGGCTTCGACCAATCTCGCCGCGCGCCATACGGGCGCGATCATCGTGCTCGAACGGCAGATCGGCCTCCGCAACTACATCGAGGGTGGCATTCCACTCGACGCTATGATTACGTACGATCTGCTGTCCAGCATTTTTCAGCAGGCCTCACCGCTGCACGACGGCGCGGTCATCATTCAGGGCGACCGCATCGCCGCAGCCGCTTGCTTTCTGCCGTTGTCGGTCAATCCGCGGGTGAGCCGCGATCTCGGCACGCGCCACCGCGCGGCGCTCGGACTTACCGAGGAAAACGACGCCATTGCGATCGTCATCTCCGAAGAGACCGGCAAGATCTCGATTGCCACCGCAGGCGATCTCGAACGTGGTCTCTCGGCTGACGCACTACGCACGCGGCTCGCGATGCTACTGGGACATCGACGGCGCCGTTTCCGCAGAGCCGAAGAAGCACGGAGCTCACTCGCCTGATGGCGTACGTCGGCTTTCGTCATCATCTCGGCCTGAAAGTCGTGTCGATTGCGCTGGCTGCTCTCCTATGGGTTGCAGTAGCCGGTGAGCAAACGGTCGAGCGATCTCTGCGAATTCCGTTGGAGTTCACCAACCTCCCCGCGCAACTGGAAGTCGTCGGGGACTCGCCGGCCGTGGTCGACGTCCGCGTTCGCGGTTCGTCAGGAGCGCTGAACCGGATTGCCGCGGGCGAGCTGGTTGCGGTACTCGATCTCCGTTCGGCACGCTCAGGGCAACGTCTGTTTCATCTTGATGGCGACGATGTGCGAACGCCGTTTGGTGTGGAGGTCGTTCAGGTCAATCCATCTACCGTGTCGATGAACTTCGAGCCTTCGGGCAGCAAGGTGGTTCCCGTCGTCCCGTCGGTCGAGGGGGAGCCAGCCGACGGATTTGTCGTCGGCACAGTAACTGCAAAGCCCTCGACTGTCGAAGTGCTGGGGCCTGTGAGCGTGCTATCCAGGTTGACGCAGGCGATTACCGAACCGGTGACCGTAACCGACGCATCGACGCCGGTTACTGAAACGGTCAATATCGGCGTTGCGGATCCGGCCGTGCGGCTTCGCCAGCCGCAAACGGCACGGGTTGCCGTGACGGTCGCGCCTGCGCCCGTTGAATGGTCGGTCAGCGACATTGCAGTGAAACCGCGCAACGTGCAGGGCCGAGTGCAGGTGATTCCGACGCGTATCACAGCATGGGTACGTGGCCCACGCGAAGCGATGACGAGCGACAGCACCATGTTCGAAGCGTCGGTGGAGGTCGAAGGTTTGGAAGCTGGCGAGCATCAGGTCCCCGTAACCGTTGTCGCCCCGGCCCGCGTAGGGGTCGTCCGGTTGGAACCGGCAGAGGTTCGAGTTCGCGTTCGGTAACCATGGGTCGTTTCTTCGGAACCGACGGCGTTCGCGGGAAAGCGGGTGAGTACCCGCTCGATCGTCCAACCATCCGTCGCCTGGGGGCGGCGCTGGCGCGCGCACTCACGTCACCGGCTCGCTTCCTGTCGGGCCGCGATACCCGTGAATCGGGCGCCTGGATCGAGCGCGAGCTCGCGTTTGGCGTCGCGAGCCAGGGTGGCTCGTTGACCGGGGCCGGCATCATTCCCACGCCCGCGATCGCCTACCTCACTCCACGCATGGGATACACCGCGGGTGTCGTGATTTCCGCTTCACACAACCCGTTTGACGACAACGGCATCAAGGTGTTCTCGGGGGCGGGCGAAAAGTTCACCGAGGAACTCGAGCAACACGTCGAGTCGATCATGGCGGAGCAGACGTGGGACCTGCCGTCGGGCGAGGCACCCGAGGTCGAACAGATCGACTATCGGGCTGAATATCTCGCGCATCTCCGGGCGATTCTGCCCAACGTGGAAGCGCTCCAGGGCATGCGTTTGATCGTGGACTGCGCCAATGGTGCGACGACGACCATCGCGCCGCGGCTCTTCGAGGAGCTTGGCTTCGAGGTGCGCTGCATCGGATGCGAACCGGATGGTCGCAACATCAATCTGCAATCCGGTTCCACCGCACCGCAACAGCTTGCACGCGCGGTGATCGACGGCAGGTATCCGGTCGGCGTTGCCTACGATGGCGATGGAGATCGCGCGATATTCGTCGATGAGCGCGGACATGTCGTCGATGGCGACGCGGTGCTGCTTATGTGCGCCAGGCAGATGAAACGCGAAGGGCGCCTGAAGGGAGACGCAGTCGTCGCCACGGTGATGAGCAACATTGGCCTCGAGATCGGCCTCCGCGAGGCAGGCATCGACATCGTACGATGCCCGGTCGGCGACAAGTACGTCATGGAAGAGATGATTCGCCGGGACCTTTCCCTCGGCGGCGAGCAGTCGGGGCACGTGATCTTTTCTGAATATCTATTCACCGGTGATGGCCTGGCCACTTCTCTGAACGTGCTTCGCACGATGGCGGTAACGGGCCGAACGCTCGCCGATCTCGCCTCGGAGCTCACCACGTACCCGCAGGTTCTCGTGAACGTTCGTGTAGAGCGCAAAGTCGACCTGAATACGGTTCCCGACGTCGCGAGTGTGATATCGACCGTCGAATCACGGCTTGCCGGAAACGGTCGTCTCCTCATTCGATATTCCGGAACCGAACCGCTGCTTCGCATCATGATCGAGGGAAAGGATCAGCGCGAGATTGCGGCGTGGGCAGAGGAGATTGCCGATGCGGTTCGTCAGAACATGGCGGCCTCTGTGTAGAAGCCTTTGATCAAGCTTTCCGTCAACGTCAATAAAGTCGCGACGCTCAGGAACTCGCGCGGTGGCACTGTGCCGTCGGTGCTCGACGCTGTCAGGGTCTGCATCGATGCCGGTGCTCCCGGCATCACTGTGCATCCGCGTGCCGATGCACGGCACATCACGAAGGCAGACGTCTACGAGATCGCCGCGTATCTGAAGCCGCTGAAGGGACGCATCGAGTTCAACATCGAAGGCGATCCACGACCCGACCTCCTCGAACTGGTGCACGTCGTGAAGCCCGATCAGTGCACACTTGTTCCCGTCAAGCCGGGCGAAATCACGAGCCAGGCGGGGTGGCCTCCTGATACGCCTCATGACGCGCTGGCGCGAGCGGTGTCGGACCTGCGCGACGACGGCGTTCGCGTGAGCCTCTTCGTGGATCCGCAGGAGGCCTCCATTCGCTGGGCCGCGGAGATGGGCGGCGATCGGGTCGAGCTGTATACAGAACCGTTCGCTCGCGCGTTTGAGCGCGGCAACGTGCACGGACGCGAGTCGTTCGACGGGTATACGCGGGCCGCGGAGCTTGCGCACTCCCTCGGACTTGGCGTCAACGCCGGCCACGATCTCGATCTCGATAATCTGGTCCAGTTCCGGCGCCTTCCGCATCTGGATGAAGTGTCGATTGGCCACGCACTCATCAGCCACGCCGTTTTCGTGGGTTTGGCGCGCAGCGTTCGCGAATTTCTGGACGTCATTGCCGCATAGCCGGCCTCAGTTTTTGCGGTTGAAACCCGTTTCAGCGGCCGTGCCCCGGTAGCAGTTAGACTTAGGAGGCACCAGAGCTCCACATGAAATCCGAGTCAATCGTTTTTGCGATCGCCGGGATCTGCTTCGGTATCATCCTCGGGTGGGTCATCGGGACGCAGCAGGCAGGCAAGCGAAACACAACACAGGTGCAATTGCAGCAGGCTGCGCCGGCGACAGCACCGGCGCCCTCCGGTGACGCGGCGGCGGGTGGGACACGACAGCCGCCCGCCCTCGACGAGGGGAAGGTCCAGAGCCTCTTGACGATCATCAAGAGCGATCCCAAGAACATCGGCGCCCACGTGCAACTGGCGAACACGTACTTCGACGCCGAACGTTACCCCGATGCGATTAAGTGGTACGAGGAAGCGCTCAAACTCGATCCCAAGAATCCCGACGCGAGCACCGACCTCGGCGTCAGCTATTACTACTCGGGGCGCACCGACGAGGCGCTGAAGCAGTTCGAGACCTCATTGAAAATCAATCCGAAGCACGCCAAGACACTGTTCAACAAAGGCATCGTGCTGGCGTTCGGAAAGCGTGACCTGCAGGGCGCCACCGAGGCGTGGCAGCAGGTCGTGCAGCTTGCCCCGGGCACTCCCGAAGCACAGGCTGCTCAGCAGGGGCTGCAGGGGATTGCTGCCGCTCGAGGCCGAGCACCCGCGCCCAGCCCACCGCCGCCAGGCGGCTAGTTTTCAGTAATAGGACGACTCCGGATAGAGAAGTCGAAGCACGAGCGAGAAGAGCGGGTCGGTGGCCATCGGAAAGATCTGCCACGCGATCAGCAGTCCCACCATCGACATCATCTCGCCTCGAGCTGCTTGCAGGTGGATATCGTCCCGAGCGGCCGCTTGCTTCAGGAGCGACTCAGAGCAACGATTCGTTTTGTAGGAGAATTGATTCGGCCCGCCATGCTGCGCGCGCTGCTTGAACTTATTGTCCTTTTGCTCGTCATTCGAGCCGTGTGGCGGGTGGTCAGCAGCATGGTCGCAATCTCCGCCGGTTCGCGCAGGACCACGGTTTCGCGAGAGCCGAGTCCTGTGAAACTCGTGCGTGATCCGGTGTGCGGGACGTACGTGTCGCCCGATTCAGCGATAGCGGATGGGAGTAACTACTTCTGCTCCGAAAAATGCAGAAACGAATACCGTTCCCGGTGAAGGCTGCCGCACGGTGAGCACCCGGGCCGAAGAACAGATTCGCGCCGACATTGTCGAGGTGGGACGTCGTCTGTACGCGCGCGGCTTTGTCGCCAGCAACGACGGGAACATCAGCGCGCGTCTCGACGACCACCGCCTGGTGACCACGCCCAAGAGCGTGTCCAAGGGTTTCATGACGCCCGATATGATGGTGATCGTCGACTACGACGGCGCCAAGCTCGCAGGCGATCGCGATCCGTCATCCGAGCTGCCGATGCATCTTGAAATCTACCGCCAGCGCCCGGACGTCAACGCCGTCGTTCATGCGCATCCGCCAACCGCGACCGGCTTTGCCGTTGCGGGCATTCCGCTGACGCGCGCCGTGCTCGCCGAGGTCGTGACCACGCTCGGAAGCATTCCAATCGCCGAGTACGGCACACCCTCGACCGCAGAGCTGCCAGAGGCGGTTCGCAAATACATCAAGGCGCACGATGGAATGCTGCTCGCCAACCACGGCGCGGTGACGTGCGGCAACAGCGTCTTCAACGCGCACTTCAAGATGGAGACGATCGAGCACTTCGCGACGATTAGCCTCGTCGCGCGGCTGCTGGGACGCGAGCATCTTCTGTCGCGGGAAGAAGTCGAACGGCTGCAGGGATTGCGCGGGATGTACGGCATCGCGGCGCCGGCACCGGTGTGTGCCGATCCGGCCGAAGCCGAACGCGATCAGGCGCTCTGTCAGGTACTCGAAGCACCGGTTTCTTCGACCGAGCGGCTCGTGCCCGACATCGCGACGCGGGT
>Ga0114129_10001787_pt1 | contig 29294 bp, 26 predicted proteins | sample RhiMetdeltSRZDD1_FD_80071 | JGI IMG/M metagenome (GOLD analysis project Ga0114129, IMG submission 80071) | Populus rhizosphere microbial communities from Tennessee, USA - Rhizosphere MetaG P. deltoides SRZDD1 (version 2) (version 2) | ecosystem: Host-associated > Plants > Roots > Rhizosphere >... | reverse complement strand
TGGGCCCGGCGTCGTGGTCGCGGAGGTTGACCGCCAGCCCGGCGAAGCCCCGCTCGGCCAGGGTGGCGGTGAGGTGGCCGGGTACGCCCGAGTAGAAGTTCCCCCCGTAGCCGTGCACCACCACCACGCCTGCGCGCCGCGGCCGCACCACCGGGAGGAACAGCGCCCCGGCGGTCTCCGTCCCGTCCCCGGTCGACAGGCGGAGGAGGTGCGTCGCGATCCTCGGCGGTTCCGCCCGGGCCGACGATCCGCCCAATCCGGCGAGGAGTATCCCATGCCGGCGAGCAGGGGGAGGAGCCGGGCCCGGCCCGCCCCGGCATGAGTGCCGGGTGGCCCGGGGGCCGGCCGCGGGTCGTCCGGTGGCTTACGCAAGCTCCGCTGAATCGCCACGCTAGCACTGCGCCTCGCGCTGCTCAATCCGCACCCGGCCGGCGCGCGCTGGCGCGCGGCAGGTATAATGCAAAGGCTCAGCGGGAGGCGACGCGTGCCGGCGCAGATCAGGTCGTGGTTCAAGGTCCGGTTCTTCACCGGGGTGTTCGTCACGTTGCCGGTCGTGCTGACCGCCTGGGTCTTCTGGCTCTTCTACGCGTCGGTCGACGACTTCATGGCTCCGCTCTACGAGCACCTCCTCGGACGGCACATCCCCGGGCTGGGCTTCCTGACCGCGGTCCTCATCATCTTTTTCGTCGGGGTCTTCGCCACCAACGTAGTCGGGCGGCGGGTCTTGCAGTGGGGCGAGCGCCTGATCCTCTACATCCCGCTCGTCCGTCGCGTGTACCCGACCGTCAAGGACTTCGTGGATGCATTCTCACCGAACCGCCGCTCCGGTTTCCGCGAGTTCGTCATCGTCCAGCACCCACGCGACGGGGCGTACTCGTACGGGTTCCTAACCGGGGACGTGCGCGTCGAAGGGTCAAAGCCCGACACGTTCGCATCGGTGTACGTGCCAACGAACCACCTCTACCTGGGCGACATCGTCCTCGTGCCCCGGGACGGGGTCGTGTCGACGGGCCTCTCCGTCGAGGATGGGATCCGCATCATACTCTCGGCCGGCACGGCGGCGCCGCCGCAGCTCCCGAGTCCGGGAGCCGACGGACCCGGCGCCGCCCCCTCGTGATCGTTCCAAGGAGATCAGTGCCATGAAGTTCCTGTGCATCACATGCGACCAGGCCATGCGGCTCTCGGGGACAGCGGGGCCGGACGCCGGGTCACTCACGGTCACGTTCGCCTGTCCCGCCTGCGGCCACCGGGTCGCCATGCTGACGAATCCGTGGGAGACGCAGCTGGTGCGCACGCTCGGCGTCAAGGTCGGCGGCGCCCCGACCGAGGCCCCCGCCCCGTTCGCCGCCGTTCGAGCCGGTCTCGCGCATCAACGTGAAGCCGGGCCCGTCTCCGAGCCGCCGGGTCCGGCGAGTGGGCTCGGCGTGACCGCGACGGCCGGCGCGCCCGCGGCGGAAGGGCCGAGCTGTCCCTTCGCCGCGATGATCGGAGGAACCGGCGCGGACGCGGCGGCTGCCGTGGCCTGGACCGTGGACGCCGCGGGGCGCCTCGAGCGCATCCCGGCCTTCATCCGTCCGATGGCGCGGCAGGCGATCGAGCGGTTCGCGCGGGAGCGGGGCTACGCGACGGTCACCGACGAGGTGATGGACCAGGCGCGCGACTTCATGGGGATGTAGGCGCGGCCTCCCCCGGCTCGGGGGCTCGCGCCGCCGCGGGGAGCAGCCGGAAGGGCTCGCTGACCCAGGCGGGGGGCCGATCGGCCAGGAGGATCTGCTGGAACGCGGCCAGGGTCGCGTCCTGCGGGACCTCGGGATGGCCCTCGAGTGCAGCCCAGAACTGCTCCGGCTGGTCGTACGCCCACCGTGAGACGCGGGCGACGGTCCCGAAGAACCGGCGCACCTTCCGCTCGACGGCCCGCTCGACGGTCGACCGGGCGAGCGTCGTGGCGAGCTGGGCGACCGCCCCGACGAGGGGCGTGTCCAGCCGAACGTGGCCGGTCACGCTCGCCTCCACGCGGGTGCCGCCCTCAGGGTCGTCCTCGTGCTGGAACTCGATCAGCACGAGCATCCGGCCCTGGATCGTGGGTAGCCCGCGCCCCTCGTACGTGCCCTCGAGGTGGTAGAGGCGCCGGCCCTCGTCCGCGTACAGCACCCGGATCATCCCGCGGGCGCCCCGGCTGTCGTCCCCCCAGTACCCGTCGTCCCGGGCGTCGACCTGATACCGCCCCAGCCGGAGCGCGCGGGCGACGGCGGCGGCGAAGTGGGGGTGGTCCAGGAGGAAGCGGAAGATCGGCTCGCGGCTTCGGGCGCGCAGCCCCGTGACCCGATGCGCGAACAGGCTCGTTCCGAGCACGGCCTCGGCGCGCCCGCGGGCCTGGTCGCCGAGCCTGGCCAGCGGGACTCGGAGCGGCAGCGCGTCGAGGGTCACGATGGGAGCGCTCGAATCCGGTGGCGGTTCGAGGCTCTCGGCGGCGGCGCCCTGCGGGGTGATGACCAGCGCCGCCACGGCCAGCAACGCGAGGCCGATCCGAACTCGGCCGCGGGCTCCCAGGCGAGATGAGACCCAGGCCGCACGGGGTCTAACGGGCATGGCAGGCGCTCCCATCGCTACCGTACCACGGGGCCGGCGGCCCGGTCCCGGGCCGTCGCCATTTCCTGACGGCTTCCGGCCGCCGCTGCTGCTACAATGTCGCCTCATATGGCTCCTGGAGGCGTGCTCGTGAGCGGCTCCCCCCGTCCCGTCCGCCACCCGGGCCGGGGTCGGTGGCCCCGCCGCGGGCTTGCCGCCGCGGCGGCCCTGGGCCTCGCCCTGGCAGCCGCTCCGCCGGTCATGGCCTCCACCGAGGCCGGTCTCAATGGGGTGGTCGCGAGCCTCCCGGTCTCGGCCGAGGCGGTGGTGCTCCTCGATCTCGAGACGGGCAAGGTGCTCTTCGAGAAGAACGCCGAGGGAGACCGGGCGCCCGCCAGCCTCGTCAAGATGATGACCCTCTACATCGCCTACGACGCGCTCCGGGCGGGACACGTGACACGGGGCGAGCCGGTGACGATCGGCCCGAACGTGATGCGGACGCCGCGCTTCCGGATCGGACTGGTGACGGGCCAGGTCGTGCCGTTCGAGACCCTGCTCGCGGCCGTCGCCATCGCCTCCGCGAACGACGCCGCGACCGCGGTCGCGGAACGGCTGGCCGAGAGCGAGGAGAAGTTCGTCGAACACATGAACGCCGAAGCGGAGCGCATGGGGCTCACCCACACGGTGTTCGCGAACCCCCACGGTCTGCCGGATGCCCGCCAGCGAACGACGGCGCGGGACATGGCCACCCTGGCGGAGAACCTCTTGCGGGACTTCCCCGAGAGCCGGGTGCTTCTCGGTGACACGGACTTTGCGTGGCGGGGCCGTGTCTTCCGGCGCCGAATCCCGCTCTTCCGAGACCCCGGGGGCGTGACGGCCCTCAAGACCGGCTTCACGCTGGAGGCGGGGTACAACGTCGCGGTGGCCGCCGGGCGGGCCGGCCAGCGGCTGCTCTGCGTGGTGCTGGGCGCCGAGACCCGGGGCCTGTCGTTCCTCGACGCCGGCCGGCTCCTCAAGTTCGGGTTCGGCGAACCGCTCGGCACCTCGGGGCGCACCGGCCGACGCTGGCGGGTGCACGGTCGCGCAGTCCCCCAGTAGCGTCCGGGGCTGGGCGGCCGCCGAGCCCTACTCGGGCTCGATGGCGCGCCGGACGATGCGACCCTCCGCGTCCACGTAGAGGAGAATCAGCTCGTACTGGTCGAGGCGGTCGCCTCGATCCTCGCCGTAGTAGCGGTTCGGGTTCGCGTCGACCACCGTACGGCGCCGGTAGACCAGGACCGGGCCAAGGTCCGACGACCGAATCTCGTCGGGAGGGCCGAACCGCCGGATGGCCTCCTCGCGCGTGTTCACCGCGGCGAGGTCTTCGGCCGGATCGAGCGGCGCCCGCCGGAGCGGGGCTAGCTCGGCGCAGGCTCCGAGCGCGAGCGCCACGGCGAGCAGCGCGAGGCGGCGCATGGTCCTCACGCGGTCGTCCCCATGGCGCCTCATTGTACGGGCTTGAGTCGGCGGCCGGCAAGGTCGCGGCCGATGCGATGGGTCAGCGTGGCCGACGGTCCGACGTTCCCGAGACGGAGGCGCGGAGGAAGGATCCCGTGGAGATCACCCAGCGACCGGCGCGGGCGGAAGGGTTTCGGTTCGCCGTCGACCAGGGCGGGCGCGAGGTCGCTCGCGCCTATCTCTATCTCGCCGAGAACGACCTCCACCCGGGGCAGTGGTACGGGCTCCTGGAGGACATATTCGTCGACGAGTCGCGGCGTGGGCGTGGTCTCGGGGCCGCGCTGGTCCGCCACCTGATCGAAGAGGCCCGGCGCCGTGGTTGCTACAAGCTGATCGCCACGAGTCGACACGAACGAGCGGGCGTTCATGAGCTCTACCGTCGTCTCGGCTTCGAGGAATGGGGCCGCGAGTTTCGGCTGGATTTCCCCACCCCGGTTTCCAGCTGACAGGCTATGAGCGACGCCGCGACGCGCGTCATCCGGCCGGCGGGCGGAGGAGGGGACATGCAGGTGCGGGGGCTCCTGTTCGACGCGTACGGGACGCTATTCGACGTCCACTCGGTTGTGGAGGCCGGACGTGCCGTCACCAGCGACCCCCAAGCACTGTCGGCGCTCTGGCGCCAGAAGCAGCTCGAGTACACGTGGCTCCGGAGCCTCATGGGGCGCTATGAGGACTTCTGGGCGGTCACGGGCTCGGCGCTCACCTTCGCATGCCGGCGTCTCGGCCTCCAGGTCAGCGCGGCCGAGCGGCAGCGCCTGATGGACGCCTACCTCGCACTCGATCCCTTCCCCGAGGTGCGCGAGGTCCTCGCCCGGCTGCGGGACCTGCCGTGCGCCATTCTCTCGAACGGCGCGCCGCGCATGCTCGAGGCTGTCGTCGGCCACAGCGGACTCGGGGAGCACCTCCGCGCGGTCATCAGCGTCGACGAGGTGCGGACGTTCAAGCCGCATCCGGCCGTCTACGCCCTCGGGCCCGCGCGGCTCGGGCTCGCCCGGGACACGATCGGCTTCGTGTCGTCGAACGGCTGGGACGTCGCCGGGGCGAAGGCGTTCGGCTTCCAGGTCGTCTGGGTCAACCGCCAGGGAGGGCCCCTCGAGGAGCTGGGCGTGATCCCGGATCTCGAGGTGCGCGACCTCGCGGATCTCGCGGGGGCGCTCGGCCGGTAACGGTCGGCGGAAAGTCGGCGGGTCGCTACTCGCGAGCCTTGCGGGCGCGGGCGGCCTGCATCGTCTCGCGCGGGCGCCCGCCGAAGCGCTCCTCGAGCCAGGGATCTCCGCGCATGTGGTAACCGTAGCCCTCCCAGAATCCGGGGCGGTCCTCGTTCATCAGCTCGAAGCCCGTGACCCACTTGGCGCTCTTCCAGAAGTAGAGCCGGGGGACGACCAGGCGCGCTGGCCCGCCGTGCTCGGCCGGCAGCGGGCGGCCGTCGTGGTGCGTGGCCAGGACGACGTCCTCGTCGAGGAGGGCCTCGAGCGGCAGGTTGGTCGTGTAGTTGGGCTCGGCGTGGACCATGAGGTGGCGGGCTGTCGGATGGGGCCGGGCCTCGCCCAGGAGATCGCGAGGCCGGACCCCCCGCCAACGGTTGTCGAGCCGGCTCCAGCGAGTGACGCAGTGGACGTCCGACTGGATCTCCACCGCCGGTAGCCCCGAGAACTCCGTCCACGTCCACTGGCGGGGGATCTCGACGGCGCCGAAGATCCGGAACCGCCACCGGGACGTGTCCACCTTGGGGGGGTCACCGTACGTCAGCACCGGCCACTTCGCCGTCACCGTCTGACCAGGCGGTACGCGGTCGTGCGGGGGAGTCATCCGCTCGGCCCGCCTCGTCTCACGCCTCACCGGGTCGCAGCGGCTCGACGGTCGCCGGCGCGATCGGGAGGTCCCGCGGCGACTGCCGGCGCGCGGCGGGTCCGAGGGCGGTGACGAAGATCGCCACTTTGCCGGCCGCGGCCGGCTCGAAGAACCGCACGACCTCGTCGTCGTAGAAAGTGAGCCCCGTGGCCCCGAGCCCGAGGCCGTAGGCTCCGAGGTACAGTCGCCCGCCGAGGAGCCCCGCCATGAGGTTGACCGCCCGATAGCCGCGGCTGCCCCAGCGCGCCAGGACCGAGTCGAGGTCGGAGAGGAAGAACGCGACGGCACTGGCATCCGCCCCGAGCGGCTGCTCGAGGCAGAGCTCGCCGCCCTCACGACGGAACTCGCCGGGCTTCAGGAGACGCGGGGCCCGCCCGACGGGATCCCACGTGTAGGCGCCCGAGGCGAGCCCTTCGGCGGCGTGGATCAGGAGGTAGGTCTCGACGAGGGTGTCGGCCCGGTCGAGGTCGAGCGGGAGCAGGCGCAAGCCCGCGTCCAGGATCGCCGTGAGCTGAGTGCCCGCGATCGGGTCCTGCCGGAACTCTCGGGTTGACCCCCGCCGGAGGATCGTTTCGCCGAGTGCCCGGGACGGCTCCCGCAAGGGGGCGCCCGGGGACCCGGTCGGGCCGGTCTCGACCCGGACCGGAGGAGCGGGAACGGATGTCCTCTCCTCGGCGTGGGCGAGCCAGGCTCGCGCCGCCGCCCCATCCGGAAGGGCCGAGGCCTCGTAGGCCGCCCGGACCAGCGGGTAGTCGTCTTCGCGCGCCGACAGGGGCACTGAGGGGAGCGCGAGCGCCAGTGCGGGCGGGCTCGGCGGGGCCGGCCCGGCGCCGCGGCCGAGTGGGACCAGGGCCAGGCTGCCTTCCCGGGCCGGGTCGATGCCGAGGAGGGCGTTCACCAGGGGATCCGCGAATCCGAGGAGGATCCGGGCCGGGACGTCACTTGCGACCGCGGTCGCGAGCAGGTTCGCCAGCAGCGTCCCCGCGTCCCAGAAGAAGTGTCGGAACGCCCGCGCGCGGTACTTCCAGGTGTTCCGCCAGTGGATGGCCGTGAGGATGGCAGTGGCCGGCGCGTCCGCGACGAGGTCTCCTCGGGCCGTGGCCTCGGCGAGCGCGGCGCGATGATCACCCGCACGGAGGCGACGCAGCGTGAAGTCACCGGGGCAGAAGTGGTAGACGCCCGGCTCGAGCCCGGCGACGGCGCCCGCCACGACGTAGACCTCGGTCTGGTAGAGCGCGCCGGTCGACGCTGCCGCGCGGAAGTGGATCGTCTCCCCACCGGGGTAGACCTTCCGCTTCGTGAGCCCCGCCGAGAAGAAGAGGAGCTGCGCCAGGGCGGGTGCGTCGACGACACCCTGGCCGGCGGGCACCGCCCCCCGCGCGACCGCCTGGAGGGTCGGGAGCGTGGGGGGCGCCACCTCCCGCGGCAGCGGCACGGCCAGGGCCTCGGGGTACACCTTGAAGAGGAAGGGCTTGTTCGCCCAGTCGAGCACGTGGCGGTCGCTCCGCACGCTCGCCCAGGAGTGCTTCGTCGCCTCGTGATAGGCGCGGGCGTCGCCCGGGCTGGTCGAGGCCCGGCCCGCTGGCGCCCGGTCGATCACCCGCGGCGTCGCGGACCCGGCGTGGGCCCCGCGCCGGGTGGCCGCGGTCTCGCCGCGGCCGTGGCCGCGCGGGCCGTCTCGCGGAACGCGGTAGGGTCGCGGTCCACCTTACCCCCGACCGGCGTGCCGCACTGCTGGCACACGTAGTCGTACTTGTTACCGGTCGGCAGGACCAGGAGGAGCTTCTTTCGGACCGGCACTGCGCGGCGACAGGTGGCGCAGAAGAGGCTCTCCGCCTCGAACTCGCGGTAGGCGTCGCTCATGGGCCCATTGTAGCCCGGCCGCGCGCGCTCCGTGGCCGCCGGCGCGCCGGTCACCTCGGGTCGGCCGAGCGCCTCAACTCTGGCGTGGCGTGAGGGCCAGCATCCTGAGCGGCGACCCCGAGGCCCCGCGGATCCGGAGGGGCGGCACCACGAGGCAGAAGAGGTGGACGCCCGCCGCGCCAAGCTCCTCGAGGTTCGCGTTCTCGACGAGGTAGATCCCGTTGTCCGCGATCATGAGCATGTGGACGGGGAAGAGCTCCTGGCCATGGACGGGGGGTCGCACCTCGTAGGTCGCGGTGTCTGTGCCCGTGAGCCGCGCGCCCTGGGCGACCAGCCACCGCCCCGCGTCCACGCCCGGACCGGGCGACTTCTCCCCCAGGTAGCGGGCGTTGTCCTTGGCGAAGTACTGACCCCAGCCGGTGCGGATCAGGACCGAGTCCCCGCGGTTCACACGGACGCCGTGAGCCCGGGCCGCGTCTTCGAGGTGCTTCGCGGTGATCTCGAGGCCGGGCGGCAGGGGATCGGCGGCCCCGTTGGCGACCACCCGGGCGACGTCGAGGAGGACCCCCCGGGAGAGCAGCAGGTCACGCGGGAAGGCCTCGATCCCCAGGTCGTTCCCGATACCGTCGGGCCGGCTGGTGGCCTGGACCGCATCCACGCCACCGTGGAGCTTCAGGTTCCGGCCGATGTGCCCGATGGCGTCGATCGTGGGCGCCCCGTGCTGGCCGGAGAAGTAGAGGATCTCCGAGGCCCACGATACCTGGCTCCCCGGGGCTGTGCCGAAGATCTCGTGCGTCTGGCGGTGGGTGGCGTTGAGCGCGAACGCGTACGGTGGGTTGAGCGACAGGACGGGAGCCGACTGGTCCCAGATGAACCCGAGGTCGAACACCCGGGCCGCACGAACTCCGCTGATGAACGCCTCGACGTTCACCTGCTCAGGGGTCTGGGCGCGAGCTTCCGTTACCACAGTGGTGGCGGCTGCCGTGGCGACGCCGCTGAGGAAGATCCGGCGTGAGAGCTCTCTGGCCGGGCTATCTCCGTCCGTGCCGGAGGCGGTTGGACGGTCTTCGGCTTGTGGACTCATGGCGCCCCTCCCCCGCGATCGCCCGACACCAGGGCCGGGCTTGACGGCTCAGAAACCGCGACCCCCGATGAAACGCACCACGACCATGCCGAAGATGAGGAGCCCCACGGCGGCCGCGACGAGCGTCCGCCAATCGCCCAGGCCGACCGCGCGCTTCTCCTGGGCCTTCGGACGCCCCCGCCGCTCGGGCAGGAGCATCTCGGCCGTCGTCGCGGGGGCCAGGCGGAGGAGCGGCAGAGCGACCCCGAGCCCCTGGATACCCTGGCGCGCCACTTCCGCCTCCTCGGCGGTGAGCGCCAGAAAGGTGACGAACGTGCCGTGCGCGAGATCCTCCTGCACTTCGGTCAGGGCGTGGGCGGGCGCCCGCTCGACGACCCAGCGGGCGACCCGGTAGCGGAGGCGCTCATCCACCAAGCGTCCGAAGGACAGCGCGTACGCCTGCTTGGTCCCGGGCGGGGCCGGGGCTGGTGCGGCGGTGCTCGCCGCGGGCACAGCGCCCGCGGCGTTGCCGTCCCGCGGAGTCAGGCTCGGAGCGACTCTCGCCCCGCACGCCATGCAGAAGACGCTCTGATCCGGGACCGCCGTCCGGCACTTCGGACAGGTCACCGCCGCCTCCGCCGCGCCCCGCTAGAGCCGCGCCTCGACGGCACCGATCGAGGCGTCCAGGATGGCTACGATCTCGTCCGCCTGCACGCGCGTGAGGATCAGCGGCGGCGTCAGCTTCACGTGGTCCCCGAGGACGCCGTCGACCGAGCCGGTGCCAGGGTAGGTAACGAGGCCCCTGGGCAAGGCCTCCAGCGCGATCGCGCGCGCCACCTCGCGCTCGGCTGGGAAGGGCGCCCGCGTCGCGCGATCGGCCACGAACTCAAGGCCGACCATCATGCCGAGCCCACGCACGTCGCCGATGATGGGATGGCGCGCCTGGAGCCCGCGCAGTCCCGCCAGCAGGTGAGCGCCCACCTCCCGGGCGTTGCGCACGAGGTCGTGCTCCTGGATGTAGCGGAGCACGGCGAGGCCGACGGCGGCAGCGACGGGATGACCCGAGTAGGTGTGACCCCCGACGAAGTTCGAGCTGTTGCGCTCGAAGGCCTGGATGAGCTCGTCCCGGACGATGACGGCACCCAGGGGGATGTAGCCGCCGGAGACGCCCTTCGCGGTGGCGATGATGTCGGGGACGACCCCCCAGTGGTCCACGGCGAAGTTGGCTCCGGTCCGGCCGAACCCGGTCATCACCTCGTCCGCGATGAAGAGGACCTCGTAGCGGTCGCAGATCGCGCGGATCTTGGGAAAGTACTCGGGGACGGGCGGGACCGCGCCGAGCGTCGCGCCGACCACCGGCTCGGCGATGAAGGCCGCCACGTTCTCCGGCCCCTGCAGCCGCAACAGGCGCTCCAGGTAATCGGCGCAGTACGTGTCGCACGAGGGGTAGGTCTGCCGGAAGTGGCAGCGATAGCAGTACATCGGAGGGAGATGGCTCGCCTCGTTGAACATCGGCACGTACTTGCGGCGGCGGATCGTGTGCCCGCCGAAGGCCATCGACCCCATGGTGTTCCCGTGGAAGGACTGCCAGCGCCCGATCACGATGGACTTCGAGGGCTTGCCCCGCTCGAGCCAGTACTGGCGGGCGAGCTTGGCGGCGTTCTCCGTCGCCTCCGACCCGCCGGACACGAACCACACCCGGTTGAGGTCGCCGGGCGCGAACTTGGCAACCGCCTCGGCCAGCGCCTCGAGGGGCTCGCTCGTGAAGAGATGCATCGGCACGAACGCGACCTTGCGCGCCTGCGCCGCCATCGCCTCGGCGATCTCCTGGACGCCGTGGCCGATCGAGGTCACGGCCGACGACCCGCCTGAGCCGTCGATATAGCGCCGGCCCTCGGTGTCCCAGAGGTAGACGCCCTCGCCCCGCACGATGGTGGGGTAGGCGCGACCGAGGTCGCGGTAGAGCACGCTGGACTGGATCAGGGACCGGGTCATCGACGCCTCCCGGAGGTCAGAGCCCCGCCGCGGTCGTGTCGTCGGCGCCAGGGTATCATGCCCCCCCCGCTCTGATGAGATCCGGCAGCCCCTCCAGCCACTCCGCCAGCGGTACCTCGGCGTCGAGGACGATCTCGAGCTTGCCGCTCGGCAGGCGCCGCACCCGCCCCGGCCGCCCGGGAGCGAGGGGGATGACGAGCGCCTCGCGGGAGATGCCGAGGGCATCGGTCACGGCGAAGACCGCCTGGATCTCGGCCAGGGTGACCCGCTCGAGCACGGGCGCCGGCTCCCCTCCGTCCAGTCTCAGCGCCGCCGCCGGAGAGCGGCGGTGACCCCCCCGGGGATCGCCTCCAGCATCGCCCGGAACCAGATGTCCGCCATGACCGCGTAGCCGTGCTCGTTCGGGTGGATCGGATCGCGATCGGGACTGATCCCGAAGAGATTGCGCTGGTTCATGCCGTTGAAGATCTCCGCCAACACGACGTGCTCGGCGCTCGCGAAGCCGCGGATGTTGTTGTTGACCTCGTCGATGATGTCGTCGGCGCAGGGGTTGTTCCGGAAGTTCGGCGGGATGGTTCCGATGATCGGGATCGACTTGTTGCCCTTGGCGGTATGGACCATGTTCCGGAGATTGTTGAAGGCGGCGATGCTGTCCAGGCACTGCTGGGCGTCGTTGGTGCCTTCCATGATGAGGACGAAACCGGGTCGATCGGCCCGGAGGACGGAGGGCAATCGGGCGATGCCTTCGAACGTGTGTTCCCCGCCCACGCCGCGGTTGACCACGCGCCACGCGGGATCGAGACTCTGCAGCCGGCCCTGGAGGATGTTCGGATAGTTGTTGCTGGTGGTGAGGCGAAGGTCCCGGCGCTTCAGGTCGAGGAAGCCGGCGGTGATGCTGTCGCCGAACGCGCTGACCTTCTTGGGATCGTTGTTCCCGAAGTCGAAGTCGGATGGAGTCTGCGACGCCCCGCTCGAGCTGCTGCTGCCCCCCCCGCACCCCGTGGCGGCGAGGAGGGCCAGGGCAAGGCAGACGTCGCGGATGAACCGGGAGCGACGGATCATGATTGGCTTCCGGAGATCTCGCGGATCGTATAGACGGGCTTGTGCTGCGACTCGTGGTAGGTGCGAACGAGCATCTCGCCCAGGAGTCCGATCGACACGAACTGGAAGCCGACGAGAACGAGGAGCACGGCAAGCAGGAGGAGCGGGCGATTGGCCAGCCCCATCCCGTGGAAGATCTTCTGGTACGAGAGTACCCCGCCAACTGCGATGCCGAGCCCCCCCAGCACCAGGCCGAGGAGGCCGAAGATCTGGATCGGGCGGGTCCAGTAGCTCATCAGGAACTTGACCGTGAGGAGGTCGAGCAGGACGCGCACCATCCGCCCCAGCCCGTACTTGGACACGCCGCGGCGCCGGGGCCAGTGGCCGACCGGCAGCTCGCCGACGGTGGCGCCTACCCAGCGGCACAGGGCGGGCAGGAAGCGGTGCATCTCACCGTAGAGGGCCACGTCCTGAAGGATCTCGCGCCGGTAGACCTTGAGGGCACACCCGTAGTCGTGGAGGTGGACGCCCGTGATCCACGAGATCAGGGCGTTGGCGAGCCGCGAGGGGAGCCGGCGCGACCAGAAGGGATCCTGCCGGTCTTGGCGCCAGCCGCTCACGACGTCGTACCCCTCCTTGAGCTTGTCGATCAGCCGCGGGATGTCCGCTGGGTCATTCTGGCCGTCGCCGTCGAGGGTGACGACGAGCGCTCCGCGGGCCAGGTCGAAGCCAGCCGCCAGCGCGGCCGTCTGGCCGAAGTTCGTGCGGAGCTGCACGACCCGGAGCGCCGGCAGCTCGCCCGTCAGGTCGCGCAGGCGGGGGCGCGTCTTGTCCGTCGAGCCGTCGTCGACGACGATCAGCTCGTACGGCTGCCCCAGGCTCTCCATGACGTCCCGCAGGCTCACGAGCAGGGGCCGCACGTTGTCCTCCTCGTTGTAGACGGGGATGACGACGGAAAGCGCGACCCTGCTCGGATGGCCTTGATCGGCCGGCCTTTGGACTGTGGCGGCGTGTGGGCTCATGCGCGCTTGCCGCCGGCCGCTCGGAGCTCGCCCAGGGTGAGGTTGAGCGCGCTCAGGTAGGCGAGACCCACAACGGTGATCGGGATGTAGTTCGCGAGGTGGTAGACGATCGACAGCGAAAGCGCCGTCTCACGGGCGACGCCGACCAGGGCCAGGCCCTGGACCGTTCCCGCCTGGAAGGGGCCGATGTAGCCCGGCGCCGACGGCAGGACGAGGGCGACCGCGATCGTCCCGAGCAAGAGGAAGGAGGCATAGGGCGGGAGGTCCAACGCGAAGGCGCGGAAGGAGGCCTCGACCCCCGCCGCGTTGACGACCCAGATCACGATCGACAGCAGCGCCGTGAGCAGCAGGGCCCGGACGTCGCCCAGCACGCCGAGCCCAATGCGGAACGACTCGAGAAGGTGCCGGGCCGGACCGGCCAGCCGGCCGGGGAGGCGGTCGAACACCGCGGTCAGGAGGCCGAGGCCCCGCCCGGTGCGGAGCACCACCAAGCCGCCGAGGACTCCTAGGTAGAGCGCGCACGTCAGCCCCGCCGCCCAGAGGAGGGTGCGGCTCGGCTGGAGGAACGACAGCCCTCCCACCAGGAACACGAGAAGCGTGAAGCCGTCGAAGATCCTCTCGATCACGATCGTCGCGAATGGCAGCGAGGGTGGGAGCGCCTCGGATCGGCCGAGGGCGTAGGCGCGCACGAACTCCCCCAGCCGGGCTGGGAGGACGTTGTTGGCCATGAAGCCGATCATCGTGATGGCGAAGAGGCGGTGGACGCCGATCCGCTTCACCGGCCAGAGGAGGAGCTGCCAGCGAATGGCGGTCAACCAGAACCGGAGGAAGATCGACGCGATCACCGGCACCAGCCAGACCGGGCGCACCTGGCGGAGCTGCTGGAGGACCTCATCCAGGCTCACCCCCCGGACGGCCACCCAGAGGAGCACCGCACTGACGGCCACGCCGAGCCAGACCTTGCCACGCATCGCTCACCGCACTGGACGCGGGTAGGCCTTCACCACGAGACGCCCCCGGGGAGGGCGCCGGCGCGAGCCTCCTGTGCCTGGGCCTCCGGGCGCGTCATCGGCCGGGGGAGTATACCCCCGCTCCACAGGGTGGGCAACCGACGGCCCCTCAGCGGGGGTCCGCTCCGCCGCCGCCGGCGGGGTCAGGAGCGGCGGGCCACGGCGACGAGAGAGAGCCCGAAGGGCAGCGGGAGGGCCGCCTCGGCCCGGAGAAGGGGGACCAGGAGGTTCTGGAGGTGGAGCTGGAGGCCCGGGACCCGCGTGCGTCGCAGGATCACGCTGTTCAGGTACCAGCCGAGGACTCCCAGCCGGTTGAAAAACTGCGTGTGCTCGACGTGGAAGCCGGCTTCCTCGAGCTTCGCCACGAGCCCGACCGGCTCGTACCGGCGGTGATGGTGGATCGCGCGGTCGATCGCTCCGAACAGCCACGCGTGGGCCGGGACCAGGAGCAGGAGGCACCCCCCAGGGGCGAGTGACGCGTGCAGGCGGCGGAGCGCTCCGCGATCGTCCTCGATGTGCTCCAGGACGTTGAGGCACAGGATCGTGTCCAGGCTTCGCGCGGCGAGGGGCACCGGATCGAAATCCGTGAGGTCGAGCGTCATGATCTCGACTCGCGAATGTCGCTCGAAGGTATTCCCGAGAATGCGCAGGTACCGCGGGTTGAGGTCGGTCGCCACGATGAGGTCGCGCCCCAGCAGGTAGCGGGTGAAGCTCCCGATCCCTGAGCCAATCTCCAGGACGCGCTGCCCGAGCCACGGCGCCAGCTGCTGAAGCATCCATCGGTTGTACCGCTCGGCCCGGGCCAGGCGCAGGAGGGTCTTGTAGCCGGGATCGGCGTTTTCCTGGTCGTCGACGAATGCGTAACGAAGGATTGTCCAGAGGGCGACGACCCCGTCCGTCCAGCGGATCTTCTTGCCTTCCCAGTAGGCCCGCCCGGCGTAGGAGATCGGCACCTCGAAGATCCGTGCGTGCACCTTTGCCAGCTTCGCGGTGAGCTCCGGCTCCACGGCGAAGCGATTCGACCGAATGGGGATGCTCTTAATGATGTCGGCGCGGAAAACCTTGTACCCCGTCTCCATGTCGGTGAGGTTCAGGTTCGTGACCATGTTGGAGAAGAGCGTCAGGAGCTTGTTGGCGAGGTGATGCCAGAAATAGAGAACGCGGCGGGGGGTGCCCGTGAACCGCGAACCGTAGACCACATCTGCCTTGCCTTCGAGGATGGGCGCCAGAAGCTTTGGGTAGTCCCGGGGGTCGTACTCGAGATCCGAATCCTGGACGAGGACGATGTCCCCGGTTGCCTCGACGAAGCCTCGACGCAGGGCGGCGCCCTTCCCCTGGTTGGACTCCTGGTAGTAGATCCGGATCTCGTTTTTCTCGTCCGCGGTTCCAAGGCGTCGCGCCTCGACGAGCTCGACCTCGAGCCGGCGCAGGTAGTCTCGCGTGCCGTCCGTGGAGCAGTCGTCGACGACCACGATCTCCTTGGGGATCGTGACCGCCTGGACGCGCTCCAGGATCTCGGGGAGCGTGAGTCGCTCGTTGTAGACGGGCATAACAACCGACAGGCGCCGGGGCGCGTTCCGCACGGTGGGATTATAGCAGCGCGCCACGACCTTCGCGGTGCTTCTCGGTGCGGCGCACCGCTCATCCGGGTCCTGGCGTCCGGATGCGGGCGTCCCAGGAGACGTGTGATCCGTATCCACGCGCGACCGACGACGGACCACCGGTCGACGCGCGCTGGAGAAACAGCTCGCCGTCCGCGGGCGACCCTTCCGATGCTTGCCAAGGCAGTTGCCGGTAGTCTAATTTCTACTCGATGCTGGGAAGAGGTGATGTCCACGGATCCGCGCGACCGTACTTGTCGGTGGTCATCCCAGCGTACAACGAAGCGGCACGGATCCTGCCGACGCTCGAGCGACTGCGCGACTACTTTGAGGGACAGCCCTACCGCTGGTCGGTGACGGTCGTGAGCGACGGCAGCACCGACGGGACGGACACGTTGGCGATGGACTTCGCACAGGCGAACCAGCTCTTCACGGTCGTGGCCTACACTCCGAACCGTGGCAAGGGCTACGCCGTGCGTCGGGGCATGCTGACGGCCGACGGGGACCTCATCCTGTTCACGGACGCGGATCTGGCGGCGCCCATCGAAGAGCTCGAGAAGCTCCTCAAGCACATCGACCGCGTTCCGGTCGCCATCGGGAGCCGGCTCCTCGCGGAGAGCTGGCTCGAGCGCCGTCAACCGCTCTATCGCGAGCTCCTCGGTCGCCTGGGTAACAAGCTCATCCAGCTTCTCGGCGTACCCGGCATCTACGATACGCAGTGCGGATTCAAGCTCTTCCGTCGAGCAGCGGCGCGGGAAATCTTCCGACGGGTCAAGCTCAAGAGTTACAGCTTCGACTTCGAGTCCCTCATGATCGCCCGCGACCTAGGCCTCGAGGTCGTGGAGGTGCCAATCCGCTGGGCCCACCAGGAGGGATCCAAGGTGGCTCTCTGGCGTGACGCACCACGGGCGGTCATCGATCTGCTCTGGCTCCGTCTCATAGGACGCCGGGGAAGGCTGCGGCCGCTTGCGGACTGACGAGGCGCTCTCCGCCTCCTTCGAGCCGCGGCGATGTCCCCACGGAACCTTGCCGATCCTCACCCTGTTCGGTTTGGCGGCGGGAGCGGCGAGGCCGGGAGGCCGAGCCCCAGGAGTCGAGCGGGCTCGGGGATTTCGCATGACAGTGTCCCGCAGAGGTCTCATGGTGACGGCACTCTTGGTGCTTGGTGCCGCCGTCCGCGCGTGGCGCTTTGTCGGGTTCGGCACAACGCATTGGGACGACGCCAAGCTGCCGCTCCAGGCGCTGGAGGCGCTCGACGGTGCATTTCCGATGAACCATCTCGACAACGGCTACCTCGGCGCCGCGCCGGGCTACCTCCTGGTCCCGTGGCTTTGGCTCACGGGTCCCTCCCCTCTCGCGGCCGATGTCCTGGGCTATGTCGTCGGCCTCGCCATCTTCGTCACGACGTTTCTGGTCGCTCGCCGGTTCTTCGATCCGGCAAGCGCTGTCTGGGCGCTGGCCGTGCTGGCGGTGCCGGTGGCCGTCGTGGCGCAGTGGAGCCTGACCACGAATCTCAACCATCCGCTCATCCTGGTTCTCGGTAATCTCTTCTTGCTCGGTATGGACGGCCTGTACCGAGACGGATCACTTCCGGGTCGCTCCCTTCTCGCTCTTGGCGTGCTTGCGGGGGTCGCCTGGTGGACCAATCCCTTCACGATCCTCTACCTGGCCCCGTTCGGCCTCCTGGCCCTGTGGACGGGGCTCGTCCTGCGGCCGCGGTTCGCCCTCTTCGGGCTCGGCCTGGCGGTCGGTGGGTTGCCGGCTTGGCTCTACGAGGCTGGGCACTTCCCGACGGCGCGGTTTGCCCTCTCCCAGGCCTTGTCCTCGCGCCCGCCGCCGACCCTACCGGAGCGGATTGTGGACATCGTATGTCCGGATGCTGCCGGAGACGGTGGGGGTGCAGCCGGGCGTCGCGCGCTCGCCATTGGTTGTGTCCGTGATCCTCGTCCTCTTCGCGCTCGGGGTGGTGGCGGCTGGACGGGCCGTGTGGCGCGCGCGTGAGGAGATGTGGTGGCTCCTGGGCCGGGCGCCGCGGCCCTCTGAGCAAGCCGGGGCGGGCATACTCCTGGGAAGCGTCGTGCTGGCCAATCTCGGAGTGATGGTCGTCTCGAAGCGCGACCTCGCGGAGTACTACGTCCTGCCGACAAGCCTTGTCCTCGCGTGCTGGGTTGGTGAGACGCTGGGCTCACTCTGGCGGCGGTGGCGAGCGCTCGCGGCCGTAGGGCTGGCCGTGTTCCTTGGGTTTCAACTCTGGGCGAACTGGACGCAGACGCTCGGAAGACCCGGGCCCTTGCGGCCGCGTTGGATGTTGGTGGAGCAGCAGATGCTCCCGATCGTCCGCTGGATGGACGCCCGCGACGTCGGCGACATCTACCTCGCCGACAGTCGCGGGTTCAGTTCCTGGGAGTTCACCTATCTGGCCCGACGGAACCGCGTCGCAGCCGGCCTCTGGCGGGAACCCGACGTCCTGAACATGAGCCGGGTCGACGCGGCCCCCAACCCGCCCATCGCGGCCTGGAGCGACGAGGCCGTTGCGCAGCTTCGCGGAAGCCTGCGGGCCTTGGACCTCGAAGTCCGGGAGAGCGACGCGGGAGGGGTGCGGATCCTTGAGACCGTTCGCCGACACCCATCCGGGTTTGTGCCCCTGTCTCCCGAAGGGTTTCGCGTGACCACGAACCGACGCGCTTGGGAGGCACCGAATCTTGTTGACCGCGACGTCTCGACGGGGTGGAGCACGGGCGAGGACCAACAGCCGGGGCAGTGGATCGCGATCGACCTCCGGTCCGAGACGGAGGTTACCCGGCTGGATCTCCTTGCGGTGGACTGGACGGAAGTGCCGGCCGGCTTCCGCGTCGAGGTGTCGCGCGATGGCGAGCAATGGGACGCGGTGGTCAGCGTACCGCAGTACTGGGGCCCGCTGTTCTTGTCGGAGTCCCGCCCGTTCCTGCGGGTCCGTCGCGGTCGCATCCAGGCGATCTTCCCACCCGTGCGCACCCGACACCTGCGCATCGTCCAGACCGGTTCGGCACCCTCCCGCGCCTGGAGTGCTCGCGAGCTCTTCGTGTACGGGCCCGGGCCGACCCCGGCGCCGCCGCCGACGGGTGAGTCCCTGGTGGCGGCCCTCCGCGGGCAGGGCGTGGGGTTCGTGTACGCCAACCACCGGCTGTCGGCTCTCGTGGGCTGGCATTCGCGAGGGATGATCGGGGCGCTCGAGTCGAACCTGTTCCTGGACCCCGGCAGTGAGGAGCGGCCGCTGCCGGAGCACCTTACGCGGTTCGGCGTCCATCGCGGCGATGCCATCCTGGTGGGGTCGGACGGGGACCTCAGCGGGATTCGGCAGATGCTGGCGGCGAAGCCGCTGAGCGCCCGCGAGACGGCTGTCGGTCCGTATCCCCTCCTGTTGCTCAGTCCCAGCCCGGACCCGCTGCGTCGTCTCTCACCGACCGGCTGGACGGCGACGGCGACGGTCGCGCCGGAGCAGGCGTCGCTCGCGATCGACGGCCGCCTGGCCACCGCCTGGATCGGCACGGCTCCGGTGAGCGGTGATGTCGCGTTCACCGTCGACCTGGGGGCCGTCCGATCGCTGCGCTGGATTCGCCTCAAGCCAGGGACTCTCGTCAACGCCTTTGACGACGTCCGCCTCGAAGGCTCCCTGGACGGGGTCGCGTGGCGGAGTCTAGGACCCACCTCGTGGGCGGGGCCGGTCTACTGGACGGGCTCGGAGCTGCTGCGCAATGGGACCCACGAGTGGTCGGTCGCGATTCCGCCAACGCCAGTCCGGCACCTGCGCCTGCGCGTCATCGGGCTCCGCGGGGACCGCTGGTCCTTGAACGAGATCCAGTGCGCGGAGTGATGGCACCTCGCCCACGCGGCGCCGGCGCACCCCGACGATGGCGCGCCCGGCGCCACAGAGGCTGACCGACGCCCTCGACGGGCCTTGGCCGCTCGCGCGGCGGTCTCTCGTGAGAAACCCCTGTCCGGTCAGGTGCTCGATGCCCCCCGGGCGCGCCACCGCGGCCTGGAACTCGCCCCAGCAAGTCGGCCCGCCTCCAGCGCGGCGACCTCGCTTCCACACCGCGGCAGCCACCCGATAGTTCGACTCCGCTTAGGCGGAGGCCGACCGAGTGACGGCACCCGACCTAGAGTGCCCCGGTGCCGATCCTCAGCGCAGGGTGAAGGCCCCCAGCGTGACGGGCAGCGTCCGCGGTTGTCCGACGCTGGCGGTCACCCGGCGCGGCCCGGCGGCCTCGATCGCAGAGCCGGAAGCCGCGCCCTTGACCCCGATGAGCGCGTGGGAGAGCCAGAGCGTGCTCTGGAGGTCCTGCTGTCCGCCGACCGATCGGAGCGCCGCCACGCCTTCGGCCGTGAGCTGACCGCCGCCGTCCGTCTTGACCGCGGCGATCACGATGGTTCCCGGCGCCAGGGCGCCGATCCGCTCGGCCATGCGACGCGACTCCGCTTGGCTCCGGAACGTGTCGAAGTTGTCCCACCACAGCACGTGACCGTCTCCGCCGTCGAGGGCAACGACGCTGTAACCCCGTCGGGGGATGGCCACCACCTCGTGCCCGTTGACATGGACCGAGACCAGGGCTCCGTGGTCCCGCCCCGCGCTGATGACCTCGATGTCCACGGGCGACCAGACGCCCGTGGTCCCGATGCGATAGGCTACCGCCGAACGGGCCACGTCCGGTCGCACCTGGTAGCGATGAAGGAAGCGCAGCTCGTTTCGGTCCGCTGCCCGGAAGGGGGGCGACAGGGCGAGTGTGGCGGTCTCAGCCGTCTGGATCCGGCGAAGCAGGCGGCCGTTCAAGCTAAGCTCGACCCATCGCGTCACGTCGGGATCGTCGCCCTCGAACCGGAGCGCGAACTCGGCGGTCGGGTGGGCACGGACGAAATTAGCCGAGAAGTGCCGGCGAAGATCGATACTCGTGTCCGGCGTGCCCGTGAGCTCGTAGACGTCGTCTGCCGCGAACCGTCCGACGAGGCGAAGGCTCGGGAGCGGCTCCCCTCCGAGGCGTTCGGTCAAGTGCGACTTGTCGGAATGGATCACGATGTAGCGCAACGGGACGACCTGCCGGATGGCCTGGAGGAATTCACGCGGATTGAAGACTGGCCTCGTGGTCTCAACGATCTCGTTGGCCGTCGCCAGAAGGAAGCCGCCCCCGCCGTTCACCAGCCGCTTCCAGTGCGTGTTGGCTGCCCAGAACATCGCCCAGGCGTCGACGCCTGCCTCCGCCATCGGCAGCTCGAGGACGGCGAAGTCCCCTGGCTGCGCAGCCAGCCAGGGGTAGACCGGCGGGGTCGGGCCGAGGTGGATCCACGGGAGCGGGAAGACGTTCAGCTCCACGACCATCGCCGTGAGGAGGGCGCCGAGCACCACGCCTCGCCAGCGGTGGAGGCGATCGCTGAGGGTGTTCGCGCCCAGTGTCACGAGGAGCGCCAGGGGAAGGGCGAACGCAAGACTCCAGCGGCCTGGCGCCCGGAAGGCCGATGCACCGGGAACGTTGAAGTACACCCAGCGGAATGGCGCGGTCCCCCAGGGGCGTCCGGCGATCTTGATCGTGGGGGCAAGCGTCAGGAGGTAGGTGAGTACGGTCAGGAAGAGGGCGACCAGCACCCACTCGTGTGCGGTTAGGGGCCCCGCCCGTCGGCGGCGGCCCTCGAGGGCGACCGCCGCCAGGGCGAGGGCCGGCAGGACGTTCACGGCGAGCGTGAGATCGCGGACGCTGAGGAGGCGCACCGGACCCACCCGGAGATCGAGGCCGCCGGCGGTAGCGGTGACGGCCATCAGGACCAGGCAGAGGCCCGCGCCCGTGGCTAGGGCGCGCTGCGCTCGGCCGATCCAGCGGGAAGACTCCGGGGCAGGGGTGACGGCGAGTGTTCCCAGGGCGACCGCGGCCAGGCCGAGGGCGACGAAGCCGGGAAAGAGGCCGCCCTCGGAGCGGGCGAGGTAGAGGAGGCGCTCGCCATAGGGGGAGTTGAAGACACCGGGGTCGAGGAGCGACAGCAGATCCATGCCGAACCACTCGGCCTCGCCGACGTCGCGATGAAGTCCGAGCTCGCGACGGTGGACGACGTAAGGCCACAGGAAAGGGGCGAGGGCGGCGGTGAGCAGCGCGAGAGCGAGGGTGCTGCGGACCACGAGGCGGCGAGTTAGCGCGCCGGGGCGGAGGAGGAGGAACGCAGCCCCGAAGCCCAGCAGGAGGAAAGCCAGACCGAAGACCTGGTAGAGACCCGAGAGAGTCTGGGCCCAGAGGGCGGCGGCGAGCAGGGTGAGGTCGCGCCAGCGGGCACCCTGGAGAACGCGGTGCAGGGTCCAGAGGATGAGGGGGGGCAGGGCCGCCATCTGGTAGGTGAACTGACCGAGGTGATCCATGCGGTTCGTGAAGAAGGCGTAGGTCATTCCGGCGAGCAGGCTCGGCAGCACGCGGCCCGTGAGGGAGTAGGCGAGCAGATACGTGAGGGCGCCGCTCGCGACCAGAGCAGCGAGGACGAGGACATTGACGAGGAACAACGGAGTAGCGCCCAGAGCCACCATGGGGGCCGCCAGAAGACCGGTGAAGAACTGGGATTGCTGGTAGGCGACCGTGTGCGAATAGGGGTAGTAGAAGGGCAGATCGTGGAGCCGAAGCGGGTCGTGCAGGACCTGGTGGGCGTTCCAGGCAACGATACTGGCCTCGGTTACGTAGTCGCCGCCACCGCCGCGAAGGAGAGCCCTCGGAAGCTGGACGATGAAGGGATAGGTGTAGGCGGCGGCCACGGTCAGAAAGAAGAGCAGGACCAGTGCGCCGTGACGTAGCCGCGTCAGCTCGTAGCCCTCCCTCCAGCCCCCGGCTCGCGCGTTGTGCGGGCCCATGGTAGCACCGCATCGGGACACGATTGGCGCGGGTGCTGGCCCAGGTCGTGCGTCTGGGGCCGTGTGCTAACGTGGCAGCCGTGGAGCCGCCGGCACACGGACGGGGCGCCGAGGACTGGAGGTCATCGCTCGTCGCCGTCCTCGTCGTCGCGGCGCTCGGGCGGCTGCTGCTGCTCCGGCTCCCTCGCCTCTGGTACGACGAGGCGACGTCGGGCCTCCTGGGCCTGTCGGTGTTGAATGGCGAGCTGCCCATCTACTTCTTCGGCCAGTCGTTCATGGGCGCGCTCGACGGCTACCTCGCGGCTCCGCTCTTCTGGCTGCTGGGCGTCTCCGCCCGGACACTCGAGCTGGTCCCCGTGCTGCTCGCGCTGGCCGGCGTGGGCCTGACGGTGCGCCTGGCGTACGACGGCTTCGGGCCCCGGGCCGCGCTGTTCACGGCGGTCCTGCTCGCGGTCCCGCCGGACTTCCTTCTGTTCTGGTCACACGAGGCCCGGAACCACTACCCGCTGACGATCGTGCTCGGGACCCTCGCCGTCCTCCTCGCCCTCCGGGCGCCCGCTGCGGGGGGCCGTCGCGCCACGGTCCTGTTCGCGTTGCTGGGCGGGAGCCTCGGGCTCGCCTTCTGGACCAACTTCCTGTCGCTCGTCTACTTCCCGGCGATCGCGATCCTCCTCCTGCGCCGGGGGGTCCGACCTCTCGTGCCCCGGCTCCTCGTGGCGTTGCCCCCGTTTCTTCTCGGCAGCCTGCCGCACTGGCTCTACGGCGTGCCGCACGGGACGGCCCTGCCACCGCCGGGCCGACCGGTGGGGCTCGGGATCGTGCTGGCTCATCTCGGCTTCTTCGGACGGACGGCCTGGCCGATCGTGGCCGGCGTGCCGCAGACCCTCCGGGGCGCCGCGCTGGGCGGGGGGCTCGCACTCGTGCTGGGTGCGCTCTACCTGGCCGCCGTGCTCGCGGCCCTGCGCGCCGTCCGTCGTGCCGCCGCGCCGGCCGGGGCGACCGGTTTGGCCCTCGTCGCCCTCGCGTGCACCAACGTGGGCATCGCGGTGGCGACGCAGTACGGACGCGGACTCGACGACAACGACCCACACTACCTCCTGCCGCTCTACACGGCGCTGCCGCCGCTCCTCGGATGGTTCCTGGCCGGACTGGGCGACCGGCGGCGCGCGTTCATCCTGACGACCGCGATAGTCCTGTTCAATGCGATTGGTGCCCTCGACGGCAGCTTCGGGAATCTGCATCCGGCCATCGCGGCGGCCGAGCGAGCCGAGCTCACAACACAGCTCGAGACCCTGGAGGGGCTCGAGCGCGCCGGGCTCCACCGCTTCTACGACCCCGACGCCGCGGGACGCGTGTTCACCTTCCTGTCCGCGGGGCGGACGATCTTCGCGAACCCTTACGAGGAGATCCGACCCACCTACGCGCGGGCCGTCGATGGCTCTCCCGGTGTGGCCTGGTGGATGCCGCGGCGCGCGCCGACGCTCGAAGCGCACTTCGCCGCGCTCGGGATCCGCTCCGGGTTTCGCCGCGTGAGTCCGCTCGGCGGCGCGTACGACGAGTTCGCGCTGGTAGCCCCGCCGGTTCGCGAGGTGGCGGCGGCGGCATTCCGGATCACTGCGAGCGACGGATCCGACGGCATCGGCCGCATGACGGACCGCATCGGCGCCACGCTCTGGAGCACCGGGCATCCCCAGCGGGGCGACGAGTGGGTGCAGGTGGACCTGGGCGCGGTCGTGCCGGTCGCGCTCGTCCGGTGGCTGCCCGGCACGTACCAGGAGGTGCCGCGGGGCCTCCGGCTCGAGGCGTCCCTGGACGGGACCGTCTGGCGCACGCTGGTGGACCTTCCCGAGTACGCCGGGCCTCTCTACTGGTCGGCGGGACAGCCGATCCAGCGCGTGCGAAGCGGCCGGGTGGAGCTCCGCGTGGCGCCGACTCCGGCTCGGCATCTCCGCATCACCCAGACCGGGCGCGGCGCCATCTGGGCGTGGACGATCCGGGAGCTCTACGTCTACGCCGCGACGGCGGGGCACCCCGCTCCGCCGGTCGGGGCGGACGGCGCGAGGCTCGCGCGGGCGGTGGGTGGCGCGGGGGTGCGGCTACTCTACGCGGACCACGGCTGGGCAAGCCGCGTCGCCCTGGCCGATCCGGCCATCCGGGTGCCACCCGCCAACCTCCAGCTCGACGACTACGGCTGGAAGGGCTCGGCCACGATGCTGCTCCCGCCCTTTCACTGGGAGCCGGGAACCGGCGTCCTCCTGGCGCCCGAGGATGCCGAGGGCTTCGCCGAGGCGGCGAGAGCCGGTGGGCTCGCGTTCGCCCGGCAGTCTGTCGAGGGACTCATCCTGTTTGTTCACGGCCCGACTCCCTCATCCGGGCGGCTCCTCCCCGCCGGCGCGTTCAGCGTGACCGCCTCCCGGCATCCGAAGCGCGCGGGCCTCGCGGTCGACGGGGACCCGGCGACGCGCTGGGCCACGGCCGGACCGCGCGCGGCCGGCGACTGGTTCCGAGTGGACCTCTCCACCACGCGATCGCTCCGCGGGGTGCGGCTCGCCGCGGCCAACCCGGCCGACCTGCCGCCGGAGCTCGTCGTGGAGAGCTCGCTCGACGGTGCGCGCTGGGAGCGCCTCGCGGCGACCGTGCGACTGGAGCACCGCTACCGGTGGGGCGGCTTCGGACTTCTCGACGACGGCGCCGTCGCGCTCAGGCTCGAGTTTCCGCCGACCATCGTGCGTGCGCTCCGCCTGGTGCTGCCAACCGGTGACCCGGTGTTCGACTGGTCGATCCACGAGCTCGCCGTCTACGGCGAGTGAGGCGCCGCAACGTCCGCGGCCGCCGGAGCCGCAGGATCTGACATCGGCGCACCTCAGCAGGCGGCGCCGACCGGCCCGTCGTCGTGGCGTCTGCCGGCGGGCCCCTGCTATACTCGGCGCATGCGCGCGCTCGTCACCGGCGGCACCGGCTTCACCGGCAGCCATCTCGTCCGGCGTCTGCTCGGCCGCGGCGACCAAGTGCGCGTCCTCGACGCCGCCCCCGGGCTGTTCCACGACGAGCTCCGGCGCCTCGGCGCGGAGATCACGCTCGGCAGCGTGACGGACAAGGCGCTCGTCGACCAGCTGGTCGCCGGGGTCGACCTGGTCTTCCACCTCGCGGCCGCCTTCCGGAAGATCAACCTGCCCAAGCGCGAGTACTGGGAGGTCAACTGCCAGGGCACACGCTACGTGGCCGAGTCGTGCCTGCGGCACCAGGTGCGACGGCTCGTCTACTGCTCGACGCAGGGCGTTCACGGGCACGTCGCCCGCCCGCCCGGCGACGAAAGCTCGCCGATCGCCCCCGAGGACTACTACCAGCAGACGAAGTACGAGGGGGAGCAGGCGCTCTGGGAGATCGCCCGCGGCGGACTCGAGGCGAGCGTGGTGCGTCCCATGGGAATCTACGGGCCCGGTGACCCGGGGCGGTTCCTCATGCTCTACCGCGCGGTCCGGCGCGGCCGCTTCCTCATGTTCGGCGACGGCGAGACCTTCTATCACCCCTGCTACATCGACAACCTCGTCGACGCCTTCGAGCTGGCCGCGGAGCACCCGAAGGCCGTGGGCGAGACGTACCTGATCGGTGACGACCGTTACGTCTCGCTCAACGAGCTCGTGCGGACCGTGGCCGGAAGCCTCGGGCAGCCGGTGAAGATCGTCCACCTCCCGTTCGCCCCTCTTTGGGCCGCCTCCGCCCTCTGCGAGGCCGTGCTCATGCCGCTCGGCGTCGAGCCGCCCCTGTTCCGGCGCCGGGCCGACTGGTTCCGTCAGACGCGGGCGTTCACGATCGACAAGGCCGTGCGGGAGCTGGGCTTCGTCGCCCGCGTCCCGCTCGCGGAGGGCCTCCGGCGCACGGCGGCCTGGTACCGCGAGCACGGGTACCTCAGCTAGCCATGTGCGGCATCGCTGGGGTGCTCGAGTTCCGCCCGGGGCACGCGCCCCCGACCCACATCCTCGAGGCGATGGGGAAGGTGCTCGAGCACCGCGGTCCCGACCAGGGGGCCATGTTCCAGGACGGCCCCGTCGGGCTCGTCGCGCGGCGCCTCAAGATCATCGACCTGTCGCCGGCCGGCTCCCAGCCTATCCCGAACGAGGACGGCACGATCCAGCTCGTCTACAACGGCGAGATGTTCAACCACGAAGGGCTTCGGCGGGAGCTCCAGGCGCTCGGGCATCGCTTCCGGGGACGCTGCGACTCGGAGGTCGTCGTCCACGCCTACGAGGCGTGGGGGCCGCGGTGCGTGGAGCGCTTCCGCGGGTTCTTCGCGTTCGCGCTCTGGGACCAGGCGCGCGGCGAGCTCCTCCTCGCGCGCGACCGCATCGGGATCAAGCCGCTCTACTACGCATGGTCCGGGAACCGCCTGGTCTTCGGCTCGGAGATCAAGGCGATCATCGAGCACCCGGACGTCCCCCGGGTCCTGGACCTGCAGTCGATGTACCACTACCTGGGGTACGAGTTCGTGCCCGGCCCGGCGACCATGTTCCAGGGGATCCGGAAGCTCCCGCCCGGCACGATCGCCCGAGTTCGGGGCGGACGCCTCGAGATCGAGCCGTACTGGGAGCTCCGGTTCGAGGACGCGCCCGATGACGCGGCGACCCTCGCCCGCCGGGTCCGCGAGACCCTCCGGGACTCTGTGCACGCGTGGATGATGTCGGACGTCCCCGAGGGCGTGTTCCTCTCGGGCGGGCTCGACTCGACGGCGGTCTTGGCCTTCACGCGGGAGGCCACGAGCGGGCCGCTGCCGACGTTCACGCTAGGGTACGACGATCCCTCGTTCAGCGAGTGGGAGTACGCCCGCGAGGCCGCGCGCTACTACGGGACCGAGCACCGCGAGATCCGCGTCCCCCCGGTCACGCCCGACGTGATCGAGCAGACGGTCTGGCACCTCGACGAGCCGATGACCGACCTCTCGGCCGTTCCGCTGTTCCTCCTGTGCCGGGAGGCGCGCCGCGACGTCACCGTCTGCATGTCGGGCGAGGGGGGTGACGAGGTCTTCATCGGCTACGATCGGTTCGTCGCCTCGAAAGCGGAGCGTCTGTACCGGGTGTTGCCCCGCGCCCTCCGCCACGGGGTGATCGAGCCCCTGGTCACGCGGCTCCCGGATCAGGAGCAGAAGAAGGGACCGCTCGTGGTGCTCCGGCGGTTCATCGAGGGCGCCCGGCTCGCCCCAGATGGCCTCCACATGCGCTGGCAGTACTTCGGCTCGGACGCCCTCGACGCGCGCCTGTTCCGGGAGAGCGTGCTCCGCTCGGTCGACCGGGACCGCTTCGCGCCGATCCGCCGGGCGGCCGCGGGATGCAACTCGCGCCGCCAGCTCGATCGGGAGATCTTCGTGGACACCCGGTTCACAATGCCGGACTCGGTGCTGATGAAAGTCGACAAGATGTCGATGGCGCACGCCCTCGAGATCCGAGTGCCACTGCTGGACCACCACCTGATCGAGTTGGCGGCCTCGATCCCGCCGCACCTCAAGTTCCCCGGGTTCCGGACGCGCGCGATCTACCGGCGGGCGCTCGAGGGCGTGCTGCCCCCGAAGATCCTCGGGCGCGGCAAGCAGGGCTACAGCCTGCCGCTCAAGCAGTGGCTCCGGAACGAGCTTCGCGATTACATGGTGCAGCTGCTCCGGGGGTCCGAGGTGGTGCGCGCGCACCTCGACCCGCCGGGCGTCGAGGCGCTGATGGGCGAGCACCTCGCTCGCCGCGCGAACCACAACCACACCCTCTGGGCCCTCATCAACCTGACCCTGTGGCACCGTCGGTTCATTGAGGGAGCCTGAGCGCGCGCGCCGGGAGGGCGGCCGTCGCGGGCTTTGCCTCCGTATCGCGGTCAGCCTCGCCCTCCTCGTCCTGCTCGTCATCTTCGTCGACTGGGGTCGCCTGGGCGCCCGCCTGGGCGCCGCGGACCCCGTCCTCATGCTGGCCGTCGTGGCGCTGGCCTCGGCGGATCGGCTCCTCATGGCGTGGAAGTGGTGGCTCCTGGTGCGTGGCCGGGACGCGACCCTCGGACTCTGGTCGGCGGTTCGCGCCTACTACCTGGCGTCGTTCGCCGGCTACTTCCTTCCCATGACGGTGGGCGCCGACGCGGTCCGGATCGGAGCGCTCGCGGGCGCCGGGCGCACGGCGGTGCTGGTGGCCTCGGTGGTGCTGGAGCGGCTGATCGGCGCGCTCGCCCAGGCCGTGCTGGCGGGGCTGTCGGTGGCGACGCTGGTGACGCTCGGGCTCGGGGCCCGGGTCGGACCGGCCGAGCGGTGGGGTCTGGGCGCGGCCGTCGCGCTGGCGTTCGCGGCATTCCCCTTCTCGTTCCCGGGGGCGCGGTGGATCGCGGCGCGTCTCGGGTCGGGTGGCGGGTGGCGCGGGGGGCTCCGTACGCTCGCCGAGCAGTACGCGGGGTACCGGGCGTCGACGGGCCTCCTCTGCGCCTTTTTCGCGCTGACCCTCCTCGAGGGCGCATTCCCGGTGGCGATCCACTACGCGGCTGGCCGGGCACTTGGTCTCGATCCGGGCTGGAGCTTCTACATCGCCACCGTGCCGCTCGTCTTCCTGGTGGCCCGCCTGCCCGTGAGCTTGGGCGGGCTCGGGTTCCTGGAGCTGTCGTTCGTGTCCCTGGCCGGCCTCCTGGGCGTGAGCTGGACGGACGCCTTTGCCATCGCGGGACTCGCGACCGCGCTGTATTTGGTGGCCCTCGCTCCCGGGGCGGTGCTCTACCTCATCCCGGCGTGGCCCGCGCCCCGGGAGCGGCTGCCGTGAGTGCCCAGGCTGAAGGCCGTCCGATCAGCCCCGACGCGCGGGGCGAGGGGGGCCCACAGAGCGCGAGCGCCCGGCTCGCCGACGTCCCCGGGACCTTGTTCGACGCACGGCGCTCGAAGGCCGAGCGGTACGCCGACCTCGTCGTCGGCGAGCG
>Ga0114129_10001786_pt1 | contig 29296 bp, 27 predicted proteins | sample RhiMetdeltSRZDD1_FD_80071 | JGI IMG/M metagenome (GOLD analysis project Ga0114129, IMG submission 80071) | Populus rhizosphere microbial communities from Tennessee, USA - Rhizosphere MetaG P. deltoides SRZDD1 (version 2) (version 2) | ecosystem: Host-associated > Plants > Roots > Rhizosphere >... | reverse complement strand
GTCTCGACGTCGATGACGATCAACGCGACCGCAATCGTGCTGCTGGCGCTCTACGTCGCCGTCGCGCGGCGGCAGGGCGTCGACGCGGCCCGGCTGTCGGGGACCGTCCAGAACGACATCCTGAAGGAGTACGTCGCGCGCGGCACCTACATCTATCCGCCGCGCCACTCGCTGCGCATCGTGACCGACATCTTCGCGTTCTGCGAGCGCGAGCTGCCGAACTGGAACACGATTTCGATCAGCGGCTATCACATCCGCGAGGCAGGATCGACGGCCGTCCAGGAAGTTGCGTTCACGTTCGCCCATGGCATCGCGTACGTGCAGGCGGCGATCGATGCCGGCCTCGACGTGAACCGGTTCGGCCAGCGCCTTTCGTTCTTCTTCAACGCGCACAACGATGTGCTCGAGGAGATCGCGAAGTTTCGAGCGGCGCGCCGGCTCTGGGCGCACATCATGCGCGATCGATTCAAGGCGACGAACCCGCGGGCGCAGCAGCTGCGCTTTCATACGCAGACGGCGGGCAGCACGCTGACGGCCCAGCAGCCCGACAACAACATCGTCCGCGTCGCGCTGCAGGCCCTGGCGGCGGTGCTGGGCGGCACGCAATCGCTGCATTGCAACGGACGCGACGAGGCGCTCGCGCTCCCGACCGAGGAGTCAGCACGCATCGCGCTGCGCACGCAGCAGATCATCGCCGCCGAAAGCGGCGTCGCCAACACCGTCGATCCGGTCGGCGGATCGTACGCCGTCGAAGCCCTGACCGATGAGATCGAGCAGGGCGCGAGGGAATGGCTGGACCGCATCGACCGCGCGGGCGGCACGCTGGTGGCGATCGAGACCGGCTTGATTCAGCGCGCCATCCAGGAGTCGGCGTACCGATCGCAGCTCGCCGTCGACCGCGGGGAATCCATCGTCGTCGGCGTCAACCGGTTTGGGGACGACGGCAAGCCATCGTCGATCGAGACGCTGACGATCGATCCCGACGTCGAGCGGCGGCAGGTCGAGCGCGTACGGGCCGTGCGCGCGAGCCGCAGCGCCGAGGCGTGGCGTGCGGCCATCGAGGCGGTCTCGGCAGCGGCACGCGACGGCCGCAACCTCGTCCCGCCGATACTCTCGGCAGTGGAGGCGCATGCCACGGTCGGCGAGATTGCCGATGCGCTGCGTCAGGTGTTCGGCGAGCACCAGGAAATCACGACCTGAATGCCCGACAGCCTGCTGAGGGTCGAGCACCTGACGACGGTCTTCGATACACCGCGCGGCGCGGTTGCCGCCGTCGACGACGTCAGCTTCGAGATCCGCGCCGGCGAAACGCTCGGCCTCGTCGGCGAGTCCGGCTCCGGCAAGTCGGTGACCGCGATGTCGATCGTGCGGCTCGTGCAGCCGCCGGGCCGGATCGTGGGTGGACGCATCCTCCACAGGAACCGTGACCTGCTCGCGCTCGACGAGCGTGGGATGCAGAAGGTGCGCGGAGCGGACATCGGCCTGATCTTCCAGGAGCCGATGACGGCCCTCAATCCGGTGTTCACGATCGGGGATCAAATCGGCGAGGCGCTCATCGTTCACGGCCGCGCGACGCGCCGCCAGGCGCGCGCGCAGGCGATCGATCTCCTTCGCGCCGTCCGAATCCCGAATCCCGAATCCCGAGTCACCGACTATCCACACCAACTGTCCGGCGGCATGCGACAGCGCGCCATGATCGCGATCGCCCTCGCCTGCCGGCCGTCCCTCGTCATTGCCGACGAACCGACGACCGCGCTCGACGTGACGCTGCAGGCGCAGATTCTCGACCTGCTGCGCGAGATGAAGTCCGCGTTCCGGCTGGCGCTGCTGCTGATCACCCACGATCTTGGCGTCATCGCCGAAACCGCCGACCGCGTCGCCGTCATGTACGCCGGGCGCATCGTCGAAACGGGTCCGGTGCGCGCCATCCTGCGATCGCCGCAGCATCCGTACACGCGGGGACTGCTGGCGTCGATGCCCGCCCGTCAAACCGGCGCGCGCGGCACACGCCTGCGCGCCATCGACGGTTCGGTGCCGCTGCTCGGTCACTTGCCGTCCGGGTGCGCCTTCGCGCCGCGCTGTCCCGATCGATTCGATCCGTGCGGCGGCGATCCGCCGCCGGATTACGCGATCGGCAGCGAGCAGGCAGCGAAGTGTTATTTGCATGCCCCTCGTTGAGGTCGCGCATCTCGTCAAGCAGTTCACGCGCGGCGGCGGCCTGCTGCGGCCCGCCACGCGCGTGACGGCGGTGGATGATGTCAGCTTCACGATCGAGGAAGGCGAGACGTTCGGCCTGGTCGGCGAATCGGGCAGCGGCAAGACGACGACCGGCCGGTGCATGCTTCGCCTGATCGAGCCGACCGCCGGCGAAGTCCGATTCCGCGGCGAGGACGTGCTCGCGTTCTCGCGATCGCGTTTGCGGCGCGCCCGGCGGGACATGCAGATCGTTTTTCAGGATCCGTACGCGTCGCTCAATCCGCGGATGCGCGCACGGCAGATCGTCGAGGAGCCGCTCATCATCCATCGGCTCGGCGCGCGCGACGAGCGGCGGCAGCGCGTCGCCGACCTGTTCCGGCTCGTGGGTCTCGACCCGGCGCACCTCGAGCGCTATCCGCACGAATTCAGCGGCGGCCAGCGGCAGCGAATCGGGCTGGCGCGCGCGCTCGCGCTGAAGCCGTCCTTCGTCGTGCTCGACGAACCGGTGTCGGCACTCGACGTGTCGGTGCAGGCGCAGGTCGTCAACCTGCTGATGGATCTTCAACAGGAGCTGAGGCTGACGTACCTCTTCATCGCGCACGATCTGCGGCTCGTCGAGCACATCTGCAGTCGCGTCGCCGTGATGTATCTGGGAAAGATCGTCGAGATGGGGCCGGCCGCGTCGCTCTTCGAGGCGCCGCAGCATCCTTATACTCGCGCGCTGCTGTCGGCGATCCCGGTCACCGATCCCGACGCGCCGCGCCAGCGCATACAGCTCGACGAGCGGACGGTCGATCGCCGTGCGGCGCTGCGGGAGATCCGGGTCGGGCACTGGGCGGCGGTCTGAAGACGGTCCGCCGCAGCTTTGGCGGAGGCGGAAAGGCGGACACTACGTCTGAAGGTTCAACACCGTCTTGATGCCCGTCTCACGGTGCTCGAACCAGCGTCCGTACTGCTGCCACGGCATCGGCGTGATGAGGCGACCGAGCAGGCCCGGAAATTTCTTCTCGATCGCGACGAGATCCTTGACGCCCCGCGTGAAGTGGCGCGCGTTCGCGTTGACGCTGCCGACGATCGCGTTGTTGCGGAGCACGAGTCGCTGATTGATCGCGTCGATCGGCTCGTCTCGGCGCGTCGCGCCGGCGGTCACGCTGAGCAGCACGAGCACGCCGTTGTAGCCGAGCAGCTGCATGGCGTCGAACACGACGCTCGCCGCACCGGTCGCTTCGATCGCGAGATCGATCGGCGGCATCTCGTTCCGGAGGTCGAACAGCGTTCTGCCGGCGACTGAATGGTAGACGGCGCGCGCGGCCTGGGCGATCCGCGCGCGCGGATCGGTCGCCGGCTCGCGCGCGACAACGTGCGTCTCGATGCCGCGCAGCCGCAGGATCACGGCTGCCAGCAGCCCGATCGGTCCGGCGCCGAGAATCAGCGCCGTCCGCGGCTTCCAGTGCAGACGCTGCTGAACCAGAAACGCCTCGTCGATCGCCTTCTCGACGACCGACGTCGGCTCGAGCAGGACGGCGACGCCGGCGATGCGCTTCGGAATCTTCGTCAGCCATCGCGGCTGCTCGACGTAGTACTCGGCCAGGTAGCCGTGGCGCCGGACGATGCCGCGCTCTTCGTACTTGCCGCTGGCGCACATGTCGACGTCGCCGCGGGCGCAGTTCGCGCACACGCCGCACGGCCGGCGGACCGACGCGACGACGAGGTCGCCGATCCTGAAGCCCCGGGCCGTGCGTCCAATCTCCTCGACGACCCCGAGGTTCTCGTGGCCGATGATCAGCAGCTCATCGCCGGGCGGCGGCTCGCCCAGCAGCGCCTCGTTGATGTCGGCATCGGTGGCGCAGAGGCCGACCTGCAGCGTTTTGATCGCGACCTGATCCGGCGCCAGCTTCGGATCGGGCATGTCGCGAAGATGAACGCTGGCGCTCTTGCCCGGTTCGACGACGATGGCTTTCACGGACTGAGGACAGGCTAACGACTGTGACTGATGACCGTGACTGATGACCGTGACTGACGACTGTAACCGATGACCGTGACTGACGACTGACGACCGGCGACTGACGACGACGTTACGCCGCCCGTTTCACATCGTCCTCGACCTGTCCGTCGCGGATGTGGATCGTGCGGTACGCGAAGGCGGCGACGTCCGATTCGTGGGTGACGATCACGATCGTGTTGCCGGCTTTGTGGAGCCGCTCGAAGAGCGCCATGATTTCAGCGCCGGTCTTCGAGTCGAGGTTTCCCGTCGGCTCGTCGGCCAGCAGAATCGACGGATTGTTGACGAGCGCGCGCGCGATGGCGACGCGCTGGCGCTGGCCGCCCGACAGCTCGTTCGGCCGATGCGTCATGCGCGTCGAGAGCTCCACTTTGTCGAGCGCGAGCTTCGCGCGCGCGTCGCGATCCTTCGAGGGCACGCCGGCGTAGACGAGGGGAAGCTCCACGTTGTGGAGCGCCGTCGCGCGCGGCAGCAGGTTGAACGTCTGGAACACGAACCCGATCTCCTCGTTGCGGATTCGCGCGAGCTCGTTGTCGTTCATCTGGCTGACCTGCTTCCCGTTCAGCAGGTACGAACCCTTCGTCGGCGTGTCGAGACAGCCGATCAGATTCATCAGCGTCGACTTGCCCGAGCCCGATGGCCCCATGATCGCCACGTACTCGCCACTGTCGATCTGAATGGACACGCCCCGGAGCGCGTGAATTTCCTCGGCGCCCATGATGTAAGTCTTCCAGAGATCGAGCGTCTCGATGAGAGCCATATCGCGATTATCCCCTCAGGCGCCGTATTCCTCTTCGTAGGTCGTCTTCAGCTTCGCCACCACGGCCGGATCGGCGAGCGTCGTCGTATCGCCGAGCGCCTTCCCTTCCGCAATGTCGCGCAGCAGCCGGCGCATGATCTTGCCGGAACGCGTCTTCGGCAGATCCGCCGTGAACAGGATGTCGTCGGGGCGCGCGATCGCGCCGATCTTCTTGACGACGTGCTCCTTCAATTCGTCGACGAGAGCCTTCCCGGCCGTCGCCGGCCCGTCCTTCAATGTGACGAACGCCGCAATCGCCTGGCCTTTGATGTCGTGCGCGCGTCCGACGACCGCCGCCTCGGCGACGCTGGGATGATCTACGAGCGCGCTCTCGACCTCCATGGTGCCGATCCGGTGCCCCGCAACGTTGATAACGTCGTCGACGCGGCCGAGCAGCCAAAAGTTCCCGTCGGCGTCGCGTTTTGCACCATCCCCGGTCACGTAGACGGCCGGGCCCCACTTGTTCCAGTACTGGCGGACGTATCGATCCGGATCGCCGTAGATGCCGCGCAGCATCGACGGCCACGGGCGGGTCAGCGCCAGCAGGCCGCCGCCGACGTCAATCCTGTCGCCTTTCTCGTTGCGGATCTCTGCGGAGATGCCCGGAAATGGCTTTGTCGCGGACCCCGGCTTCAGCGTCGTCACGCCGGGCAGCGGCGTGATCATGATCGCGCCGGTCTCCGTCTGCCACCACGTGTCGACGACCGGGCACCGCTCGCCGCCGATGTAGCGGTAGTACCAGACCCACGCCTCCGGGTTGATCGGCTCGCCGACCGAGCCAAGCAGACGAAGCGAGGACAGGTCGCGCTTCTGCGGCCACTCGGTTCCCCATCGCATGAACGAACGGATCGCGGTCGGCGCGGTGTAGAAAATCGTGACGCCGTAGCGCTCGATCAGCGACCAGAAGCGATCCTTCTGCGGCCAGTCGGGCGCACCCTCATACATTAGTACTGTCGCGCCGTTGGCCAGCGGTCCGTACACGACGTAGCTGTGACCGGTCACCCATCCGATGTCGGCGGTACACCAGTACACGTCTTCGTCCCTCAGATCGAAGACCAGCTTCGTCGTGGCGTACGTGCCGACGAGGTAGCCGCCGGTGGTGTGCACGATGCCTTTCGGCTTTCCCGTCGTGCCCGACGTGTAGAGGATGTAGAGCATGTCCTCCGCGTCCATCGGCTCGGGATCGCACTTGCGATCGGCATCTTTCATCAGCTCGTGGTACCAGCGGTCGCGTCCGGCTTTCATCGCCGCCGGAATCGATCCGTCGCCCGTCCGCGCGCGGCGAACGACGATGACATCACGGATCGATGGCGTGTCCGCGAGCGCCTCGTCCGCGACCTGTTTGAGCGCGACGACCTGGCCGCGGCGGTAGCCGCCGTCCGCGGTGATCAGAATCGTCGCCTTCGCGTCGTTGATCCGATCGCGGAGCGATTCGGCGCTGAAGCCGCCGAACACCACGCTGTGGATCGCGCCGATGCGCGCGCACGCCAGCATCGCGATCGCAAGCTCGGGGATGAGCGGCAGGTAAATGGCGATGCGGTCGCCCTTCCTGGCGCCGAGCGATTTCAGGACGTTCGCGAACGCCGAGACTTCGCGGTAGAGATCGAAGTAGGTCAGCGTGCGCTGATCGCCCGGCTCGCCCTCCCAGATCAGCGCGGCCTTGTTGCGCCGCGCGCCGCGCACGTGGCGATCGAGACAGTTGACGCTGATGTTCAGCTTGCCGCCGACGAACCATTTCGCGTGCGGCGGCTGCCAGTCGAGGACCTTGTCCCACGGCCGGATCCACTCGAGCTCCTTCGCAAAGCGAGCCCAGAACGCCTCGGGATCTTTCGCGGCCTCCTCGTAGATCGATTCGTCGCGTACGTGGGCGGGCGCGCGGAACGCCGGAGGCGGCGGGAATACACGATCTTCGCGGAGGAGGTCGGCGAACTCGGCGCGCGTGGAATCGGGCATGTGGGACGCTCTCGCTGCCCGATTCTACTTAGCCAGCCCCCAAGGCCGTCAATCGCGCGCGGACCTGCGTCGCGAGGTCCGCGTGCGTCACGCTGCCGAAGCGCAGGAACGCGCGGTAGTGTTCGATCGCCGTGGGCAGCTCGCCGTTCTCGTCGGCCAGCACGGCGACGTTGTACTGCACGCCCGCGCTGCGCGGATCGATCGCCAGCGCCCGCCGCAGCAGGTCCCGGGCGTCGTCTGTGCGGCCCTGCGCGCGATGCACGAGCGCGAGGTTCACCAGCGATTCGACGTTGCGCGGGTCGCCGGTCAGCGCCACCCGGAATTCGGCGGCTGCCCCGTCCATGCGATTCGCGCGCATCAGCGCCACGCCGAGGTTGTTGTGCGCCTTGACGTATGTGGGATCGATCGCAATCGCCCGCTGGAACTGCTTGATCGCGTCGTCGGTCTCGCCGCGATCCTGATACAGCAGGCCGAGGTTGTTGTGGATTTCGGCGCGGTTGTCGTTCTGCTCCAGCAGCCGGCGGTAATGCGCGAGCGCGTTGTCGAAGTCGCCGACGCGCTGGAAATACAACGCTCGACGGAAATGATCCTCAGCCGGAGCGGTAGACGGTTGCGCCGACGGAATTGACGGCGTCGGGATCGAGGAAGGTGCTGATCGGTTCAACGAAGGTGCTGATCGGCTCGGCGAAGGTGCTGATCGGTTCAACGAACGTGCTGATTGGTCCGGCGAAGGTGCTGATCGGTTCGGCGAAGGTCCTGATTGGTCCGGCGAAGGTGCTGATCGGTTCGGCGAAGGTGCTGATTGGTTCGGCGAAGGTGCTGATCGGCTCAGCGAAGGTGCTGATTGGTTCGGCGAAGGTGCTGATCGGCTCAGCGAAGGTGCCGCCGGCTGCGACGAAGGGGCCGGCGCCTGCGACGAAGACGTCGCCGGCTTTACGGAAGGCGCGGGCGGCTGCGCGGCAGGTGCGGGCGCCGTCACCGCCGGTGCAGGCCGCGCGTTGTTTCGATCCGCGGTTTGCGTGACGACCGCCGGCCGCACGGGAGCCGTGGGCTCCGGCGGCGCGAACAGGAGGATGACGGTTGCGAATCCGATGAACCCGAGCGCGATCGAACCCAGCGCGTACATCAGCAGCACGCGCATCGGAATCCGATCGGACGGCGTGTTCCGGCGCGGATCGCCGAGCGTCGCGAGAATCCCGTCCGTTCGACTGGTCTTCGCGTACGAGTTTGACGTTTCCCGCTGTGCGGAACCCCGGCGAAGCGCATCGAGGATGAGGCTCACTGGACTGCGAGATCTGTGACGTCGGCCGCCGATGTCGCTGCCGCGGCGCTCACGACATGCGCGTCCAGCGACGGCGCGGCGGATTTGAGCAAATCGAAATCGTCGCGCGCCGACCGTTCATCAGTGTACGCCCCCACCAGCACGCGCCGCCATCGTCCATCCGGGCCGCGATCGATGTCCGCATGAAACACGGACAGCCCGGCGGTCTCGAGCCAGGTCGTCAGCGCGCGAACCTCTTCAGACGACCGTGGCGACTCCGCTGGATACGAGCCGACGATAATCGTGATCTTCGCGTACGCCGGCAGGGCATGCGCCGTGACGCGCGCCGGCGACGGCCGCGGCGGCAGCGTCGCCGCCATCACGGTCCTTTCGACCGGTGCGGCGAACCGCTGATACAAGTACGCCGTCAACCCGGCGCCGAGCGCGCACGAGCACAACACGACCGACGCCGCGGCGCCGAGCGACGTCCGCTTCTCCAGCCATCCGGGCTCGTCCGTGACCAGCGATTGAACGTCGAGGCTCTTCGCCGCGCCGTCGACCATCTCGGGAGTGATGCGATTCGTGCGGCTGGAAAAACCGGCGAGGAGCGCGCGGTCGCAGATCAGGTTGATCAGCCGCGGGATGCCACCCGAGTATTTGTGCACTCTGTCGAGCGCCTTCGGCGTGAACGTCACGGACCCGCCGCCGCCCGCAATCGCCAGCCGATGGAGGATGTACGCACCCGCCGACTCGCGGTCGAGCGGCGCGAGCTCGTATCGGATCGACACGCGCTGATCGAGCTGACGGAGATTCGGCGACCGCAGGAGCCGCTGCAGCTCCCGCTGTCCGACGAGGATGATTTGCAGGAGCTTCTCTTTGTCCGTTTCCAGATTCGAGAGGATGCGGACCTGTTCCAGCACCGGCAGCGGCAGGTTCTGCGCCTCGTCGATGATCAGCACCGCGCTCGCGTTGAGCGGAATCAGGCCGAGCAGGAAATCGTACAGCGCGTCGATCATGTCCTGCTTGGTCGCCCGCCGCAGCCGTTCCGCCGCGCCGTCACGCGAGATGACGCCGAAGTCCTGCAGAATGCGCTTCAGCAGATCTTCTTCCGACAGGAACGGATTGAGCACCAGCGCCGTGAACGTCGCACGATCGATCCGCTCCAGCAACGCGCGGCACAGCGTCGTCTTGCCGGTGCCGATGTCGCCGGTGACGACGACGAACCCTTCGCGGCGCTGGATGGCGTACTGCAGCAGATCGAACGCATCGCCGTGCGACTGGCTGCGGAAGAGATACTTCGGATCCGGCGTGAGGCTGAACGGCTTCTCGGCGAACCCGTAGTAGCTTTCGTACATGGCTTACTGCGTGGCCGCGCCGGCCACGATCCGCGGCGTCAGGAGGATCACCAGCTCGATCCGCTTGCGCGTGACGACGGTGCTGCGGCCGAACCAGCCGCCGGTGAGCCCGACCGCCTTCCGCTCGCGCGTCTCGCGCTCGCGCGTGAACCCCGAGACGACGAGCGTTTCGCCGTCGGCGACGCGCGCCAGGAGATCCGACTCGACGACGGTGGGAGCCTTGAGCAGCGGCGTCACGCTCAGCATGACGGCGGCGTCGCCGGCGATCTGCGCCGTGACGCTCAGCGTCACCGTCTCGGTCCGGATGATGGCCGGTTCGTTGTTCAGCGTCAACAGGCGCGGGCTGGTGACGACCGTGACCTTTCCCTGCGCCTCGAGCGCGGCGACAACGCGCGCCGCATCGCCGACGCGGAGCCCGGTCAGCGACCGGCGCGGCAGCGGCGGCTGCGCGGTCGACCGCACGGCGTCGGCGGAGACTGCCGTCCAGTTGATCCCCTGCGCCTTCTCGTCGTTCAGCTCCACTTCGAGGACGCGGGCGTCGATCTGCGCCTGGCGATGAACGCGATCGTGCACCGCGTCGAGGTACGCGGCCACGCGATCGAGCCGTTCGGGGAAGTCCGTGGCCTGCAGCAGGCCGGCTTTGCGATCGATGTTGAAGGTACCGCGCTCCGACAGCAGTCCGCGCAGGCCGGCGGTCAGATCGGCGAATACGTCGCCGCGAATCGTGCTCGACACCGACGCGCGGCTCGGCCCATCCGCCGAACCGACGCGCGATCCGCCGACGCGCTCCGCCGGCATGTAATTGACGTCGAAGAGCCGCGTCTCCGGGCCGCGCCGGAAGACGCGGATCATCGTGCCGTCGACGGAGTAGTCGAGGCCGAGCGGCGTGAGAATCGACTCGAGCGCCTGGCGAATCGTGACGTTTTTCAGCTCGCCGGTGAACGTGCCGGTCGCGTCAGGGTCCGGCACGATGCTCAGTCCGGTTCCGCTCACGAGCCGCAGCAGCGCTTCGCGGACCGGCACCGGTTCCGGGAACGTATGCGTGAACGTCCGGTTGTCGAGATCCGCCGAGCCGGCTCGCTCGTCCAGCTGCGTCAGCGGCAGCACGGGCAGCGCGGGCCGCGGCGCCTGCCCGCCGGCCTGACCCATCAAATCGCTGGCGAAAACCGCCCGCGCCAGGACGAGCCGCAAGGCCGCCGCGGCCAGCCCCCGGCCCCTCGATGATGCTCGGCGCTGGCCTGAGCCTGTCGCCCCTCGACCCGGCTCCGGGCGACCAGGCTCTCGAAGGGTCGAAGGCCAGCTGTCGGCCACGAACCACGGGCGCATGGAGCCCCACTTCACGTTCCAGTTTTCGGACGGGTGTGGAGAAATCTATAGATCCGGGTAGCTGCGGGCAGCGGCGTGAACCTGCCCTGGCTCGCTCGCTTTCGCGCGAGCTTCGTCGAAGGGAGGCTCACGCCTAGACGTTACGCGTCGGTCGGGGTCACCGGCGTCACGTCGATCGTGCCGGGAGGCGTCTTTTTCTTGAAGATCGCCGCGCCGATCAGCCCGCCAATCGTCGAGAAAACCGCGCCGATGAACGCCCAGAACATGAAGCCGATGATCTGGCCGACGATGAACCAGCCGCCGCCGCGGCCTTCACGGCTCGCGCGCTCGAGCATGTCACGCATGTCGGGGTTCCCGATCATGTCGATGACGCGCTGCGCCATCGCCTGCTCCATCGGACCGACGACCAGCTTCAGCGGAATCGAGACAATCGACTGGACGACCGCGCCGATGAGGCCCGCGAGCAATCCGACGAGCGCGCCGTCGCCCGGCGAAATCGGCGCCGCCTGGTTCTGCTGGAGGAGATACGCGGCAACGAGGCCGCCGGCGATGACCCACATGCAGCAGCAGACATTGCCGGCGCTGATGAGCGGCAGCGCCGACAGGACGCCCATCACCAGGCCGCCGATGAGCGCCGGCTGTGCGTAGGACGGATTAGTCGTAGTACTCACGTCCGAGGTGCGTGATCAACTCTTCGCCCTTCAGATACCGGAGCGTGTTCTTCAGCTTCATCAGCTGAATGAACAGGTCGTGCTCGGGATAGAGGCCCGGCGCGTGAATCGGGCTCTTGAAATAGAACGACAGCCATTCCTGGATGCCGTGCATTCTGGCACGCTTCGCCAGATCCAGGAACAGCGCCACGTCCAGCACGATCGGCGCGGCGAGGATGCTGTCGCGGCAGAGAAAATTGATCTTCAGCTGCATCCGGTAACCGAGCCAGCCGACGAGATCGATGTTGTCCCATCCCTCTTTGTTGTCGCCGCGCGGCGGGTAGTAGTTGATGCGGACGACGTGGCAGAGATCGTCGTACAGATCGGGATAGAGCTGCGGCTGCAGGATGTAGTCGAGCACCGATTTCTTGCTCTCTTCCTTCGTCTTGAACGACTCGGGATCGTCGAGCACTTCCCCGTCACGATTGCCGAGAATGTTGGTCGAGTACCACCCTTCGACGCCGAGCAGCCGCGCCTTGAGTCCCGGCGCGACGATCGTCTTGATCAACGTCTGACCGGTCTTCAGATCCTTGCCCGCGAGCGGCGCCTTCGTCTTCGCCGCGAGCTCGACGAGCGCGGGGATGTCGGCGGTGAGGTTCGGCGCCGCGTTCGCGTACGGGACCCCTTCGCGGATCGCGGCGTACGCGTACACCATGCTCGACGGAATCGCGGGATCGTTGGCCTCCAGCGCCTTCTCGAACGCGTCGAGCGACTGATGCGCCTCCGACTCGGTCATGAAGACTTCGGTGCTGCCGCACCAGACCATCACGAGCCGTTCGACCTGATTGGCCGACTTGAACGCGCGGATGTCGGCGGCGACCTGGTCCGCGAGATCGCGCTTGTTGCGCCCCTTCTTGACGTTCGGTCCGTCCAGACGTTTCACGTACCGCCGGTCGAACACCGCCGGCCACGGCTTGATGCGTTCGAGCTCCGGCCTGACCTTGTCCAGCAGCGACGGCTCGATGACGCCCGCCGTCTTCGCCGCCGCGTAGCAGTCGTCCTCGAAGATGTCCCAGCCGCCGAACACGAGGTCGTCGAGCGAGGCGAGCGGCACGACCTCACTGATCTTCGGCGATCGTCCTTCGGTGCGCTTGCCGAGCCGCACCGTGCCCATCTGGGTCAGCGATCCAATCGGTTTCGCGAATCCTTTGCGAATCGCGGTCACGCCCGCGATCGTTGTCGTGCTGACGGCGCCGAGACCGACCAGGAGGACACCGAGCTTGCCTTGCGCGGGAGCTATGTCGACGGGAGTAGGCATGAAACGCCGATTCTATATCAGCGACGCCGGCGGCCTGACCGTGCGGTAAGCTGAAACGGCCGCCATGTGGATCAAGCGCCAGGATCCGTACGTGCTCGTCGTCGGCATGACCGGCGTGAAGCTGGGCGATCGGGTCGCGCAGGTTGGATGCGCCAACGGCGGCGCGCTCGCCGCCATCGCGGCCAAGGCCGGCCTCTCGGGGCGCGCGGTCGTGGTCGTGCCGGATCAGGAAACGGCCGCGCGCGCGCAGAAAGCGGCGGCGCGGCAGGGCGTCCTCGTCGAAGTGGAGGTCGCGCCGAGCACGCGGCTGCCGATCGACGCCGCGAGCGTCGACCTCGCCATCATCGACGATGCGGATGGATCGTTCAGCGCGATGGCCGCCGAAACACGCGTCGCCACCATCCGCGAGCTCGCCCGCATCGTCAGGCCCGGCGGCCGCGCGATGATCATCGGCGCCGCGCCGCGTGAGGGTCTCGCCGCGCTGCTCTCGCGCGGACCTGCCGGACCATCGCTCGCCGCGTCCGGCGATGCGACCAAAGCGCTCGACGCGGGCGGCTTTCGCGGCGCACGCACGCTCGCGCGTCGCGAAGGCCTGGTGTTTGTCGAAGGGATGAAGCCGAGATCGTCGTAAGTCAGACTTTCACCGCGCACACGTAAGATGCCGTCCGCCGTCGACGGGAATTGTCTCGCCCGTCATCCAGCTCGCGCGGTCTGACGCCAGAAACACGATCAGCTCGGCGATGTCGTCGGGCCGGCCCGGCCGGCCGAGCGGATGCGTGGTCTTGGATCGTTCGAGGAACGCCGCGTACTGCGTTTCATCCATGCCGGATCGACGGTGGAGGTTCGTCACGGTCACACCGGGATTCACGGCGTTCACGCGCACGCCGAGCGGCGCCATCTCGATCGCCGCGCATCGCGTCAGCTGATCGACCGCCGACTTGCTGACGCAGTACGCGAGCACGCCGGGAAACGATCGCAAGCCGTTCACGCTCGACACGTTGACGACCGCGCCCTTCCGCGCGACGAGATGCGGCGCCGCCGCGCGCATCAGCCGGAACGGCGCGCGCGCGTTGACGGCCATCATCGAGTCCCACACGGCGTCGGTGGTGGCATCGAGCGTCCCGCTCGCGATGACGCCGGCTGCATTGACGAGCACGTCGATCGCGCCGAAGGCATCGATCGCCGCCTTGATCACGCGATCGGGCGACTCGGCGGCGGTTACGTCAGCCTCGCACGCGGCGGCCTTCCCGCCGGCCGCCCGCACGGCGTCCGCCGCCTCCTTCAACGCTGGTCCATTGCGTCCGACGACCAGGACCGCTGCATGCTCGCGGCCGAACGCTTCAGCCGCCGCGCGCCCGATCCCGCTCGACGCGCCGGTCACGATTACGACTTTTTCAGAGAACGACATGGCGGCTCAGTGTACCCCTGAAGGAACAGCCGGACCGTCCTGAAAAGCGTCTAACCCACGAAGTCTCAACGCGAAACGGCCGAAAACCGTAGGCAAGGCTTTTGCCTTTCAGGGCGGCCAGACCTCGATGCGCGTGTCCTTCGCTGAACTGTATTCGCCCGGCGAAGTCGCGCGAGCCGTCACCGCCGGCGGCCGCATGACGGCCGACGAGCGCGACGTGCGTCGGGCCCTCGCGGCGCTTGGCCTCGCGCACGACGCGCCGTACATCGCCGGCGAAGACGCTGTACAGGCGGGACGTCTCCTCGCGGAGCAGTCACGAACCGCAACGCGAATCGCGGCGCGGCGCGGTCCGTTGTTTGCCGCCGTCTGCGAACCAGCCACGGAACGCCGGCCGCTCGTGCCGCTGGCGCTGTCGAGCACGCTGCACGCCGGCATCGGGGCGGTGCTCGTCTTCGTCGCGAGCTTCAATCTCGCGCCGCGGGCGGCGACGCTGGTCTCGGAGGATCGCCCGTCCGAGTTGATGCGGATGGTCTTTCTTCAGACGCCCGGTCCGGGAGGCGGCGGCGGTGGCGGCGGCCTTCAACAGAAGCCACCCGCGCCAAAGGCCATGCGTGAAGGCGCGCGTCGACTGAGCAGTCCGCTGCCGGCGCGCGAGGAGCCGAAGCCGATCGTGCCGGTACCCACGCCGCCGGAACCGAAGCCGGCACCGCCCCTCAAGGCCGAGCAGCTTCCGGTCGTCGTCGCCCCGATCGTCACGGCGCCCGCCGACCCGCGGACGCGCATCGGCGTGCTCGAACAGACGACGGCGGAATCTGACAGTCATGGCGCGGGAAAAGGCGGCGGCGCGGGCACGGGAACGGGGACCGGGCTTGGCTCCGGTGACGGCAGCGGGATCGGGCCGGGGTCCGGCGGCGGCATCGGCGGAGGTCCGTATCGGCCTGGAAGCGGCATTCAGCCGCCGCGTCTGGTCCGCGAGGTCAAGGCGGATTACACAGAAGAGGCGCGCCAGCGCAGCGTCGCCGGCGAGGTGGTGCTGGAGATCGTCGTTCGACGCGACGGCTCGGTTGGCGACGTGAAGATTTTGCAAGGACTCGGAGGCGGGCTGAACGAGCGGGCGGTGCAGGCGGTGCGCCAATGGCGGTTTACGCCGGCGCAGCGCCTCGGATCTCCAGTCGACGTCATCGTCGAAGTTGCGGTTGAATTCCGGTTGCGGTAAGGGCGCGGTACAGTCATGTTGCTGATAGTGACCATCACGTCGACACTCCTCGCGCTCGTCATGAGCGCCGTCGCCTGGCACGCGACGCGTGAAGAACGGCGCCGCTCGGCCGCGCGTGTCGCCGCGCTAACGCACGCGATTCACGGAGATGAATCCTCGTCGCTGAATCTTCCAATCCGCGGCTTCCGAGAGTCCGCGAATGACGACGAGCTGGAGATCGTGAATCGTCCGGCGCCGCGGTCCGGATCGCCGGATGAGAATGTCGAGGATGATCGACCGGCCGCCGCGCCGATGTTCGGCACGATGGCGAGATCCGATTCGTCCGGATCGCGGTGGAGCGTCGCGCTCGCCGCGGGCGGATTGATCGTCGCGACCGTCGCGGCCGCGGCGATCGTGTTCAGCGGCGAGCCGAGTGACCGCGGATCGACCGCCGCCGCGAATGCGGCCTCGGTGGGCGCCGCGGCGCGGGTCGACGCGCCGCTGGAGCTCGTCGCGCTCGGCCACGACCGCGACGGCGATCGCCTGACGGTCCGCGGTGTCGTGCGCAATCCATCCGCCGGCTCCGAAAAAGACCGCCTGACTGCCGTCGTCTCCGTCTTCGACCGCGATGGCGCGTTCCTCAGGAGCAGCCGTGCCGCGGTGGAATCGGCGGCGCTCGTTCCGGGCAGCGAGTCGACGTTCATCGTTACCGTTCCGGCCGCCGCGGACGTCGGCCGCTATCGCGTCAGCTTCCAGTGCGACGATCGCGTCGTCTCACACGTGGACAAGCGAAACAGGTCCTGACATGCGTCACAGCCTCCGCACCATCGGTTTCGGGATCGCGCTCGCGACGGCGGCGCTCGCGGTGGCGACGGCGCAGCAGCCGCCGGGCTCGACGACGCAGGAGTCGCAGGGATTCCGATTCAAGAGCGGCGTCGAGTTGATCAACGTGACGGCGACGGTCACCGACGCGAACGGCCGGTTCGTGCCCGACCTCAAGCAGGAGGATTTCATCGTCTACGAGGACAACGCGCTGCAGACCGTGACGCACTTCAGCGCGGAGCGCGTGCCGGTCAGCCTCGGCATCCTCCTCGACACGAGTCAGAGCATGGCCGGCGAGAAGTTCGACGCCGCGCGCGCGGCGCTCGAGCGGTTCCTGTACGACCTCTCGTCCCCGGACGACGAGTTCTTCCTGATGCAGTTCAGCAACACGCCGACGCTGCTGCAGGGGTGGACGCGCGAGCGCGGTCAGATCACACGCGCGCTCGCCGGCGTCGCGCCGCGGGGCGGGACGGCGATGTACGACGCGATCGCCGATGCGGTCCCGCTGTCGCAGCGTGCGCGGAACCGCAAGAAGGCGCTCGTCGTGATCTCCGACGGCAACGACATGAACAGCGACACGCCGGTGAGCGCCGTCCACCAAATCATCCGCGAGAGCGAAGCGCTGATCTACGCGGTCGGCATCGACTGCAGCGGCGTCCCGTCCTTCCGGCGGCAGCAGTCGCTGCTGCAGCGCCGCGGCCCGATCCCGCAGCCGTTTCCGTTCCCCGGCCGGCGCCCGTGGCCGCCGCAGCTGCCTCCGCAGCCGCCGCCGCGCTGGAACGACTTCCGCCGCTGCACCGATCCGGTCGACGTCACCGCGCTGCGCGATCTGACCGACGACAGCGGCGGGCGCACCGAGATCGTGCGCGACACGCGCGATCTGAATCCGGCCACCGCCGGCATCGCCGACGAGTTGAGCAAGCAGTACTACCTCGGGTACCCGTCGCTCGGAAAGAAAGACGGGAAGTGGCACACGATCCGCGTCGAGCTGCGCAGCGACATCTCGCGCGGCTACCGCGTGCGCGCACGTCGCGGCTACGTCGCGTCGTAGATCGGCAGGCCGGCCACAGGCGGCATCGCGAGCCGCGAACCAGTACAATGTCGCGGTGCCTCTGGCGGCGACGGCGATTGGTCTGAGCGCGCTCGGTGGTTTTGGCGGGTTGGTGGTTGCGTCGAGTCTCCTGCTCGTTCCAGCCCGAGTTCGCGATCGCCTCGTGCCGTGGCTCGTCAGCTACGCGGTCGGCGCGCTGCTCGGCGTCGCGCTCCTCGAGCTCCTGCCGCAGGCGCTCACGACGCTCGCGCCGCCGCCGGTGTTCGGCACGCTGCTCGTCGGCATTCTCGCCTTCTTCGTCCTCGAAAAACTCGCGCTCTGGCGCCACTGTCACACGCACGAATGCGAGGTGCACGGCTCCAGCGCGCCGCTCGTCCTGATCGGCGACGCCGCGCACAACTTCCTGGACGGCGCGGTGATCGGCGCCGCCGCAGTGACGTCGGTGCCGCTCGCCGTCAGCACGGCGATCGCGGTCCTGGCGCACGAGATTCCGCACGAGATCGGTGACTTCGCGATCCTGCTGCACGCCGGCTTCGGCCGCGGCCGCGCGCTGCTGTTCAATGCGGCGACGGCGGCCGCCGGCATGGCGGGCGCGGCGGTCGCGCTCGTGTTTCTCGACGCGCTGCCGCGCCTCGAGCCGTACGTGCTCGCGTTCGCGACCGCGAGCTTCCTGTACGTCGCGATGTCGGATCTGATTCCCGATCTGCATCGCGGCACGTTCGACGACAACGCGATCCGGCAGGTCGTGCTGGTCAGCGCGGGCGTCGGCACCGTGCTGCTGCTCTAGCTGATGGATCACAAGAACCTCGCGACCGTCAGGGAAATGTGGCGCCGCGAAGTCGAAGCGGCAACCATCTATCGTCATCTGGCCGCGCGCGAGCGCGATCAACGGCGCCGCGACATCCTCATGCGACTGGCCGAGCAGGAAGACCGGCATGCCACGCGCTGGTCGGAGCGAATCGCGGCGGTGTCCGGCAAGCCGCCGAACCCGGACGAGGTCCGGCGCGGGCTCAGGTGGTACGAGCGAATCTCGGACCCAAGCGTCGTCCTGCATCGGCTGGAGCAGGAAGAGAACAAGGCGGAGGCCGAGTACGACCAGCTGCTGGCGCAGCTCAGCGATCCGTCCGACCGCAAGATCGCGGAAGACGCCATGCTCGAAGAGCGCGATCACGCGGTGATCCTCCGCACGCTGGCCGGCGGCAGAATCCCGACGCCGCGATCGACGCTCGATACGATCCTCGGCCGCGAGCGCTGGCACGTCCGCGGCACCGGCTGGATCGGCGACGCGATTTACGGCGTCAACGACGGCCTCGGCGCCGTCTTCGGCATCGTCTCGGGCATGGCGGGCTACACCGGCGGCAGCGAGGTGGTGCTCGCGGCCGGACTCGCCGGCACGCTCGCCAGCGCGCTGTCGATGGGCGCGGGCGCGTACCTCTCGTCGAAATCGCAGCGCGAGGTGTACGAATCGGAGGTCGCCCGGGAGCGCGCCGAGATCGAGGAAGACCCGCACGAAGAGCTCCTGGAGCTCGAGCTGTTCTATCAGCTCAAGGGATTCTCGCCACCCGAAGCGCGCGCGATGGCGGAGCGGCTGCACAAGGAGCCGAAGCAGTTTCTCCGCACGCTCGTCCACGAGGAGCTGGGCCTCTCCGAGGAGACGTTTCCCAATCCCTGGCGATCCACGATCTCCGCCAGCCTGTCGACCGCCGTCGGCGGATTCATACCGATCGTCCCGTTCTTCTTCACCGTGGGAATGCCGGCCGTGATCGCCTCGTTCATCATCAGCACGATCGCGCATTTCGTCGTCGGCGCGTCGAAGGCGCTGGTGACGCTGCGGCCGTGGTGGGCCAGCGGCCTCGAGATGACGATCGTCGGCGTGCTCGAGGCGGCGATCACCTACGGCCTCGGCCTCGCGTTCGCGGGACACGCATGAGCGACGCCCCGAACAGGATCTCGGTGCCGCTCGACGCGGGAGGCGCGACGACGGCTTTCGTGTATCCAGCTGCAGGCCGGGTTCTATCGGACCCGGCTCGAGGCGGGTCTGAAGACCCGGCTCGAGGCGGGTCTGAAGACCCGCCCTACACTGGTGGCCGCGAAACACTCGTGCTCGGTCATGGCGCCGGCGCCGGCCAGCAGAGCGGATTCATGGTCGCGTTCGCGACCGCGCTCTCGACGCTCGGCGTCAACGTCGTCACGTTCAACTTCCCGTACATCGAGCAGCGGCGGAAGATTCCGGATCGGGCGCCGGTACTCGAAGCCTGCTTTCGCCACGTCATCGAGGAGATCCACGCGCGCGTGCCCGGGCCGGGCGGCGGCATCTTCATCGGCGGCAAATCGATGGGCGGTCGGATCGCGACGCAGGTCGCCGCCGCCGACGCGACGCTGCCGCTGAACGGCCTCGTGCTGCTCGGGTACCCGCTGCACCCGCCGGGGAGACCTGGGGAACGCCGCGACAAACATCTGTCGTCGGTCGGACGGCCGATGCTGTTCGTTCAGGGCAGCCGCGATGCGTTCGGCACGCCCGCCGAGCTCTCGCCGGCGCTCGAGACGATGAGGCCGGCGCCGGTCCTGCACGTCGTCGACGGCGGCGATCATTCCTTCAAGATCGGGCGACGGGATGCGGCGGCGCAGGCGGCGGTCTACGCCGACGTGCAGCAGACGATCGTCAGATGGATGCAGTCGGTGCCCGGTCCGCGGAAGGCGTGACGGCCTGCCGGGCGAGGCCGTCGAGAAACCGTGCGGCCGCCTCGATCACGGCGCCGGACCACTCGTGCGCGCCGTCGAACTCGAGCGGTGTGAGAGCGACGCCGGCGGCGCGAAGGCGCACCTGGTCCTGCGAAAACTTGTCAGCTGTGTACCATTCATCGCGCCGGCCGCGGCACAGGAGCACGGGACCGAGCCGCCCGAGTCGGTCCGCGTCGAGCTCTGGCGGAACGTCTCCTCCGACTGCGATGACGGCCGCACGATCGCGGCTGACGGCCGCCGCGCGAAACGCGGTCGCGACGCCCTGCGAGAAGCCGGCGAACACGATCGAGCGCGACGCCGCGTGCGACGAAGCGACCTCGTCGACGACCGCGGCAACGTACTCGACATTGTCCGCAATCGCGTGCTCGCGATCCTGCCGGGTCATCCACCCGGCAATCACGTTGTTCGTTCGGCGCTCGTAGAAGCGGTTCAGGCCCTGGATCGACACGAGCGTCCACGTGCCGTCACGGTCGATCTGCCGCAGCCGGTCCAGCTGCGTGTCGGCGGCTTCCATGTACCCGTGGAATCCGACGAGGATCGGCGCGCGGCCGCCCGCGGCCACGACGAGATATCGCCCGTGCGTCGTCGTCGCGATCGTCCTCTCGATCGCGCGCTCGCGGCTCACCAGATCACCCTGACGGCGCCGGACGCGCGGATCTTCGCGTCCCTGGTGATCAGCGGCAGCTGCAGCGCCTGAGCCGAGGCGCAGATCAGCGCATCGAACGGATCGCGCGTGAAGAGCAGCTCGTCGGCGCGGTAAATGTGCTCCGGCCCGGCATCCAGCGGATGGTACGCGGGGTTGCTGAAGAGGTCGTCGAAGAACGCGCGGACCGTGCGGCGCAGCATGATGCGCGACACGCGCGCGAGCAGGCTGCACTCCCACATCACGATCGTGGGAACGTAGATGATCGCTTCGCGCTTCTCGCAGCGGGCGAAGAAGGCGGCCGCGCGCGTTCCGAGCTTGCCGCCTCCTTCGGCGTGAAAGATCAGCGCGTGCGTGTCGGTGACTGCGGCGCTGACGTCATTCATGACGCGACTTTTTCCGGCGCCGCGCGCCGTAGACGGCCGTCGTCTCCTTGACCATCATCGGGCGCCGCAGCGAGGCGTCGAACAGCGCGCGCACCGCCGCATCGGCGCGCTCCAGGTTCGGGTCGTGACCGTCGATCTCGATCGTGCCCACCACAGATCGGGCCACCGGCGCGTGCCCTTCCTTGCGCGCCGCCGTGACGAGCTGATCCAGCAGCTCGCTGACGCTGCGGACGCCGCCCGCGCCCGCCCGGCCTTTCAGCCACGTCACGTTCGCCGCGTCCAGCGTGACGGAGATGGCCTGCTTTGCCATACGATGATTATAGTATGCTGGCCGTCCTGTTCTTTTGCGGCCGCCCGCTGAATCTGTGCAAAGGCGCGCGCCTCAATGGCGAAGGCCGTCGAGCGGATTGAGCGCCGCCGCTCGACGGGCCGGCAGCCAGCAGGCGGCCAACGCGGTCGCGAGCGAGAGCACGAGCGCCACGGCGAAGGTGACGCCGTCGGAGGCCGACACGCCGTACAGCAGGCTCGAGAGCGTCCGGCCCAGCGCGATCGCGCCGAGCGCGCCGACCGCGGCGCCGGCGGCCGTCAGCCACATCCCCTGACCGACGACGAGCCACAGGAGATCGCGCGGCTGCGCGCCCAGCGCCATCCGTACGCTCAGCTCCTGCTGGCGCTGATTCACCGTGTACGACAGCACGCTGTAGATGCCGAGCGCCGCGAGCCCGAGCGCGAGCGCGGCGAACACGATCATCAGCAGCATCAGCGCGCGCGGGCGATCGGTGGCGTCGGTGAGCACGCGATCGAGATCGCGCGCCGACGACAGCGGCAGGTTGGGATCGAGCCTCAGCACCGCCGATCGCACCGCCGACGCAAGCGCCGACGTATCGCCCTGCCCCTTCACGACGAGATTGAAGCCGCGAAACGAGAATTGCCGGTAGGTGAAATACACCGCCGGCTCCGGCGGCTGCGCCAGCGACGCGTTTCTGATGTTCCCGATGATGCCGACGATCTCGTATTTCGTATTGGGCGGCATCAGGACGCTGCCCATCGGCCCGATGTAGCGCACGGTCGTGACGAGGTGTTGTCCGATCGGATCCTGATTCGGCCACTCGCGCCGCGCGAGCGCGTCGTTGATGATGACAACGCCGGGCGCATCGGCCGTATCGCGCGCGTCGAAGAAACGGCCCTCGATCAGCGGGACGCCGATCACCTTGAAGTAGTCCTCGTCGACGCTCTGGTGCTGCGCCTGCGGCAGGTCCTGCGGGCGCGGCCGGCCGTCGATGAGAAACGGCAGCCGCCACGCCGCATCGAGCGGAAGGAAATTCGCAAGGCCCGCGCTCACGCCCGGCCGTGCCCGAAGGTCCGCCAGCACCAGCGAGTAGAAGTCGGCGATCTTTCGGAAGTCGCGATAGCTGAACGGCAATTCGAGATTGACCGTCGCGGCACGCGACGAGGTGAAGCCCGGATCCTGCTGCACGAGCTGCTGGAAGCTCCGTCCGAGCAGACCCGCGCCCACGAGCAGCATGACCGCCAGGCCGACCTCCGCCACCACCAGCGCGCTGCGCGCCTTGCGGCGCGCGGCCCCACCGTCCGCGCCCCGTCCCGACTCCTGGAGCGGCCGCTGCACGTCGCCGTGCGCCATCAGCAGGGCCGGCACGACGCCGAACGCGACCGCGGTCAACGCGGCGAGGACGACCGCAAAGCCGAGCACGCGCGGGTCCAGCGTCACGGTCTCCACTCTCGGAACCGGCACCGGCGAGGCGGCGATCAACACGCGGACGAACACCATCGCGAGCGCGACGCCAATCGATGTGCCGGCCGTGGCGAGAATGACGCTTTCCGTCAGGAACTGCCGCACGAGCCGCGATCGGCTCGCGCCGATGGCCGCCCGAACAGCGACTTCACGCTCCCGCGCCCTGGCGCGCGCGAGCAGCAGGCTCGCGACGTTGGTGCAGGTGATCAGCAGCAGAAAGCCCGACGCCCCGAACAGCGCGAACAGCGCCGGCCGGAAGTAGCCCTCCACTTCGTGTGCGAGCGGGATGACGTGGGCGCTCCACTCGGCGTTCGTCGCCGCGAACTCGCGGCTCAGCCGCGTCGTCAACGCGCGCATCTCCGTATTCGCCGTCTGGACGCTGACGCCGCGCTTCAGCCGGAACAGCGATTCGACGAAGTGCGCGCCGCGGCTGTGCTGCGCGAAGTCCCATTGCAGCCGCTGCCAGACGTCCGTGCCGTTCGGGTAGGTGAAGCCGGCCGGCATCACGCCCGCGACGACGTAGGGGTTGTCGCTGAGAACGATCGGCTTGCCGACGATGGCCGGGTCGCCGCCGAAGCGGTCGCGCCACAGCCGATGGCTGATCACCGCGATGCGCTCGCGCCCGTAGAACGTCGACGCCGGAAAGCCGGCGCCGAGGATCGGCTGCACGCCGATGACCGCAAAGAAATTCCCGCTCGCCTCGACGGCGTTCACGCGCATCGGATCCCTGCCCGGCTCGGTGAGGTTGACCTGCGGGTACCACCACCCGGCGCCGTCCTCGAACACGTGACCCAGCGCGCGATAGTCCAGAAACGTGACCGGCGACAGGCGCTCGTGCCCGCGGCCCTTTCCGACGTTCGTGTCCCAGGCCATCACGAGCCGATCGGGATCGGGATACGGCAGCGGCCGGAGGACCACGCGATCGAGCACGGAAAAGATCGCGGTGGTGGCGGCAACCCCGAGGGCGAGCGCGAGAACCGCGGCAACTGTGAATCCAGGCGTGCGCCGGAGCAGTCGCCAGCCGAAACGGACGTCCTGAAGAAGCGTATCCATGTTGCTGTTAGACGGGATGGACCGATTACCGGTTGATGAGCGGATGCTGGACGATGAGGAAATCGGCGACCGGCTGGCCGGCGATCAGGTGCTCCTGGATGATTCGCTCGAGGACGGGCGGATCGCATGGCCCGTACCAGGCGCCTTCCGGGTACACGACGGCGATCGGCCCGCCTTCACAGATGCGAAGGCAGTTGGCCTTCGTCCGCAGGATGCCGCCCTGCTCGGAGAGGCCGAGCTCTTTCAGACGCCGCTTGAGAAACTCCCACGCGACCAGGCCGCGCTCTTTGTCGCAGCATTTCGGGTTGGTCTGGTCGCAACAGAGGAAGATGTGGCGCCGTGCAACCGGAACACCGATGCTCTCGGCGACGGCGCGCTGGGAATCGGTCGCCATGGCCTAGATCCCGAACTCCTCGGGATTCCACTCGATGCCAAGCTCGCTCGGCGGAGCCATGTAGCCAAGCAGGGCGGACGAGGCGACCACCGCTGGACTGGCGAGATAGCCTTCGCCGCCGACGCCCATCCGGTTCTGCCAGTTGCGATTGAAGGACGTGATCGCGCGCTCGCCGGCGTGCAGCGCGTCGGGACCCTGACCGAAACAGGGGCCGCACCACGACTGGCGGATCTCGCCGCCAACCGATCGGAACAGGTTGGCCACGGATCGGCCGTCGAGGCGCGCATCCGGACGCTCGATCTGCTGGCGCACGCCGCCCGATCCGGGAAAGATCACGAAGGGCTGCGCGACCTTGTCGACGCCGTGCTTGATCGCCGCGCGGATCACGAGCGCCGCCGTGAGCAGATCGTCGTAGCTGCCGTTGGTGCACGATCCGATCAGCGCCTTGTCGAACGTGATGCGCTCGCGCGCGATCTCCTCCGCCGGAAATGCGTTCCCCGGACTGAACGGCTTCGCGATCATCGGCGCGACGCCGGACAGATCGAGCGTCTCATCGATCGCGTAGACGGCATCGGCTCCGGGTGCGAGCGGCGGATAGGACAGATCCGTCACGTTTCTCGATCGGTACCAGGCGTATGTAACGGCGTCGGGTGCGAAGATACCGTTCTGCGCCTCGGCCTCGGCCATCATGTTCGCGATCGTATTGCGATAGGCGATCGGCAGCTGCTGGTGCGCGTCGACCAGCTCCACGGACATGCCCTGGGACTGTTTCGCACCCCACCGCCGCAGCAGCTCGAGGACGATGTCCTTCCCGCTCACCCACTCCCGCAGCCGGCCGGTCAACACGACGCGCCGTGCCTTTGCCAGCGTGAAATAGATGTAGCCGGTCGACCACCCGAACCCGAGCGTCGTCGAGCCGACGCCGATACCGACCGCGCCGTAGGCGCCGTACGCCCGGCTGTGCGAATCGGCGCCCGGGATGAACTGCCCCGGCGCGACGAGGCCCTGTTCGGGAAAGTAGAAATGGAAAATTCCGTCGCCGGGCGTTGCGTAGTACGGCTTCTCGATCCCGTGAAGCGCCGCGAACTCGCGGCCGATCGCCGTCTGCTTGTCGTCGTCGTCTCGCCCGGTGAAGACGAAGTGATCGTTCGCGATTGCCGCCTGTCGCGGGTAGATGGTTCGGCCGCCGGTGATCTGATTGAACGTGTGGATCGCAAACGGCGCCGTGCCATCGGACGCCGGCAGCAAATCGGCGTACACGCGAAGCGTCGCACCCGGCTTCACGTCGTCGCCGCGCGATTTGTCGACACGGTGCGCCCACACAATCTGCTCGGTCGTCGTCAGGCGGCGAGCGATCGCGGGATCGGGCCACTCGATCGACGGCTTCGCGCCCATCGACCCGGCAAGCTCGCGCCGCCCCGCGGCGACGATGCCGCCGCTTTTGCGAATCCCGTCCTCGACGGGCGTCAACGGCACCGGCTCGTAGGTCTTGCCCCGGGTTTCATTGGTCAGGCGCCGCGAGGCTCGCTCGAAGGTGAAGCGATCGCCGTCTTTCGCATCGGCGACCGCTTCGGGACTCTGCACGACCTGCAGCCCGAGGTTGAGCGCATTCCGCCGGAAGATGTCGCCCATGTTGGCGCCGCAGACGATCACCATCTCGAGGCCGGCTTCCTCCGCGATCGCCTTCAGGCCGGCGGGGCTCATCTCCCGCGAGGAACCGATCGCGAATCGATCTCCGGCGATGACGAAGGTCTCACCCCGGTGCACGCGCTGGCGGAAATCGGGCATCAGGTACCGGAACGCGCCGGCCTTCCACCGCTCGTCGAGAGTGTCGAGGCTTTCCGACACGCAGTCCGCCGCGGGCGTGATCTGGTCTGTGTCGATCGCGTCGAGCTTCTTTCGTTTCCCCGGGATCTTGAGATCCCAGAAGATCAGCGCGGTGCCGCGGACGAGATCCTTCGCCTGCCGATCGTCGTGTCCGCCTTCAGGCGGACCGTGATCGTCGGACGAGCTCGGCGCGGCAACGGCGCCCGGCGCGACGCCTTTCTTCAGCCGCGCCGGTTGGATCGTCTGCATCGATCAAGGATAACGTGAGCGGCCGCGATCGATCGACGCGAGTGCCTGCGTCGATGGGCGCGGCGAAATGTTGGTATCATGTGACCGGCGCCGATGTCCGAGTTCAAAGAGCAGTTCAAGGAGCCGCAGCTCCACGCCTCTGCATCCGAAGCGGTCACCAACAACGTGCGCGTCGAGGTCGAGTCGCGCTACGCGCCGGAAATGTCGCGGCCGTTCGAGAACCAGTGGGTATTTCAGTACACCGTCCGGATCACGAACGAGCGCGACGAAACCGTCCAGCTCCTGAGCCGCCACTGGCTCATCACCGACGCAACCGGCTACACGAACGAAGTGCGCGGTCCGGGCGTCGTCGGCGAACAGCCGGTCCTCGCGCCGGGCGAGGCGTTCCAGTACACGTCGCGGTGCCCGTTGAAGACGTCGAGCGGTCTGATGCGCGGCACGTATCAGATGGTCACCGAAGACGGCGAGCACTTCGACGTCGAGATCGCGCCGTTCGCTCTCAACGAGCCTTACACGGTCCACTAAGCTACGTTGGCCTTCGGAAAGTTCGGATCGCGTCGAGGAACGCGTCGCCGAAGTCGGCGGCCTTGCGCGCGCCGATTCCGTAGATGCTCTGCAGATCCTGAAACGTTCCGGGCCGGCGCTCGGCCAGCTCGCGAAGCGTCGTGTCGTGAAAGACCACGTACGGCGGCACGCCTCGCTCGCGTGCGATGCGAAGCCTGAGCTCGCGGAGCACATCGAACAGCTCGGCGCTGCCCGGCACGGTGAAGCTGTCGCGCAGCGAGGTCCGCTCGCGCCGGCGTCCGCGCGGCGGCGTGACCTCCCGGTACAGTGCGCACGTGGCGCGGCCGCGCAGCAGCGCGGCGCCGGTGCTGCTGAGACGAAGAATCGGATACGGATCGCCTTCCCGGAGCAGGAAGCCGCCGTCGACCAGCTGCTCGATGTAGCCGCGGATTGCCGCCGGCGTTTCGTCCGCGAGCAGCCCGAACGTGGACAGACGGTCGTGGCCGGCGGCGGTGCTCTTGTCGGTCGCGCGTCCGAGGAGCACGTCGGCGACGTGGCCGGTTCCGCGCGATTCCTTCACGCGCGCCACGCACGACAGGACTTTCTGCGCGAGCGTCACCGGATCCGCGATCGGATCGAGCTCCTTCAGGCACCAGTCGCACGCGGCGCAGCCGCTGCGCTCGTAGGTCTGGCCGAAATACTCGACGAGCGATCGATGGCGGCACCGGGTGCCTGACGCGTAGCGCTGCATGTCGCGCAGCAGCTCGCGCGCGCTGTCGCTCCATTCGCCGTTCGCCTCGAGCATCTGCCGCCACCGCGCGAAGTCGCCGCCCGAATAGATCAGGACGCATTCGGCCGGCAGGCCGTCGCGGCCCGCGCGGCCGGATTCCTGCTGGTAGTGCTCGAGCGAACGCGGCGAGCCCACGTGCACCACGAACCGGACGTTCGACCGATCGATCCCCATGCCGAACGCGACCGTCGCGACGACGATGTCGACGTGCTCGTCGAGGAACGCTTCCTGGTGCCGCGTTCGAGTCTGATCGTCGAGGCCGGCGTGATACGGGACCGCGCGCAGGCCCGTCTCCTGCAGCCGCGCCGCGAGCGCTTCGACCTCCCGGCGCGAGATGCAGTACACGATGCCGGCCTCCTGATCGTGCCGCTCGAGGACGCCGGTGAGCTGGCGCGAGAGGCTGCCGCGGCGGAGCACGCGATACGTCAGGTTCGGCCGGTCGAACGATCCCACGAGAACGATCGGATCGCGCAGCCGGAGCTCGGACGCGATGTCGCGGCGCACCCGTTCGGTCGCCGTCGCGGTAAACGCGTGCAGCGACACGTCCGGGAACTCATCGCGAAGGCGCCCGAGCTGGCGGTAGTCGGGACGGAAATCATGGCCCCACTGGCTGATGCAGTGCGCCTCGTCGATCGCGATGAACCGGAGGCCGACCTGCTGCAGCATCCGCCGAAGCGGCGCGCTGCCGTCGCCGACGATGCGTTCCGGCGAGACGTAGAGCAGGCGGCAGCGGCCGCCGCGAACGCTCGCGATCACGTCCTCCCGCTCGTGCGGCAGCAGCGTGCTGTTCAGGTACGACGCCGCCACGCCGTCGACGCGCAGGCCGTCGACCTGATCCTTCATCAACGAGATCAACGGCGACACGACGAGCGCCATACGCCGGTCGTCAACCAACGCGGGCGCCTGAAAACACAACGACTTTCCGCCGCCCGTCGGCAGGACGACGACGCTGTCGCGGGCGGCGAGGACCGCATCCATCGCTTCACGCTGCAGCGGACGGAAGTCCGAGAATCCCCAGACGCGTTGAAGGATGTCGAGGAGCGCGTGGCTACCGGCGTGCGTAGGTGCGGGCGACGTAGTCATCCACGAGCCGCTGGAATTCCGCGGCCAGCTCGTCGTACGTGCCGCGGAGCGTCGTCACATGCCGGCCGTCGATGTAGACGGGACAGGTCGGGGCTTCGCCCGTGCCCGGCAGGCTGATGCCGATGTTCGCGGCCTTCGATTCGCCGGGACCGTTGACCACACAGCCCATGACGGCAAGGGTCATCGACTCGACGCCGTCGTAGGTCGTCTTCCATTCCGGCATCTTGTCGCGAATGTAGCCCTGAATGCGTTCGGCGAGCTCCTGGAACGTCGTGCTCGTCGTGCGGCCGCAGCCCGGACACGCCGTGACGCTCGGCGAGAACGATCGCAGGCCGAGCGCCTGCAGCAGCTCGCACGCGGCGTAGACTTCTTCCCGGCGGTCGCCGCCGGGCCGGGGCGTGAGCGATACGCGGATTGTGTCGCCGATCCCCTCGTTCAGCAGCACGCCCATCGCCGAGGCCGACCAGACGAGGCCCTTGAGTCCCATGCCCGCCTCGGTCAACCCGAGATGGAGGGGTTGATCGGTCCGCTTGGAT
>Ga0114129_10001785_pt1 | contig 29305 bp, 22 predicted proteins | sample RhiMetdeltSRZDD1_FD_80071 | JGI IMG/M metagenome (GOLD analysis project Ga0114129, IMG submission 80071) | Populus rhizosphere microbial communities from Tennessee, USA - Rhizosphere MetaG P. deltoides SRZDD1 (version 2) (version 2) | ecosystem: Host-associated > Plants > Roots > Rhizosphere >... | reverse complement strand
TGGCCCGCCGACGGGTAACATCCCGAGCGCGCAGTCTCCGACTCTACGCAATCCCGGCAGCATGACCACCGTCGTGGGTCAAAGCGTGAATCTGCAGCTAAGCGCGAACGATCCGGGCGGTCTCGTGTTGGCCTATTCGGGGACTGGCCTGCCGCCCGGACTGACTCTCCGAACAGGCATCGGCATCATCTCCGGGATCCCAAGCGCGCCGGGCGCGTACATCGTCACCATCAGCGTGACAAACACCAGCAGTCTGTCTGCCGTGCAGACATTCACGTGGACGATCCTCAATCAACCCGCATCGTCTGGCAGTCCCGGCGGCCTTCCCGGCCTGATCGGCGGCGTGCCTGGTGGCGCCGGCGGCGGTGGAACTGGTGGCACCGGTGGCGGTGGAACTGGTGGCGGCGCTCCTGGCGGCACCGGTGGTGGTGGGACTGGCGGCGGAGGCGGGATTATTGACAGCCCTATCGTTGGTGGCGGCGGCGGAACGGGAACCGGCGGAGGCACCCCGAGTCAGCCTCCGGTTCCAACTCAAGATCTCGCTCCACCCACCGTGAACGTTTTCTCGCCCGCGCAGACTGGTGGGTCGGCGCGGACGACCGACTCGAAAGTCGTCGTGACGGGCAACGCCTCAGATAACGTGGGTGTCGTCAGCATTACGTGGGCAAACAGCCGCGGAGGCTCCGGAGTGGCGGTCGGAACGTCGTCCTGGGCCACGAGCCCGATCGATCTGTCGATGGGGGACAACGTGATCACCATTACTGCGACTGATGCGGCGGGCAACGTGAGGACCGTCAGCCTGACGGTGACGCGCTACGTCGACATCCAGAACTTTGTGAACTAGCGGGCGATCACCCAACGTTCAGCAGCATCACGTCGAACACGAGCGTCGAGTTCGGCGGGATGCTGCCGACCATCTGTGATCCATAGCCGAGATTCGGCGGAATGATCAGCCGCCGCTGACCTCCAACCTTCATCCCAGGAATTCCCTGTTCCCACCCGGGAATCACACGGCCGACGCCGAGCTGAAAGGTAAAGCTGCCCTGAGAGTCGAACTGCGTCCCCTTCGACTCAGGCCTCGATGGATCGAACAGCCACCCCGTATAAGAAACGGTGACGGTCCGCCCCTGCGTCGCAGTTGTGCCGGTACCCTCACGAAGGTCCGTGGCTGAATACGGCGCCGTCGGCGGCGTCGGAGCAGTCGATTTCTCGCTGCCGCCACAGGCCGCGGCGAAGAGCAACAATGCGACGACCAGTGCGACACGGGCTGGAACGGCCACCATCGTTCTCATCCGCGTGGTCAGCGCAATCCAGTACAGCGTTGCACCGATGGCCGCGAGGACGATCACGGCCGGTGTCAGCCCAACGATTGCGAGCATCAAAATCTCATACCGCATGACAGCACGACATCAGCGACAAATCCAAGCGAGAGCATAGACACCGAAATCTCGTTCGCCGTGATACGAGTCCGGACGAGCTATGCGGCACATGACCCCTACTCTCATCAAACGATAGGACTGAATGGCCTTCGTGGTTATCTGCCGCTATACAGTGCGCGAAGCGTTGCGACATCGTATGCCGACAGACCGGTAGCCGCCGCGGTGCCGATGTCGTCGGCGGAACGCAGCCGCTTGCGGTAATTGCCGAAATAGCGTGGGCCATCATCCGGCTGCCGGAACAGATACATGATGTCGTCGAAGTTCGCGGTGTGCTCGAGGCCAAGGGCGTGTCCGAGCTCGTGGAGCGCCGTGAGGTACACGATGATGTCACGCGTCAACGGATCGACCTGGATTGGAGCATCGGCGGCAATCGCGACCTCCGCTTCGTCGATTACTCCCGTCGCGCGGTTCACGTGAGGCCGCGTTTCGCCGTAGTTTCCGCCCGCGCCATTGAAGTACACGCGGATGCCCGCATCGCGTTCGACAAACGTCCGGCGCAGCGTGAACGCTCCGTCCGATGCCGTCCCCCATGTCTGCATGGCACGTTCGACGAGCTGATCACCCCGAGCCGGCAGGTTCTGTCGATCAATCCAGACCTGGATCACCGAGCGGTTCGCCCAGTGCGCCTGCGGTGACAGCCTCGATTGCGCGGGGCCACCACGGGTTGCATCCGGCGATTTTCCGTGCGGGATCAAAACGGCCAGTGCAATCATCGACAACGTCGCCGCAACGAGCATCCGTCTCATTGGATATCGCTCGGAATTGTTGGATCCGATCCGCATCAACATCGCAGAAATCTATCGCTAACTTGTTGTACTGACAACGAGTTCCTGACCAACACCCTGGCACGGCGCGTGTAGGGGGTCGCCGGTTGCATCCGGAGCCGGACTCAGACGTGGGTCCGGCTCACATTTTCATGCGAGTCGGAGTACGGTGACGACCCGACTCACGCGTCGGCAGTGTTGATGTGAGTCGGGTCATCACCGTACTCCGACTCGGTAATCTTCATTAAGGAGCATCGATGCTTCGTAATCTTTGCGTCATTCGCACGGGCATCCCGCAGCTTACGGCGCTTGTTATTGCCTTTCAGCTCGGACACGCCGTTCCCGCGCATGCTCAGGCAGCAAGCGCGTCGATTGCCGGCACGATCGCGGATGCGCAGGGCGGAGTTCTGCCCGGCGTCACGATTACCGTTCACAACGCGGAAAGCGGCACCGTCCGCACGAGCGTTACCGAAGGCGACGGAAAGTATCGCGTCGCCGGCCTCAATCCGGGGCGCTACAACTTGACCGCCGAGCTCCCCGGCTTTCAGACCGTCGCCGTGAAGGACATCGTGTTGGTCGTCGCCCAGGAATATTCGCGCGACTTCCAGCTCACCCTCTCGACGGTGCAGGAATCGGTAACCGTCACAGGTGAAGCGCCGATCGTCCAGGCGACGAAGACCGAGGTGGCGGCGGTGGTCACCCAGGACCAGATTGAGATGCTTCCCGCGCCGGATCGCGGGGCCCTCTCGCTGTCCCTGTTGCTGCCGGGTGTCGCAGTCGACACGACGCGTCCGAAACGGAATGCCACCAACGTCGGCGCCGGGGTGACGACGAGCGCCACGACGTATCTGGTCGACGGTCTCTCGAACTCGGTCAACAAGAGCGGTGAGCAGCGCCACGATATTCCGGAATCTGCGATCCGCGAGTTCTCCGTCCACACGACGCAGCTTCCCGCGCAGTACGGACAGCGGGTCGGCGGCGTCGTGAACATCGTCACCAAGAGCGGTACCAACGACTTCCGCGGCGATGTCTTCGAGTTCTTCCGCAATCAGCAGATGACGCGAAACGACATCTTCACGCAGCAGCAGATCGACGCCGGGCGTGCGGATCCTCGATACAAGCGGAATCAGTATGGGTTCTCCGTCGGTGGGCCGATCATCAAAAACAAACTCCACTACTTCGGCACCTTCGAGCGCACACGTGAACACAGCTTCTTCACCGTCAACGTGCCGACGCAGTTCTACCCATCGCTGGCCGGGTCGTTCGAGGGAGGCTCCTTCACCAACATCGGGTTCTTCCGCGGCGACTATCAGATGAACTCGAAGCAAAACCTCTTTTACCGCTACATCAACCAGCACACGGAGTATTTCTGCAGCGGTTGCGGTGGTACCAACGCGGCGTTCAGCCAGCTCGATAACCTCATTCCACGCGACATGCACGCGCTGGGACACACATGGGTGGTCTCGAATCGCGTGCTGAACGAGTTCTATTTCATGCGCGCGACCGCCTCGGATCGCAACTACCAGAACCAGGACTACACCCCGGCGGACGTGCTGAGAAACCCCGTCACGATGCCTGTCTCACTTGGTGCGGGTCAGTACATCGGCACGGTTCAGTACCGGTTCCCGAGCGTGATCTGGGGCAATAACCAGTGCCTCTGGCCGTGCCGCACGGGCACGATGACCACCTTCACGGAAGCACAGGAAACGGTCTCGATCAGCAGCGGCGCGCACAACTGGAAGATCGGGGGCAGCATGCAGTTCTTCCCGACACATGAGTGGGCCGCAAGCAACCCTGGCACGTGGACGTTCGGCCGCGATCAGCTCTTTGACCCGCTGAACCCGAACTTCAACTTCAATTCGCTGTCGGGCGCCACGCAGTTCACCGCCGCATTCCCGAACGTCTACCGTGACATCGTCAGCCACACCTACGCAGCCTATGTATCCGACGAATGGAAGCCGTTCGGCGGCCTCACCTTCAACCTCGGCGTGCGTTATGACATTCAGACCGGTGTGTGGGACGAGCATCACACGCAGGCGGAGTATCCACGTCCGTTGCCGTACGTTGATTTCGGTTCACGCGGCGACAAGAACAACGTCGGCCCGCGTGCCGGCATCGCGTGGGACGTGAAGAAGGATGGCCGCCTCGTCGTTCGCGGCGGCTATGGGCTGGTGTACACGAATGTGACCAACGCGACGCAGGGCACCGAGATTACGGCGCTCAAGCAAAACAGCATCATCATCAACAACCCCAGCTATCCGGATCCCTACCAGGGGCGCGACCCGGCGTCGTTCGCGTCCACGGCGCCGCCGAATATCAACATCCTGAGCAACAAGCTCCAAAACGCACCGGTCAACACGTACACGGGTGGATTCTCGCAGCAGCTGATGGCAGACACCGCGCTGAACGTCGATGGGGTCTACCAGAAGGCGACGAACTACTTCACGACGGAGAACATCAACACGCCGAAGAACGGTGTTCGGCCGCTGCCCGAATGGGGACAGATCGTGTCGACAGATCCAATTGGCGAGTGGACCTACAAAGCGCTGCTCGTGCGGTTGGAGAAGCGGCTGTCGCATCGGTACCAGTACCAGGTGTCGTACACGCTGGCAAAGCAGGATGGGAACTACAGCTCGCCGGATACGGTCGGCATCAACCAGGGTGGCAGCATCACCGACTATTACAACCCGCAGTACGATCTCGGTCCGCTTCCGAGCGATCGTCGTCATGCGCTCGTCGTGAGCTACGCCTCGCAGCTGCCGGCGAACGTCATCCTCGGTCTGATCTGGAATTACCGAACGACGACGCCGTTCAGCGCACGTGCTGGCGTCGATCTGAACGGTGACGGTGTCGCGAACACCGATTACGTGCCGGGGACGACCAAGAGCATGGGCAATCGCGACAACGCCGCGATGATGACCGCGGTCAATGCCTATCGGGCAACCTTGAACCTGCCCGCGCTGCCCGAGAGCCAGATCGACAAGAACACCTTCTCACGTGTCGACGTGCGCGTTGCGAAGGCGATCAATCTCGGCGGCGGCAGGAGGGTGGAAGGCAGTCTGCAGGTCGTCAACCTGCTGGGCCGCAATAACCTCGGCGGAGTTGGCAGCAGCTATCAGACCAACGTTCGTGCCGCGACGTTCGGAAAAATCCTCACCGCGCAGCAGAAGCAGGTCGCCGAAGTCGGCGTCCGTTTCAGCTGGTAACTTTTCGGGAGTATGAGCCGGGTCCAAAGGGACCCGGCCTCCACACCTACCTTCCAACCTCCAGGATCGAGAACGTGGTCAGGTCGGGCCGTGGGCGCGGATTGCGATTCTGCGCCGTCGGCGCAACCGGATCGTTCTTCGTCGCTCCCACGGAGAAGATGTGGTGCGTCCTGGGATCCAGCGCGATCGTCCGCGCGCCGTACATGTATTTCACGTCTGCGACTTTCGTGTACTTGTCGGGTGAATCTTCGTGGAAGATGTTCACCACGCCCGACATCCCATCGCCGCTGTCGCGACAGGTGAAGAACACATCGCCCGTGGCGGCATCGTAGGCGACGCCGTCAGAGCCACCGCCGATCGGCATCGAAGCGATCACCTTGCCCGTGTCGGCATTAATCACCACGCCAACCGGCATCGCGCCCTGGCAAGCCACGAAGAGACGTCGGTGCGCAGCGTCGAATGCGGCGCCGTACCCCCGCTGACACGGTTTGACGCTGAACGTGGTCTTCACGCCCAGCGTTTTCGCGTCCACCTCGGCCACTTCCCCACTGTCGACCAAGTTGACGAACAGCATCCCCTTGCCATCAGATACGCCCGCTTCGAGCGGACCGCCGTATTTGATCGTCCCGACCACCTTTGCACCCGCGGGGTCGATGACCGTTGACGTCATCGAATCGCCGTTCTGGACGTAGACGCGGTCGGTCGCCGGATCGTAGAAGAGACCGTCGCAGTCCTCTTCACCGGTCGGGATCTTGGACGTCATCTGGTTGGTCTTCAAATCGAACACGTAGATGACGCCCTTGGGATCGTTGCCGGTGACGAACCCACGGTTCGCCTTCGGAACGATCGCGACACCGTGAATACCTCTCATGCCGGGGATGTCAGCGACCAGCTTGTGCGTCGATTCGTCGAGGACCTGGACGTGCGTTCCGCGCGGGATGTAGATCCGGTGCGCTTCGGGATCCACGGTCACATAGTCCCAGCCACCCTCGCCCCCAAGCAGCGTTTGTTTGACGACGTGATAGCTCTGGGCGTGAGACACGCCCGACGCCACCAGAACCAGCGCGGCGACGACGAAGATCGCGCTTCTACTTCGCATCGCGAGCCTCGCGCGTGATCTGCGCGACGATCTTGTTGTACTCCGTCATCACCTCGTTCACGGAGGCAGTCACGGCATCGACGTCCGGCTTGGTGGGCATCAACTGGCGCTCGATGGTCACCATGCCTTTCTCGATCGTGTCATAAGACTCGCGCGAGCGTTCCTTCACCAGATCCTCGATGTTGTCCCAGTTGTCATTGAAGGCGTCGAACGATTTCTTGGCTTTGGCCATATTGCCTGCCTTGAGCGCCGGCGTCACCTCGCGCAGGTGTGCCCGCTCGATCCGCAGCCGCGCCACGTCGTCATAGAGACGATTGAGCGGCGCTGACTTCTCAACCAGCGCAAGCATCTCGTCGTACTTTGCGAGCATCCCTTTCGCGTCGGCGAGAATGGCAGCCGCGTCCGGGTTTGGCTTGTTCAACGCATCGGTGACAGCCGTCTGGTAGTGGTGTTCGATCTCGTTGTACAGGTCCATGCTCCGCGTATTGACGTAGACCTCCACACCGTTCCAGGCCGAGTCGTAGTTCTCCATGTCGGTCTTCGCCGCGGCAACGTCCTTCTTCTCGAGATCGGCGATCGTCTTGACGAGGATCGGACGCACCGCGCGAAGGCTCGTGACTTCGAATCGGGTCGTGCCGCTACCGCGCTGTTGCGCGGACGCGGCGGCCGTGGTCAGGATCACCGCCACGCCAATAGTCAGAAATGTAAGGCGACGCATAACTGCACTCCTTGCCCATGAACTGCACTGCTTTTGTTTGACGCGGACGTGCGCACGCCGCGGAAGCTGCTAGCGTATCAGTATCAACCTTCGACATCGCCAGAATCACGCACATAACGGGACGGTCCTCATCTCCATCATTCCTATTCACGGAGTGCGCATGCGTAAAGGTGTTGGTGTGTACGTCGCTGTCGCGGCGATCGCGGCCAGCGTCGGCCTCGTTGTGTCCGCGCAGCAGGGACCGCCATCGGCGGCGCCCATTCGCCTGAAGGCGGCGATGTTTACGCCGGCGCGGGGTGAACAGCCCGCGATACCGCCGGGACTCATGATTGCCGGCTACGGCGCCGGCCAACGCGGATACTTCATCGTCCAGTTTGCGGGCCCGGTGAGGGACGCCTGGAAGGCGGACGTCTCTGCCGCCGGCGTTGAGCTCCTCGACTACGTCCCCGATTTCGCGTTCAAAGCCCGCATGACCCCCGAAGCGGCGGCTCGCGTCGCGGCACTCGACTCGGTCGCGTGGGTCGGCCTCTTCCACCCTGCCTACAAGCTCGATCCGGTGCTGCTTCGTGCGGGAGGCGCCGCGCGCCTCTATCGCGTGCGGATCGAGCGGGGCGCGGACGTCGACGCGACCGTTGATGCTATTGCCGGCGCGGGGGCGGAGATCGTCGGTCGAGGTGGAAACGTCGTCGAGATCACCGCAGCGCCGGGACGATTGAATGCGATCGCTCACGTGCTCGACGTGGCCGAAATTGACGCGTTCGTGCTCCGAAAGAAAAACAACGAGTTCGGCGGCGGCGGGATTATCGGGTCCGCAGCGGCCAACGCGAACGGGTTCGACGGTTCGACACAGACCGTGGCGGTTGCCGACACCGGTCTGGGCAACGGTTCCGTGTCGAACGGCTTTTTCGACGTGCCTTCCTCTCGGGTGACGAACATCTACAACTGGCCTGGCGCGGCGGGCGGCTGCTTCAGCAGCATCGTCAACGACGGCGCAGTCGATGTCGATAGCGGCCACGGTACGCATACGACGGCTTCGGTGCTCGGATCCGGCGGACCCGGCGGCGAAGGACGCGGCACCGCGCCCGCGGCGCACCTCGTCTTCCAGGCGATCGAGAACTGGGCCAATATCTCAAACATCTGCAGGGCACTCTACGGTTACCAGAACGGCTATTACCTGACCGGCCTTCCGAGCGATCTCCGGCAGCTGTTTCAACAGGCATACACCGCGGGTGCCCGTGTGCATTCGAATTCGTGGGGCAGCGACGCCGCGGGTGCGTACACAACGGACAGTGCCAACACCGATGATTTCATCTGGAATCACCGCGACATGACGATCACGTTTTCCGCAGGCAACGCAGGGATCGACGCGAACAGCGATGGGGTGATCGACGCGGGGTCAATTGGGGCACCGGCCACGGCAAAGAACGTCATCAGCGTCGGCGCAAGCGAGAACGATCGCCATGGCCACTACGAATGTGATGCAGGGCTGACCTACACGAGCTGTGCGGCCCAGAGCGGACAAAACACGATCTTCACCTACGGTGCGGCGTGGCCAAACGACTACCCCGCCAACCCGATCAAGAACGATCCGAGCGCCGGGAATGCGGAGCAGATGGCTGCCTTCAGCAGCCGCGGTCCCGCGTCCGATGGCCGCATCAAGCCGGACGTGGTCGCGCCCGGGACGTGGGTGCTGTCGGGTTACTCGGACAAATATCAGCAGCAGTACGACGGGTTGGCCAACCCGCAGGACAACGCGTATCAGTACGACGGGTGGGGCTTTCCGCTGAATCAAAATTACAAGTACATGGGCGGCACGTCGATGTCGAATCCGCTCGTCGCCGGCGGCGCCGCGATCGTGCGTGATTTCTATTTCAAGACCTACAGCGGGATGAATGCGAGCGCGGCGCTGGTCAAAGCCACCATCGTGAATTCCGCGGTCGACATGCTGGACGAGAACAACGACGGCGTGAACGACAACGCCAATCCGATTCCGAATCGCAACGAGGGCTGGGGCCGTGTCGATCTGAACTCGGCGACCAATTCACGACGGAAGTTCGTTGACGGCGCCACGTCGCTCACAACGGCTGCCAGCGCAACCTACACGTACGCGATCACCGCGGGTGGATTACCGTTCAAGGTCACGCTCGCGTGGAGCGATCCGGCGTCGTCCACATCTGCTTCGAAGAATCTCGTCAACGATCTCGATCTGATCGTCACGGCGCCAGATGGCACGCAGTATCTCGGCAACGTGTTCGCTGGCGGCTGGTCGCAGCCGGGGGGATCGGCCGATCGAGTGAACAATCTCGAAAACGTGTACGTCCAATCGCCCGCGGCGGGCACGTGGACGGTCGTCGCGCGAGGCTTCAACGTCCCGAGCGGACCGCAGCCGTTCGCGCTCGTCGTCGATGGTGTCTTTGGTACGCCGACACCGCCACCACCGCCTTCAACCCCCGACGGGCTCTCCGCCAGCGCGATCTCCCCAACCCGGATCGATTTGCACTGGACTGACTCGACCAGCGAGGACCGCTTCGACATCGAGCGCTGCGCCGGCGACGGATGCAGCTCCTTCGCGAAAATCGGTCAGACCTCGGCGAACGTCCTGACGTACAGTGATACGAGCTCCGCACCTTCGACCACCTACTCGTACCGCGTGCAGGCCGTCAACACCGGCGGCGTGTCGGGTTACTCGAATACAGCGACAGCCGCGACACCTGCCGCGCCGCAGCTGCATGTGGCCGATCTCGACGGCCGCACCGCCACGTCGAAGAACACGTGGACAGCCTCGGTGACAATCACCGTCCGTGACGGGAATTCCGCTCTTGTGTCGGGCGCCACCGTGAGCGGTACATGGAGCGGCGGCTTTTCGGGAAGTGCGTCGTGCAACACGGCAGGCGGCACGTGCACGCTGACGACTGGAACTCTGAGCAAGTCGAAGACAAGCGCCACCTTCACGGTGACAAACATAACGGCGAGCGGCGCCACCTACGTGCCGTCAAGTAATGGCGATCCCGACGGCGACAGCAACGGGACGACAATCACCGTTCTGAAGCCGTAACCCGCAAGGGCGCGCCCAGGCCGGGCGCGCCCGTTTTTCGAACTGCGATCCGTAAATCATTACTGCGCCGGTAAATTCGGCACGATGAAGTTCTATGCACGTCTATAATTTGCGGCGGGCACCGACGTTGCTCGCTCGATCGACATGCGCTCGAAGCTCGCGTTGCCAACTTTGATGATTGCCTGCGCCGCCGGTTCCTGGAGCTGCGGTGGCGGCTACTTACCATCCTCGCCTTCGAGGGTGAATTCGCAGGGCACCGCGTCACCGACCGCCGGCCGATTCCGGGCGCTCGATGATCCCGCGATGCCAGATCCCGCTACGCCACCGCCAACGCCAATGCAGGTATTGATCAAGATCGTTGGCACAATCGGGTCGACCGCGTTCATGCCGAATCCGACGACAGCGAACATGGGCGACCAGATCGTCTTCACAAATACCGACATCCGCATGCATCACATCGTGCTGGATGATGGAACCGACCTGGGCGAGGTGCAGCCAGGCCAGTCAAGCACGCCCGTTGCGCTGACGACGCCAACCGCTACCTATCACTGCACCATTCATCCGACGATGATCGGCAGCATCAACGGCGACTTGCCGCTGCCTCCGCCGGCTGACCCGTACTATCCGCCACCCGACGATTATTACGGCAAGTACTAGTGAAAGCGGCTGGGCCGCCTAAAAGGCGGCCCCTACGACCAGCCCTTCCCCCTTCCCCCTTCCCCCTTCCCCCCTCCCCCTTCTATAGTTGTCGCCGAGAGGAACCCCGTTATGAAAAGAATCAATATTTTTGTACTCGCGGCCGCTGCACTTGTCTCCGGGGCCGCCGTATTCGCGCAGGCACCGCCGGCCATCCAGCCGGTGATGATGAAGCAACTGAAGCCCGATGTCTGGGCGGGCCTCGGCGGCTCGGGAGGCAACAGCACGATCTTCATCGGGAAGACCGGCGTGATCGTCGTTGACGCCAAACAGACCGAGGCAGGCGCCAAGGATCTGCTCGCGGAAATCGGGAAGATCACGCCGAAGCCGGTCACCACCGTCTTTCTGACGCACAGCGACGGCGATCATGTGAATGGCCTCGTCGCTTACCCGACCTCGGTGAAAGTGATCGCGCACGAGAACAACAAGAAGGAGCAGCAGGCCGCAATCGCCGCCGGCGGGCGCGGTGCTCCGCCACCGGATCGGCTGCCGTCGCAGGTCACCACCAAGACCAAAGAGACGATGACAATCGACGGAATGAAACTCGAGCTCTATCACTGGGGACCAGCGCACACGAGCGGCGACCTCATCGTCTACAACCCGCAGGCGAAGGTCGTCTCTACCGGCGACATCGTCGTCACCAACCGCGCCGACGACAATCCGAACATACATATGGACAAAAACGGATCGGTCGAAGGGTGGATGGCCAATGTCAAAGGGATGATTGGCCTCAACGCGGACTACTACGTCACGGGCCATGGCGACGTGCTGATGAAGGCCGACCTGCAGCGGAAGCTGACAGCGGTGACGGAGCGGCGGAACAAAATTGCCGCGATGGTCAAGGAAGGGAAATCGCTCGAGGAGATCAAGTCAGCGCTTCCCGACGCACCGGCGCCAGGCGCACGCGCCGCGGCACCGCCCGCCGCTGGACGCGGACCGGTCCCGGGCTTCGTCGACGCGGTTTATGCGGAGCTGACGAAGAAGAAAGCCACGTAAACGATGGCGGACCTCACAAGGTCCGCCCCGCAAACGGAACTGACAAGGTCCGCCCTGCAAAGACTTCCGTCAGCCGAACAGGTCTCCGCGGCATCGCGCGCGGAGCTTATCAGGACCGCTGCGGATATTGCGGAGACCTGATCGGCAATGTGGGCACCAACCTTGCGCTCACAAGACGACGGAGGATCGAATGGGTATCGAGCGCCGTGAGAAAGGGCGCCGCGCGGAAGTTGTCAGAGGCGTGGTGGACCATGTGGTTCACAAAGCGGAAACGACTGTGACACTCGAAGGCCTGCAGGACTTCCTCCATATACCCCGGGATGCCGCCGGGCGCATCGTCTCGAGCCTGGTCAATGCCGGGATCGTGCGGGAGGTCAGGGCGGGTCTCTGGCAACGTGTTCCAGGTCTGCCATCGACCTCATGAGGGTTCCTGCAGAGGTCGGTGCCTTTCGTGTACCATCCCCTCCATGTCAAACGACGAATTGCGCACGCTCGCGCGGCGTTCGTTCTTTTCCAAGCTTGGTTTCGGGCTGATGGGCGGAGCCGCGATCGGCGCGGCGGCCCCCGTGCAGGCGCAGCCCCCCGGACGGTTCGATCCGGCGCGTCACGCTCAGGACGACTGGCTCGATCAGATCCCGGGCCGGCATCGTTACATCGTGGACGCACCAAACCCCGATGGCTTCTCGAGCGCTATTCAGTTCACGACGACGTACTTCAACATCAACGTGAACGACTACGGCCTGAAGGACAGCGACCTGGCGGTCGTGCTCGTCGCGCGCCACTTGTCGACGCTGTTCGCATACAGCGATGCGATCTGGGCAAAGTACGGCAAGCCGATTTCGGATCGTAATCATGTGCTCGACCCGAAGACCAACCAGCCGCCCACAGTTAACCTGCAGCGCGAACGGCTCGAGCCGCTGATCAAGCGGGGGCTGCGTTTCGCCGTCTGCAACCAGTCGAGCCGCGGCTATGCCGCCTCCATTGCGATGGCGATGGGACTCAAGCAGGACGACGTGTTCGAGGAGATGAAGGCGAACCTGCTCCCGAACGCGCGCCTCGTGCCGGCAGGGATCGTGGCGATTAATCGCGCGCAGGAGCGAGGCTTTTCACTCGCGAGCGTCGAGCATACGTAGAGTGCGAAAGGTGCGAAAGGTGCAATCGGTGCAATAGGTGCTGCATCGCACCTCTCGCACTCATTGCACCCTTCGCACCGCTCGCAGCGACCATTAACTAATTCGTATTTCCCGTCTTCCCAAAAATCTTGAGAAACTCGTCGTTCGTGCCGACGCGCCCGTGGGTCGGTACGTGCTGCGCGACGTCGAGCTTCAGCTTCACGATGTTCTGATACAGCGTCTTGCTCGCGGGCGTCTGCGTCGGGAGCGGCGCGCCCGCCGCCGGTGGTGAGTAGAGGTCCGCGTTGTAGAGGATCCGCTCCTTCGGCAGATACGCCATCAGCATGTCCTGGCTGTGATTCCCCTGCCGCAGCGACGCGTCGCCCAGCTCGTACGCCATGTCCTGCACGTGGAAGACTTCCAGCATGCGCACGCCGTCGGTGATGACATACGGCGCCGTCGCGCGCGTGTCGCCGCCGACCGTCTCAATCGGCGCAGGCCGCCTGCTGATCATGTACATCGGCGAATAGATCGACATCCGGTCGGGGTCGAGCGTCCGCGGCGCCGGATAAAACATGATGTCGAGGTAATACGGCTTGTTCGACTCGTGGGTGACGATTGTCGTTCCCTGTGAAAGGAACGTTCGAAGGCCGCCCGCATGATCGAAATGATGATGCGTGTTCACCAGATATTTGATCGGCTTGTTCGGGACGAGGCGAGTGGCCTCGGCAATCACGGCCAACGAGCGCGTCTCGTTGTTCGGCGCCTCGACGACGGCGACGAAGTCCTTAAACTCCACCAGCATGCTGTTGTGGGTGCCGCCGGTCAGCGTCCATACGCCGTCTGCAAGCTTCTGAGCCTCAACCTTGGCCGGAGCAATCGTGGCATTGCGCACCGCTTCCGGAACGGGCATCTTCTCGACCGGCACGTTTCCTTTTACGTCGGTGATTTTGAACTCGTAATAGTTGTGCGCGGGATTCAGACGCGGGTCACCCTGGTGGACGTGAACGAGCTGCGGGAACTTGATGCCGCCGAAGTCCTTGTACTGCGTGTAGCGCATCTCGTAGTCCATGTCGCCGTACACGGGATTGGGGAACCACGTGTCGACGAGCTCGACGAGATTCTGGTCGTTCACCGTCACGTTCATCTTGTATTTGCCGAACAGCGTGAAGGACACGATCGTGACTTTACGGCCGAACTGCGACAGGCCGAAGTCGGACGGGCCGACGATCGGCGTGGTGATGGCCGTAGCGTCATTCGCGGCGAGACCGGCCTTGAGCGCGCCGTGCGGCGTCAATGCGAGCTCGAGCTGCCGCAGGATGTTGTATGGCACGCCATCGAGATACATCCGCGTGAATGCCACTGGTGTCTCGCCGTTCATGTCCCATGCATAGTTGCCGCTTAGAATCGCGGTGACATGCTGCTCGGGAATCGCCACTCGTCCAAACGTCGGGTAACTTCCCTGCCGGCGCGTGTAGTCTTCACGCGACCACTTCGCGTCGTAGTCAATCACGCGCGTATAGCCCGCCACCTCGAAGTGCGGCCAGTCGGTGTCAAGGCCGTAGGTCTGGCCGATCGCCGACGACCATCCCGCGCCCGAGTACTGGATGGTTTTGAGATTCTCGCCGCCCATCGCCTTCAGCGACGCCTGCAGCACCGCGCGGGCATCCTGCGCGGATACGGGCGCCGACAATCCAACAGCCAGGACGAACATCACGAACCTTTTCACCATAAGTCCTCCAGAACGCTTGGGCAGTGTGCCATGGGCCTATAATCCCCGCAACCCGGAACCACGAAGAAGGCGCGCTTTCGCGCGCACACACGGAGTTCACGAAGAAAACTCAGGAGATTCGCGATGACGATGATGAAGTGGGCGTGCCTCGGATTCGTGTTGGCGCTGGTTGGATGCTCAACCGCGCAGGCTCCGGCATCCAATGGGGCGTCCCAGGCCGCGGCGGATCCCCGTTCGGATGGCGCCGAGAATGTCAGGCTCGTTGGCTATAACGATATGCAAGGACGGCAGGGACTCCAGCTGACCGCGAAGTCCGACCCCGCCAACGGCAACTGGCTCTACGTGGGACTGACGCCAAACGATCGCAACGATCCGCAGGCGTCTGACGACGGGCAGGGGAACGATCAACCGATCCTCAACCCGCTCACGGGCAAGATGGAATGGAATGGCACGGCGATCGTGAACATCGACGACCCCGCGAACCCGAAGTTCGTGTGGCACATCCCGAACGAGGAGGCCCACGTCAACTCGCGATCGGTGTCAGTCGTGTATGACTACGGCTTCAATTCGGATCCCGCCGGTCATGACTACCTGATTCGCAGCTGGGACACGGGCAAGAAGTTCAAGTTCGAGATCTGGGACATCACGACGCGCGGCACCGACCCGACGAAGATCTTCAAAGTGTCCGAGATCACGGGAACGCCGCCGAACAACTGCGGACCCGGCTGCGGCGGCACGTTCATACGGCGCGCGCACAAGGGATGGTGGTCGCAGAAGTCCGGCTATTTCTATTCGAGCTCCGGTGAGCCGGGCTATCGCGGCCTGACGATCATCCATATCTGGGATCTCAAGGACCCGACGCATCCCAAGTTCGTCAGCCGCATCGCATCGCCGAGCCAGAAGGAAGGAACGCCAGATTATCAGAACGAGTACGCACATCATCCGCTGGTTGACGAGGACAACCATCGTCTTTACATCGGCTTCCGCGGCGCTGGACTCGCCGGTGGCTGGGACATTTCCGATATCAAGAACCCGAAGATGCTCTGGCTGATCGACACCAACCCGCCTGGACGCGGGCCGCATACGGTGTCGCCGATCAAGTATGAGGAGGTGCCGAACTTCAAGGGACCCGATGGCCTGCCGCGCACTTACGCATTCATCACCGACGAAGCCGCCGGGAACGCGGACATGAAACCGTGCGCGAGCGGCATCCGCTCCAAGTCGTACATGGTGGACATCACCGACGAGACGCATCCGTTCCCCGTCTCAACGTGGCAGGTGCCGGTCGGGAACTTCTGTGACAAGGGTGGACGCTTCGGCCCGCATCAGCATGCGGAGAAGGTGAACAGCGAGCTCAACCGGTTCGAGGACAAGCTGGCGTGGGTCGCCTATTTCAACGCGGGCATCCGCGTCGTTGATCTCTCCGATCCTTACAACCTGAAAGAGGTCGGCTATTACCTCCCGAAGACGAACTCGCAGTCACATCCGATTGCGAAGGGACAGCCCACCGCGATTCAGATCAATGACGTCACCATCGACCATCGCGGTCTGGCGTACGCGTCCGATCGCGTGGGCACGGGACTGTTCGTCCTCGAGTACACAGGGAAGAAACGAACGACGGCGACCAAGTAGATCAGAGGGTCCGCCTTTAGGCGGACCTACTTCAGAACCTCGTGATCACTTCAAACGTCGCGGCCCGTGGTGTCTGCGGGTTCGTGAACGTCTTGAACGTCTGCGGGTTGTAGATCCGGTTCGGTCCCTGCCGACTCCACTCCGTGAAGTGCCCGGCGTTGAGGAGGTTGAACACCTCCAACGCGACCTCGACGTTCTTGTCGGTCGCAAACGGAATTCGCTTCCCCACTTTCACGCCGACAATGTGAACGTCGGGCGCCCGTGGCTGCCCTTCTCCGCGCGTCGGATAGTAGAACCGGATGCGCGTGGCAAGCGGGTTCGACTGCCGCGCGCCCGTTGACGACATCACCGTCGACGGCCCAAAGACCGAGAGCAGCGGACTGTTGGCGGGCAGTTGATCGATCACCGGTCCCGTCCAGTTGCCAGCAACGATGGTATAGCTGCCAGAGGTGACCAGGTCCCACGGCGCGTGCCACGTCCCCGCCATGCGGATCGAGTACGGGTTCCACATCGGGTTGTTCACGAGCGAGTTGCCCGTCGCGAGGCTGTTCTGATCCTGCACGCCGTCAGTCCGCCAGATGTTCTTGTTGTTCGGGAACGCATCCGGCTGGATGAACTTCGCCGGGTCCGTCGGATTCCAGGTCCCCTCGAGGTGCTGCCATTGGCGCTGCACCGTGAACAGCATCTGGAAGCCATGCGTGAGGTTCTTCGTAAGCGTCGCCTGGAGCGCGCGGTAGTGCGTGGTGCTCCAGGAGTTGTTCGTCAGTCGGTACAGAAGTCCCTGGTTCGGGTCGACCTTGCCGAATCCGCCAAACGGCTGAAACGGGCCGCTCGGATAGATGCCGTTGATGTCGACCTCCGCGTACTGATCGTGGTTTACCTTCACGATGCCCGCGACGTCCATGGCGATCTGCCCTGGGAACTGCCGCCTGTATCCGAGTGACCATTCATCGAAGCTCGGTTGATGAAGTTCCGGATCGAACTGCAGGCTCGAGATCGAGGTCGCCACCGGCGGCGTGACGATCACAGTCTCGAACACGCCGTCCGCGTTGAGGTCGTAGGTGTTACGCATCCCCTGTGCGTCATTGCCGCCAAACGACGGAACCGGATTGCGCGTCCCCATCAGCTGCTGATGGTATTTCCCGTACGTGCCCCGAAGAACGTTCTTCGCATCTTCCGTGAGGACATATGAGAAGCCGAGCCGTGGGGCAATCTCGGTGCTCGACTGACGTTGCAGGTTCCGCAGTACGTCGAAACGTCGAACAAGGTCCACCCGCAGACCGATGGTCGTCGTCAGGCGTCCCGCCTTCCAGCTGTCCTGACCGTAGAAGCCGATGTCCTTGTCGCGCCCTTTCGACTGATCGAGGTTCAGATCCCCGAGAATGTACTGCCGCGCGAAGGGGGTGGTTCCCGCCGCCGCATTCGCGGGGTCGACCATCCTCCGCTGCTCGACAATGAACCCGTCATTGAGAAAGTGGACGTTCTTCGTGTAGATGCTCCTCGGCATCGCAAGAAATCCTGTCTGGAACTCATGCGACCCGAGCCATCCTTCCTTGAAGTACATGACATCGCCGCGGAGCATCGTGATCGATGAGGTGTCGAGGTCGTAACACGCGCTGCACGCCGTCGATGACCACTGCCCGCCTCGCAGGATCAATCCCGATCCCTCCAGGATGCCCTGGTTGAAAAACGCCTCGCGATGAATGTTGAGGAGCGGCCCCTGCTTCTCGTACCCATAGCTGTCGGTGCTGTTGCCGCCCTTCGTGTTGTAGCTGACGTACAACGTCGATGTCAGGTTATTCCCCCATACAGACGTGAGCTTTCCGCCGAACATCGGTCCACCGGTCGACAGCACCTCCACCTGTTCGTAGTCCTCGGCGCCGACGACGTTCAGCAGGAGCCGATCTGCCTGGTAGATCAACGCGAGATCGTGTTTTGGATTGAGCTTGGTCGACACCTTCACCCATGGCTGATAACCGGTGATGGTGTTGTTGTCGAGCGGCTTGTCGGGAAAAAACGCCCGGTGCGCGGCGAGCTGTTCCGGCGTCCGGCCGGTTCCGCTCTTGTTCTGGGTATACCGCAGCGCGCCAAAGAACCACGTTTTGTCCTTCTTGATCGGTCCGCCGAACGAGACGTCGTACTGATGAACCTCGCGCGTCGCCGGCGATCCGGACCCAACGTTGTTCGCGTTCCACTTGAACGGCTGATACGAAACGACACCGGTGCCGTGGTAATCGTTGCCGCCGCTCTTGCTGACCATGTTGATCACTAGGCCGTAACCCATGGGCGATGCCGCATCGACGCCGCCCGTCTTGACCTCAGTGTCCTGAATCGCCTCGGAGCTCAGGCCCGTCCTGTTGATGTTGAAGTCGTTGTAGTTGCCCGCATACAGACCTTCCATCAGCGTGACGGCGTCGCGGTGCTCGACGGCATTGCCGAAGTAGTTCTGGCGGCCGCTCGCATCGTTGTGCGGACGCGAGATGACACCCGGCGTCAGCATCAGGAAATCGCTCCAGAACTTCCCTTCGACGACAGGCGCTTCCTTCTGGAACTCGGCGTCGATCGTCAGCACGTTGCTCGGCTTGGTGACCTCGAGCATCGGCGCGTCGCCAGATACCGTGATCGACTCCTCGAGGGCGCCAAGCTCCATGGTCATGTCGACCTGGAAATTGCTGCCGGCGCGCAGCAGGACGCCTTCGCGGCGGGCGGTTGAGAACCCGGCCAGTTGCGCCGTCACCGTGAAGGTGCCCGGCGGCAGGTTGATGAGCCGGTAATTGCCGGCGCTATCGGTAACCGTGACGCTTGGGCTGAGGAGTACGTCGCTGGTTGCGGTGATCGTGACGCCGGGCAGCGCGCCGCCCTGGCTGTCATGAACGGTTCCACGGAGGCTGCCATCTCCACCCTGGGCCAATACCGGGCTCGCTGTCGCAAGACTCGCCACGACAGTTAGAGCCACCATCATCGTTTTCATGCTTCGGGCTCCCTTGTGTGCGACGACGACTGACGGATGTGTTGTGAACTTGCGGGCCGGAGTATACTCCGCGGCACACTTTGAAGTTCGACGTTCGAACTTCGAACTTTGAAGTAAAGGAGGCCGTTGTGAAACGTTTGACCATCGTTGTCGTCGCACTGCTGCTCGGCATCGTCGTGTTTGCCGCGTACGGGTGTGGAGGCGGACAGGCACAGGCGCAGCAGCAAGCCGCAGCGCAGGCCCCCGCACCAGCACCGCAGGGACCGAGCCCCGAACAGCAGGCTGCCATCGCACGCCAGGAGGCGCTCGAAAAAACGACACCACAGCTGCAGATCACTGAGCAGGTCCTTCCCCTGACGGTGCCGGGCCACACCATTGGCGAAGCCGTCGGCGTGGCGAAGAATTCAAAGGGGAACCTGTTTGTATTTACGCGCAGCGGCAATGTGGGCCCGGCGCGCGGCGCCACAGCCTCGCAGCTTTTCGAGTTCGATCCGAGCCTCAAATTCGTGAAGCAATGGGGGCAGGACAACTACGCGGCGTCGTTCGCCCACACCGTGCGCGTCGACAAGTACGACAACGTCTGGATGACGGACGAAGGGTCGAACATGATCGTCAAGTTCACCCCACAGGGGATGGTCTCGATGGTCCTCGGCCGCAAGCCGGAGGCGATCGATTTCCTCGAACGTTACCTCGAGCGTGGTGAGCGCAACGAAGTCCGCTACCCGGCCGGCAATCCCGGCACATTCGGCCGACCCACTGACGTCGCGTTCGACAGCAAGGACAACATCTACGTGAGCGACGGCTACACGAATTCCCGCGTTGCCAAGGTCGCGAAGGACGGCACGTGGGTGAAAGCCGTCGGCTCGCGGGGCGCCGGGATGAATCAGTTCAATACAGTGCATGGCATTGCGACTGACGCGAAGGACAACGTCTACGTGGCGGATCGCGGTAACCGGCGCATTCAGGTGTACGACACCGATCTGAACTTCGTGAAGTCGATCGCCAACGTCGGCGCGCCGTGGAGCGTCTGCACGTCACCGCTCCCGAATCAATTTCTGTTCAGCGGCGACGGCAACGGCAAGATCTACAAGCTCGATATGAACGGCAACCTCGTCGGCTGGGCGCAGACGAGCAAGGGGCATGGACAGACGGGCTGTCTCATCCACGAACTCCACTGCGAATCCGACACCGTGATCTACAAGGGCGACTGCTCGACGTGGACCGTCGAGAAGATCACGATGAAGAGCGGCGCGACGACGACTACTCGCTAAAACTTCCAACGACCAACTTCCAACTCCCAAGGACGAACCTTGGGAGTTGGAGATTGGAAGTTGGGAGTTCGGTGCTATTTCTCTCGAGTTCCGAACCTCCACACCAGGAAGCCGGCAATCACTCCAAACGCGACGAGAAGCTGCCGTTCGGTGGCGGCGTTGAACGGATCGCGCGCCACTTTCAGCTGTAGGCGCAGGCGCGACCACCCGCCCTTGTCATAGAGTTCGTCATACATGCGCGTCTGCAGGTCGTGCGCGTTCACGGCGTTGAGGTCGTCGCCCTCTCCCGGTCCGTACGGCGGCGGCAGCGTCGGAAGGCGATCGGCGGGATCGACGGCCCAGTTGACGAATTTCAGGGCGAGACTGCGATCGTCGGCGGGCGGCCACGCGGCCACGATGAGCAGCGCAACGACGAGGAGCGCCCACCACTGAGAGTTCGTCGGCTGCCACACCGGCGCAGGATAACTGAATTTGAAGGCGGGCCTGAAGGCCCGCCTCTACGCCCGACGATTCGCGGCCGATCGCGTAGAGGCGGACCTTCAGGTCCGCCTTGGGTCCGGCCCGCGGATTGCTTTACGAGTGATTCATGACCCCTCCTCTTGCGCCCGTCGTCGCCCCCGAGGTCTCCGACACGTCGCGGTCGCGTTCTGATTCGATTTGCGGCCTGGCCTCGCTGCTGCTCGACTGGAGGGTGGAGTGCGAACGCCACCTTCGCGCCTTGACGTCGATTCAACGATGGCTCGAGCACGTCCGCTGCGGTGCAGCTGCCGATGGCGAGCGCGAGCTTTTAATCCAGGAAATGGGGCGTCTGCTCCAGGAGCCGTCGCCAAACCATGAAGAGTGGACCCGGCGCGCGGAGAGCTACCTCAGCAATCTCAGGCGGTGAGCTAATCCTGTAATTCAAAATTCAAAATTCAAAATGCAAACACCCTGTTGTGCGCCACAGCTGGGGTGACCCTCGTGGCAACTTCATCCTGTGGTCGCGTTTCCACACCGTGTTTGAATTTTGAACTTTGAATTTTGCATTTTGAATTAGTCCCGACAATCACCGCGGGGTGACAAACGGCGGCCACTTCTGGTCGCGTTCCGAAACGAGTGGCGAGGAAATCGGCCAGCGGATATCCAGTGCCGGATCGTTCCACATCAGACCCGCTTGGTGACCCGGTGCGTACTCCGTTGTCAACTTGTAGACGACCTCTGCTGCCTCGCTGAGCACGCAGAAGCCGTGCGCGCACCATGGGGGGATGTAGACCATCCGACGGTTTTCGGCCGACAGAATGCTACTGACCCACTTGCCGCGCGTCGGCGAGTCCTGCCGGATATCAACCGCGACGTCAAAGATCTCCCCAGTGACGACGCGCACCAGCTTCCCCTGTCCGTATCGTCCTACCTGAAAATGCAAACCGCGGAGTGTCCCGCGTCGTGAGCTCGACTGGTTTTCCTGCACGAATGCGCCGTCGACAAAGGGGGCGAACTCCGACGCCTTGTACGTCTCCATGAAGAAGCCGCGTGCGTCGTCGAACAATGGCGGTTCGATCAACACGACTTCAGGAATGTCGAGCCTTTGAAAAGTGAATGGCACGCGCCGCGTCAGCGAGGCATCAGGCGGCGACGACGCCCCAGACCTGATGGCTCACCTGAAGGATCCGCTCGAGCTTTCGCCACTGGTCCGCTTCGGTGATCCGATTGCCCTGTGCCGTGCTCGCGAAGCCGCATTGTGGGCTGATGCACAGGCGATCGACCGGCACATACCGCGAGGCCTCATCGATCCGTCGTGCGATGTCGGCGATCGGCTCGAGTGCTGGTGACTTCGTAGTGACGAGACCGAGCACAATCATTTTGTCGTCGGGTACGAATCGCAACGGCTCGAACGTCCCGGAGCGTTCGTCATCGAATTCGAGAAAGTACGCGTCGACGTGCAGCTCGTTGAACAACGCATCGGCCACGGGCTCGTAGCCGCCTTCCGCCACCCACGCGCTCTGCATGTTGCCGCGGCACAGATGTATCGCGACTGTGAGATCCGCCGCCCGCCCGTCAATCACCGAATTGATCAACGCGGCATACGCGTGCGGCAGCGCGTTCGGATCGTCGCCACGCGCCGCGGTCTGCGCGCGAATCTGCGGATCGCACAGATAAGCGAGGTTCGTGTCGTCCAGCTGGAGGTACCGGCACCCTGCGTTGTAGAGCGATGCGATCTCGTCGCGGTACGCCTTCGACAGATCCTCGAAAAACTCGTCCAGGTCCGGATATGCCGTGATGTCGATCCCCTTGCGCCCACCGCGGAAATGCACCATCGTCGGCGATGGAATCGTCACCTTGGGCGTCTGGCTCGTCACCGACCGCAGGAACTGGAAATCCGCCGTCTGAATGTCCTGCATGTGGCGCAGCTTGCCGGTCACCGTCACACGCGGCGGCGCAAAGTCGATCTCTCCCTCGCGCGTGTGGAATTTCGTTGACATACCGCCGGAGACAGCGACGCCCTCCAGGCGCTGCAGGAAGTCGATGTGAAAGAAGGTGCGGCGGAACTCGCCGTCGGTGATGCTTTGCAGACCGATGGATTCCTGTTTACGGACGACATCACGTATGGCGTCATCCTCGATCGCGCGGAGTTCGCCTTTCGTGATCTCGTTTCGATCGAAGCGTGCCCGCGCCTCCTTGAGACGCGACGGCCTGAGTAAACTGCCGACCTGGTCGGCGCGGAACGGCGGGTTAGACCGGGTCACGATGGGACCTCCTCTGGGAGGTTGCATCTTACAGCGTTTTCGATCCCTAAGTATCTTTGCCGACAACGCGTTCGACGAGCGCTCGCGCCGCCGCCACGTACGGCTCGGGCGAGAGATGGCGCTCGAGATCTTGGCGCGTCAAATGACGTGTGACCACCGGATCCGCGGCGAGCGCGTCGATGAACGTACAGCCGCCGTTTCCAGCCCGACGCGCTGCCAGCTCGACGATTTCGTGCGCTTCGTTGCGCCCGACGTAAGGCGCAAGTGCCATCGCAACGGTCTCCGACATGATCAGGCCGTCGGTCGAGTCGAGGTTTGCGCGCATCCGCCCTTTATCGATTTCGAGGCTTTCCACAACTGTGGCGATTGCCCGCGATGAACCTGCCGTCAGCAGGACCAGCTCCGGCAGCGTTGCCCATTCAGCCTGCCATCCCCCGAGCCCGCGCTCATGCTCCTGCGGCATCGCCGCGAGCATCGTCGCAACGAGTCCCGGTGCGCGTACGGCAGCGGCAACCGCGACCGAGGCGCCGACGGGATTCTTTTTATGCGGCATGGCAGACGAGCCGCCACTCCGTCCTTCGGCCGCTTCCCCAACTTCGGTTTGCGCGAGCAACGACACGTCGCGACCGATCTTGCCAAGCGTCCCGCACGTGACACCGAGCGCACAGGCGAAATAGGCGAGACGGTCGCGGTAGGCATGCCAGGGCATCGCGGGCGTCCGCAAGCCGAGTCTTGATGCGAGTCGCTCCGTCACAGCAGCCCCATGTTCGCCAAGCGATGCAAGCGTGCCGGACGCGCCTCCGAACTGGAGCACGCGCGCCTGCTCGAGCGCGTCAGCCAACGCGTTGCGCTGCCGGGACACTGCGTCAAGCCATCCCGCAGCTTTCACGCCAAAGGTAATCGGGGTGGATTGCTGCAGCCACGTCCGTCCCGGCATCGGTGTGTCGACGTACCGCCGTGCGTGAGCCGCCGCCGCTGCCGCAGCACGATCGAGATAACGAATGATCGGCGGCACGGCACTCTGGAGCTGCAGCACCAGGCCGGTATCGATGACGTCCTGGCTGGTGGCACCCCAGTGCACGTATCGAGCGGCGTCACGGTCGATGGCCTCGACCGCATGCGTCAACTGACGAACGAGCGGAATGGCGAGGTTGCCGTCGCGAGCGGCGGCTGCCGCGAGTGCGGCGAGATCGAACCTGTCGGCCTGTGCGGCAGTCTGAATCGCGGCGACCGCCTGACGAGGAATGACACCAAGCTCGCCTTCGACCTCCGCGAGCGAGGTTTCCACCTCCAGCATCGCTTGAAGCCAGGCGCGATCAGAGAGGTAAGCGCCGACCTCCGCGTCGCCGAACAACGGACCGAGAACGGTGGCGATTGTGTCGCTAGACATCAAAGAACACCGTCTCGCCAGGTCCCTGCATGATGATGTCAAACACGTACTGGCCCTCGGCTACCCGACGCGCGATTAGCGTGTTCCGGCGCGCTGCTGGAACAAACCCAAGGATCGGGTCCTCCGTGTTTGCTGGTTCGTCATCGAAGTAGATGCGCGTAATAAACCGCGTCAGGATGCCGCGTGCCATCACGCTCACGACCACATGCGGGGCCTGATTCCTGCCGTCGGGAGCCGGCACGGGTCCACTCTTAATCGTCTCGAAGCGGTATCCGCCGTCTTTGCGCGTGTGCGCCCAACCGAAACCGTTGAAGGCCGGGTCAGGAGGCTGCGGACGGCAATCCTCAGGATGACGATACCGTCCGTCGGCGTCGGCCTGCCACGTCTCGATCAGCGCGTCGTTAATGCCGTTGCCGGCGCCGTCTAACACACGCCCCTCGATGACGACGCGCGCGCCGCGAGTGGCCTCCGTTACCTGACGGCATTCGGCACGACCGCGAAGAAGGATCCCAAAGTACGGACCGGCTGTTTGAGACGGGGTGATCCCGGCCATCAAGCCAATTCCGGCGTAGCTTCGCGGCCGCGCAAGACGATGTCCCACCGGAAGCCGAGCGCCCAGTCAGGAATGGTGAGGTCGATGTCGAACGACGACACCATGCGCTGTCGTACCTCGGGATCGCGAACGGAGTTGAAGATCGGGTCGAGCGGCTGCAGCGGGTCTCCGGGAAAGTACATCTGAGTGACGAGCCGCGTGAGAAATCCCGGACCGAGCACCGAGAAATGAATATGTGCCGGCCGCCATGCGTTGTAGTGGTTGCCCCACGGATAGTGGCCCGGCTTGATCGTCACGAAACGGTAGCGTCCCTCTTCGTCGGTCACGGTCCGCCCCGTTCCGGTGAAATTCGGATCGAGCGGCGCGTCATGCGTATCGACTTCGTGTGCGTAACGACCACACGCATTGGCTTGCCAGATCTCCACGAGCGCTCGCGGCAACGGTTGTCCGTTGTCGTCGAGCACGCGTCCTTCGACGATGATCCGCTCGCCAATTGGAGCCGCGGCGTGCTGCCGCGTGAGATCGTTGTCGACCGGTCCGATGACGTCGTACGGATACGACGGCCCAGTGATCTCCGAAATCGTCTGCGGGATCTGGATCAGCGGCTCCAATGGATGACGAAGCACCGTGCTGCGGTAAGCCGGATCCTCTGGCGGGTGTACGCCCGGTGGGACGCGGCGATACGGCAGCATCGGCTACGTTGTGATCCTGAGCAGCTTTGTCAGGTTGCCGCCGAGGACCGCTTCCTTGTCCGCGTTGCTCAGGAACGTGTTGTTGACGATCGGATCGACGCTGACGGGCCAGTTGAACGGCGTGTCGGTGCCGAACACGACCTGGCCGATGCCCATTTCGGCGACCAGGTGACGCACACCTTCCTCCGAAAACACCATCGCGTCCGCAAGAATGTTCGAGCGGAGGTAGTCGCTCGGCTTTTTCTTGATGATGCAGTTCTGCCCCTGCCGCTGGCAGGCCACCTCGGTCCGCCCGAGATAGGACGGCAGATAGCCGCCCCCGTGCGCGCCGCACACCTTGAGGTTCGGGAATTTGTCAAAGGTGCCGTCGAAGATCAGCCGTGACAGGAAAACCGTCGTCTCCAGCGGGTTGCCGACGATGTTGCCGAGCCCTCCGCGTCCGGTAAGCGCGTTCTGCTGAATCAGGTTTGCAGAACCGTTTGGATGCATGAACGCGAGCTGGCCAAGCTCCTGCACCTTCGCCCAGAAGACGTCGAACTTCGGCAGCGAGAGGCTCTCGCCGTTGACGTGTCCGCCAATAGCGACCGCACGCGCGCCAAGCCGTTTTGTCGCATCCTCGAGCATCTGCACAGCGAGATCCGGGAACTGCAGCGGAATCGACGCCATCGCCACGAACCGATCCGGATGCTGCTTGCACCAGGCCGCGAGCGTCTCGTTATGTTTGTTGCAGATTGCCCGCGCGAGACCCTGATCTTTGATCTCCCACCACCAGAAATCATTGACGCTGACCGCCTCCACGTCGACGCCAAGTTTGTCCATGGCGGCAATGCGATCGTCGAGTCCGGGACCGGTGGCGCGATCTTTTTCGTATGGCGTGCCCTTGACGACATCGCCGAGCGGCATATCCCAATGCGCATGCACGTCGATGACCTTGACGCGCTTGCCGGCGACACTCACCTGCCGCCGTGAAGGCGGCGCCTGCGCACGCAGGATGCGCTCACCCGCGTTCAGGCTGACGGCAGCTCCCGCAACCGTTTTGAAGAACTGACGGCGATTCGGCACGACACTCTCCTCCAGGGGCTGGATTATCCCCTAATTTCCAGGTTGGTGGTTGGTGGCTAGTGGTGCGTGATCATCTCAAACCACCAACGACCAACGACTAACTACTAACGGGTTTTCAGAGCGACTCCGGACGCGCGCCGCGCGAGCATGCGCACAACCGTGCTGGCGATCTCCATCGCCGCGACGTGCGGTGGCTTTCCCTTCGCATGGATTCCGCAGATTGCGGTGGTGGCTGAATGATCGAGCGCCCGGCTCCAGCGCCATGCGCCTGCGTCGTTGCGTCCATACGTGATGTACGCCGACAACGTGTTGAGGCCGGTCCCGGGCCGCTCGCCCAGCAGATGAACGATGACCTCCGCGCCGACCAATCGACCGATCTCATAGCCGACGCGAACGCGTCCATTCTGCACGACGATGTCGATCGGACCAGCCGGACACCCGCGGTCGTTCAAGAAGCGCCGGAGCATCGGAAGCAGTGTTCGGAGCTGTTCGTTGACCGCATCGGCATTGAGGCCGTCCGAGATGACCAACTGCGTCTGCGGCTTGCGCTCGGGATACAGCGCCGCAACCACCCGCGTTTCATCGTCGCGTACTTGTTCGCCGAGCTGAGGATGCGCCAGGTATTCATCGCGGTTTCGCGCGGCGGTTCGAATGCGAACGCTGCGCGGACACACGTCTCTGATGACGCCGTCCTCGATCGTGGCATAGAGCGCGTGCCGGGCGTGTTCGTAGATCCTTTCGAGCCTCGCGTCGGCGTCCGCTTCATCGGCAATGCCGAGGTCGAACCCGCGCTCGCGCAGCGCCATCAGCCGGCGCTGCCCTTCCTCCTCGAGTCCTGATGACGTTCTCTGATCACCCGATGCTCGTGCGTACGATGCGTACAGCCGTGCCACCGCGGCACCGGGGTTGTTCGCATCGTTCGCGACGCCCAGCGCGTCCAGCCGCTGTTCCATCAGCGACGCCATGCGCCGCCCGGCGCGATTGCGAAGACGAGGATGTTCGCGAAACGAGGTGGTCAGATACCCAAGCATCGGATCGGCATTGCCGGCAACGGCCATCAAATACGCCGGCGCGCCTCGATCGACGATGCGCTCGGTGATCCGATGCAGCTCTCCGGGCGAAATCCCCATGTGAAACGTCGAGCAGACGTCGAGCCCCATGGTCAACCCGTGCAGCTTGGCCATCACCAGGTCTTCAAGACACGCTCGCTCCAGTTGCCCGGCGTCTCTGAACACTTCGGGACCGACGAAGCCGGCAACATCGTTCACGATCATCCATCGGCACGACGTCTCTTGCCGTATGTGGCGTGCCAGACCATACGTGCGCGCCTCGAGCGTGACCATGTCGATGCCTTCGGCGGCCCCGTTGGTCACTTCCGAGCCCTGGCCGGTCTCGAAATAGAGGCCGTCGAAGTCGCGCGCCAACTCGATCACACCGTCCACATCGAGGCCGACCATGCCCGCGAGCGCTCGTGACGTTCCAGCCAGGCTCTGAAAACCGACATCCATCCGCGTGTGCTTTCGCGCATCGTGCTGCTTGACGATGTCGGAGAGCACGCAGTAGCGGGTCGGAAGCTCGAGGCGTCGTACGACCTGCTCGAGAAGCTGCTCGAGGCGAACAATCGTGTCGAGGTCGTCGGCGGCTGGATTGAGGCCGATGATTACGTCGCCGCAACCATAAGCGAGCCCTTCGAGTATTGAAAACAGAATCTCCTGCTCGTCGTCTCCAGGGCTATTGGGCTGAATTCGGGACCCAAAGTGATTCGCGCTTCCGATGGCGACGCCAGGACCATTCAACGGAATGAAAAGGCGCCTGGCGAGCGACGAAAGCTCCGCATTGGTCATGACCTTGGCAACAGCCGCAATGGCCTCGCTTGGAAACGCCTGAAATCGTTTCGTGACCCATCCGTCGGCAGCGCCCGAGTGGAGCAACAGCTGTTTGAACTGCTCGACGGTGAGCGAGTCGAGTTCGTGATCGAAGCGCCGGTCGCGCGATTGCTGAAGGGCGGCCGTCACGCCGTCGTCGACAAGCGTCGCGCGCCGTACTTCGCCGAGAGTGATCGCCAGCAGCATCCGTCGGGCGTCTGCACGAACACGGTCGTCAGTGGTGCCGCCCACCAGGAGATCGCCCTCTTTGAAGGCATTCGCGAGCGCAAAGGCGCGCCGGAGTTCCTGATCGTTCACGATGGCTGGCG
>Ga0114129_10001784_pt1 | contig 29320 bp, 27 predicted proteins | sample RhiMetdeltSRZDD1_FD_80071 | JGI IMG/M metagenome (GOLD analysis project Ga0114129, IMG submission 80071) | Populus rhizosphere microbial communities from Tennessee, USA - Rhizosphere MetaG P. deltoides SRZDD1 (version 2) (version 2) | ecosystem: Host-associated > Plants > Roots > Rhizosphere >... | reverse complement strand
CGGAGAGGCGAGCTGATCTCATTGTCTGCGCGCTCCTGCTCGCTCTTTGGCTCGCGGTCGTCATTTTCACCACCACTCGGCATGAATACTGGCGGGACGAGGTACGGGCGTGGTCTCTGGCGCGGGCTGCTCAATCACCGGTGGATCTCTTCCACCTGATCCGATACGAGGGCCATCCTGCCCTGTGGTACCTGATTCTCTACATCGGCCACGCTATCGCCGACAGCCGGCTGGTGTTGCCAGTCGCCAGCGTTGCCATAGCGGGCGCCGCCATAACGGTGTTCATGCTCCGTTCCCCCTTCCCGTTATGGCTGAGAGCGCTGTTTCTCTTCAGTGGCTTGCCACTCTACGAGTACTCGGTCATGGCGCGGAACTACGGCGTCAGCATGCTGCTGCTGTTCATGGTTGCATCGCTCTACCGTTATCGGACCCATCACCCGCTGGCGCTTGCGACCACGCTCGCACTGCTGGCGAACACGAACATCCATTCGACGATCCTCGCGTTCCTGTTGATGGTGGTCTGGGCGTGGGACGAGTGGCGTACCCGTAGCTCTGCTCTCGACCGAAGACCGGCCCGACCAATGTTCCTGGCAGCTGTCATCGTAGGGCTCGGCATTTTGCTGGGCGTTGTAGTGGTGAGCCCCCCGCGAGATACAGTTCTGACCCACTTCTACTCAAAGAGCCCTGAGTCGCTCGCGTTCGCGTTCAGCGCGGCGCTGTTCTATCCGAGGACTGGTTTCTATAGCCTTTTCCCCTCGTTCCTGCCCTGGGCGGTCTGCCAGGCGATGGTCTACCTCGCCATCCTGGGGCTACTCCGCCGCCGCGTCCTCGCCCTGACAGCGCTCGGCGCACTCGTCGCGCTCGGCGTGGCCTTTCGGGTGGGATCCCCAGGGGCCTATCGGCACGCGGGGCTCTTCCTGTGCTTTCTGCTCTGCCTGTATTGGATAGGTGCCGAAAGCTCAGAGGCTGGATCTAGAACGCGGTCCGGACTGCGGCTCGTTGAGTTCCTCGGCTACGGGGCGTTGACAGCTTTGATCGTTGCTAGCGTTTACCGAAGCCGTATCGTAGCGATTGACATCGCCCATCAAATGAGCTCGAGCAAGGCGCTCGGCGCGTTCCTGCAGTCACAACCTTCGTTTCGTGACGCCATCCTGGTCCCGGAGCCCGACTACTACATCGAGTCTCTGCCCTACTACGCTCAGAACCTCATCTACTTCGCCAGGGAGCGGCGATTCGGCCGCACGGTCACATGGTCATCGCGGTCCCAAGCCTACCTGTCCCTGGGACAGCTTGTGTCCCAGGCGCAAGAGCTCAAAGCCCGCTACCGGCGGCCCGTGCTGGTGGTACTAGGGCATCCCGGCTTTCTGAGACAAAAGTCCGGTGAGGCCAGGCTGTTCTACAAGAAGCGATTCACCTGGAGCGCCCGGGAGTATGAGGGTGCCGAGCGATCGTGGGAGAAAGTGGCGGATTTCTGGGCGGCGTATAGCGACGAGAACTACTCCGTGTACGCGGTGAAGTAAGCTGGCGTATTTTGCACTGCCTGATAGAACCACTACGAACCGGATGACGGCGCGGATCGCCCACTTCTCCAAGGTTCGATTGCACCCGAGATGCTCGCCGCCCCTGCGATGACACGACCCCATGCGCTCGGTCTCGCTGCCGCCGTCTTGATTGCGGGCGGAGTGGCGGCATGGCATTTCAGCCGCTCGGAGCCTGCGTCGCCGGTTTACGCTGAGTGGAGGCCGCTCACTCCAGCGTTATCGCCACACCGGGAGAGTGCGTCGGCCGCGATCGGCGGCCTACTGTACGTCTTCGGCGGCCACTACAACGCGCGCGTGCAAACCAGCAGTGTCGTCCAGGTGCTGGATCCCCGAACTGGGCTATGGACGCGGCGGTCGCCCGAGCCGGTACCCACCACGCACTGGAACGCAGCTGTAGACGGCGGGACCAGTCTGGCTGGCCGGAGGGTTTGTGGGAGATCATCCCGGGCCCGCCACCGCCGACGTGTGGCGCTACGACGTCGCCGCCGATCGTTGGAGCCGCGGGCCTTCGCTGCCACAGCCGCGTGGAGGCGGCGTACTCTTCCTTGAGAATCGGCATTTGCATTATGCCGGCGGCTTCCTGCCCGACCGAATGACGAACTCGCCGGACCACTGGCAGCTATCGCTGGACGGGAACTCTCACTGGACGGTGAAGGCACCCATGCCGGAGGCGCGCGGCCAGCTGTCCGGCGCAATGCTCAATGGAGTCTTCTACGCGATTGGGGGGCAATTCGGTCACGACCAGGGCCCGACCGACCTCACTCTGGTTCATCGCTACGACCCCACTACGGACCAGTGGGCGGAGGCGGCACCACTGCCCCATCCGGTGTCGCACGCGGAATCCTCCACCTTTGTCATGGATGGACGCGTGATCGTCGTGGGGGGTCGCAATCATCAGGAGCCGCGCACGTCCGATCGCCGGCTACTCTCGAGCGTCCTGCTCTACGATCCCGGACGTGATCTATGGATTGCGTTGGATCGACTGCCGCGCGGCTTGACTGGGCCGGCAGCTGCCCTGATCGGATCTGACCTGATCGTGTCGGCGGGAGGTGAGGGACCTCGAGAGATGCCTATCGCAGACACCTGGGCACTGCCGTTTCGAGACGCATGGCGCCCACTCCCGCCGCTACCTCTCGCGCTGGGCGAAGTATCGGCGGGCGTCATCGGCCGGCACCTCTACGTGGTTGGAAGCGGCGCCGCGAACACGCTGCGTTACGACCTCAGCAGCGGCGAATGGGCAGCAGGAAGTACCGCGCAGCGGCTATACGCTGGTGACCATCACGCGGCCGAAGTTCTCGGCGGCCGACTATACCTAATTGGCGGCGTCCAGGCCGAGGGTCGCACTCAGATCTATGACCCGACGACCGATCGATGGCGGCTTGGCGCGCCCATGCCCTTCGCCGCGGCGTCGAGCGCATCTGCAGCGATCGGCGGGCTCATTTACGTAGCGGGCGGCATCGTGGACGACTCCACCACCGCTCAGGCAGCGGTCTACGACCCCATCCGCGACAGCTGGCGCAGCATCGCGACTATGCCGGCGGGCCGCAATCACGCCGCCTCCGGCACCGATGGCCATCGCCTCTTTGTTTTCGGAGGGCGGACCGGCCGCAATTCCGTCAGCAATGGATTTGACGACGTACAGATCTACGATCCGGCTACAGACCGCTGGAGCACCAGCGCGGATTCGGCTGCCCATCCGGCGCCGCTGCCGCAAGCGCGAGGCGGCATGGGCAAGGCCGTGTATATCGCCGGGAGCTTCTATATCCTGGGTGGGGAAACCGGGAACGGGCCAGGTGCGAACCCGGAACGAGTCTACGCTCGAGTGGACATTTACGACGTGCAGCAGAATAGGTGGCGCAGAGGACGCGACATGCCGGTGCCGCGCCACGGAGTCTTTCCTGTCGAGGTCGGAGGTCGAATCTTCCTGGCCGGAGGCGGCGCTGCCGCCGGCCGGTCCGCCACGTCGACATTCGACTACTACACTCCTCCTCCACCCGGTACGACGGTCGAGAGCAGCGTCACTGCGACGGCAACGCGAAAGCCAGCAACTCACCACCCCGCGACCGACTCGACGCGATAACGACGAACTGCCGCCCACTGCGGGTGCGGTAGGTCATCGGGTTCGCCTCTCCTCTCCCGCCGAGCGGCGCCTCCCACAGTTGGCGGCCAGTCTCGATGTCCAGGGCATGAAGGCTGGTGCTGCCGCCCGCAATGAACACCAGCCCTCCGCGCGTCACGATGGCACCGGACGTACCAATCGCACCGACCGGCGGCAGCTTGAGCCCCCGCACCGCGGGATGCCGGGTCAATTCGGGCCAGTTACCCACTGTCACCTGCCAGCGATGCTCACCAGTGGAAAGGTCGATGGCGGTGACCGTGCCGTACGGCGGCTTGCCGAAGGGCAGTTCCGGCGACGACGCTCCGGGCCCTGAGGTTCCTGTTGGCCTGGGCCATTGCCACCCTCGCCTCAGCAGCGGCGTGAGCGGGGCATCGACCGTACTGTTGGGGTGTTCCGGAGGCGCGAGTTGCACCACAGACGGCTGATTGTTGCCTTTGACTACGAGCAGCTGAAGCTCCGGATCGTATGCCGGGCCGCCCCATGCCGCACCGCCGATCGGGCCGGGCATCACCACCGTTCCTCCAATCGACGGCGGAGTGAACAGCGGACCGAAGCGTGCGCCGCGAAGCATGGCGCGAACCGAATCTCTGAGCAGCGGAGTGAAGTCCACCAGATCGTTCTCCGAAATCCCCTGGCGTACGAACGGGGCAGGAAGACTGGGAACCGGCTGCGTGGGAGATGCTGCCTCACCGGGCGTGTCGCTCGGGGGGACCGGACGCTCGCTGATGGGCCAAACCGGCTGGCCGGTCACGCGATCGAATACGTAGACGAAACCGGTCTTGCCGGCGACGGCCACGATGTCCTGGGTTCGCGCGCCGCGGTGGACCGTCGCGAGCACCGGCGGTCCAGGGAGGTCGTAGTCCCAGAGCCCATGGTGGACCACCTGGAAATGCCATTTGCGCCTCCCGGTCATTGCATCGAGGCAGACCAGGGATTCCGCGAACAGATTGGATCCGTGACGGCGGCCGCCGTAGTAGTCGTTGCTCGCGGCGCTCACCGGCAATTAAAGCAGGCCCCGGCCGGTGTCCACGGTCATCGGCGCCCACACATTCACATGGCCGGCCTTCTTGGTTCCCCCAGCCCAGCTCTCGGAGCCCCGTTCCCCCGGTCGCGGGATCGTATGAAAGATCCAGCGCGTGCGGCCGGTTCGAGCATCGAAAGCGAGCACAGCCCCGGGTGGCTCTCCCGGATAACTGACATCGTCAGAAATGCTGCTCCCCACGATGACGAGATCGCGGTACACCGTGGGCGGTGAGGTGTTGTCGACGTGGTCAGGGTTTCCGGCCCAGCCCATCGCCGAGAGCAGGTCGATCACACCACCGGCACCGAAGTCGCTAATCAGCTGGCCGGTCGCGGCGTCCAGGGCATATAACCGGGCGCGCGAAGCATAGAAGAGGCGCCGGTGCCCACCGTCGGACCAGACCGCGAGCCCACGATGGACAAACCGGTGGCCCAGCCTCGTCTCCCCGGTCTCGTGCGCCCGCGGATCGAACCTCCAGAGCTGTTCTCCCGTCTCTGCATCGAGCGCGACGACCCGGTGAGCCGGAGTAGTCAGGAACAGGGTATCGTCGATGGCGAGCGGTGTCGCCTCGAACTTGCCCGGACCGATCACCGGTGCCCCAGGCTCCACTCTCGAGACGGCCTCACCAGTTCGCCATCTCCACACCACAGTCAACTGCCCGACATTCGAGCGGTTGACGTCTGCGAGCGGCGAATACCGCATCCCGCCGGGGTCGCCCCCGTACGCAGGCCACTCAACGGATGCAAAGTCGACATCATGTCTCGGGGCAGTCTTGAATACCGGACTGGCGGCTATCTCCCCTCGGCGCGGCGCGGGCGGTGGTGGGCAGGCAAAGCCACCGGGCCCCTGGAAAGGTTTTCCCGCCGAAGACTCGATCCGATAAAGCGTTCCGTCGTCCAGCGAAGCGACCTGCGCAACTGTCGGCGCCTGGGAAAGCTCCGTCTCCGTCGGCAAGTACGACCGCCACGTAAAGGCATCGAACCAGGCGACGTACGCCCGGGGCTGATCCAGGAACGATTGCCAGTCGGATGCGAAGCCCGGCTCCGGTCGACCGCTCTCGGGTCGCAAGCGCCACGGCAGCCAACGAGCGCAGCGTCCGGTATGGATGTAGACGACGTCCGGCGCGTTGCTCCAGATCAAAGCATCCATCGGGATTGCCCGAATCCGATTGAGCAGGGCCGACTCTCGAACACTCCGTTTGGTAAGAACCAGGCCATCGGTCCGCGCCGTTCTGACCCAACGCGCCGTCGCCGTGGCGTGCGCCGCGCCCAAAGCCAGCACGGCAGCTGCGAGTGTCAGCTGTGAGCGAGGTGAACGGGGTCGCGCAGCCATTGGCCAGCGATTCCGGCGCAAGCAATGACCAACGCGACCTGCACCGGCGCGAGAATGCGAGCGTCCAGGAGGATGGCCGCGTCCACCACCATTCGGCAGCCGACAACGAATGCGACATATACCGCCGCGAAAAGCAGCAGCAGCAAGGCGAGCGGGCTACCCGGAGCTCGGGCTTCCGAGGCGCGCCGGCGCAGTGCCCACCCGCCCAGACCTAGGGTGAGAAGGACGAGCGAAACGCCGCTCAGCCAGGGCGAGACGTTCGGCGGGGTGATCCAGCCCAGCACGGCGCCGCGCATCTTGGCCAGATCCCAGCTGGTAAGCGGATGGTAGTTGATGGTACGATCCGCCAAGCCGACCTGCGCCCCGGCCAGCCGCCACCACAGAATGAGCGGCGCGGCACTCAGCAATGCGACCAGGACGACTTTCCCGGTGCGACGGGGCTGGGCAGTCGTGGTATCGAGCAGGAGAAGGCCAAGCACGCCGGCGACCGCGTAGGCGACGCCCGCATAGCGTGTCAGCGGGGCGAGCCCCAGGCCTATCGCAGCGAGCAGCAGCGCCGGCATGCGACCGGTTTCGAGGTGGTAGGCCACCAACGCCAGTCCACCCATGCCGAACGCGATAACGAGTGGCTCGGACCAAGCCATCGCGTGGAGCAGAACGGTGTCCTTCGACACCAGCAGCAGGAAGGCCGCGACGACACCAGCGGCCGGGCGCCGGCCAATGCGCGCGGCGAGCAACCCGCCCAGCCCGAGCAACCCGGCAAAGAGTATCGCGTTGAACCAACGTGCGGCTTCGAGGGGGTCGGTGCGTGAGACCCATGCCGCCGCCGCGAGAGTAAGGGGATAGAATGGGGGAAAATGAATGAGAGGGCCGCCCTCGAGCGAGCGCACCCCCTCCCCCGCAAGCGCCCAGCGGGCGCCCGCGACATAGGCGACCGAGTCGGGGCTCAGTCCGACGCCCGGCAGAGTCGTTTGCCAGACCAGGGCAGCGCCGACAAGCCCCACGACGATGCTCCACAGGGCGGCACGACGGACTGGTGTCACGCGGGCGTTGGACCCGTAATCGGAACGCTCACTGGCTAGGGGTTCCGGTCGCACGCGACGGCCGTGGCTGGCCGTCGCCAGGTGCGGATGAAGTGGATCGCTCAAAGATAAAGGAAGTCTTCTACCGCGGTCAGGCGTGGCTTGCAGGCTGACACCGGCATCGGCCCCCGGTGTTACAGGACCTGCCCTAGCGGCCCTCCATTCCGCGCGTACAATAGGTCCCTTTCCCAGCAGCTTTCCCAGCCACTGCAGGCCAGCCGCCAGGGAGGATTCCGTCCGTGATCACTCAGGCACCGAGGCGCGCCCATACCAGCCTGATCCGCGAGCTCGCCACCAACCTCGATCGGGTCATGGCCGGCGAGAAACAGCACGTGTGCCTTCAGCCTCGGCAGGGAGAGCCGAGTTGCGGCTGTTACCTGACTGCCCAGCACCCAGGCCGGCACCGGTGCCTGTGCGGAGCCGAGTGGTCATCGCCCCGGGATGGTCACGCCGAGGTCCCAAGATCCTCGGCGGGCTCCTAGGTCGAATCTTTGGAGGGCGCTTTGAGCTCCGCCGACTCGACTTCCGATTGCTCGGTGGAATCAGAGATGAGGCCGACGAGCTCGGCAAATCGGTCAAAGTGAGACGGCTTGGAGGAACGAGGGCTCGGGACAGGAAGCGGACGAAATACTGGAGCAGTGAGGGCAAGCACGACCAGCAGGGTTACGCTGAGAAGGGCCACGACGATGAACGGAGCCCATTCTTTCCAGCCGCGCTGGGTGTGCCAACGGTTGCTTGCCTTGCGGTCGTGGTAAATGAGACGCGTCATCGGTGCGATGTGAACTAGGTGGCGAGCAATTTGGTGTCGGGATTTCGGCCCGCGATGTGTTTTTCGGCATACAAAACCGTACGGTCAGCCCCAGCCGAACTAAGCGGGGCTGACCGAAGGGTTTGAGCGAATTAGGGCACGACTCCAAGTGGAAACTATCTGGCAGCCACGGCTTCCTTTACCACGGTGAGCTCACCCTCGACCACCTCAGGCGTACCGAGCGCATCTTTCAGCGGGTCCTTCTTCACAAAATCCGCCGCCCGGCGGGTGGTTTCCGTTACCCCAGCCTTCGCATCGCAAATACTGATCGTGATAAGCTCGCGGTTGTCCACGTTCATCGCGTAGTAGCCATGGAAGCCGGGGACATCGTGGAGCTGGGGTACGAAATCACGATCGATCCGCTGCTGGAGTTCTTTGATGTTGTCCTTGTTAAGCCCGCGTCCTTTTGAGTACCTGCGGATGACGGCGTACATAGGCACCTCCACACGACCAAAGAAATGAAATCAGCCGAACAAGCCTCCCCGAATTGCGCTCTCGAGGCTGTTCTCAGTCTCGGTAGCCGGATAACGCTTGCAGGCGTGGTTAACGGGGACTCCAGTATATGGCGGCGTTCCCAGTGGTCAATACGGGCTGGAATGGCTGGCAATCCCGCAGGGCGCTAAGACCCCTGCGAGAGATGAGGGGGCTCGGACCGATTCATCGAGCGACGTCCGAAGTCGTTAGCGTCTCGAAGGTTCTACGGGCTGAAGCCCGCCCGCTTTCGGCGCACGTCAGTCATCAAGCCGAGCGACCTGCTCGCGGAGCACCCTGAGAGCCAGATCGATCGACCGCCGGTGGGTCCGAAACGCCAGGACCGCGAGCCGCAGCGTGAAGCGACCGTCGAGCATGGTAGAGGAGAGAAACACTCGCCCGTCCCGGCGGGCCCCATCGATGATGGCCTGGTTGACCTGATTGGCTCGCTCGAGATCAGCGCCGGGAGGAACCCAGCGATACGTAACGATCGAGAGGTCGGGCGGCGGTCCGACTTCGAATCCCAACGTCTGGATCTCCTGGTAGAAGTAGCGGGCCAGGAGCAGCTTCTCGTCGAGCGCCGCCTGGAACGGGGCCGTCCCCAGTAGCATCAGCGGCAGCCACATACGAACCGCCCGGAAGTGCTTCGACTGCTCGGGCGATAGGTCTGCGGGCGACACCTCCCCGGGCTCCCGGGTCGCATCCTGCATGTAGTGCCCGGAGTAACTGTGCGCGCCCGCGAGGAGCTTCGCGTCGCGGACCACCACGATCCCTGCACCATAAGGAAGAAAGAGACCTTTGTGAGGATCGAGGACGACTGAGTGCGACCGCTCGATGCCCTTGAGCGCCTGCCGGCCATGCTCGGTGAGGAGAAAGAAGCCACCGTACGCAGCATCGACGTGAAACCAGCAATGCTCCCGCTCGGCAACGGTCGCGATGGCATCGAGGGGATCCACCGCGCCGATGTCGGTGGTCCCGCCGGCAGCGACAATGAGCCACGGCCTGAGCCCCTGACGCCGGTCGAGCGCAATGGCTTCCGCCAGCGCATCGGGCCGCATCCGGAAACGGTCATCGACTGGAATGAATCGCAGCTGCGCCTGGCGGAGGCCGGCGATGCGGAGCGACTTCTCGACACAGTAGTGAGCCTGGGTCGTCAGATAGACGACGGCGGAGGCGAGCTCGGAACCTTGGAGGACGTGCGCATCGCGGGCGGTCACGATCGCGATCAGGGTGGCGATGCTGCCACCCGACGCGATGTTGCCGGCTGCTGTCGCGGGATAGCCCACCAGGTCAGCCACCCAGCGGATCAGCAGGTTCTCCATCCGGACGGGTCCCGGACCGGCGAAGAAGACGCCTGCGTACTTGTTGCTGACGGCGGCGAGATAGTCGCCCAGCGCACCATGGTAAATGCCGCCACCAGGGATGTAGGCCAGGTGGCCAGCGGAGGCCGTGCTTGCCCCGGGCCGGACGACGTCACGCTCGAAGAGCGCTATGGCTTCCTCGATCGGGATGCCGCGCTCCCCAATCGGGCGATCCAGTAGCCCGATACCCTTGTCCTCGGTTTCGATGTAGCCCTTGAGGGTGGCGATCCGCCGGAGGAATCGTTCGGAAGAGGCGACCACCGCATTGCGCAGCCGTTTGCGGCGAGCCGCTCCCGGTTCGAGCGCGCGGGCCGCCAGCTCGAGCTGGCGGATGCGCTCGAGGAGTCCGGAATCGGGGCTCACGTCGGAGGCCATGCGGAAGCCTCCAGGCTATGATTGCTATGGCGCATGCGAGCTTGTTGGGGTCACACCCTTCTCGAAGCCAATCTCCCCGTACGAAACCTCCGGGCCGCTCACCCGCCTGGAGATGGCCCGCAGCAGATGGTACCCGGCCAGCACGACGATGGTACCCAGCGCAATGCCCTCCAGCTTGAAGTGGTCGCTGATCGGATGCACGACCGGCCCGATGGCCAGGATGATGCCGGCTCCAATAGGGACCATGTTCACCGGGTCGGCGAAGTTTACCCGTGCCTCGATCCAGATCTTGGCCCCGAGCAACCCGATCATACCATACAGGATGGCCGTCACGCCTCCCAGCACGGCGCCCGGCGCGGCGGCGATCAACGCGCCGAACTTGGGACACAGCCCGAACAGGATCGCGATGATCGCGGCGATGTAGTACGCGGCGGTCGAGTAGACCCGGGTGGCCGCCATGACCCCGATGTTCTCGGCGTACGTGGTGGTCGGCGAGCCGCCCACCGAGCTCGTGACCATGGTGCCCACGCCGTCAGCGAAGATCGCCCGGCCGATCACAGGGTCCAGGTCTTGGCCGGTCATCTGGCCGACGGCCTTCACGTGCCCGGTGTTCTCCGCGATCAGCGCGATGACTGCGGGCAACACCAGAAGAATCGCCGAGATCTTGAAGTCGGGGGTATGCATGTGCGGCAGCCCGAACCAATCGGCGGCCTTCACGCCGGCGAAGCTCACGCGATCGTGGTCGAAGGGCATGGCGACGCAGTACGGGCTCTCGGCCGAGCAGAGCTTGCCTGCGGCGTCCCGCAGGTTCGCGCCCGGGAGCACCGACTTGACCTGGCCGAACAGGTCCAGCACCCACGATAGCCCGAAGCCGAAGATCAGGCCTAGCAGAACCGAGATGCGGCCGATGAAACCGCGGAAGGACACCATCACCACAAAGACGAAGACCATCGTGATCAGCGCGACCCAGTGGTCCTGGGGCCAGTAGACGTGGGCGACCACGAAGGCCAGGCCGAAGCCGATGAGCATCACCACCGCGCCGGTGACCGGGGGCGGGAAAACCTTGTGGAGGATCTGAGGGCCGAAGAAGTGGATCGCCAGCCCGGCCAGCGCCAGCACGAACCCGGCGACCAGGATCGCGCCGGTGACGACGGCGTCACCGTCCCCGGCAGCGCGGATGGCGAAGACGCCGCCCACGAAGGAGGCGCTGGTGCCCAGGTAGCTGGGCACCTTGCTCTGCACGATCAGCAGGAAGAGGATCGTGGCGACCCCGGACATCATCACCGCGAGGTTGGGGTCCAGGCCCATGACCAGCGGGAACACGAACGTGGCGCCGAACATGGCGATGACGTGCTGGGCGCCGAGCCCCGCCGTGCGCGGCCAGCTCAGCCGCTCGTCGGGGGCGACCACCTCGCCCGGCGCCGGATTCCGGCCGTCTCCGTGGACCTTCCACAGGTCCGGGATCACGCGAGCCATATGCCGTCCCTCAGCGCTAGTGGAGAAAGAAGCGGACAACAACCGCGCGCAAAGCGCCTTTTCACGGGTGACTCAAACGTAGGTCTCTTGGCGTAGAGCCGCAGGTATGCTGACACGCGGACTTCCGTCAACGGCCCTACGCCGGTGGCTACATCACGCGCTGCTGGCAACGACTGCTCATCGGGATCAGATTCAAGCGATCTAGCGGCGCAGGCCCGCAACCGTGACTCACATCCCGAACCCGCTCTCGGAAGCTCTTCACGGCCGCTACGTCATCGAACGCGAGTTGGGCCGTGGTGGCATGGCCAGGGTCTACCTCGCGCGGGACCTCAGGCACGATCGGCCGGTTGCGCTCAAGGTGCTCCACCCCGAGTTGGCCCATGCCCTAGGGCCCGAGCGCTTTCTTCGCGAGATCCACACGACGGCCCGGCTCGACCACCCCCACATCATATCTGTATTCGATTCTGGAGAGACCGCCGGGCTTCTCTGGTACACGATGCCCTACGTCGAGGGCGAATCTCTTCGCGAGCGTCTGCGGCGCGAAGGCCAGCTCCCCATCGAGGACGCCTTGCGCATCGCCCGTGAGGTGGCCGACGCGCTCAGCTGCGCTCATGAGCAGGGCATCATCCACCGAGACATCAAGCCCGAGAACATTCTGCTCGCGCGGGGCCACGCGCGGGTGGCCGACTTCGGCGTGGCTCAGGCGCTGCAGCAGGCCGGGGCCGACCGGCTGACCGAGACTGGGCTGGCGATGGGCACCCCCGCCTACATGAGTCCCGAACAGGCGAAGGGAGGCTCGGTGGATGGCCGCAGCGACGTCTACGCGCTCGGCTGCGTGCTCTACGAAATGCTCGCCGGCGAGCCTCCCTACACGGGACCCACGTCGCAAGCCGTCATCACAAAGCGCCTCAGCGAGCCGATCCCCCACCTCAGCATTGTGCGCGCCGTGCCGCCGTGGCTGGAAGCCGCGGTAACCCGGGCACTCGCCCTCTCGCCCGCTGACCGCTTCGCGACTGCCGCCGAGTTCACTGACGCATTAGGCGTGAGGAGTGAACCTGCCGCACCGACGGTGCCGGTCCGCCACCGACGCCGGAGGTGGATCGCCGTCCTCGGCGGCCTCGCCGCCAGCCTTGCTGTGCTTGCCGGCCTGTGGGCCGCTCATCGGGCCAATCGCACCGGCTTAGATCCGAAGCGAGTGATTGTTGCGGTCTTTGCCAATCGGACCGGGAATCCCACCCTCGACCCGATGGGGCTCACCGCAGCCGACTACATCAACCGCGGTTTGGTGCAGACCGGTCTCGTGGAGGTGGTGGACGTCGGAGTGCTCTATGTCCAGGGGCGTGCCGCGACTGGCGAGCCCTCCGAGCCGCGTGCCCTGGCTCGGCGGAATGGCGCGGGGATCGTAGTCGCCGGAAGTTATGACCAGTTCGGGGACAGCCTGGTTTTTCAGGCCGCGATCGTTGACGTTGGCTCCGGGCGTGTCGTCCAAGCGCTCGAGCCGGTGCGGGGGCCGGTGGCCCGGCGCGAAATGGCGCTCGATGCGCTGCGGCAGCGGGTGACAGTAGGCTTGGCCGGGCTGCTCGACCCGCGCCTGAGCGACCTCACCACGCCGTCTCCCGAGCCGCCTAGTTTTCCATCCTACCAGGCTTTCGTCGCCGGGCAGAGCGCCTACTGGGGGGGCAGCGAAAATGAAGAGGCATTGCTGCAGCTCCGTCGGGCGGTGAGGCTGGATTCAACGTTTCTCACGGCGGCAGTCTGGGTGGCACTGGTAGCGGCAGATACTCCTGAACCGACCGGCTGCGCGGTGGCCGACTCCGTCGGACGCGTGCTCCTCCCCCACCGCGATCGGCTCACGCTCCTTGACCACCTTCTCCTGGACGCGCAGCTCGCGGCCTGTCGAGGGGATAACGAAACTGCATCACGGCTCCTCAGCCAGGCTGTCCCGATCCCGGCGCGCTCTCCTCAGCTTCAGATGTTCAGGGCGCTGTTCACCCGGCAGGCCGGAAGGCCCCGCGAGGCTGTCGAAATCCTGCGGCGACTCGACCCCGAGCGCGATCTCGGCTGGCTCCCCGACAGTGGAAAAGCGCTCTACCGGCGGGACCTCGCAGTGCCCTACCATACGCTGGGCGACTACAAAAGCGAGCTGCGGGTCGCCCGCGATCTCGTGCGGAAAGACCCGAACCGCCTGGCGGCGATCAACCTCGAAAGTCATGCGCTGGCCGGACTCGGGAAGACTTCGGAAGTGCTCGACCTCGTTGAGCGCGCGTCGAGAATGCCTCCCGACCCACTAATGGCGTACGCACTCGGCAAGCTCACCATGGGCCGGATGTTGCTGGTGAACAACGCCGGGCGGTTGTGCTACGAGGCGGCGGTTGAACTCCAGGCTCATGGACATCCTGAGGCCGCCCAAAAGGCGGCGGAGCGGGCCGTGAACTGGTATCGCGCCCAGCCATCCGTGGAGCGGAGCCAAGTCGAGTACCGCTACACTCTCGCGCGCTCGCTGGAGCTGATGGGGCAGTACGACCAAGCAGATTCTTTGATGAAGCAGCTCGTGGCGGAGGCTCCCACCAACGTGGACTACCAAGGAGGGCTCGGCGTGCTCGCAGCCCGGCGGGGCGACCGGACGCTAGCCCAGCACATCGATCAGATGCTCGGCGCCCTATCGCGACCATATCTCAACGGCTTCCCCACGTACTACCGCGCGCAAATCGCAGCCGTGCTCGGCGACCGCAGCCGGGCGGTGGAGCTCCTGCGGGACGCCATCGCGCAGGGCGCAGTAGATCCAGGAGACCACCTGCATTCTGAGCCCGCCTTCGCTGGCCTGCACGGCTACCCGCCATTCGAAGAGGTGATCCGGCCCAAGGGCTGAGATGGCAAGAGCCGTAGGCCCTCACTACCTGCGGGCTGCCTTGATCATCGAGACGTAAGGCTGAACCTGGTTCACCCAGGCGTCGATTTCTGCCGGAAAGATTGATCTCGACTTATTGGTAATCGAAACCTGGAACCCACTCTCGCGCAGCAGTCGTAGGAGATCCTCCTCGTCTGCGCGGGCCTGGCCGCCGGTCCCATGAAATTCGAGACCCACAGCTCGGACAAGATGCAAGTACTGCTCGATCGACTTCATCACTTCCATCTCCATTCCCTCGATGTCGAGCTTGAGGTAGTCGATCGGTCCAGTGATGTAGTCGGCCAAGGGGACCGTGTTCACGAGGATCCATTGTTCGGCTCTCTGGGTGCCCCATTCCTGCCGCAGCGAATGCGCAGAAGCCATGGGAGCCGCAACTCCGAAGTCTCCAAAGAACCGAGCCGTGCCCCTCCGGGACGAGACCGCCAGGTTCAACAATTCGACGCCTTGGAATCCATTGATCGCGATGTTGGTCTGCAGAAGCCGGAAGTTCTCGGGATCCGGCTCGAACGCAATGATTCGAGCCTGCGGGAAGCGTCGCTTGAACCAGGCCACGGAAAGACCGATATGACTTCCGCAGTCCAGGATGGTGGGATCGCTCCTGTCGGATGCGAACCGGTATTCTCCCTCCTCAAAAATCTCTTGGAAGAGTAGCTCAAATTCGGCTTCGTTCCGATGGTGGAAAGTGAATCCGCCCCGCTGGGCCGTGTGAGTCCCCACAGACGATTCCTCGCTGGCGATCCGGTGTCCTGAGGAGATGGTTCTAACGGGGCGAACGCCGCTGATCAACTTGACGAGAGGCTCTCGCGTCGTTAGCGCCAGTTGAGAAATGACTTCCCTATTCTCGTTGATTGATGGCGAGCCATCCAGGTCAGTTCAGCATCTCTGGTCTCGGCTCCTGCACCCGCCGCGAGGAGTCGCTGGAAGCGCGCATTCTGCCGAACGGCATCGAACCGGCGCTCGTTGGTGAGAGTGCCGGAGTCACTGTCCCCCACCGGCAGCTCGCCGTAAGAGATCTTCCACTCTTGCGTCCAGAGTCCTCGCGACCGCAAGCGCATCTGGGTGGTTATAGGGAGCGAGAAAGCTAGCCATTCGGTCATATGACAAGTGGACGCCATCAGCGCGCTCATCTACCAGGATCGTAATGGGGGCGTAGGAGCCGGCATCCGGTACGCGACTCGCCAGTTCCTTCATGATGAGCGGATTGCCAACAACGAGACGGACGCTCCGAGTAGCGCGGCCGGTTGCTTTTTGAACTATCTCGCCATGGTCAAACTGCACAAAAGACATCAGTCCGGAGCTCCCCAAAACCTTCTGTATTGTGCTTTCCAGCTCGGCGAGCGTTTGCGCCTGCCTAATCGATTTCCAGAATTCCGCCATCTCCGGATGGCCAATGGCGTCATTGATGGCGGCGAGAACTTCGTCGAAGGACTTGGTTGAGGTCAGGCTGAATCGCTCGATCTCGATCTTTTGCATCATTTGACTGACCTTTGCTTGTATTGTTCTTGGGCTACGGTCCATCCCGATCATCCACAGCAGCCATCACCTCAATACGGAGCGAAGGGCGAGTTGGAAGCGAGGAACGTCTTTGCGTGTTGCGTGAATGACTCATGGAACTGGAATAGTGAGCCGTGGCCAGAGTCCGGATACGCCAGCAAGACCACGTTGGGCAGATTTTCGACCAGCGAATAGGAGTTCGATATGGGAATCATCTCGTCATGAATGCCGTCTTGAGTTTGCCGCACTGCGCAACGCCATGGTGACTACCTCTCTAGAAGAGTACCGAGCACTGCGGGCCACCGATTCTCGAAGTCGGCTTCCCGTTGGAGTCCGCGCTTTAACAGAGCTTGGATTCGCTGCTGCGTTTCAGGCCACGTCAGCGCGGTCTGAAAGGAGGTAAGGGCGTCGAGGAGCCGGTCGGCGGATGGCAACGAGACCTGGTTGACGAGATTCTTCGCCGCCGCGATGGCACGGCGGTCGAAGGAGGCGATCCGGCGTGCGAGCAGGTCGACGAAGCCGTCCAGCTCCGCGTCCGGAAGCGCCCGGTTGACATATCCGTATCGTTCCGCGGTGTCCCCGTCGAAGTCGTTCGCGCCGAGAACGATTTCGAGCGCGCGGCCGCGGCCGACCAGCATGGGGAGGCGTTCGGTACCGCCGCCGCCGGGATGCACTCCGACCCCGACCTCGGGCTGGCCAAGTCGCGTGTTCTCGCGCGACGCGAAGCGCATGTCGCACGCGAGGACGAACTCGCTGCTCACACCCCGGACGCAGCCTCGGATCTTCGCGATGCTGACGACTGGGGACCTGGTGAGACGGACGAACGTATCCATCAGGATCGGGAGGCCGGAAGCCCCGACAGCTGTGGTGATGTTCCCCGTCTTCCCCGTCAAATCGAAGTGGGCAAGGTAGAACTCAGGATTCGCGCTCTCGAAGACTACGACACGTAGGCTCGGGCTGGCGTTGATTCGAGCGAGCAGATCCTGGAGGCCTTCGAAGATGGTGGCGTCTACCATGTTGAAAGGCGGATAATCGAACAAGACCCTCCAGTACGCAGACGTTTCCTCGATGACCCGCACGGGCGTCGCTGATTCAGTCATGATTCACGCGCCTTGCGACCACAATCGAGCGCGACGACAAGGCGCTGTTTTTCTCTTCCGTGGTGGTGATCGGTGGTCGGTTTGGTCATAGGCTCCTTTCTCCTTCCATCATTATCCTCGACGCGCGCGTTCCCTGGCCATCCACTGCCGGATAAACGGCGAGCAGTGCAGCAGCGAGACGCCGTCGTTGTCGCAGGTGATGAGAAACTGCACTGCTTCAACGTCGACGAGCGTGACTTCCTTGAGGTCCAGAGCCGGCTTTGCCTCGGTCTCCTCGATCTCCTTCTGAAGGTCGGGGAGAAACTCCGCCTGCATTCGGCCAGTCAGCCGAACGACCACTCGCCCGGCCGCCCAGGTTCTCTCGATGCGCAGCGTCACGGTCGCCCCCTGAGCCCTCCTCCCCCGGCTTATCTCGGGAAGCTTGGCCCGAACATCGGCACTTTGCTCTTGGACTGTTCCTCGGTGGCTTCGTCTTGAAGCACGTCCCAGTGTTCTCGCAGAACCCCGTTTTCGATGCGAAGGATGTCGGCAGCAATCCAGTTCGCGGGCGAGCCGCGACCGCTGAATCGCCCGTGAACGATGACATGATCGCCTTCGGCCACGATCAGACCGGGCTCGTACCGCAACGTGGGAGGAGCGCTCCGGACCAGATTGAACAAGCCGTCACGGCCTGGTTCGATATGAGCGCTGTGCTGGATGTAGTCCGGAGACCAGTAGCGCTTCGCTGCTTCGTAGTCGCGCTTGTTGAACAACGTGTCGAAGGCTTCCAGGACGAGTCTCTTGTTCTGTTCAGGTGTCGTCTTGTTCAACGGGCCTCCTCAGTGGCCACGCGATTTACGCAGCCGTGGATCCTGCTAGAACCGCGTTCGCGGCCGTACGGATCACGTCGAGCACGTACCTGGGTTTGGAGAGCATCGGGACGTGGCTGCTGTCGGTCTCATGGATAGAGGCGCCCATGCGCTTGGCCGCGAAGCGCTGCAACTCGGGGTGGACGGTGCGGTCATTCCTGGCCACGACGTACCAGCTCGGCTTCGACCGCCAGGCGGTGCCTTCCACCTTCTGGTCGAACAGGTCCGTGGCCGGCACGCCCTGGGTCGCCCAGACGAGCTTCTGCTCCGCCTCGGACAGGTCTCCCGCGAAGCACTCGATGCCGTCGGGCCGCAACCAGATGCGCCCGTCGGCGATTTCGATGTGTTTGAAGACGTCGGTGGTGGGGAACTTGGCCTGCAGGCTCTGCGAGGTCTCGTTGGCGTCCGGGGCAAGTGCGGCGATGTAGACCAGCCCGGCCACGCGGTCGTCGGTGCCGGCGGCGGTGATGACGGTGCCGCCGTACGAGTGGCCGACGAGAATGGCCGGGCTGCTGACCCGTCCCAGCACCCGGGTGGCGGCGGCGACGTCGCCCTTGACGGTGTCGAGGCAGTTCTGGGTGGACAGCACCTCGTGCCCCTCTGCCTGCAGCGTAGGGATCAGCTTGCTAAAGCACGAGCCGTCGGCCCACAGTCCGTGGACGAACACGATGCTCGGCTTGGCCTGCGTGGACATGGTCAACTCCTTCACATTGGGGCGTAATCAACGATTCAGACGTTGTGCGCAGCACGGGCAACGGCTGTGCCGGGCGCAAGCGGTTGACACTCGCGAGGTTAGTCCGCGGCGAGGTGACGGCCTTTCGGCAGGTGCTGATTTGTCGGCGGGAACGAGGCGGTATTACCGAGGCTTGAAGCGACGCTTGTCGATGCCGAGCGCCTTGATCTTGGAATCGAGGGTCTGCCGGGGGATGCCGAGCTTCGCCGCCGCGCCGGACGGGCCGGCCAGGCGACCGGCCGACTGGGCAAGCGCGGCCTCGATCAGCGCACGCTCACGGTCCGCCATGGTGCTGACCAGCGGCGACGACGACGAGGCTGGCCCGTGCATGTCGCCCGTGAGCCACGAGGCATCCACCGAGAAGGTCTCGCCGTCGGAAAGGACAGCGGCTCGCTCGATCACGTTCTGCAACTCGCGGATGTTCCCCGGCCAGGAATACGACCGGAGCAGGTCCAGCATGGGCCTCGTGATGTGACTGAACCGCTTGCCAGCCTTGGCAGCGTAGCGCTGGACCAGGTATGCCACCAGCACGGGCAGGTCGTCGAGGCGCTCGCGGAGCGGCGGGAGCCGGATCGGCACGACGTTCAAACGGTAGTACAGGTCCTCTCTGAAATCGCCGCGCGCCACCACCGCCTTGAGGTCGCGATTGGTCGCGGCCAGCACCCGGACGTCCACGCTGATCGTGGCGGTGCCTCCGATCCGCTCGAACTCCCGCTCCTGCAAGACCCGGAGCAGGGCCACCTGGGTCTCTGCGGGTAGGTCGCCGATCTCATCGAGAAAGATCGTGCCGCCGTCGGCGGCCTCGAACCGCCCGAGCCGTCGCTGCGTGGCACCGGTGAACGCACCCTTCTCGTGGCCGAAGAGCTCCGAGGCGATGAGGGCCGGCGGGATCACCCCGCAGTTCACCCTGATGAACGCCCGGTTGGCCCTCGGGGACCGCTTATGGATGGCCCGGGCGATCAGCTCCTTGCCAGTCCCAGTCTCGCCTGTAATGAGGACAGTCGAGTCCACGGGAGCGACCCGGGCGACCTCGGCCAGTACTCGCCTGAGCGCGTCGGACGAGCCCACGATCTCCTCGAACATGGAGGAGGTGTCGATGTCCTCCCGCAGTGCGAGGTTCTCGCTCTCGACCCTGAGCTCGCCCCGCTTGCGGTCCTCGATGTCGGTCCCAGTGGCGTACCAGCGAAGCACGCGGCCTTCATCGTCGAGCAGCGGGGCGTAATGGATCAGGAACCAGCGGTACTGCCCGTCGTGTCTACGGGTGCGTTGCTCATTCTCGAACGGCACGGCCTGGGCGAGCGCCTGCCGACGCTCCTCCTGCAAACGGGCCACGTCCTCAGGATGGAAGACGCGCGCCCGGAAGTCGGGCGCCGTGACCTCGTCCATCGTGAGTCCGGTGTACTCAAGCGTCTTCTCATTGGCGTACACGGCTCTTCCGTCCGGGCTTAGGACGACGATGGTTTGTGGGATGGTGTCGAGCATCCGGCGCAACTCCCGTTCGTCCTGGCGAAGTCTGGCCTCGGCGCGCTTGAGGTCCTCGATGTCCGTGTTGACGCCGTACCACTGCACCACCTTGCCGGCATCATCGAGCATCGGCTCCAGCCGGACCACGAACCAGCGGTACTCGCCGTCGTGGCGCCGCATACGGACCTCGAACTCACCCGGCTTCGTCCCCGGAAGGATCTCCTGCCGCCACTTGGCGAGGATACCCGGAGCGTCATCCGGATGCAGGACGGTCCTGACGACGTCGATCCCGGGCGAGCCGTCGCCAAACCCATACGCCTCCGCCCGCGAGATGCCGGTGTACTCGTGCCAGCGCTGATTGAAATAGCTGACGGTGCCGTCCGCCCGAAAGCACCACACCAGCGCGGGAATGGTGTCGATGATGGTGCGGAGCCGGTCTTCCGAGCGCTGGACATCGGCCAGTGCCTGCTGCAGGGCCGCCTGCGCCCGTTCGGACTCGATGGCGATGACTGCAAGCCGTGCCGCGCCTTCGGCCCGCGCCAGATCTCGGCCGGTGGGGGCGCGCGGCTCTCGGTAGTACATGCCGAACGTGCCGAGAACCTCGTCAGTCCTGGACAGGAGCGGCATCGACCAGGCAGCCCTCAGCCCGTGGCGCAGGGCCGCCTCGCGGTACCCTCTGAACTGGGGATCGGTGGCGATGTCGGCGACGATCACCGGCTCCTTACGGTACGCGGCGGCGCCGCAGGCCCCGATGTCGGGCCCGATCGGAAGCGGCGTGATCAGCTGCGTCCACTCGGAAGGAATGTGGGGCCCCGCCGCGGGGCGCAGGTGGGTCCCGTCCGTATCGACCAACATCACGGCGCACATGAGGCCGGGATCCTGCGCGTCGATGGCCGCGCAGAGGTCGCTGAGAATGTCGCCAAGGCGAGCGCCGCGGGCGATCAGCTCGAGCGAGCGGCGCTCGGCCTGCAAGAGACGCTCGATATGCTTGCTCTCGTCGGCGTCTGCGCTTGCAGTGCTCGTGATCGTCATGATGGCGCCCTCGGTAAGGCTAAAGCTAACCACGGGTTCCGGCCGGGAGTGAAACCGCTGTTCCCTGACGATAAATCGGCAAGTGCTGGGAATCCGTCACGCCGTTGCGCAGTAACCGCGCCTGCCTGAATCGGTTGCGATAGGCACGCAGGTTGCCACTAGACGGTTGGTTTCCCCGTTGCTACGAACGACGCGGCGGCCGACTCGTTGCAACCCTCCTCGGACTCCCGGTCTTACGAAATGGCTAGGGGGCGGAATCGAACAGCTGACACGTGGATTTTCAGTCCCGATTCGCCTCTACACGCTAGACTAACATGGACCACAGGCGGCCACGATTCCAAAGGTTAGGGGCGTGGCCCATTGTCTCTGGGCCCCGCCATTCGTGCCTAGTTCGGGCACAATTCGGGCACACCTCGAAGGGCTCCTTCTGCTAGCGACGAAATGGTTGTCGGGGCAGATTCGAAGCGTCTCTCGAACCCAGGCCCGGCTGTGAGCGACGGGACCGCGACTGCATTGGCTGAGGCCCTGCACGACCGCTATGCGGCTGTGTGGAAGGGCGCGTAACAACGCGCTTTCTGCCTACTCTGTGGTAGCGTAGGTTGAGTTTTTCAGGAGACTCCAATGAACGCCAGCGCAACGTCTCAAAAGGCGGGTACGCAGCCGAGCCCAGCGAACATTCAGCTCATGCAACTCGCCAGCGCCTTTTGGACCTCACGCTGCCTTCACGCAGTGGCCGAATTGGGACTGGCCGATCATCTCGGCGATCAACCGCAATCCACCGAATCTCTCGCGAAAGCCACTGGAACCAGCGCGGACCCCCTCTACCGCGTGCTGCGCTTGCTAGCCTCAGTCGGGGTTTTCGAATGGAAGGATGGAGCCTGGCATCACACCGAGGCATCACGCTTCCTTCGGTCCGACAATCCCGGTTCTCTCCGCGATTACGTCCACATGATCGGTTTGCCGGTCTTCTGGAGCGCCTTCGAAGATTTGAATCATTCGCTGCGCACCGGCGAATCTGCGTTTGCAAAGAGGCACCCCGGCGGCGTCTTCGCGTATCTGGCCGAGCACCCGGACGAGAGCCGCATCTTCGACGCGGCGATGACCTCCAAATCGCATCGCGATATCGCCGCCATACTGCCGGCTTACGATTTCTCGCAATTCGCGACAATCGCAGACATCGGCGGCGGACGCGGCCACCTGCTGCGCGCCATTCTCAAGGCCTCTCCGAAGACGCAGGGGATTCTCTTCGATCAGCCGCACGTCGTCGCTGAGATCTTGCTCGAGCGAGGTGAGAAGCTCTCGGTGATCAGTGGGAATTTCTTCGCCGACCCGATGCCCAAGGCGGATGCCTACCTGTTGATGAATATCATCCACGACTGGGCCGACGCGGAATCCATCAAGATCCTGTCCGCCATCGCGGGTGACATGCCGCAGCACGCCTCCGTGTTAATCATCGAGACCGTCATCCCGCAAGCGCCGGGGCCGCACCTCTCCAAAGAACTCGACATTGCCATGATGGCGCTCCCCGGCGGCAAAGAGCGCACCCAGGAAGAGTATGCGGACTTGGCCGCAAGATGCGGCCTCCGGTTGAAACGAATGGTGGAAACCAAGAGCCCCTATTCGATTCTGGAGATGGTGGCCGCCTTTAGCTGAGATCAGCAGGAGCCTCCTAATGTTCATCTAGATCCTTGAAGCCGAATCTCTACTCGTGCACCTGTGACCCACGAAGGCGCCCTGCGTAGCTGTTTATAACAGGCGTTATCGTACGCTTGTGCCGTCTGGTCGCCCAGAGGCAGGAGAGGCCATGACGGGCGCACCAGAGATGCTCAGCGGATAACTCCTTTATGCGACGCCGCTCCAAATCAGCTCCCCGGCGGGCTCATGGCCGAGTCCAGCCTGGCGGCGGCGGGCGCGAACCTCAGATCGAGATGCACCACGATCTTGTCGTCCATCTTGAGCGTGCCCAGGAGCTTTGTGAGGCCGCCGATCTTGTAGTCCTTGAGGCTGAGCGGCGTATCCCCGCGCACCCGAATCGCGTCCGGCTGCGTGACCACCGTCACGGGAATGGATGCCTCGCGGGTGACGCCATGGATGGTGAACCGGCCCTGAAGCACCGCGTCCACGGTATCGCCCCGCTCCGCTCCGGGCATCACGCCAGTCAGGTCGAACCGGACGGTGGGGTAGAGGTTGGACTCCAGAGACTTGTTCAGGTCCTTGTCGCGGTGGCCATTGCCAGTCACGAAGGTCGAGACCGGCGCGTCCACCCAGCCCCGCACCTCCGACAAGCTTCCCCCGCCGCTCATTTCACCCCGCACGGCGGCCGTCTTCCCGGTGAAAGCTCCGGTCGTTGCGCGACCTTCGAAGCTCAGTGTGCCCTCGCGCACCGTCCCGTCGGGAACGAGCCGGGGTGCCTGGGCGTGCAGCTCGCCCGCACAGAGCGTACTGAGCGCTGCAAGTAGGAAACGCATGTTCATCGCTTGGCTCCTCCGATGTTCCCCCATGGGTCCGTGCTCCAGTCAGTTCGGTCCGATCGCCGCCCGGACCACGAGCCTCGCGGTCACTGCGTCGGCGGGTGCCGCGTAGACCTCGCCCGTGGCACCGAGCCGATCCGCCAGCTGCCAGGTCGCCCCGCCGAAGACGACGCCGCGGTTGAGGTTCACTTCGATCCGCGTGCTATCCACCATGCCGAACTGGTTGGTGAAGTTCACCTGGAAACGCGGCTCCAACCGGTTGTAGCCTCCGCCGAGGTACGGGCGCAGTTTGCCGCCCGCCATCGTCCATCCCAGGCTGACATCCGCCCCGAAGATGTTGGGCGAGTACTTGTCGTCCGAGCGCGTTCCCTGGAAGCACTCGCTCACGGGGTCGGCCAGCGCTGCGTCGTCGCAGGTGATCGGTCCTTGGATCGAGCCGAAGGTCGCATGGGCGCGGATCGCCGCCACGAGCCCGTCGAGTTTCCCGAAACTCTTCCCGACTGACAAGCCGAACAGGTTGGCTTTCACCCCGTTGATCGGGACTGGGGGAATCCACGACGCCTGCAGCGCGAGCCCGAACGGCAACGGCAGCCCGATGCGTGGGCGTGGCAAGGCAAAGAGCAGGTCGGTGTTCAGCGGTCCCTGGCCCGGCCGGCAGATCGTCGGTGTCGCCTTCGCTGGGTCCACGTTGGGCAAGTAGGCCGCCTCGAGCCCTGCCTGCAGGCCGGGGAGGAGCTCCGGCGCCGTCGCCGGGCTGAAGGCGAGCGGAACCGAGAAGATCGCCAGCGTCTTCGCTTCGTTCGAGCTCGCCCCGGGGAGGCAGACGGACTGAGCGGCGAGCGGCGAGGCCAGCGCCGCGGCCACGAGTGCGAAGGTTGCGATCCGCCATTCCGGACCATCCAGGGCACTCGAGCGTGGGCGGTGCTTCGAGAACTGTTGAGGCACGCCCGGTTCAATTCGCCGACGCGGCGGGCTGTTGTGTCGCACCGGCGCGAAGGCCAAACGGGCGCAACCCGGGCTGGGCCAGCCAGCTCCAGTACTCATGGACAACGCCGTCGTCGATCCTGAGGAGGATGATCCGACTCTCCAAGGCACCACCGCCCTCTTCGGTTACGTGCCCGATGACGCGGTCGCCTTGGGTAACGACATCGTCCACTGTGAGCTTGAGGTCGGGCGCGATCGTGCGGAGATCCTTGACCATTGTCTTGAAGCCGTCGCGGCCGAGCGGAGCACCGTTGTTGGTCACGTCCTTGGCCACAAAATCGTCCACCAAGGCGAGGTCACCCTGATTGAAGATCTGGCGCATCACCACGGCGAAGACCAGCTTGTTGTTTTTTTGTGCGTCCGCATCCTGGGCCGACACCGTCGTGCTCCAGCCGCTCCCCGCGCAGAGCAGCGCCAGTGTCATGGAAGCCATCCAACGCTTATTCACGAGGTCACCTCTTTCGCACCTGATGTGGTTGGTGCTGCAAGCCGTCTCGGCTCCGCCGGCGACTGGGCGATCGGATCGATAGACCGACGGACGTCTGGCGCACTCGGTCCGGATCCGGGCGACTCGATGCCCTCGACGTCGCCAATCTCCTGCAGGCTCTTCTTGAACTCGCGAATCCCCTGACCGAGGGAGGCACCCATCTCCGGCAACCGCTTGGTGCCGAAGAGGAGCAACCCGGCGATCAGCGCCATTAGAAGCCCTGGCAGGCTAGGAAAGTGCATTGTGATGCTCCGAGGCAGTCGGTGTGCTGAGGCCGCTCCTTGTGAACGGCGTCATGGGTCAGCCATGCATCACACGAGACTGCAGGGACTGGCGATCTATTCCCGCTGTCGTTGCGGCTCAGCTAGACGCAGGCGGGGACAGCACAGAGGGGGGACGAGAAGACTGACGGCGAGGTTACGGCAGGATGGTGCCAGGGCTAAGGTTGGCTGCCACCAGCTGCGCAAACTGGGAGAGCTCGGCCTCGTTCAAGTCCGAGATCGCCCAATACGTCATGCCGCGGCCGCACCGTGCACCATGTGGTATCCTCGGCGAGAGGCGGCGGTGGGAAGCGCGTTCGAATCGCGGCTTGGCTAGACGAAAAGATTGATCACGACTTCTCGGAACTCGACCGGCAGCTCATCGAGCGCTTGGTTCAGCGCTTCCTCTAAGGCGCCGCGGAGCATCTCCGCCTCCGGATCTTCCCCCGCCCGGATTTCACCATGGAGCGTCTCATCGAACTCGATCGCGCGGGCGTTCGCCTTCTGTCGCCGTAGCCAGCTATAGCAGGTGTGCCGCACGATCGTGAGCAGCCAAGCGTCCTGGACGACGTCTTCGGCATCGTGGTCGTTCCGCACGAAATGGCGCGCCAGCGTGTATGCCGCATCCAGGTGGGGAAGGACCATCTCCTCGAATCGCGCCAGCGCGCTGGGGTCCACCTAGTTCCTCGAGGTGTGCTGGTGCCCGCCATTAGTGGGAGACTCGGACAGTAAGCACGGTATTCCCGGGAATTTTTGCCGGCCCACGAGGAGTCTAGCAACCAAAGCGCCCAACCGCGGGCCCAACTTAACGCTCGACCGGGAGAGGGACGATGACCGACACGATTCTGCACGACCACAACGACGACGGGGTAGACCGCCGGGGCTTTCTCAAGTGCATGGCCTGGGTGAACGCCGATGACGTCCCCCACAAGATCGTGAGCAGCGACGGGAAATTCGCGGCCTCGCCCGCCATCGATACAAACGACCAGTACGCTTTTCGCTTCACTCAGCCGGGGCGCTACGAGTACTTCTGCGCGCTCCATCCCAAGATGACCGGCGTGATCGTCGTCCAATAGGCCCACTCATCAATGAGCTACGGAGGAACGATGCCCGGCTTCACCACTGTACCCCGCGCCACGTACACCCTGGTCTTGGGCGGTCCACTGGTCCCCCAGCTGCTCGACGCGGCGCCCGCTGGGCGACGGACGGCGTCGATCGTGGCCGGCGCCGAGAGCACGCTAGGCGTGACGCTCCAGCCGGGGCGCTACGAGGTGTACTGTCCCGTGGGTAACGGCGCTCACAAGCAGGCGGGCATGAAAGCGACCATCACAGTGACCGCCGAGTCGGCGGCACCATCTCTCCAATATTGACCCGAGGAGCACACCGATGCAGATGCGAGCGTTGCTTACGATCTCCCTGCTGGTCGCCGTCGCGGCCTGCTCAGGCAACAACCCCACCAGCCCGACGAGCAGCGGGGGCGGCTCGGGCGGCGGTACCGGCACGGGGGGCGGCTACGGCGGTGGTGGCGGCGGCGCGGGCGGCGGTAGTGGCGGCAACACCAGCGGTGGCACGCCGACCAGCGGGGACGTCGCCGTGATCGTGGGCGACATCTTCATGAAGAGCGCGCGTAACGGCTCGGTCAACCCGGCGGTGGACACTGTCGCCGTGGGCGGGAGCGTCACCTGGACCTGGACCAACACGGGGAACGTGCCGCACGGCATCCAGTCGCTGGCGAGCCCCTCGTTCCCCACCGGAACTGTGCTCACGGGCGACGGCAAAACCTACCGGGTGACGTTCAACACCGCCGGCACATATCAGTACGACTGTCTGGTCCACGGAACCATGATGCCGGGCACGATCGTAGTCCGGTGAGTCCGACCTGTGAAGGCATCTCTGCCCGCCCCGTCCCAGCCGCCGCGCCCATGCCGGCATCAGCGTACAGCGCGGGTGCGAGTCACGAGCATGGTCGGGTGCCGGCGACCGGCACGAGCATCCTGTCGATCGGTCAGGCGACTCCCGCTCTTCGGGTCACACAGGAGCAGAGCCTGGCGTACGCAGGTTACAGCAGCGCTCGAATCCGCCGGATCTTCCTGAATACCGGCATCGCGTATCGGCATTTCTACCTCGAGAAGCCACCTCGCCCGGACGAAACGTCCGATGAACTGAATCGGCGCTACCTGGATGGCGCCATGGAGGCGGGTTGCCAAGCCGTGCACGCGTGTCTCGAGGGGGCCGGCCTGTCTCCGCGCAACGTGGATCTGTTGGTGGTGTGCACGTCGACGGGCTACGTCTGTCCGGATATCGGCACCCGGCTCGTCGACCCGGTGGGTCTGCGCCCTGACGTTCAGCGCGCCTCGATGACCGGGCTGGGGTGCGCTGGTGCGCTCCCGGCCTTGCAGCGCGCTTCCGATTTCGCCGAAGCGCATCGCGGACGGATCGCCTTGGTGCTAGCAGTGGAAATTTGCTCAGCCTGCTACTATCTGGATGACAGCCTCGAGACCGTGGTCGGCAACGCCATCTGCGCCGATGGCGCATCGGCGTTCCTGCTGACGAGCGGTTCCGTAGAGGCCAGCCGCTACCCGAGGATCGTGGACTTCCAATCGTTCCTCGAACCCGAGCAGCTGGCTCTTGTCGGAATGGCACACCGGAACGGAAAGCTGCGCATTGTGCTGGGGGCCGAGGTTCCGGAGCTGGCCTTCTCTCTCATCCAGGGAGCACTCACTCCCCTTCTGGCGCGCCACGGCCTCCGCCAATCGGATATCCGCTTCTGGGTGGTCCATCCCGGCGGGAGCAAGGTGCTGAACGCCATTCAAAAGCGGCTTGGCCTGACCGATGCCGACCTGCGGTTCTCCAGGACCGTCCTCCGGAACTACGGCAACATGTCATCGCCGACCGTGATGTTCGTGCTGGATGACGTCAGTCGGAACGGTGATCCCCGTCCGGGCGATTGGGGCGTGATGACCGCGCTGGGCCCCGGAATGGCGGCAGAAGCCGCCTTGCTGCGGTGGTAGGCTCCCGCATGCTGCGGCTGGCGCCGCACCTGCTCCGGGTCATGAAGAGCAGCGTCCGGCGTGGCCGCTGGCGGGAGTTCCGGGAAGTGCTTGTCAACGGGTTGTCCTTGAGCCGCGGCGGAAGTGGACCATCCGGTCGGCCGCCGGCCCTGTTTCAGATGGCCACAAGCTATTGGATCTCCCAGGTGGTCTATGTGACCGCGGAGCTGGGCGTCGCCGATGTGCTGAAGCAGGGCCGGAAGTCGTGCCGGGAGATCGCGACCGAAACGGGAGCGGACGAGAGGTCGCTCTACCGGTTGTTGCGGGCCCTGTGCACGATCGGACTGATCCGCACCGCCGGCACCGATCAGTTCACACTGGCGGCGCGGGGGAGGCCTTTGGCGTCCGGGGTTCCCGGGTCGTTGCGCGCGATGGTGCTTACGCTGGGCGACATGCACTACGCGGCGTGGGGGCATCTCCTGGAGAGCGTGAGGACGGGGACGTCAGGCTTCCAGACAGCGTTCGGGGCACCGCTGTTCGATTATCTGGGATGCGACCTCGAGGCCGGGAATACGTTCAACGCCGCGATGACCGATTACTCGACGCTCGTAGCGCACGCGGTCCTCCTGGCTTACGACTTCTCAGATACGGGCTGGCTGGTTGACCTCGGAGGGGGATGCGGAAGGCTTCTGACCAGCATCATGCGGATGTATCCGGAAATGCAAGGAACCTTGTTCGACACGCCTGCCGTGATTGCCGCCGCCCACAGACATCTGGACGTGGCCCCAGGGGCTGGCCGCCGCTCTCTGGTCCCCGGCAATTTTCTGGAGGCGGTGCCGACGGGGGCGGATGTCTACCTGATGAGCGGTGTGGTTCACGACTGGGATGACGAGCGCGCCGTGAGAATTCTCGCGAACTGTCGAGCCTCCATGGCTCGGACGGGCCGAGTTCTGGTCGTAGAAT
>Ga0114129_10001783_pt1 | contig 29324 bp, 29 predicted proteins | sample RhiMetdeltSRZDD1_FD_80071 | JGI IMG/M metagenome (GOLD analysis project Ga0114129, IMG submission 80071) | Populus rhizosphere microbial communities from Tennessee, USA - Rhizosphere MetaG P. deltoides SRZDD1 (version 2) (version 2) | ecosystem: Host-associated > Plants > Roots > Rhizosphere >... | reverse complement strand
TGACAGTGCAGGCGGGAGCAGATTTCCCACCACATGTCATAGTCCAGGCCGCCGGGTTCATTCGTCTTCAGGAAAATATAGTTATGAGGAAGGAAGCGGTTTTGAACGGCGATTTTGATTTCCCGGCAATTCAAATCTACAAGCGCCGTATCGCTATCCCCCAGACACCCAAACGTCCATCCGGGGCTACCAGAGGCAGTTGTCATGGATTCCGCGATGTGTTCGGTGGGATTTTCAGGTTCCGTGCCGGATGGTTGAGTTTGATTTGAGCGGTATATAGCAAAGACTCCGACCACTGCCAGAATGATGAGTATGGCCAAAAAGGCAGGTGGTATGCTCAGCGTCCATTGTGATGTTGTCATTCCCTTGGCTTTCGGTACTGGAGTCGGGTTTGGAGTGCGCATCGCAAGCTTAAATGTCCCTGCTAAATCTCTGGCTGTCGCAAAGCGATCCGCGGGTTCCTTCGCAAGTGCTTTATCAATTACGATCTGCATGACTTCAGGCAGGTCAGGCCGCAGTTCGTGGATTTTAGGAATAGGCTGGTGCAAATGTGCTGACAAAACTTTGTAGGGCGTCTTGCCCTGATAGGGCACTTTGCCCGTCAACATTTCAAATAGAATGATTCCCAGCGCGTAAATGTCAGACCTTTTGGTTGATTTTCCTGACTGGGCAATTTCTGGAGCCATGTATGCCGCGGTCCCGGTCATCGTGGTATTGGTAAGCTCGAGCTTTCCCTCGGTGAATTTGGCAAGCCCAAAATCCGCAATGTAGGGATTGTTTTGTTCATCCATCAGGATATTGTTTGGTTTCAGATCGCGGTGGACAATGTCTTTAGAATGAGCGTAATCCAGCCCGTTCGCGATCAGGTCGAGCAGGCGGATCGTTTCCTCGTCCTGCAAACCGCCCTGGCTTTGGTCGATGCGAGCTGCGAGTGTCCCGCCGCGCATATACGCCATAACGATATACATATCATCTTCATGTTGACCAAAATCATAGATGGGAATGATCTGTGGGTGTTGCAGGTGGGCGATCACGTCCACTTCCTGCATAAACTGTTGGACAAAGCTGGGCTCATCCCGAAGCGTATGCGAGAGGACTTTTACCACGACTTCGCGTTTCACCGATGGCTGGTAGGCAACGTAAATTTCAGCCATTCCGCCCTGGCCGATTGACTCGATCAGCTGATATTGCCCAAGCGTTTTACCGCCAAGATGAGGCATGGAAATCCTAGATCATGGGTCCTACACTCAAAATCCGAATATCTGCATTATATCTGAACGGAACCATCGGCGGTTCTCTTAGGAAGACTTGAATTAAGTTTGGATCTTGGTACCTTTTTTTTCAAGGTCGGTAGTGTAAAAGGCCCTATGATATTCAACCTTGCCTTGAGGTATTTCGTCACGAAACGGAATCGCCATGAAATATTCCGGCGCAGGCACGCGTTCATAAATCAAGCCAGGTAACGACTTGAAGCCAAAACGGTGGTAAGAGAGAGGGCTTCCCAGCACCACACAGCCTTTTGCACCCATGTCACTGATTCTGGAAAGTCCATCCTGCATCAGCCTGGAACCAATTCCCAGTTTTTGCAACTCAGGTTGAACGGAGACAGGACCGAGTCCATACCAGTCCATGTCTTCTCCGTTAATTGTCACTTTTGAAAATGCGACGTGCCCAACAATTCGTCCTCTGACTTGTGCCACCAGCGAAAGGGACAAGGCGCCTGATTCGCGCAATCCCTGAATGATAAGATGCTCAGTGGGTTTGTACGACGCACTTGTGAAAGCGGCTAGAGTCAGTTGCGTGATGGCTGCATCGTCTGTCGGTTGCTCGGGCCGAAGAATAGTATCCATGCTTTAGTCCGTGACCAGTTCCTTGCGATTCATCTCTTTCATCGCAGGAATAAATGCCATGCTCAACGTAGTGATCAGATAAATTACTCCGAGACCAAGCAACATGGGTCGCACACCAAGCTGCTCAGTCAGCACGCCGCCGAGTAACATGCCTAGTGGCATGGCTGACCATGCTCCCGCACCGATCGCGCCGCCGACGCGTCCGCGCATGTTTTTGGGCACCCGCTCAAATTCCACCGCGCCGATGATCGGGTTGAGCGGACCCGCTCCCATGCTGGCAATGATGACGAATGGAATTGCGATCCAAATCGGAGGATAGGTTGCAAACAGGAAGAATCGCAAACTGGTCAGCACGAATCCGAAGACAAACACAGCATGACGTGGAAAACGCAAGCCGATTGAACTATAGATTAATGCACCAATCACGGCTCCGGCGCCGTTGGCCGCAATGAGCAATCCCAAATCCAATGCCTGACCGTATACCTGTTTCACAAATACGGGTTGCACGACTCCGCTGTAGATTGCATCCAGAAAGTTGGTGAGCATGATCATTAGGACGATCGCCAGTACAAGTTTGTCTTTGTAGATGAACCTTAAGCCTTCTCGCAATTCATCGAAATACTTGCCGCCCTGTTCCTGATCTTCATGTTGCACTGGCTTATGCACATTGATCGTAAGGCCGATGATTCCAGCGGAGATAAAAAATGACGCGGCATCCAACCACAGGACGTTTTCCGTCCCGATCCAGGCAATTAACAAACCGCCTAACGGCGCGCCAATCAAGCGCGAACCGCGTTCTATGATATGAATCAGCGATGTGGCGCGTTCGATGGGCATATGCGCCATTTCAGCCAGCTCCGGGGTCAACGCACTCCGAGCCGTACTGCCGGGTGTATCCAGCAGCGCGCCCAGAAACACTAAAATCATCAACTGCCAGAATTCGAGTCCTACTGTGAAATACAACAAGGGGATCAACGCCGTCGTCACCCCGCTGGCAAGGTCAGCGATGATGCTGGTGCGTTTATAGCCAAGTCGGTCTACAAGAGTACCGCCAAAAAAGCCTGCCAGCACAACCGGCAATACTGTGAAGAAGCCCGTGATGCCTGTTTGTGTAGCGCTCCCGGTTGTTTGAAGCACAAACCACGGAATTGCGATAGCCGAAAGCACATTGCCAACCAGTGAGATCGCGTTTGCTGTAAACAATGCCCAAATTGGCAGGCTATTCTTTTGCGTTGCTCGTGACGCAGATGTCATGGTCGGATTGTTATCCTATGATTCCCAAACTTCTGTAAACCTTCAAATTCAAATCCAATTCTTTTTGCAAGGTGAATTCTCTCTGAATGAGCTCTCTTGCGGATTTGCCGAGTCTGCTTCGCAAGGGCTGGTCATCGAATAACGTTAGGATGGCGTTGGATAAGGCCCCCGAGTCATTCGCAGGGACGATGAGTCCTGTTTCTGAATCCTTTGCTACATCCAAAATGCCCCCGACAGGCGTCGCGACGACGGCCCTTTCACACGCCATTGCTTCGAGAAGCGCATTCGGCATTCCGTCTCGGAGTGATGGATGCACAAACACATCCATCATGGAATAGTACGCGGGGAGGTCTTTTGGCGCGATGTATCCCGTAACAAAAATTTGCAGGTTGGGATTCAGTGTGAGGAACTCATCAAAAAATTGACGGTCTTCCCCTTGTCTCACGATCCCGATAACCAACAGGGTTGTTGATTGGGTCTTGTTGACCTGCACGAGGGCAGGTAGGAGAACCTTAAGTCCCTTTTTCTCGCGCAATTCCCCAACAAAGCCAACGACACGGTTTTGATACGTGGCAGGTTGTTTCTGCCCAAAATACGACGGCGGGCTGCTCGCTTCTATTAATCGTAATGTTTGAGTCAACTTTGCGATATTCTCCCTTGGCTTGAAGTGCTCCGCGTCAATTCCGTTGGGAATCAACGTGATTTCTCGGTCGAAGAACGCCTTGGCCTTTTTAACCAATTCGCCTGCATTCGTCGTCACTGCGCTCGCATTTTGCAGCGCATACATCGTATGTGAATAACGGGAGGGGTCAAACGCAGCTCGCTCGATGTCATTGCCGCGGATCGAGACGACGCTTGGAATGCCTAAATATTTACCTGCATAGGTCGCAACGAATCCTGCTTGCGTGAGGAAGTACGCATGAAGCACGTCGAATGGGTCTTCCTTGTGTTGTGCGACGATGAGTTCAAACCAGTCGACCAGCGTATCGTCGACGCGTTTGTGTGCGCCGAAGCGCGTAACGCTGACTCCGCTTGAGGGGAGGATTCGTTTTTCGGCAGGGGGCAGGTTCGGGCTGGGACAAAAGACGCGTACGGTGTGTCCTGCCGAAGTGAGCAGGCGCGCGAGTCGTTCCGTCGAGATTGCCAGTCCGCCGATGTCCGGTGTATACTTTTCACAGAGGAGAGCAATTTTCATGGCAGAAAAATCCGCGGAACAATGTGCGATGGTGATCGGTTATCTGGTGCCACATCGTTGTGATAACCCTTCATTGGGAAAGTGTGTGAAATGCAGGCGTGGATTTTGCGACGAGCACACGAATCAGACTCGTGAGGGGCGGGTGTGCCTGGCTTGTCAACAGGGTTTGGATATGCCGATTGCCTTGCCAATTGCCGCCGCGACGTACAGCGCAATGGACCTGGATACATTCAATCGCGCGAGCACGTGGGACGATGACGACTCTGCTGATATATTCTCGGATCTGAGTTGATGGCAGATGAACGCTCTCTTGATCCATGGTCAGGGTCGCACCACAAATGCCATGCGACTGCTTGGCGTTCGGTTACACGTGAGCGGATATCGAGTACGATATTTTCGATATTATACAAGGCGAGAGAACTTTGCCCAGATCGTGGAGCGCCTGATCGAAACCATCAAAGCCTTGCCACAGGATCAACCTTATGCGCTGATCGGGCATTCCATGGGAGGCTTGCTTGCCCGTGCGAGTTTGCCCGCGCTGGCTGATCATGCTCCAGCTCATCTGATTATGCTGGCCTCACCCAGCCGGCCTCCCCGCCTTGCGCCGTGGGCGCAACATAATCCGATCTATAAATACCTTACATCCGATTGCGGTCAACGGGTGACCAATGCTGAATTCTATAAGAACCTGCCAAAGCCTGCCATTCCCACAACCATCATTGCCGGAACAGGCGGACCACGACACAAGTGGTTTCCCATCGGGCAGGATGCAAATGACAGCGTCTTGACCGTGCAGGAAACTCAACTGGGACCAGAACATGCCGTGATTCTCGTGCCTGCCCTGCATATGTTTATTATGAATTCACGCGAAGTATTCCATCATATCGATCGTATTTTGCGACAGTCTGGCGGAGGATAATAATCAATCGCCTTCGGGGCTTCTCCGCAGGAGTGCTTCGCGAAGCCCTGAAGGGAGTCCTGTTAATAGGGTCCGAGAGTCTCCCAAATCTTCTTATTCTCCTCGATGAAATCATCACAGCGCTGACAGGGCTTGAGCGCGGGCGGGTGCATATTCAAGCGGATCTGGCGATAGGCCGCGCCTTCCCAAATTTCCCTGAATGATTGATGGAGAATATTGCCCAGCGGTTTGATCTGTTCACGCGTCATACAACAGACATAGACCAGGCCATTAAAATCAATGAGACTATGTGTCCACGGCGCGTAACAGGGGAATTTGTTGTAATAGCCGAACGCATAACGACCTGCCCGCCCCAACTTGACCTGTGAGTCGTCCCGCCCAAAGGGATAGGCATCCTCGTCCGCGATTTGTACTCCCAACTCGTTCGCGCGTTGTTCAATGATCGGCGCAATCTCGGAATTGAATAACGCGATATCTTTCTTTCGCATGGAGAGATGTTCACCGCAATGATCATCCACCGGGATTAAGTTGATTCCATCCGCGCCCAGTTCGTGGGCAAGTTCGGGGAGCGTTGCCAGCGTTTCGTAATTAGAGCGCCCGACAACAGTGTTGATGCGAACGGTCAATTTGCCTTTGTGCGAATACTTGTTGAAGAGCGAAACGGCGCGCGTAGTTTGTTTGAACGAACCTTCCACGCCGCGAATCTTCTCGTGCATCTTGCGGAGTGGGGAATCAATCGAAATATTCACCCCGCGTAGGCCAGCCTCAACCAATCGCTTAGCTTTGACCTTATCAATCAATGTCCCATTAGTCGTCATGGTCACGCGCATGCCGAGTCCCGTGGCGTGTTCCACCAGGTCAGGAAGTTGCGGCCTCAACATTGGCTCGCCGCCTGAAAAATGGATTTTCTTGCAGCCGAGCTCGCCCAACTCCGTGATCACTTCCCTAAATCGATCCATCGAAATGGGCGGCTCACGCATCTCGCGCCAATGTTTGCACATCTCGCATTTGAGATTGCATCCGTAATTGACTTTGATTTTGACGTAAATGGGCTTATACGCGCGGGCGTTCAAGACAGCCGCGCGCACTTCGTCTTTTTCTGTAGCGATCTGTTCAAGGTTATACATATGTTATTCGAAACGGTACGATAAAGTTCCCCAATTGTAACATCCACAACTAAGGTAACGGCCTCGTTGGCTTGGGCTGGGCGGGCGTGGACAAAGTTTAAGGGTAGGAAAAACTTGAAGTATGGGGAATGCTTATGTGAAGCGTGCCGCACGTCTCAAGCACAGCCCCATACGTCCGCCATATGCTTTGTTAGGCACACACTCATATTACTGATATATTTTCATCTCAGCTTCGTCACAATAATAGAATTCTTCCACGCATGCAACCGTGAGACAGCTTGCTGAATTTTCAAAAGCTGCTGTTCGTCTTGGCAGTTCTGCTACTCGCATTTCTATTATTCCGCCGAGGAGATATTGAGTCTCCAAAGGGTTACTCAAATCACAGTATCGTACTTTGATGATGGAATCGGTTAGTTTATACCGCCATTCTTGGACAGAGGAGCTAATCCCGACAGCCATTATGCCGGGCGTCAAGCTTACCAGTGCTCTTGTGGATCTCAGCTTCACAGTGTGCCGAAAAAATGTAAACAAGATGACCAAAACAGAAACGAGAAATAAAGCCTTACTCAAAAAATTAACTGCGATTTGGTAAAACCAGTTGTAAAAGGGAGTTACCACTAAAACCACGCAGAGTGTAAAGATCGCAGCGGCTTTCCACTCAAGCAATGTGAAGTTCTGTAAGGAAGTATCTTTGTTGGGTTCGGTCATTGAAATCTTTTGATTCGGTTATGTATTAGCATGATTTATTGGGCGTCTAACTATGTAACCAGCTGGTACGCTGGATAAGACTCCAATCTAGGTGATTATGCAGACTGCAGACTGTATAATTGGATATATACAGCATCATACATTTCCCCCGCGGTCAGACAATAAAACACAGGGTTACTTTCGTTTATGCGCCTCAAAGCCGATTTACTCCTCTTCATAGTTGCCATCATCTGGGGCACCGCGTTTGTGGCTCAGGGCGTGGCGGGACGTTATGGCATTGCTTATCTTTTCAATGGCGTGAGTTTTGTGCTCGCGAGCATCATCTTGATTCCGTTCATCCCGAAAGGGACACGGGGAACGAAGATCACTAAAGAACAATGGAAATGGATGCTCATCGCGGGGATTGTGTTGTGTTTCGCAACTGCCTTGCAGCAAGTGGGTCTGTTTTTTACCAAGGTTGCCAATGCCAGTTTTCTCACGAGTCTATACGCGGTCTTCACGCCTTTCCTCTTATGGATCGGTTTCCGCGAAATCCCTCACCGGCTGGATTTGATCGCGGTCACACTGGCCGGTGTCGGGGCGTTTCTGCTTTCGACGGCCGGACAGTTCCAGGTGCGGGCGGGCGATGCGCTAGAGTTGACCGGATCCCTGTTCTGGGCGCTGCATTTTGTCATTTTGGGAAAATACGCGTCGAAGTTTGAATCCGTCTCGTTTGCCGCCGGTCATTTCTTTATCAGTGGTTTCATCAATCTGGTCATAGGCTTATTTGTGGAAGAAATTTCCACTTTAACTATTCTCCCTGTGATGGGCGCGATCCTCTATCGCGCGACTCTCTCGGTAGCGATTGGATACACCCTGCAAGTCTGGGGACAGAAGCACACACCACCGACAGACGCCGCGCTTATCCTTGGGTTGGAAGCCGTCTTCGCGGTCATCGCAGCCTGGTTTCTCCTGGATCAAAAACTTCTTCCGATTCAAATCATTGGCTGTGTTGTAATTTTCATTGCAGTTTTTATCTCGCAATTCAAAGAATGGAACTCAGGTACAATTGAACACGACCATTTGGTGGAAGGTAGATGAAAACCAAATTCCTGTTGAATCCTTATTCCAATCGTTGGAATTCGAAAAAGCGCTGGGACGAAGAAGCGGAGCCTGCCTTGCGCGCGGCAGGCGTAGATTTTGATTTATCCGTCTCCGAGCACACGGATCACCTCGTGGAATTGGCTGCTGAGGCCGTCCAGAAGGGCTTTTCCACGCTGGTAGTGGCCGGTGGCGACGGCTCCATCGGTGAAGTGGTCAACGGGGCGGCGCGTAGCTGGGATGAGAAGAGCCCTTTCCCAGTGACCCTGGGGATTTTGCCATTGGGTACTGCGAATGATCTTGGTGATAACATAGGCATTCCGCGCGATTTTTCGGCTGTCGCAAAAATGATCCTGGGACGGAAGACGCGACAAATTGACCTGGGGAAATGTAACGAACGATATTTCCTGAATAATTCCGCGGCTGGGCTGGAACCATATGTCACGACCAAGCAGGAAAAAATCAACTGGATCGCGGGTGTGCCGCGTTATCTGGTCGCCGCTATCCAGGGCATCCTGGATAAGCCAGCCTGGAATGTCAAAATGGAATGGGATGGCGGATCATATGAGGGTCCGCTTTCATTAATTTCCGTCGGAAATGGTCATCGTACGGGTGGTGTCTTTTTCATGACGCCGCACGCAGATCCGTTTGATGGCAAGCTGACCTTTGTCCGTGCCTATCGTGCCACTCGTTTGAGCATGTTTCAGGTGTTGCCCAAAGCCATGAAACCAGGAGAGGGGAATATGGTTGAAGAAGAAGACATTTACGAAATCCACTGCACTCGTCTAAAATTCACGCTCGATAAACCATCCCCTGCACATACGGATGGTGAATTATTTGCGTCGTGGATCACAGATTTTGACTACCGAATTTTTCCAGCGGCTGTGCCGATGCTCATCCCCTGATTCAACCTTGATCTTCCTTACCGTTCACTTTCTGAAAAAGTGAACGGTATTTGTTTTACGCAGTGCCCACGAGTATACTTGGCACTACTATGTCCAAAAACCTCTCTCTTTCATTCAAACCCATCAAGCGGGACTTGTGGTCTGATCTCGAAGAACTATTTGGCCCTAACGGCGCGTGCGGAGGATGCTGGTGCATGTTCTGGAAATTGCGCGGCAAGGCCTACGAAGAATCCAGGGGGATGGAAAATCGTCAAATGCATAAGACCCTGGTCACCGCCGGGACTGTCACTGGTCTGCTGGCATACTGGCATGGCGAAGTGGTAGGTTGGGTCGCAGTGGAACCACGCGCGGCCTATGAAAAATTAGCCTATTCCCGTGCGCTTAAGCCCGTGGATGCTCAGGAGGTTTGGTCGATCACTTGTTTCTTCGTGGCGAAGAAATTTCGACACAAAGGAATCGCTGTCGAGTTGATCAAGGCGGCCGTGGATCACGTCCGCCATCACGGCGGAAGAATCGTGGAGGGATATCCGGTGGATGCAAAAGAAAATTCACCTGCTCCATTTGTTTTTACAGGCACTGCTTCGGCATTCCAGAGGGCCGGCTTTAAGGAAGTCGCGCGCAATACACCTACACGTCCCATATTTAGATACAACATCAAATAACAATGGCTTTTCGGGATATTAGAAAATCTCAAAGTTTCCTCAGCCTGACAGATGTTGGGTTTATTCTGGGTGTTGGTGTAGTTCTTATTGCCCTCCTTTACATGAATATCTATCTTGCACGGACTTATAAGGGAGGTGAATGGCTTTATATGCGTTGGACTGGCGCGCGGACATTTTTGTTTACGGATGGAGAGCCATATGGTTCCACAATCGCTGAGCGCGTTCAAGCTCTGGCCTACGGACGCGAAGCATATCTCAACGAATATCCCTATGCGTTGAACGATCCTTTCTATATTGTTTTGCTCTATATGCCATTAGCCCTTTTTTCCGACTTTACGGTTGTGCATGGCATATGGATGTTATTATCACAAGCGGCTGTCGTTGCAATTGTAGTGCTCTCTTTACGATTCGCAGAATGGCAGCCGCCGTTTTGGATGTTGCTCTTGTTGATTTGTTTTGGCTTGTTCAACGCGTTCAGCATCCTTGCCTTGCGGGCCGCCTCGCCGACCGTTTTCCTGGCTCTTATCTACCTGGGTATCCTGGTCGCACTACAATCGGGCGCTGATGAACTGGCTGGGGCGTTATTGTTTCTAGTGGCCTATCAATGGGAAGTGGGTACGCTTTTTTTTCTGCTCATCGTGATCCTGGTAATTGCCAACCGTCGCTGGCATGTGTTCATTGGGTTTTTGATGACGCTGGCCATTCTGGTGATAACTTCAATCCTATTGAAATCAAACTGGCCGATCAACTACATCCGTGCAGTATTGTTTGACTGGGCCCGCCAAACAGATTACATCATGGGAATTACCCTGTCCTATATCTTTCCGGAGTTGCAATTCTTCCTGGGTCGTTGGCTGCTTTTTCTAACCAGCACAATTCTTTGCCTGGAGGCTCTGCGCGCGATCGAGAGTCACTTTCGGCATATTGCGTGGGTGGCTTTTCTTGCGCTGGCGTTGAATCCTCTCATCGGCTTCGCGATTTTTCCGACAAATCATATTGTTCTCCTGCCGGCTGGCATCCTTATTGTTGCTCTGGTATGGGAGCGTTGGACGAACATACGCGCCTTGTTAAGCGTCCTGCTTCTACTTCTTATCTTTCTTTTTTCTCACGGTTTATATTATCAATCCTCAACCGCGCCCGAACGTCTATATTCTGACCTGCTAAAAATTCTCCCACCCATGCTTGCGGCACTAGGTCTCTATTGGATGCGTTGGTGGGCGATTCGCCCACCGCGCATATGGGCCGACGAAATCGGAACTCGCAAGTGAACTGGCGTCATTACGCGCTGCTGTTTGTCATTGGGTTTGCGGTGCCCTATCTCATCGCGCAATACCAAACGCTGCCCGGCTACATGGATGCCGACTATTATTTCGCTGGCGGGATTCAATTGGCCACTGGCAAAGGATTTACCGAGCCATACATCTGGAATTATCTGAGCGATCCACAAGGGCTCCCAACACCTTCGCATGTATATTGGATGCCGCTTGCTTCCATTGTTTCTGCCATTGGGATGTGGCTCACCTCTCAAACGACCTATGAGGCCGGACGTTTTCCGTTCATTCTCCTTTCGGCCTGCGTTCCAGTCCTGACAGCGACTCTTGCCTTTGAGCTTTCCAAGAAACGGATAGTGGCGATGGCTGCAGGGTTGCTATCAATCTTTTCACATTATTATGCACCGTCCATGCCCGTGCCGGATAATTATGCGATCTATATGCTGTTAGGGACTGTGTTCCTCCTACTGGCGCCGCGAACGCAAAAGTGGATTCCCTTTGTGCTGGGAGTTATCGCTGGGCTGATGACTCTAGCACGCAGTGATGGTTTACTTTGGTTCGGTCTCGCGGGTCTGGCGGTCATGTGGAAATCTACTCGCGAAGGGCAAACATTAAAGGAATGGTTTTCGCTTGTCATTCCCAGCGGTATTCTGGTTATTTTTGGGTATTTGGTTGTGATGGGTCCGTGGCATTACCGCAATTGGAATTTGTTCGGATCGTTTTTGACCCCGGGTGGCGCCAGATTATTGTGGCTGCAAGATTATCGCGAAACATTTATCTTTCCGGCCAGTGAACTCACCCAGGACCGCTTCCTGCAAACGGGTTGGGATGTGGCGATACGAAACCGGCAGGATGCCCTCACATCGAATCTCAGCACCGCGATTTTTGCACAAGCTGGATTGTTTCTCATACCGTTGATCATATTGGGGCTCTGGCAAATCAGAAATGGTCTGAGGGTGAAGATATCAGTAGTGGGCTGGCTGATATTATTTGTGGTGATGTCCTTCATATTTCCCTTTGCCGGCGTGCGCGGAAGTTTTTACCATGCGGGCGCGGCATTCCAGCCGTTGTGGTGGGCCGCTGCACCGATTGGTTTGGAGTCCCTGATTGTGTGGGCCCGCGAACGCGGTCAGTTTAGAGATCAATATGCTCCGGTCGTGTTTCATAGTGTCGTGATCATTTTGATGATGGCCTTTACTGTATATCTTGTAAATCTACGGGTCGTGTCCACAGGCTGGGCGGAGGACGACGTGATTTATGCCGCAGTGGAGAAAAAATTTCAGGAAAATGGAATTAGTCCGATTGATGTGGTGATCGTCCGTAACCCGCCGGGTTATTATATCCGCACGGGACGATCCGCTGTTCTTCTGCCGTATGGAAATGAGTCCACCGTCTTACTGGTAGCGGATCAGTATTCCGCAAAATACTTGGTTCTGGAAAAGACGAATTCGTTGGGTGAGACGCAGGACTTGTACGAAAACCCAGCTGGCAGCCCAGCTTTTGTTTATTTAGGTGAGGTCAACGGTGCACGCTTGTTTCGCGTCGTGCTGCGCCCCGCGGATGGGTGAGGCTGTATTACGAAATTGAAATGCCCGCCCCAGGCAGATAAATTGCCCGCAGGTCACTCCTGTGCTATACTCACGTTCATACCAATATAGGGAAAAGAGCCGAATGAAAGAGATCACACTGATCATTGCGGATGATCATCCGCTTTTTCGACAAGGGGTGGTGGATGCACTTTCGCTCGAGAAGGATTTTCGGATTGTTGCCCAGGCATCCGATGGAAAAGAGGCTATAGCTCTCATTCGATCTATGAATCCGATGGTGGCTATCGTTGACATTAACATGCCTGGTATGAATGGCCAGCAAGTGACCCATCAGGTGACTTCTGAACATCTAGCCACGCGGATTGTATTGCTCACAGGTTATGATGATGTCGAACAGGCGATTCATGCTGTTCTTGCTGGGGCGGTGGGATATTGCGCAAAAGAGATTCAGCCCGATGTTTTGGCTCGAACCGTCCGGGCGGTAGCCGAAGGCAAGTACGCCATCGCAGGGAATATCTTCAACCGACGCGATCTGGATCGCTGGATTGATGAACAAATGGACGGCGCGCGTCGCTCCTACAGTGAGCCCGGGTCGCCTTTTCATCCACTTTCTGATCGTGAAATGGAAGTCCTCTCCTGTGTGGTGCGCGGAATGAGCAACAAGGAAATCGCTGGTCTGTTAGGTATCAGTCATCAAACCGTTAAGAATCATGTTACCTCCATATTGAGAAAATTCGGTGTGGAGGATCGCACGCAGGCCGTTGTCTATGCCTTGCGGCGTGGGTGGGTAAAGTTGCAGGATGGTGGCATAAAGTCCCAGGAGTAAACATTTATGTTCAACGAATTAACAGCTGGTGACGAACTGGATTTTGAGAAGGAACTGGATGAAACCCAGCGATCCCTGCGCGAAATTACTTTGATGATCGAACAGAGCCAGGGTGAACTTTCGAAATTATCCCAGCGGAATGCCGCCATCACGACACATCTTCAACAGGTCCAGAATCAACTGGATAGGCTCCCGCCGCAAGAGGTTAAATCTGCATACGATTCTGCTCTGGATGCCCAACAACGACTGTTCGTTATGCGCGGCCAACTAGAAAAGTTACAGTCGGAGAAGTCTCACCTGGAGCGCTTCAAATCGACCCTTGAGCGGGCGCGGACGTCCATCAGCGGTTCCAACTCTTCATCTGCTTCCCCATCCGGCGGGGGAGGGAAAAGTCCTCTCGCCAATGTCGAGATGCTGGTCAATGCACAGGAGACTGAACGGCAACGCCTTTCTCGTCAGATGCATGATGGTCCGGCACAGGCGTTGTCAAACTTTATCCTCCAGACCGAAATTGCAATGCGCTTATTTGATGTGGATGCCACCCAGGCGCGCGGTGAACTCAATAGCCTCAAAGCTTCGGCCATGAGCACCTTTCAAAAGGTGCGCAACTTTATATTCGAATTGCGTCCCATGATGCTGGATGATCTCGGGTTAGTTCCCACGGTGCGTCGATATGCAGATGCATTTAAAGAGCAAACCGGTTTGGATTTGAATGTTACGGTCACAGGGAATGAACGCCGGCTGGAACCCTATCTTGAAGTGATGCTATTTCGTGCCATTCAGGAATTACTGGGGAACGCTGCCCGTCACGGCCAGGGCAGCATTGTGAAGGTGATGTTGGATATGGGCGACGAGCGCGTGCGCGTCAGCGTGGATGATAATGGTCGTGGCTTTGATCCAGATGTCGTTCAGCAGGGTGCCAGCCTGGGTCTGAAGCTCATTCGCGAGAGAGCGGAAATGCTCGGCGGAACTTTTGAAATGGACAGCGCGGTTGGAAAAGGTGCCCGTATCGCCTTCGCGGTGCCGGCGCGATCCTAAGCCACGTTTATTCCGAAAAAAACAAAAATGTAAGCATTTTGGGACTTTTGCGGGGGTCAACGTAACATTTTTACCAAATTGTTATTATTGTTTTAGGTGTATACTATTATAATATCCTGGAAATTGCATCTTCCGCCAGTTTCGGCGAAACAATGAGAGGAGAATTACCCATGCGTCGCGGACGAATCCTTATCTTCCTGCTTTTGATTGTTATAGTTGGTGTTGCTGTTTTAGCGATTGGTCTGGGCTTATTTAATCCGGTGAACCCAGTGGCACCGACCCAGGAAGTCGCAGGCATCGATGTTTATTTTGCTGCCCAAACTATTCCCCAGGGAGCAACTATCACGCAGGATCTGTTGCGGACAGATAAATTACCTCAAGGACTTGTAACGGAGTTTATGTTTACCGTTGGCGAGGAGGCCAACCTGGTTGGTCAGACGGCTCGTTTCACTCTCGAGCCCGGTACACTGATTACCTCCTCCATGATTGGTGCGGCTCCCGGTGACCTTCCAGGCCCTCGTTGGGCGACTCTGGTGCCACCTGGCATGGTGGCTGTTGCAATCCCTACTAACCGGCTCTCCACGGCTGCATTTGGTATTAACGATGGCGCACATGTGAACGTAAACGCATGCATGACATTTGTGGATGTGGATCCCGCCTATCAATCAGTTTTGCCTAATTATGTCTCTGTGATGCGTGACATTTATTTCCCGGAAAATGACCGACCCTATATTTCGATCGAACCACTGACCCTTGAATTGCCTTCTCGGCAAGGACGCGTGGAGTTAGACCCCACCTTTGCAAAGCCAATTTACACGGTTCCGTCTGAAACCCAGCGGCCCCGCCTGGTTTGTCAGATGGTCTTGCAGGATGTCGTTGTGTTAAACCTTGGAAACTTTGAGTTGGCACCGCAACCTACCGATCCGAATGCTACGCCTTCACCTGTACAGGCTCAGCAGGATGCCGCTCCTGATATCATCACTTTGATGGTCACTCCCCAGGACTCGATTGCTCTGAACTACTTTGTGTATAGCGGTGCTGTTGTTTCGATGAGTCTCCGAAATCCGAATGATAATTCAAGAATAGAGGCGCAGTCGGCTACCTTAACCAGTATCCTAACCCAATATAATATTTCGCTGCCGTCCAAGCTTCCGTATGCTCAGCAGCCGCGTCTGGATGTTCTGGCACCTCCTCTGTTGCCGAACGATATTATTAATGCACAACCTCAGCAATAACCATGATATTACTGTGAGGTGACTACGATATGTCTGCTGGTGAAAAAATACGAGTGGTGATTGTCGACGATGTTTCTGAAACGCGCGAGAATGTGAAGAAGCTGTTGCAATTTGAATCGGATGTAGACGTCGTAGGGATCGCGCGAACGGGCAAAGAAGCAATCCAGATTTCGCAAGAGTTGAATCCGGATGTTGTCTTAATGGATATCAACATGCCGGATATGGATGGGATTGCAGCGACAGAAGCCATTCGCGCGCGGCAGCCAACGGTTCAGGTTGTCATCCTTTCCGTCCAAAGTGATCAAAACTATATGCGTAAGGCGATGCTGGTTGGAGCGCGTGATTTTCTCACCAAGCCGCCCATGGGGGACGAGCTGATTTCTGCTATTCGCCGTGCCGGTGAAATGGCACGGATCGAGAAATCCAAAAGCGCTCAAGTACAGGCAATGCCAATTGCAAACAACCTGGGTGGGGGGGCCGCGTTTAGGGGCCCAAAAGGGAAGATCATTTCAATTTACAGCCCCAAGGGCGGAGCGGGTTGTACAACGCTTGCAGTAAACCTTGCGCTTACATTGAATAACAGTGATACTCGCGTCGCTTTGGTGGATGGAAACCTTCAATTTGGGGATGTTGCTGTATTCATAAATGAACAGGGCAAAAATACTATTCTTGATCTTGCACCGCGTGCGGAAGAACTTGACCCGGAGATCGTGGAAGAAGTAATGGTTAAGCATGGCGCGTCAGGGCTTCACATCTTGGCCGCCCCCTCTCGTCCTGAGCATGCGGAAAAAATTTCAAGCAGTCAATTCTCCAGGTTGCTGGAGTATCTCAGTCAGATGTATGCCTACGTAGTTGTAGATACCGCAACTTTCCTGACAGATGTGACCCTGGCAGCTATTGATTTGAGTGATCTAATCGTCCTGGTGACAACGCAGGACATACCTTCCATTAAGAATTGTCGCTTATTTCTTGATCTACTACAAACCCTGGGTGTTGAGCGGAACCGTATCCTGTTTATCATGAATCGATACGACAAGCGTATTAACATCACACCGGAGCGCGTGGCAGAGAATCTAAAACAAGAGGTCTCGTTAGCAATACCGTTGGACGAAGCCACAGCAACCAAAGCCGTGAATCGTGGTGTTCCGTTCGTTTTGGACAGCAAAAATCAACCGGTTGCGCGAGGAGTGTTTTCCCTGGCAGAAAGTGTGCGCGCGCGTGTGGCGGCCCAAGAAGCTGGTGGAGAGTCCGATCGTGTTGGGCGAAGATGATGCTTATCAATTTTGATAGTGAAGGAGATGGTGAAAGATGTCCCTATTAAAGCGTATCGAGCAGGGGGGGTCATCTTCTGGTGGTCAGTCATCCTCTGGGTCTGGTGCCCAGGGAGGAGGGGGAAGTGGAGGGGAGGGATCCCGTTTGTCATCCCTGCAATCGCGTCGGGTCAATGCTCCGATTACTTCGCCTCAGGCTGGCTCATATTTTGATTTAAAGGTTAGGGTTCAAAATAAACTCCTTTCCGAACTGGATCCATCCATGGATATTACTCGCACGGATGACGTGCGGCGAACGATTCAGGACCTGTTTGAACAAATCCTGGCGGAGGAGAATATCGTCTTATCGAGACCGGAGCGCGCGCGTCTCTTTGAGCAAATTGCGGCTGAGATCCTGGGATTCGGCCCGCTTCAACCGCTGCTTGAAGATGATACCATCACTGAAATCATGGTCAATGGGCCCAAGAATGTTTATATTGAACGAAAAGGCCGGCTTCACCGGGTGCCGATAACCTTTGAGAACAACGACCATGTGATGAGAATTATCGATCGTATTGTTGCTCCGCTTGGTCGGCGTATTGATGAATCCAGCCCGTATGTAGATGCTCGTCTACCAGATGGTTCTCGCGTTAATGCGGTAATCCCTCCTATTTCTTTAGTAGGACCAACGCTTACCATCCGAAAATTTTCCAGAAACCCTATTACTGTTGAACAGCTGATTCAGTTTGGTTCCATCACAGGTGAAGCTGTACAATTCCTCAAGGCCTGTGTGGAAGCACGCTTGAACATTCTTATCTCAGGCGGCACAGGCTCCGGGAAAACAACATTATTGAATGTAATGTCCAGCTTCATTCCAAACGATGAACGGATTATCACGATTGAAAACGCGGCTGAATTGCAACTGCGCCAGGAACATGTCGTCACGCTTGAATCCCGCCCACCCAATATTGAAGGAAGGGGCGAGATAACGATTCGTGATCTGGTGATTAACTCGCTTCGTATGCGCCCGGAGCGTATCATTGTTGGAGAATGCCGTGGTGGCGAAACACTTGATATGTTGCAGGCCATGAATACCGGTCACGATGGTTCCATGACCACAGCGCATGCCAACACCCCGCGCGATGCTCTCGCACGTGTTGAAACCATGTGTTTGATGGCTGGAATGGATCTCCCGGTCCGCGCCATTCGCGAGCAGGTTTCGAGTGCGGTGGACGTCATTTGTCAGCAGGAACGCATGCGTGATGGGACTCGTAAGGTTACCACGGTCACCGAGGTGAGTGGTATGGAAGGTGAAGTGATCACCATGACAGATATTTTTGTCTTTGAACAAACCGGCATGGAAAACGGCAAGATCATGGGAAGATTGCGACCCACGGGCCTACGCCCGAAATTTATGGATAAGATCGAAACGGCGGGTATTAATCTTCCGCCATCGATCTTTGGAATTGGCGAACGGCGTCGCTATTAATAAGCCAATGTTTCAAATAGGATTTCGTGCATGAACTCGATAGTCTTTATAGGCGCTGGAGTTGTCATCATTGTCCTCTTAATCGTAGGCCTGATTGTTTCAATCAACAGTGAAAGGTCTCTGGTGGAGGAGCGCCTGGGGCGCTTCCTGGACGAAGATGACCAAGACAGTGCCGCGGCAGGACAAGAGGCCAGTCGTTCCATCGTCACGGAATGGATGAATCGCAGGGTCGCCAGTTCTTCCGCGGGCGATCGGGTCGCGCGCGAGTTGGCGCGGGCGGATTTAAAATTCAAAGTGGCTGAGTACTATGCCCTGGTATTCATGTCAACGATTGGGTTAGCTGTGATCGCGTTTTTGTTACAGCGACAACTCCCCTCCCTCATAATCGGAGCAATTGTAGGCTTTTTTCTGCCGCGCATCTATGTGAAACGCCAGCAGGGGATCAGACTGACCAAATTCAACGATCAACTGGGCGACATGTTGAATCTTATGGTAAATGGCCTTCGTGCTGGCTATTCCACCATGCAAGCCATGGAGGCTGTCAGCCGGGAGTTACCCACCCCAATTTCAGATGAATTTCGCCGCGTTGTGCAGGAAATGCAGATTGGTATCTCCATGGAGAAAGCCCTGGAAAACCTGCTGCGCCGAATCCCAAGTGAAGATTTGGATTTCGTTGTTACAGCGATCAATGTGCAACGGGAAGTGGGTGGTAACCTTTCTGAAATATTAGATACCATCTCATTTACTATTCGAGAGCGGGTCCGTATTAAAGGCGAAATTCGTGTTATGACTGCCCAGGTACGAACCTCTGGCCTGGTATTGGCACTGATTCCAATGTTCCTGGCCACTGCGCTTTGGTTCATTAGCCCTGATTATATTGGTGGTTTCTTCTCACAAGGCCCACTCTGCGGTTGGATAGCTATTGGAGTCATTGTTGGTATGATTGTTGCAGGCTACTTTGTCATGATGAAAATCGCTGATATCGAGGTATAAGATGACCGTTATATATGTCCTTGGTGGAATCGTCCTGATTATAGCGATCGCTGTGGTCGCAGTCAGTATGCAAAGGAATCAACAGGGTGAGGATGAGGATCCCCTGCAAGCGCGGTTGGCAGAATTCATTCAACGTGGCGATGTGACGTCGCTGGAGGAGATAGAACTTTCCCAGCCATTTGCCCAGCGCGTCATCATCCCGGTTATGAATAGAATCGGTGAATTTTCTGCGCGTTTTACACCACAGAAGACCATTCAAACGACCGCTCGACAATTTGAACTGGCTGGAAATCCATGGCCCATCGATCCAGCGACTTTTCTGCTTTTGCGGCTGGTGTTGGGCGTGGTGTTCGGCGCCTTGATGATCGCCGTTACCTTTCTTTATCCTCTCTCTGATAAGACCCTGAATAACCTTGCCTATATCTTGGTTGGCGCATTCTTCGGATTTTGGTACCCACACTATACTCTCACCCGAAAAATTACCAGCCGTCAGACAGAGATTCGAAAAGCCATGCCAGATGCACTCGACTTGCTGACCATTTGTGTGGAAGCCGGGCTTGGCTTTGAAGCGGCTATGTCAAAAGTTGCCGAAAAATGGGATAACCAGTTGGCCCTGGCCTTTAGCAGAACGCTTAAAGAGATTCAACTTGGCAAAGTCCGGCGCGAAGCACTGAAAGACATGTCTGACAGGCTGGGCATTCCCGAAATGACAAGTTTCGTGGCGGCCATCATCCAGAGTGAGCAATTGGGCGTGAGCCTGGCAAAGGTGCTGCGCATTCAGGCCGACCAAATGCGAGTAAAACGCCGGCAGTTTGCTGAAGAGCAGGCGCATAAGGCTCCCATTAAAATGATTATCCCGATGGCGTTGTTGATTTTCCCATCTATCCTAATCATCATCCTTACGCCTGCGATATTGCAGTTTATGTCATCTGGCGTATAAACGACACAAATTAATTTGTGAACAACATACCCTGGTCATATCGAATTACTCGATGGACCTGGAGCGGGCTGGACTTGATCTTCCCGCCGGTGTGTGGAGGTTGCGGAAGGACAGGTTTTCGCTGGTGCCCAGACTGCCAGGCACGCGTTCCGCGTGTCACAGAGCCACTCTGTGAAAAGTGCGGAATTCCCGTTCGCAAAACGGGCCTCTGTGAAAAGTGCCAATCGAATCCGCCTATGTATCGCCTGATGCGATCATGGGCGGTTTTTGATTCACCGATTCAGAATGCCCTCCATACTTTGAAGTATCGCCGTAATATCACTGGCTTTGGCGATGTGCTTGCACACCAAATGTCCAGCTTTGTACGTTCCTTAAACTGGCCTTTGGATGGGATTCTCCCCGTTCCACTCGGGCGTCAGCGCCTTAAGGAGCGAGGTTATAATCAAGTAGCGCTGGTAGCGCGGCCGCTGGCGTATGAAATGCGGGTGGCGTACTTGCCCGATGCATTGTGGAAGATGCGTGAGACGCGCTCCCAGGTAGGATTGAACATGGAGGAGCGGAGGGAAAATGTTTCAAAGGCGTATCAAGCCCAACCGATGGCGGTGAGGCGGAAGTCCATCCTGTTGATGGATGATGTGGCCACCACCGGTTCCACCATTACTGCCTGCACGGAAGCCCTGCTTGCGGCGGGCGCACAGGAGGTATATGCACTGACCATTGCGCGCGCACTTTCACATCATGACCTAAATCGCGTTTAACAACTGACGGTCCGTCGGTTGATATCACCTTTTCAGGAGGTCTATCATGGCGAACAAAGTTGAGACAGTGGCACGTAACATGCGGCTGACCGATAATACGCGTGAGTATGTTGAGAAGAAAGCTGCCAAACTGGAAAAACACCTTCCGGGAATTGATGAAATTCGCATCGAGCTAACGCATGCGAAGACGGCTCGCAGTGCGACCGATCGCCAAGTGGCACAGCTCACCGTGCGGGGGAAGGGCTTTATACTTCGCACCGAGGAGCGTTCGGACGATTTGCATGCGGCCTTCGATACCGCACTGGATAAGATTCAGCGTCAGATTGAGCGCTACAAAGGCAAGCACTATCGTGGTCGTGGTGACGGGCGTTCTGCCGCGGATGTGGTGGAAGAGGAAGAATTGCCTATGGATGAGACCGGTGAACTTCTGCCATTGATCGGCCGTCGCAAGAAGTTTATCATCCTACCCATGTCCGAGGACGAAGCGGTCGAGCAGATGCGTTTGCTGGGACATGATAATTTCTTCGTCTTTTTCAATGCCGAGCAAAATTCTATTCAAGTGCTTTATCGCCGCCGTAATGGCACCTATGGATTGATCGAACCGATTGTTGGTTGAGCCTGAGCAACAAATATAGTACCAGCCCGGCAAACCTGTCGGGCTGGTGTTATCAAGGAGCAATTATGGAATTTGAGGATGATGGCATCAACACGGTTAAGTCGACACGGATTGATTTTGAGGCCGCGCGCAGAAGCGTAACTGAGTTAATTAAGGCAATCGGGGAGGACCCTGAGCGCGAAGGTTTGCAGCGCACACCCGAGCGCGTCGCACGCATGTATTCAGAATTGCTGAGCGGGTATAGCACAGACCCTGATAGGTTCATTAATGGTGCACTCTTTAACATCACCTATGACGAAATGGTAATCGTGCGCGATATCGAGTTCTATAGTCTATGTGAACATCACATGCTGCCGTTCATCGGGCGAGCTCATGTTGCCTACCTTCCCGCAGGGAAGGTGATTGGGCTTTCGAAAATTCCTCGCGTGGTAGATATGTATGCCCGCCGACTGCAGGTGCAGGAACGGCTGACGCGCCAGATTGCAGATTTTTTGAGCGAGGCACTTAAACCGCAGGGTGTCGCGGTGGTGGTGGAAGCCATGCATATGTGTTCAATGATGCGCGGTGTCAAGAAACACGATGCACGCATGACGACTTCAGCCATGCATGGGTCATTCCGGGCGAATTTGGCCACACGACAGGAATTTTTAAATCATATTGGACGCGGGTCAAAGCCGCTCGAGTTCTAATCTGGGGGTTTTGCTCCTCAATCAGCTCAAGACTCCCCGATGTGTATCCAGCCAGACCGCCCGGCGGAGGCGCGTTGCGAATTCGTCCACCGTTTCCCCTGTTTCTGCATTTCGATAGGTGGGAAAAATCTCCGCCAGAGGCACAATGACATAGGCCAGCTTCCAGGAATCCTCATTGATGAATCCATCATCAAAAATCACGATATCGATATCGATGGTTCGTGGCGCGAATTTATCTTCGCTGCGTTGACGTCCCAGCTGGGCCTCGATATTCTTAATGACCTGTTCTTTCAATGCAATTTGTGAATAATTCGACCTGAACTTTACACAGACATTCAGATAGTTTGGGCTTATTGTGCCAACGGCCTCTGATTCCCACACACTGGAAACCTTTTGGACGTCCCCATATTCTGCTAGCAGTTTCAAAGCCTTCGGCAGATTGACCTCAGGCTGGATGTTTGACCCAAGATTTAGATAGGCCAAATGAGAGTCACGCATCACGACTTCGTTCAATCTCCACTCCAACGGATTCGGCGAAACGCACGGCACCGGGTTTTTCCACTCGGACTATGACCTTTTGCACACCTTTATCTTGCAAGCATATTTTTGCCAGATCATTTGCCAGAGACTCCACGGTAAGCCGATTGGCGCTTTCGGCATGCGCCATGACCTTTTTCGACATTTTGCTATAGTCAACGCAGTCGTTGATGTTATCTGTCTCGCCGGCACGCTGAGTATCTGTGAAAAGAATGACATTTATCAAGATATTCTGGGCACGATTGCGCTCCCAGTCATTGACTCCGATAATCCCGCGTGCAAGTAAGTTCTTAATAATGACTTTATCCATCTTATCAATTCCTTTACTATTCTTGCGCGTAGACACGAACATACTGTAACTATTGAAAAGAATTAAACCAGGTGCCTCCCGCCATCCACGTGAATGATCTCTCCGGTGATATAGGCGGGACTAGTGAGTAAGAAGAGCAACGCTTGTTCGACCTCATCGATCTCTGCCCATCTCTTCAAGGGAACATTCTTGATGATGTCGGGATTCTTATTTCCATCTGCTGGCGGAAGGATCGCGCCGAATGCCAAGGCATTAACAGTTATCCGAGGCGCGAGTGCGACCGCCATAGACTTTGTCATCGCTGCCAGAGCGGATTTGCTCACCGTATAGGGAAAATGATCGGCCCCTGGCCGCAAAGCACGCCAATCCAGAATGTTGACAATGCGTGCTCCCTGCTCAGCTTGCCTGGCAAAGGACTGGCTTAACAAGAACGGCGCGGTCAGGTTGATGGCAATATGTTTTTCCCAGTCTTCGATGGAAGTAGTGTCGAAGGTCAGCGACTCGAATATCGCCGCGCTGTTGATGAGCAGATGTATCGGGGTCGAGTGGTTGATGAGGGGGATCAGACCCTGAGCTTGTGAAGAATCGCTTAAGTCGGCCTGGAAAACCCAGGCCTGGTGGTCCAGTCCGTTAATTTCGGTACGCAACGTCTCCGCATCAGTAGCTGAATGTCCATGATGTATGACCACGTTGGCTCCCGCGCGGGCACAAGCCAGCGCAAAGACGCGACCGAGCCGCCGCGCCGCGCCGGTGATCAAAACAGTTTTCTGCTGCAGAGGTTGTTCGGCCATCATCAATAATTCTACCGCTTATCTCATCAATTCCTAAACTTTTAGCCATATAGTGTAGTAACGACCTTCCTGACACTGTCCGTCAGGAGAAGTGCAGTCATTTCAGCAACGGCTCCTGGAGGCACTAGTTCAAACAGTTCTTGTAACAAAATAACCGTCAGGCCTCTTGACCCGACCCTTTGGCAGTGATAACATTTTTTCGTAAAGCTTTAAGTTCTCGCTTTGGACTTCTGCTTCAAGAGGAAAGGTGAAAATATGGATAAGAATCAAAATTCCACCATCTACACCGGGGACATTGCGAGGGAGGAAATCGACCCCAATCGGGAATATACCGCGCAAAGACAGGAAATCAACTTTTCTGAAGAACAACATGCCATTTGGGCTGATTTATTTGCGGGGATTCATCGTCCGTATTTGCTTGAGCATATCTGCAGTGAATTCAAACGCGGATTGGAATTGCTGCAGCTCGACCCGCACTATATCCCCACGGTTGCCCACCTCAACAAGCACATTACGCCTCAGACAGGCTGGCGCATCGAGCGGACGGTTGTGCGCTACACGCTGGCGGATGACTGGTACAAGAAGTTTGCACAGCGTATTTTCCTGATCACTGATTATTTGCGCACCCGTGACCAGATGGAGTTTACGCCCGAACCGGATATGTTCCACGATATTTTCGGTCATCTGCCATACCTGACGCAGGAATTCTACGCGCGTATCGAGGACAAATTTGCCCCAGCTTACTTGAAAGCGACTCAAGAAGAAAAGGAAGTCATTAAGCGTCTGGCCTGGTACAGCACCGAGTTTGGCGTGGTGATGGAAGATAATCGCTTCAAGGTCTTTGGGGCTGGGACGATTTCAGGTCGGGCCGAGCTGGCTAACACCATCATGGAGTTTTACCGCTTAAGTCGGGATAATGTGTTCGATTACAGCAGTAATGTATTCGTACAACTTCAGGAGTATTACAACACGCACCATAAGGATATAGACCGTATTGTGGAGGGTGTCAACGAACTGCATCAGCATGGGAAGATGTCTTCTCAGGAGGTGGGCTGGAATGTCGTTCATGCGCTGTATGACAAGTTGGGCATTCCGCATAAAGGCTATCTGGGTGGCGAGGTGATCTTGGCTCCATTTGACATTGAAACGATTGCCAAAATACCGAAGACAGTCTATGCCTTTAACCCGATGTTCTTCGTTTGCGAATCATTTGAGCAGATGGATGCGTTGCTGGAGTCGTATCTGGGTCCGATTGCAGCGAGGAAATGATCAGTAGAAAAACGGCCGCCTCTCGAGAGGCGGCCGTTTTCATTCCACCAGAGAAAATTCCGCGCCTATAACTCAATCATAAAACTTGCCCTCAAATGGAAATCCGCTTGCGTGCCAGGATGTGTGAGCGCCCAGTAGGTTTCCGTTCCATCTTTTGTTTGTATGATGGCGGTGATGCCGAGCTGAATCTTTTGACTGGCTTGCAGGACTGGACTCAAGTTCATGGAAGCCTCGAGTAAATACAGGTAAATATCGATTGGACCTTTGGCATCAAGTTTTTGAAAATCAAATGGCAATTGCTGAATGTTTGTTTCTTCGCGGAAGCTGATGCGACGGTAGGCATCCATGTGATAAACGTTCCATGCGCCGGAAGGCGACATGTTCGCCTCCCAATATTCAGGCAAATTGGGAAGTGCAAAGAAGAATTCAAAGCATGTGGCTTTCCATAAGTCATCCTGGCGCGTGGATGCTGCAGGCTTGGGCAGTAGAATCTCGTCAATATCGCCTCCTACCATATAACAAATGGAAAGTTGATTCTCTTTTCGCTCCAGATGACCGCCAATACGGATATTGGGAATTTGGTCCGCTGGATAGGGATTCAACTCAAAGTCTTGCACGTGTCTACCTGTTTACTCTCTACTGTGAGCTTTCTAATTCTCCAACTCCACCCTCTTGGCGATGATGTTGCGAATATCTGCTTCGTGCGCTTCAATGGATTCAGTCAGCTTAAACTGTACGAGCGCGCGATGCAGGTTGTGGCCAGGGTACTTCACTTTGAAGTAGACATCGCCGGCGATGTGGTCCGTGAAAAAGCGGAGGCCAAGCTCAAACGTGATCAAACGGATGGAGTCGAATAGGTAGGCGTAATCCGCTTCGGTGAGGAAGAGTCGGGCTTCAGTCAGATAACCTTCCAGGATCGCCGCGCCAATTTCCGGATCGAAGCGAACCGCTTCCCAGTCTTCCGCGTCCTCTCCGAGTGGGTTGCATCCTGAACGCAGACAGTCCCCAATATCATAATGGACGAGTCCGGGCTTGACGGTGTCAAGGTCCACGAGGCTCACGGCTTTGCCAGTGAGGTTGTCAATCATCACGTTATTGACTTTGGGATCACCATGTATTGGACGGAGCGGGAGATGTCCACTGGCATGCGCGTTTTCAAGGACATGTGCGAAGGTGCGGCGCGCTTCCACAAATTTCATACCATAGCTGACTTCAGGCGCCGAGTACCTCCCGTTGTGCGAAAGGACCTGATCATAACTTTGCAAGTAACGCGGCGTGATGTGAAAACCTTCGAGTGTGTCATCCAGACTTTCAATGGGCAGGTCGCTGATAAGGTTTTGGAACATGCCTAATGCATGACCGACTTCCCGGGCGTGATTTAGATTGTTTATGGTATCGAACGATTGGGCATTATCAATCAGGCTGATCGCACGCCAGAAATCATTTTCTTCGTCCATGTAAAAATAGTGCCCATCCCTGGTCGGAATCACGCGTGGCGTCTGCCAAATCTGTCCTTCTGTGCGCACACGCTGATGGACATGCTCCGTAATGATGCGCATGTTCTTCATGATCAGTTGCGGATATTTGAAGACGTTGGTGTTGATGCGCTGGAGGACGAATTTACGCTCCGCGGGCGTGTCGAGCGTAACAATGTAGGTATCGTTGATGTTGCCGTTGCCAAACTCTTTGACTTCCAGGACGTTTCCGGTTGGTTTGAATTGCTCGGCTACAAAGGCTAGATTTTCCAAGGCATTGCTCCTATGATTTGATGCAGGCGAAGATTTTCTACACGATGATCAATATGTTTTGACTGTTACTCTGCCATCTTTGGGTCTTTGAATGGGAGAATGCCGGGCAATATACTCTTCCAAGACCTCAGGCATGATGGTAGGTACTTCGAACTGTATTTGCTCAAAAGGAATCACCAGATAGTCTATATAATCGGCAAACTCCATGTCGGTTGCAGCCACAATATAGGTTTGATTCTTGTCTAAGGGCTGCCCATTGATTTCAACTTCGATTTCTTTCACATTTTCCGTGTAGCGCACACACGCGCCCGCGACATGGGGTAGGCCGACAGGACGACCCCGCAACGGGCGTATTTTGCGCGCGGCGTTTTCGGGTTTTAGTGCTTTGCGCAGGAATTGCAGGATCTGTTCACCGGTGAGTTCAGCCCGGCCAGGGTTGGCAGTGGAACGACTGGCGGAAAAAAGTGTCCCTTGTGAAAGTGGCCCCGCCTCCAGACCATTTTGCCAGTGGCCCAAAACGAGTGCCATCTGCGCACCTTGTACCCGTTCGAACAATGCATCGGCCAGCAGGTTGCCTGCGGCAGATTCACCGACCTCCGAAAGTTCGATTGGATCTTCCAACAACCCAACTTCACGGCTCATCATTTCCTGGGCACGGCTTTGCTCAGCTTCCACCGCTTTTTGTGTTTCCGGGTCCAAAGGAATATCGTTCGTGATGGGAATCAACCTGCCTTCATAGTGAATCACTTTTCCAGTGTCTGCATCAATGGTCAAATCCAAACGGCCCAACCATCGCCCGAAATCTCCTGCCTGAGCGATGATCGTATCCTTCATCCTGAGCGGGGGATTCAGTTCCTGATGGTCATGTGCACCGATGATAGCGTCGATGCCTTCGATTCTTTCGGGTAACTCTACATCCACATTCGAACCCAGATGTGAAAGCAACAGGATGGTCCGCGCACCTTGTGACCGTGTATTTGCAATGAGTTCAGGCAGCACTTCCACAGGCTCTTCCATCTTCAATTTGAAGAAAGTGGTGTAGGCGTCCATTGGCGCGGTCAAACCAATGATTCCAATTTTAAGGGAGTCGAATTCATGAATTGCGAATGGGACAAGTCCCTCTACTAATCTGCCGTTCTCATCTTTCATGTTAGCGCACAATAAGGGCTGCCCAAAGTGCTTTGCAAGATTTGCCACTGCCTGATGACCATAGCGGATCGGGATCGCATTCCCGAGCCCAGCGTATTCACAACCCGCGCCGCGCAAGATAGCCGCCATCGCGCTCCCTTTGGTGAGACTACTTTCGAGCAATACGGTGTCTTCCGAGTCACCTGCATCCATGTAAAGACAAAATCCCCCGACCGCTTCCACGGCACTGCGGATTTGGTTTACAAGACTCGCGATACGCGCAAGTTGATCAACATGTCCATGGATGTCGTTGGTGTGCAGGATTGTGAGCTTCACCATGCTTCTGATTGTACAGGAAAATGTTTCTCCTGGGGCGCTGTGTAACCCAATGGTAAAATGGGGTATCTCAACGAATAGGTTACAGTACATGACAGACGACCTCCAACTTCGCGCGATCAATACGCTTCGTTTTCTTTCAGCGGATGCCGTTCAAAAGGCCAATTCGGGTCATCCGGGCCTCCCCATGGGAGCCGCCGCTATGGCTTATGCAGTATGGACGCGGCACCTTCGACATAATCCACGCAACCCCAAGTGGATGGGACGCGACCGCTTCATCCTTTCGGGTGGGCATGGTTCGATGCTCCTTTATTCTTTGTTGCATCTGACGGGTTATGACGTGGGTCTGGACGATATCCAGAACTTCCGCCAGTTTGGCAGCATCACGCCGGGTCACCCCGAACACGGACTCACGCCCGGCGTCGAAGTGACGACAGGTCCGCTCGGGCAGGGATTTGCTCAAGGCGTGGGCATGGCCATCGCCGCAACGCATCTCGCGGCAACGTTCAACAAACCCGGGCATGAGATCATTCAATCGTATATATATGGAATCGTAACGGACGGCGACCTGATGGAAGGTGTCGCCTCCGAAGCTGCCTCGCTGGCGGGACATTTGAGCCTTGGCCGTATCATTTACCTATACGATGATAATCACGTCTCGATTGATGGTTCCACTGATTTGGCCTTCACCGAAGACCGCGCTGCCCGCTTCGAGGCCTATGGTTGGCACGTACAAAAAATCGAGGATGGCAACGACGTGGAAGCCGTTGACTCCGCCGTCCGCGCCGCCAAAGCTGATCCACGGCCTTCTTTGATTTGCGTCCGTACCATCATTGGTTACGGCGCGCCGAAG
>Ga0114129_10001782_pt1 | contig 29335 bp, 29 predicted proteins | sample RhiMetdeltSRZDD1_FD_80071 | JGI IMG/M metagenome (GOLD analysis project Ga0114129, IMG submission 80071) | Populus rhizosphere microbial communities from Tennessee, USA - Rhizosphere MetaG P. deltoides SRZDD1 (version 2) (version 2) | ecosystem: Host-associated > Plants > Roots > Rhizosphere >... | reverse complement strand
GCCGCAACGACTCGGCGCCGATGTACGAGCGCGTTCGGCCTCCGCAGTGGACGACGATCGTCGTCTGCGGATGCTCGACGAGCTCGCCGATGCGCAGCACGAGCTCGCCGCCGGGCACGCTGGTCGAGCCGGGAATGCAGCCCCGGTGGTATTCCTCGAACGTCCGCGAGTCCACGATCACCATGTCGTCGCGCTTGTCGATGCGGCGCATGAGATCGTGGGGCGCGATCTGCGGCGTGCGCCATTCGTGCAGCGCACGCTCGCCGAACACCTTGCTCGGCACGTTCAGGCCCTGCACGACGCGGCGACCGGCCGCCCGCCACGCGGACAGCCCGCCGGCGACGACCTGGACGTCGCGATAGCCCATGGACCCGAGCGTGGTGGCGGCCAGCGGCGCCAGCGTGCCGTCGGCGTCCAGCAGCGCGATCGGCGTGGCGGGCGCGGTGACGAGCGTCGGCACCCGGAACTCGAGCTGGCGTCGAGGCAGCGAGGTCGTGCGGAAGACGTGCCCGCGCTCGTAGGCGCCGCGCTCGCGCACGTCGAGGACAGCGTGGGGCGTGTCCGAGCCCATCCGATCGGCGAGGGCCTCAGGCGTCAACATGGCGCTATCCTACCGCTGATCGGCCGGTCACAGGAGGAAGCCATGGGGCTCGTGCAGAACTTCGCCAAGGCGTTCAATGCGCGTGACGTGGACGGCCTGCTCGCCTGCTTCACCGAGCGCGCCAGCTACACGGACAACTTCTTCGGCGAGCACCAGGGCCGCGACGGCCTGCGTGCGATGTTCGAGCGCATGTTCCGCGAGGGCCGAGACTACGCGTGGCGGATGGACACGGTCGTGGAGACGCCGACCTCGGCGGCCGCCGAGTGGACATTCTCCTACGTCGTCACCGACGCCGTCCCACGCAGCGCCGGACGCAAGGTGCGGTTTCGGGGCATGAGCCTCTTCGAGCTCGAGGGCGGCCGGATCGCACGCTACCGCGAATACTTCGACACGGGCGTCGCGCTGCTGCAGCTCGGCTTCGCACCGGAGGGCCTCGCCAAGGTGCTCGGGCGCCGGGTGGGCTGATGCCGCCCGCGCGGCTCGCGTTCCTCGACGTCTTCCGCGGGTTCGCGCTGATCGTGATGGTGCTCAACCACACCAGCCGGTGGTGGATCGGCCGCGAGATGGGCTGGTGGCGCTACTGGCTCGTGTACGGCACCGTCACCGTGGCTGCGCCGATCTTCCTCTTCCTCGTCGGCTTCGTGCTGTCGCTCTCGCTGCACCGTCACGCGGGCGACATCGTCACGCCGTCGCGGTTGTGGAACTATTGGCGGCGAGGCGCCACGATCTTTGCCGCCGGCGTGCTCCTCAATGTCATCGTGTTCGGCAGCGTCCACCTGCGCTCGACGTCTCCCGAGGACTCGCCGCTCGCCGGCGGCGTGCTCCAGACGATCGGGCTCGCGATCATCGTGATGACACCGACGGCGGCGCTGCTGAAGTGGCCGGGGGGCCGGCCCGCCTTGATCGGCGTCGCGCTGATCGGGTACCTCATCTTCCTGGCCGCTTACGAGCCGCTGAAGACGTGGCTGCCGAATCATCCGCTGCTCGCGCTGACGCTGTTCCTCGACTATCCGCCGTGGCCGTGGATCTGTCTGGTCCTCGTGGGCCTCGTGCTCGGCTGGTGGTGGCGCGACGTCGCCGCGCGCGGCCCCGACGCGCCGTTTTTCCGCAACCTCGCGATCGTCGGCGTCGTATTCATGATGCTTGCCGTCGCCGCCGAGCTCGTGTGGCCCTCATCGCCGCGGATCGGCTTCACCCGCGATCGCGTGCTGAACCAGCACTGGATCCCGGCGCCGATCACCGCGCTCTGGATCCTCGGCACCGTCTTCGTGATGCTCGCGCTCTTCTACTGGATCTGCGAGAAGAAGGGCTGGCGGCCCCCGTGGCTGATCGTCCTGGGGCAGACCGCGCTGATGCTCTACTTCGTCCATCAGGTGATCGCATACACAGTGCTCGGCGACAGCTGGCTGGGCGCGCACGCGCTGCACCTGAACTTTCGCCAATGGTGGAGATTCTGGGCGTTGAACGCCGTGCTGATCGTCGCCTGCGTCGGGCTCGGTTACGCCTGGCAAGCGATCAAGGCGCGCTCGAAGGGCTGGTTCTTTTAGGGCGGCGACCGCCGCTCACTCGCCGGTGAAGTCGGGCGTCCGCTTGGCGAAGAAGGCCGAGACCGCCTCCTTGTGGTCGCGCGTGCGCTGCAGCCGCGCCCATTCGCCGCGCTCGTACGCCACCGCGTCGGCCAGCGGCAGGCGCGCGCAGTGCCGAAGGCCCACCTTGTTGGCCTGCACGGACAGCGGCGCGCGCGAGGCGACAACCTCGGCCATCCGGCGAGCCTCGGCGTCGATGTCATCGGCGATCGACGACACGAGCCCCAACGCCAGCGCCTCATCGGCGTCCACGGCGCGGCCGGTCAGCAGCAGATCGAGCGCCACCCCCTCGCCGGCGACGCGTGCGAGCCGCGCGGTCGAGACCGTGAGAGCCAGCTTGACCCCGACGCCCGCGAAGCGGGCCGCGCGTCCGGCCACGCGAATGTCGCACGCCAGCGCGAGCTCGAAGCCACCGCCGTACGCATACCCGTTCACGGCGGCGATGGTGGCGCCCGGAAACTCCGAGAGCGCCGCGAACACGGCCTCGTCGGCGTCGAGGAACGTCTGCGCCTGGTCGGGCGTCAGCTTCGCCTCGTCGCGCAAGTCAGCACCCGCGCAGAACGCGCGGCCGCGTCCGCCGATGACGACGGCGCGGAGCCGGCGCGTCCGGAAATCGGAAAGCGCGTCGAGCACCGAGGCGCGCAGCGAGTCGGAGAGCAGGTTCAGCGGCGGAGCGTCGAGCGTCAGCGCGCCGACGGCCCCGTCGATCGAGGCGTGAACGCTCACGACCGGCCGGTCCGCGGGAATTCGGGTTTGCCGGAGATCGGACTGTTCGGCGCGCGCGGCGTCGAGCCCGGCGCGCCCTGCGGGCCGTAGCGATAGTCGCGCTGCCAGAGATCGAAATACTCGACGGCGTTGCGCTTGATGTCCTCGATCTCCTCCGGCCCCATCTGACGCACGGGCTTCGCGGGCACGCCCATCACGAGCCAGCCGGCGGGCACGACCTTGCCCTGCGGCACCAGCGAGCCCGCGGCGACCTGCGCACCATCCTCGACGATCGCGCCCGTGAGCACCACGGCGCCGATGCCGATCCGAACGTCGTTCCCGATGCGGCAGGCGTGGACGACGCAACGATGGCCGATGGTGACTCGATCGCCGACGATGCACGGCAGCTCGGGCGTCACGTGCAGCACCGAGTTGTCCTGCACGTTCGTGTGCCGACCGACGTAGACGTAGTTGTCCTGATCGCCGCGCACGACCGTGAACGGCCAGATCGACGCGCCCTCTTCGATGACGACGTCGCCGATCACCTGGGCCGCCGGGTCCACGTACGCGCCGGGATGGACGCGCGGCGTACGGCCGGGCACGGAGCGGATCATCGGCTCGCATCCGCGACGACGGGATCGAGCGCGGTGTTGATCGCGCGTTTGAGCGCGGCGACGGTCTCGGGCGGGCCCGCCGCGATCTCACGGGCCCAGCCGAGCGCCTCGTCCATGAGCGCGTCGGGCGGCACGACGGCCGACAGCAGCCCGAGTCGGTGCGCCTCCTCGGCCTCCACGGTGCGACCGGTGAGGAGAAGGTCACGCGCGGGGCCCTCGAAGAGCAGGCGCGAGAGCTGCACGTTGGACGCCATGAGCCCGACCTTGACGCCGACGGCGCCGAGCTTGGCGCGCGTCGAGCCGACGCGCACGTCGCACCACAGCGCCAGCACGAGGCCACCGCCCATCGCCCAGCCGTTGACGGCGGCGACGACCGGCCGCTCGTACTCGCGTAGCGCGCGAAACGTCTCGTCGCCCCGCTGAAGGAACCTGCCGACCGTCTCGGTGGTGAGCTCCTCTTCTTCCTTCAGGTCGGCGCCGCCGCAGAAGGCGCGCTCCCCGGCGCCCGTCAGCACGACGGCGCGCGCGCCGCCCTCGCGAAACTCGTCCAGCGCCGCGCGAATGCCGCGGCGATTGTCGTCGCTGAGAACGTTCATCGGCGGGTTGTCGAGCACGATGACGCCGACGGGACCGTCCGCCCACCAGCGCGTGTGCGCGTTGGATCCCATCACTGTCCGGTGAACGTCGGCTCGCGTCCCCCGAAGAACGCGGCGACCGCGGCCTTGTGGTCCCGGGTGGCGATGAGGCGACGGAAATGCTCGTGCTCCAGCGCGAGGGCCTCGCGCGGCGTCAGATCCCGCGTGGCGTGGACGGCATCGCGCACGGCTCGGAGCGCCAGCGGCGGCAGCGCTCGCAGCCCTGCCTCCAGCACGCTCACCGCTTCGCCGATCTCCGGCGCCGGCACGACGCGCGTGACCAGGCCCAGGCGCAGCGCGTCGGCGGCGCTCACGGTGCGGCCACCGAGCATGATCTCCTTTGCGCGTGCCTCGCCCAGCAGTCGTGTGAGGCGTCGTGCGCAGCCGACAGGATCGCGAACGCCCGCGGGCGAAAACGTCGCGCCGCCCGCCGCGATGCGCACATCGGCGTCGATCACGGATTCGAAGTCCGCGCCCGCGCACGCGCCGGTCACGACGGCCACCGTGATCGCTGCCGCCGCCACCATCCGCACGTCGGGCGATTTCTCGGGCGTCATGAGAGCGCCCCAGCATACTAGACGGCGCCGTCCTTGCGCAGGCGCGCGATGGCCGCCGCGTCGTAGCCGAGCTCGTGCAAGACCTCGTCGGCGTGCTCGCCGCACGAGGGCGGAAGCCGGCGCACCCCCGCGCGGCCCGACGAGAACTCGAGCGGAAAGCGCAGCAGCTTGACCGGACCGGCGAGCGGATGCCGGATCTCCTCGACGGCATCCGCCGCCTGCACGGCGGGATCGGCGAACGTCTCGGCATAGTCGTTCACCGCGGCGGCCCACACACCTTTGGGCACGAGCCGCTCGATCCACTCGTCGGTCATGCGAGTGCGGATGACCGGCTCGATCAGCCGCGCGACCGCCTCGCGCGACTCGAAGTTCCAGCCTGGCGTGACGAGGTCGCCGAGCGCCGGCAGCTCCAGCGCATCGGCCAGCTGCGCCAGCGGCGACATAGACAGGATCAGATGGCCGTCGCGCGTGGGATAGATGCCGTAGGGCGGTGGATGGAACGTGCTGGCGAGCGGCGTGGCGGTCTTGTCGAGCCGCGCCCCGTTGAGAAAATACGTGGCGGACTCGATCTGCAGATCGAGCGCCGCGCGCAGCATGCTGACCTCGACGTGCACGCCCCGACCGGTGCGCTGGCGCTCGAGCAGCGCGCCCAGCACGCCGAGCGCCAGCAGCGTCGCGCCGTGCTGGTCGATCACCGCCGTGCCGACGGCCGTGGGCGGCTGGTCGGCACGGCCCGAGATCGATGCGAGACCGGAGACGCCCTGCATGAGCAGATCCTGGCCGGGCCGATCGCGGTACGGGCTCGACTCGCCGTAGCCCGACGCCGAAACGTAGATCAGCCGCGGATTCAGCGCCTTCGCCGTCTCCCAGTCGAGCCCGTGACGCGCCATCACGCCGGGCCGGAAATTCTGCACGAGAACATCCGCGCGCTCGACGAGCCGCCGCGCGACGTCGCGCCCGTCCGGATGCTTGAGATCGAGCGTGAGGCTGCGTTGGTTGCGATGCGCGAGGAGGAAGAACACGCTGACGCCGTTCTTGAACAGGTCGGCGCCCGACCAGTTGCGCTCCCACAGCCGGCCGCCCGGCGGCTCGACCTTGACGACGTCGGCGCCGAGATCGGCGAGGAATTGCACGCCCGAGGGCCCGAGCAGGAACTGCGTGAACGAGACGACGCGGACGCCGGCCAGGATCGCCAGCGGCGGCCGGTCGTCCACCTAGACGTCCACGCGTTTGAGGATGTGCGTGGCGGCGGCCACCACGCTGCCGCGATCGGTCGTCACCGTCACACGCGAAAAGACCTTGCGCTCGGTCTCGTTTCGCTCGGCCACTTCGTACTCCACGGTGATCGTGTCGCCGAAGAAGAGCGGCGCCGGAAAGCGCACGCGATCGTAACCGTACGAGACCCAGGTGCCTGCGATGCCCTCGAGGATTTTCGTGGACGCGTTCGACATGAAGCCGATGGCCAGCGCGCCGTGCGCGATCCGTCGGCCGTAGCGCGTCTTGCGCATGTAGGCCTCGTCGGTGTGATTGGGCGAGAAGTCCCCGGTGATGCCGGCGAAGAGATAGACGTCGGACTCCGAGACTGTCTTGCTTACGCTGACCTTGCGGCCGATGGGAAACGCGGCGAGCGGGTCGGTGGTCATGGGCGGGATGGTAAATCGGCGGCATGCCGCTTGCTCGATTTTGTCGCATGCCGGGTTCCTGGCCCCTCATGCTGATCGGCATCGCCGCTCTGGTCGTGGGCAGCGCTCTCGTGGTGCTGGGCGTGCGCGTGCTCGGACGCCGTGAGGCCGCCGAGGAAGCGGCCAGCTGCATCGGCGTGGATCTCGCGACGGCGCTCGGCCGGGATCCGCGGCTCCGCCACGCGGCCATCCTCCCCGTGGCGACGATTCCGCTCGCGGCCCGACCGACCGTGGAGCTGACGGGACGCGTGCCGTCCCTGAGCGCGAGGGATCTCGCCCTCGACATCGCGCGACGCGAGCTGGAGCGTCTGCGTCCCGCCATGCTCGTCATCGACCGGCTCGAGATCGTGCCGCCCACCGTCGCCGCGCCGCGCCGACTCGCCTGACCCGTTTCCTGCGCGCGTGGGAAGTGGTAAGGTCCCCGCACTTGCAAGGAGGTCCGCGATGGCCGACACCATCCGAGTCGTCGAGTACTTCTACGTCGAGACGCCCAATACCCCCGGCGTGGGGGCCGCGATGCTGACGACGCTCCGCGACGCGCGCGTGAATCTCTTGGCCTTCTCGGGGTTTCCCAGCGGCCGCCGCGCGCAAATCGACTTCGTTCCAGAAGACGCGGCGGCGTTCCGCGCCGCGGCCAAGGCCGCCAAGTGGAAGCTCGTCGGCCCCAAGAAGGCGTTCCTCGTCAGCGGCGCGGACCGCCCGGGCGCGGTGGCCGAGCTGATGACGCGCCTGGCGCAGGCGAAGATCAACGTGACGGCGATCGATGCCGTGTGCGCCAGCGGCGGCGCGTTCGGCGCCATCGTGTGGGTGGGGCAGCGCGACGTCGCGAAGGCGGCCAAGGCGCTGGGGGCGGCGTGAGCGCTCTCGCACGTCTCGCGCTGCACACATGGACGCTGGACACGACACCGCTGCCGGACGTCGTGGCGGCGGCGAAAGCGGCCGGATGGGACGCCGTCGAGCTTCGCCGTCTCGACTACAATCGCGCCGGCGACGCCGGCCGGGCGCCCACCTGGGTCGAGGACACCGTGCGGGGCGCGGGGATGCCGGTCGCGTGCATCGGCGTCGAGTTCGGCTGGATGTGGGCCGACGGCGCCGAGCGCGCGCGACTGCTGACGGTGTTCGACGAGCAGTGCGCGCGCGCCAGGGCCCTCGGCTGCGCGACCGTGATGAGCCCGGTGGACAAGGGGACGGGTGATGTCGCGCGGGCCGCGACGTCCGTACGCGAGGTCGGCGATATCGCCGCGCGCCACGGCGTGCGGCTCGCCGTCGAGTTCAACTCACAGTGCGATCAGCTCAACACGCTCGAGCGCCTGCGCGAGGTGCTCGCGAAGGCTGCGCATCCGAGCTGCGGGCTGCTGTTCGACGCCTATCACATGCAGCGCAGCGGCGGGTCGCCGCGCTCGCTCGACGACGTGCGCGGCGAAGAGATCGTCTACGTGCAGTACAGCGACGTGCCGCACGGTGAGATCAAGCGTGGCGAGGTCCTGAATCGGTTGCCGCCGGGACGGGGCTGCGTGCCGTTCAAGGAATTCTTCGCGGCGGTCCGCGCGACCGGCTACGCCGGCTTCATGAGCTACGAGGCGCCGAACCCGGGGGCCTGGGGGCGCCCGCCTCGTGACGTGGCCGCGGAGGCGCTCGCCGCCACGCGTGCCGTGCTCTGAGCGGGCTCGTCCGGAACGCGGCCCCAGAAGAGCCACTTGTCGCCGTGAAGGCGCGTAAGCTCCAGCGCCACCGGACTGAGCGCATGCACGGTGTCACGCCGCGGCCGGATGCCGATCCACTCTCGCTGGTAGAGCCCGCGCGGTCCGCCCGACACGATCTGCTCACGCAACCACCGCCTGACGCGCAGCACCGGGCGTAGCGTGTCAACCCACGTTCGCGGACTCAGCGTGAATGCGATGCGGCCGCCGGGCTTCACCACGCGTGTGATCTCGCGGAGATAACGCTGCAGCACGGCGAGCGAGGGCAGGTGCTGGAAGACGCAGTAGGCGAGAGCGAGCTCGGCGGCGGCGCTCGGCACGCCGGCGAGGCTATCGCCCTCGCCGCGATGGAACGTCGCGTTGGACGGGCCCTCCCGGCGCGCGACCTCCAGCATGCCCTCGGAGATGTCGAAGGCGTGCACGTGCGCGACGTCGGCGGCAATCGCCCGCGTGAGACGCCCGACACCGCAGCCGACCTCCACGACGACGTCGCCGCGCGTGGGGACGTAGCCGACGGCTTCGCGCAGATCGCGCCAGATGCGATGGCCGGCTTGCCAGAACTCCGCGAGATCGCGCTCGTCGTATGGGCCGTAGCTCGAGACGTACCAGTAGGGGTTTTCGGTGGCCTTGGCATCCCAGAAGGCGCGGCTGTCGTTGAGGCTCATGGGCCGGTACGGTGCAACGCGGGTACCACCGCCGCATCGTAGAGAATCGGCGTCGATCCGGGCCGGTTGGCCCTGAACCAAACTACTCAGCCTCGGACGATCGTTGCCTAGCCGAGCACACTCTCCAGCGGCGCGGGAGTCTCCCCGACCGACGCGGCCACCGCCGGATGCACGATGCGGCCGCGCGCGACGTTGACGCCCTTCGCCAGCGCGGCGTTGGCCCGCGTCGCGCCGGCGACGCCGCGCGCGGCCAGCTCGAGCACGTAGGGCAGCGTCGCGTTCGTGAGCGCGAAGGTCGACGTGCGCGGCACGAGCGCCGGCATGTTGGCCACGCCGTAGTGAACGACGCCGGAGACGACGTAGACGGGATCGAGCAGCGTCGTGGGATGCACGGTCTCCACGCAGCCGCCCTGGTCGACGGCCACGTCCACGATGACCGCGCCCTCCTTCATCGTCGCCACCATCGCCGCGGTCACCAGCACCGGCGCCCGCGCGCCCGTGATGAGCACGGCGCCGATGAGCAGGTCCGCCCGCCTGACCACCGCCTGGAGGTTGAAGGCGTTCGACATGATCGTCACGACCCGCCCGGCGAAGAGATCGTCCACCGCGCGCAGGCGGTCGGGGTTCACGTCGAGGATGGACACGTCGGCGCCGAGCCCGATCGCGAGACGTGCGGCGTTGACGCCGACGGTGCCCGCGCCGATCACGACCACGTTGCCCGGCGGCACGCCCGGCACGCCGGAGAGCAGGATGCCGCGGCCGCCGTGCGCGCGACCCAGATAGAACGCGCCCTCCTGCACGGCGAGACGTCCGGCCACCTCGCTCATCGGCGTCAGCAGCGGCAGGCTCCCGTCCGGGCGCTGCACCGTCTCGTATGCGATGGCGATCGCATCCGCATTGCGCAGCGCGCGGGTCAGCTCGGGCGCGGGCGCCAGGTGCAGATACGTGAAGAGCGCCTGGCCGGGGCGCAGGCGCGGGTATTCTTCCGGGATCGGCTCCTTGACCTTCAGAACGAGCTCCGCGCGGCGCCACACGTCGTCCACGGCGGCGAGCTCGGCGCCGACGCCGCCGTATTCGTCGTCACGGATTCCGCTGCCGACGCCGGCGCCCTTCTCCACGAGCACGGCGTGGCCGGCGGCGCGCAGGGCCTGGGCGCCGGCGGGCGTGAGCGCGACACGCTGCTCGCCCGTCTTGATCTCACGCGGGACACCGATGATCATCCCCGCAGCAGCGTCTCGGCCGCCTCCATCAGCGTCTCGCTCAGCGTCGGATGCGTGTGAATGGTCAGCGCGAGATCTTCGGCGAGCAGGGCGGCCTCGACGGCCAGCGCCGCCTCGGCGATCAGCTCGCCGGCGCCGGGGCCGGCGATGCCGGCGCCGAGCAGGCGGCCGGACTCCGGATCGACGACGAGCTTCGTCATGCCGTCGCTCCGGCCGAGCGTCGCCGCGCGGCCGGAAGCCGCCCACTGGAACTTCGCGACGCGCACGGCACGTCCGTCCGCGGCCGCGCGCGTCTCGGTGAGGCCGCACCAGGCGATTTCGGGATCGGTGAACACCACGGCAGGGATCACGCTGTTGTCGAAGGCCGCCGGTCGGCCGGCGATGACCTCGGCGGCGACCTTGCCCTGGCGCATCGCGCGGTGCGCGAGCATCGGCTCGCCCGTGGCGTCGCCGACGGCGAAGATACGCGGCTCCGCCGTCGCGCAGCGCGCGTCGATCTCGACGAAGCCGCGCGGGTCCTGCTTCACGCGGGTGGTCTCGAGGCCGAGGCCGTCGGTGAGCGGTCGGCGACCGACCGCGATCAGCGCGCGATCGAACGTCGCGGCCGAGCCGGCGATGGTGGCCTCGACACCGGCCTTCGTCTCACGAAGCGCGTCGAGACGCGCGTTGAGACGTACCGCCGCGAACTGCTTGTCGACCCGGCGCGCCACCCACTGCACGAGGTCGCGATCGGCCCCGGGCAGAAGGCCATCTGTCATCTCGACGAGCGTCACCGCGCTGCCGAGCGCGGCGTACACCTGACCGAGCTCGAGCCCGATGTAGCCGCCGCCGACGACGAGCAGCCGCTCGGGAATCTCCGGCACTCCGAGCGCGGCGGTGGAATCCATCACGCGCTCGGAGAGCGCGACGCCGCGCAGGGGCGCCGGCGCCGAGCCGACCGCCACGATGGCGTGGCGGAACTTCAGCGCCTGCGGCTCGTCGCCCTCGACGCGCACCGTCCGCGCGTCCTCGAAGACGCCGCGGCCGCCGACGACCTCGACGCCCTTGGCCTTGGCCACGCTCGCCAGCCCGCGCGCGAGCTTGCCCACCACGCGCTCGGCCTTCCACTTGCGCAGCGGGTCGAGCGAGATGCGGGCGGGCCCGAAGTCCACGCCGAATTCCTTCGCGCGCTCGGCCTCGCCAAGCACGCCCGCCACGTGGAGCAGCGCCTTGGAAGGAATGCAGCCCTCGAACAGACACGCGCCGCCGAGCCGCTTGTTCGCGTCCACCACCACCGTCTCGAGGCCCAGCTCGGCACAGCGGAAGGCCGCCGAATAGCCGCCCGGCCCGCCGCCGATGACGACGACGTCGACGTCGCGGACGAGGTCACCCATCACCATCGCGTCATCGCCGCGCGGACAGCAGACGGGTGGTGCCCGGCACCACGGGCGTCACCTGGCAATCGTCGAAGCCGGCGCTGCGAACGGCGTGCGTGAGCCACGCCGGTGTGAGCACCGCCACGTCGGCGTCGATGGTGATGGCGTTCATCAGCCACAGCGCGGCGAGCGGCGGGCCGGTGTGATCGTCTTCCACCATGAAGTCGTGAACGAGCAGGCGGCCACCCGGGCGCAGGGCCTTGTAGGCGCGGGCGAGCAGCGCCGTCGTGGCCGTCTCGCTGACCGCGGACAGTAGATACGACATCAGCACGATGTCGTTGTCGACGGGCCACACGACGTCACGCGCGTCGCCCTCGATGAACGCGATGCGCTCGGCCAGTCCATGCTCGCGCACCAGCCCGCGGCCGACGGCGGCCACGCTCGAGAAATCGATGATCGTGGAGGTCAGGCCTGCGGTGCGCTCGCACAGCACGATGCTGAAGGCGCCGCTGCCGCCTGCCACGTCGAGCAGGCGTCGGGAGGCCGTGAGATCCACGAGCTTGGCGACGACATGGGCGGGGCCGAGCGAGCCCGAGTGTTGCGCGATCGTGAAGGCACGCGCCTCCTCCGGATCGCGCAGCTGCGAGTAGAAGTCCACTCGCTCACCGCGCAGTGCCGAGTCGAGGTGCATCAGCGTGGGATAGATCTGGCGCGAGACCTGAAAGCGGAAGTAATCGCCGAAGTATGCGGGCGACGTCCGGACCAGATACGTGGCGCTCGCGGGTGCGTTGGCGTAACGCTCACCATCGTAGGTGAGCAGGCCGAGCGCGACGCACGCGGTGAGCAGCGCGCGCAGGCGGCCGGCGGCGAGGCCGAGATCCGCGGCGAGCGCCTCCAGTGTCTTCGGACCGTCGGCGAGGCGTCCGAAGACGTCGGCGTCGAGCGCGGCGAAGAGCGCGCGTGAGGCCATGAACCCGTAACCGATGCGTGAGATCTCACGGACATCGGTGATCGGCGCCATGCGCGCGCTCAGAGCGCCAGGCCGAGCAATCGCTCGGGGGCTTCGAGACGGCCGACGATCGCGGACGCGAAGCGCGCGCCGTCGGCGCCGTCGGCCACGCGGTGGTCGAAGGTCAGCGACAGCGGCAGCAGCAAGCGGGGCTCGACGCGCCCGTCGCGCACCACCGGCTCCTGGCGCGCGCGCGCGACGCCGAGGATGGCCACTTCGGGATAGTTGATGATCGGAATCGCGCCGGTTCCGCCGAGCGCGCCGATGTTCGTCACCGTGAAGGTGCCGCCGCGCAGGTCGTCGAGCGTGGCCTTGCCGTCGCGCACGCGTTGGGCCAGGGCGCCGAGCTCGCGCGCCACATCGAGCAGCGGCTTGGCGTCGACATCGCGCAGCACCGGCACGATCAGCCCGCGCTCGGTGGCGACCGCGACGCCGACGTGCACGTAGCGCTTGACGATGAGCTGGCCGGCCGCGGCGTCGAGGGTCGCGTTGAACGTCGGATGCTCGCGGAGCGCGAGCGCGGCGGCCTTCAGGAGAAACGCCGTCAAGGTCAGCGTCACGCCACGCGCCTTCGCCGGCGCGAGATTGCGCTGAATGATCGCGTCGAGGTCGGTGATGTCGGCGCGATCGAAGTGCGTGACGTGCGGAATCACCGTGGCCGACAGCGTCATGCGCTCGGCGATCGTGCGGCGCAGGTGCGACAGCGGCTGCCGCTCGATGGCGCCCCACTGCTCGAAGTTCGGCAGCGGCGGTTCGGTCACGTGGGTGGCGAGCGGCTTCGCCGCCGCCGGCGGCGCTGCAGGCTCCGTGCGCTCGGTCCGCGCGGCCGGCGCCGGCGCGGTGGCGCCGCGATCCGCCGCCGCTCGCACGTCGTCGTCGGTGATGCGGCCGCCAGGCCCCGTGCCGTGAACCGTGTGCAGGCCCACTCCCAATTCGCGAGCGAGCCGCCGCGTGGACGGCGTCGCCGGCACCGGCCCGGTGCGGACGGGAGTTTCCGACGTCGGCAGCGTCCGCACCTCCGCACGCTGTGCGGCGGGCGCCGTCGGCCTCGCCGGCGGCGCGGCGGGTTTCTGGCCCGTGGCCGCGGCGCCGGCCGCGGCGTCGCCGAACGTCACGAGCACCTGCCCGACCTTCACGGTCTGGTGCGGCTCCACGTGGATCTTTTCCACGCGGCCGCTCATGGGCGAGGGGATCTCGACGGTGGCCTTGTCGGTCTCGACCTCGAGCAGCGGCGCGTCCTCGGCGATGACCTCGCCCTCGCGGACCAGCACCTTGACGATCTCGGCCTCGGTCAGGCCCTCGCCGAGGTCCGGAAGCACGAACGAGCGTGACATCGGCTAGAAGGCGAGGGTCTCGCGCGCGGCCGCGACGACGCGGGCGACGTCCGGCACGCTGGCCTTCTCGCGCGCGAAGCCGGGGAAGGGCACGTCGTGCGACGTCACGCGCGCGATCGGCGCTTCGAGCGACAGGAACGCCCCGTCCATGATCGAGGTCGCGATCTCGGCGCCGGGACCGAAGGAGCGCGGCGCCTCGTGCACGATGACCGCGCGGCCCGTCTTGCTCACGGAGCGCACGATCGTCTCGCGGTCGAGCGGCGCCAGCGTCAGCACGTCGATGACGTCGCAGCCGACGCCGTCTTCCTGCTCCAGCGTCTCCGCCGCCTCGCGGGCGACGCGCAGCATCGCGCCCCACGCCACCAGCGTGAGATCGTCGCCTTCGCTCACCACCTGCGCGCGGCCGATCGGCAGGGTCTCCGGCTCGTCGGGCACGTCTTCTTTGGCCGCGTGGTAGAGCGCCTTGTGCTCGAAGAAGACGACCGGGTCGGGGTCGCGGATGGCGGCCGCGAGCAGGGCGCGTCCGTTGCGCGGACCGGACGGAATGACCATCTTGAGACCGGGAATGTGCGCGTAGAACTGCTCCTCGGACTCGCTGTGGTGCTCGAGCGCGCGGACACCGCCGCCGTAGGGCATGCGCATCACCATCTGGATGTGGAAGCGGCCCTGGGAGCGATTGCGATACCGCGCGGCGTGGTTTTCGATCTGATGAAAGCACTGGAACGCGAAGCCCGAGAACTGGATCTCGCACACGGGCTTGAGGCCGTAGAGCGCCATGCCGATCGATGTGCCGATGATCGCGGACTCGGCCAGCGGACTGTCGATCACGCGCCTGCTGCCATACGCGCGATGCAGGTCTTCGGTCACGCGGAAGACGCCGCCGTCGACACCGACGTCCTCACCGATGACCAGCACGTCCGGATCGCGCTGCATCTCCTGCGTCAGCGCCAGGTTCAGCGCCTTGACCAGGTTGAGCTTGGGCATCAGCGCCGCCCGCTCCGCTGCCCGCGCATCGGCGGCGAGGGCTCGTGCCTCTCGCGCCGGCCCGGCTCCCCACTGCGCAGCGTTTCGGCCAGCGTCTCGCGCTGGGCCTTCAGCTCGGGCGGCAGCTCGGCGTAGACGTGGTCGAACATGACCAGCGGGTCGGCGGGCGCCGTCGCCTCGAAGCGCGCGATCGCGGCGCCGATCTCTTCGTCGACCTTCGCCTCGAGGTCCTCCTCGAGGAGGCGCTTCTTCTTGAGGTAGGCGGCGAAGCGCGTGAGCGGATCCTTCCGCTCCCACTCGGCGACCTCCTCCGCGGTTCGGTACTTCGTCGGATCGTCGGCGGTCGTGTGGACGCCGAGGCGATAGGTGACGCACTCGATCAGGGTCGGGCCGTCGCCGGCACGCGCGCGCTCGACCGCCTCGCGACTCGCCGCATACACGGCGAGCACGTCGTTGCCGTCCACCTGGATGCCGGGCAGCCCGTAGGCCAGCGCCTTCTGCGCGATCGTCTTGGAGTTGGTCTGCTTCTTGAGCGGTACCGAGATCGCCCACTGGTTGTTCTGGCACACGAAGACAACCGGGACGTGCCAGACGCCCGCGAAGTTGAGCGCCTCGTGGAAGTCGCCCTCGGACGTCGCGCCGTCGCCGAAGTACGCCATGACGACGACGTCGTCCTCGCGGTACTGCGCGGCGTAGGCGAGGCCGACGGCGTGGGGCAGCTGGGTGGAGACCGGGATGGTGATCGGCAGGTCGCGCTGATCCGGAGCGGGTTGGCCACCCTCCAGGTGGCCGGCGAAGAACAGCAGCAGCTTCTCGACGGGCCAGCCGCGCCAGATCATGGCCGCGGTCTCTCGGAACGAGGGCACCATCCAGTCGCTCGGCCGGAGCACGGCGACGCTGCCGAGCTGCGAGGCCTCCTGGCCCTTGATCGGCGCGAAGGTGCCGATGCGGCCCTGCCGCTGCAGGCGCACCATGCGCTCGTCGAGACGCCGCGCGAGCAGCATCGCGCGGTAGAGACGCTTCAGCTCATCGCCGGGCAGCCGCGGATCGAGCGAGGCGTCGAGATTGCCTTCGGCGTCGAGGATCGACAGATAGTCGACCGTGAACCGGGGCTCCAGCGGGGTTCTTGGCATTCAAGCCTCCGCGTTGGCTCATTGTACCTTGTGGCCCCGGCCGCTCCCTCCGCCTGAGTATAATGACGCGCCCTCAGAGAGGAGAACCCGCCCGATGCGACGTCTCACGCTGCTGCTGGCTGTTCCGTTGCTGCTCATGAGCGTCGCGCCGACGCCGGCCGACGCCCAGCAGGGCAAGCGCGGCGGCGTGTTTCGCATCGCCGAGCGCGAGGCGCCGAGCCTCGATCCGCATCTGTCGATCAGCTTTCTCACGCATTCCTACGTGAGCCTCTCGTACAGCCAGCTCGTGCGCTTCCCCCACGGCCCGGAGCAGAAATCGCCGACCGACTTTTCGATCGTGCCGGACCTCGCCGAGAAGTGGACCGTCAGCCGGGACGGCAGGGTCTACACGTTCCACCTGCGCCGCGGCGTGCGCTTCCACAACAAGCCGCCCGTCAACGGTCGCGAGGTGACCGCGGACGACGTGAAGTACTCGCTCGAGCGGTTCATGGCGAAGTCGGCGTTCCGGACGCGCTTCGAGCCGGTCACCGGCGTCGACGTGGTGGATCGCTACACGGTGCGCGTCACGCTCAAGGAGCCGTACGCGCCGTTTCTCAATCACCTCGCCAGTCCGTCCTTCTGCGCCATCCTGCCCCGCGAGGCCGAGGACCGATTCAAGGACTTCAACTCGCCGGAGGCGGTGATCGGCACCGGCCCCTTCGTGCTCAAGTCCTACGACAAGGGTGTGCGCGTCGTCTTCGAGCGCAATCCGGACTATCTCATGAAGGGCCTGCCGTACCTCGACGGCGTCGTCATCGAGATCACCCCCGACGCCGCGGCGCGCCTGGCCGTGCTGCGCGCTGGCAAGGCGGAGCTGCCGCACATCTGGGGCTGGATCAGTCCGGAAGAAGCCAAGGCCGTGCAGAAGACGAATCCCGAGCTGAGCGTCACGCCGTACCTCATCATCGGGCTGCCGTACATTTCGTTCCGCACGGACCAGCCGCCCTTCAACGACATTCGCGTCCGGCGCGCCGTCTCGCTCGCCATCGATCGCAAGGCGTGGAACGACGCGCTGATGTTCGGCGAGGGGTGCGTGGACGCCGGACCCGTGCCGTGCGCGCTGAAGGAGTGGAAGCTCGACGCCGCGAAGATCGATCCGGCGAAGGCGAAGTATCTCGTCGGCTACGATCCCGCCGAGGCCAAGCGGCTGCTCGCCGAGGCGGGCTACGCGAAGGGGCTCACGGTTCCGATGTTCCACTGGCCGGGTTACGTCGTGCCGTGGCGCTCGTACTACGAGCTGGCCGCGGACAATCTCGCCAAGGTCGGCATCACCGTCGAGCTGAAGCCCGAGGAGTACGGCAAGTATTCGTCGACGACGATGGTCGGCAAGTACGAAAAGATGGCCATGGGGCCCTCGACGCCGTTCACGGAGATCGACGATTTCCTGTTCGGCCGGTTCGCGCCCGAGCTGCCGACGAACCTCAGCCACGTGGCGGACGCCGAGCTCACGCGCATGCTCGTCGCGCAGCGACGCGAGATGGATCCCAAAAAACGCAAGCAGATCGTCGACGACATCCAGCGCTATCTCGCCGACAAGGCCTACTACGTCTACGCACCGCAGTGGCCGCAGTACGTCGCCCATCCGCAGTACGTGAAGGGCTTCCAGCACCACGACGGGTACGGGATCGGAATGCGGCTGCTCTTCACGTGGCTGGACAAATAGGACGCGGGTGAAGCCGTACGTCGTGCGTCGCGTGGCGCTCGCGGTGCCCACGCTGTTCCTCGTCAGCATCATCGTGTTCCTGCTGCTGCGGCTCATGCCGGGCGACGTGGCCACGCGCATGGTGGAGGGGCACGCGTACGCGCCGACGCTCGCCGCCCTGCGCCACGATCTCGGCCTGGACCGGCCGATGCACGTGCAGTACGCGGAGTGGATCGGCAGCATCGTGCTGCGCGGTGACTTCGGCCGCTCATACTGGACGCGTCAGCCGATCCTCGACGAATTCGTTCGACGCTTTCCCGTGACGCTGGAGCTGGCGGTGCTGACGATCCTGGTCTCCGTCGTGATCGGCGTGCTGGTCGGCATCGTCTCCGCCGCACGCCAGGACTCGATCTCCGACTACGTCGGCCGCGTGCTGTCGATCTTCGCGCTGTCGGTGCCGTACTTCGGCCTCGCCGTGGTGGTCGTCGTGCTGCCGGCCATCTGGTTTCGGTGGACGCCGGTGTGGACGTACGTTCCGTTCAGCGTATCGCCTGCCGAGAACCTCAAGATCATGCTCGTTCCCGCGCTGGTGTTCGGCGTGACGCGCGCGGGTCCGATCATGCGCATCATGCGCAGCGCCCTGCTCGACGTGCTGCGGCAGGACTACATCCGCACCGCGTGGTCGAAGGGACTGTCCGAGCGGCGCATCGTCCTGCGCCACGCGCTCAAGAACGCGCTGATCCCGGTGATCAGCCTGGTCGGCCTGCAGATGCCGCTCTACATCGGCGGCTCCGTGATCATCGAGGCGATCTTCCGTCTGCCCGGCGTCGGCCTGTTCTTCTTCGAAGCGCTCGGCAAGCTCGACTATCCGGTCGTGCAGTCGGTCAACCTGATCATCGCGGCGATGGTGGTCGGCTTGAACCTCCTGATCGATCTCTCGTATGCCTTCCTCGATCCCCGTATCCGATATTGATCGCGCCCCGGCGCTGAAGGCGCCGGCGCGGCGGGTGGCCAAATCGCGCGCCTGGTATCTCGACGTCTGGGTGCAGATTGTGCGGCGAAAGCCGCTGGGCACCGTCGGCGGGACGATCGTCGTGCTGATGCTGGCCGGCGCCGTGCTCGCCGACGTCATCGCGCCCTACGGCTACGCGCAGACCAGCCTGCGCGACCGCTTCGTGGCCATGAGTGCCGCGCACTGGCTCGGCACCGACCAGCTCGGCCGCGATCTGTTCACGCGGCTGCTCTACGGCGCGCGCGTATCGCTCTACGTCGGGTTCGGCTCGGTGGCGCTGGGCAGCGCGCTCGCGACGCTGATCGGCGTCGCGTCGGGCTACTTCGGCGGCCGCTTCGACCTGCTGCTGCAGCGCGCGGTCGACGCATGGATGGCGTTCCCGCCGCTGCTCCTGCTGATGTCGATCATGTCGCTGCTCGGACCGAGCGCGCTGAACATCACCGTGGTTCTCGGCCTCGCGTTCGGCATCCAGAATTCACGGATCATCCGCGCGGTGGCGCTCTCGCTGAAGGAGCACACGTTCGTCGAGAGCGCGCGCGCGCTCGGCTCGGGCCATGTGCGGGTCACGGTCGGCCACATCCTGCCCAACGTGCTTCCCACGATCATCGTCGTGGCGACCACCGGTCTGTCGACGGTGATCCTGACCGAGGCGAGTCTCTCCTTTCTCGGCCTGGGTGTGCCGCCGCCGTATCCGACGTGGGGCGGCATGCTGTCGCTGGCGGGCCTCGACCACATGTACCAGGCGCCGTGGCTCGCGGTATGGCCGGCCGTCGCGCTGTCGCTTGCCGTCTTCGGATTCAACATGCTCGGCGACGCGCTTCGCGACCTGCTCGATCCGCGGCTGAAGGGCGGGTAGCCGACTACTTGCGGCCGCCGGAGGCGCGCTTGGGCACGGCCTTGGCAGCGACCTTCGGCGCGGCGCCGGCCGCCGCCTTGCTCGGCGGCTTTTTCGCCGTCGCGGCGGATTCGGGCAGGCCGCGTTTCGCGAGGCTGGCCTTGAGCGCGTCCATCAGGTCGATCACGCGCGGCCGCTCGGCGGGCGCCGGCGCGGGAATGATCTCGCGCCCCTCGACCTTGCGCTCGAGCATGTCCATCACACGGCCGCGGTAGTCGTCTTTGTATTGCTCCGGCTTGAAGTCGGCGCGGGCGAGGCCGCGGATGAGCTGGAGCGCCAGCTCCAGCTCGCCCTCGCGGACGCTCGCCGATCGGCCCTTGTCCACGTCGGCGAACGAGCGCACCTCGTCGCCGAAGAACATCGTGTGCAGGAGCAGTCCGTCCTGCGCGGCGCGGATCAGCACCAGGCTCTCCTTGCCTCGCATCACGAACTTCGCGACGGCGACCTGCTGGGCCTGCGCCATCGCGTCGGCCAGCAGCCGGTACGGCTTCTCGCCGCCCTTGTCGGCGCCGAGGTAGTACGCCTTCTCGAAGTACACCGGATCGACCTGCGCCAGCGGCACGAACTCGAGGATGTCGATCATCTTCGAGGCTTCGCCCTCCAGCGCCTTCAGCTCCTCGTCGGTGACCCGGACGTACTGTTCTTTCGCGAACTCGTAGCCCTTCACGAGGCCGCTGCGCTCCACGACTTCGTTGTCGACCGGACAGAACGTCTGCTGCTTGATGCGCGAGCCACACTTGGCGTGCAGCAGGTTGAACGCTACGTTGCCGGGCGCAGTCGCGGTATAGAGCTTGACTGGGATGGATACGAGACCGAACGAGATGGTGCCGGAGCCCAGCGCATGCGGTGGCATGGTGTCTGGCACCATAACACGCGTGACCCCTCGCGTCTTCAACGTCACCGCGGCCCCAGATTTCGTGGTGCGGTGGCGCCGTGTCGCGCTGCTGGTGGTGGTCGCGGCGGTCGTCGGCGGCTGCAGCGGCGGCCCCGCGGCGCACGAGCCGGTCACGCTGGTCTTCAAGCACGCCAAGATCCTCGGCCCCGCGGATCCCGTTCCCGGTCTGCTCAGGGAATTCGAGCGGCGCCATCCGGGCGTACGGGTGCAGGCGGAGTCGCTGTCGTGGAACTCCGACGATCAGCACCAGTTCTTCGTGATCAACCTCGAGGGCCGCGGCGCCGCCTTCGACGTCATGATGCTCGACGTCGTCTGGGTGGCGGAGTTCGCGCGCGCGGGCTGGCTCCTCGACCTCTCGCCCTGGGTGACGCCCGCCGAGCTGGCGCCGCACTTTCCTTCCACCATCGAGCCCGCGACGTGGAGCGGCGGCGTGTGGGCGATGCCGTGGCTGATGAACGTCGGCATTCTTTATTACCGCACCGACCTGCTCGCCAGGCACGGGCTGCAGCCTCCGAAGACCTGGGAGGAGCTGGTCGATCAGGTCGAGCGCATCCGCGGTGTCGAGCATGACCCGCGGCTGGACGGCGTGCTCTGGCAGGGGCGGCAGTACGAAGGGCTCACCGTGAACGCGCTCGAGGCGATCTGGGCCAACGGCGCGCGCGTGTTCGGCGCCGACGGCGCGATCTTTCCCGAGGAAGAACGCGCGGCGGGCGGGCTCGCGCTGCTGCGCGCGCTCATCGTCTCCGGCGTGAGCCCCTCGTGGGTCACCGCGGCCGACGAGGAGCTGAGCCGCCGTCACTTCGGCGACGGCCGTGCGATCTTTCTGCGCAACTGGCCGTACGCGATGGACTTGTTCCAGGCAACGGGCTCCTCGGTGCGTGGTCGCGTCGGCATCGCGCCGCTGCCCGGCCGCGTGGGCGGCGCGGCCAGCGCCGCCTCCAGCGGCGGCGCCCATCTCGGCGTCAATCGCCGCACGCGGCATCCGGAGCTCGCCGTCGACCTCGTGCGCTTCATGGCGGGCGCCGAGGCGCAGAAGGTGATGGCGCTCGGCGGCGCGCTGAATCCCACGCGCATGGCGCTCTATCGAGACCCCGACGTCGTGCGCGTGCATCCGGACTTTCCCGCGATCCACGATCTGATGTTGCACGCGCGTCCGCGGCCGGTGACGCCGGCATACCTCATGGTGTCGAGCACGCTGCAGCCCGAGTTCTCGGCGGCCCTCGTCGGAGTGAAGTCGCCACGGCAGGCGATCGAGCACGCGCGCGTGCGTCTCAAATATCTCCTCGAGGGGCTGCGTTGAGAGGTCGCGCCCGCGACGACGCGCGCGCTGGGCGCATCATGCTCGCGCCGGCGCTGATCGCGCTCGCGGTGCTGGCGGCGTGGCCGGGGCTCTGGGTGCTGTGGCTCTCGCTCCAGCGCCGGATCCCCGTCTTCGGCATCGAGCGCTTCGTCGGCCCGTCCAACTATGCGTTCCTCGCGACTGATCCGCGCTTCTGGAACGCGCTGAAGGTCACGCTCATCTTCACGTTCGCCTCGGTGGGGCTGGAGCTCCTGCTCGGTGTCGCCGTCGCGCTCGCGCTGCAGGGTCAGCAGCGCGGCCGGCGGGTCGCGGTGGCACTGCTGCTGCTCCCGTGGGCGCTGCCGTCGGTGGTGACGGGGCGAATGTTCGAGTGGCTCTATCACCCGTCGGCCGGCCTGCTGAACTTCCTGCTCGGTGGCAACGCCATCAACTGGCTCGGCGAGCCCGCCCTCGCGCTGCCTGCGCTGATCGCCGCCGACATCTGGCGCACGATGCCGTTCGTGGCCCTGCTGTGCTACGCGCGCGTCCTCACCATCGCGCCCGACATCTACGAGGCCGCGCACGTCGACGGCGCCGGCACCGTGGCTACCGTGCGCGACATCACGCTGCCGCTGCTGCGCCGTGTGCTGCTCATTGCGCTGCTGTTCCGCACGCTCGATGCGCTGCGCGCGTTCGACCTGATGTTTGTGCTGACGGGTGGGGGGCCCGCCAACACGACGGAGACGCTGACGGTGTACGCCTATCGCAGTCTGTTTCAGACGCTGCAGCTGGGGTTCGGCGCCGCCATCGGCGTCGTCGTGTTCGTGCTCGTGATGCTGGTGGCGTGGGCCTACTTGCGAGCGATGGCGCGCGGAGAGGAGGCCACGGCGTGAATGCCCGGAGCGCGCGGCGCGACGCGCTGGTGCTCGCGGCGCTGGCGGTGTGGGCGACGCCGTTCTTCTGGCAGGCGCTCACGTCGATCAAGCCCGACACCGCGCTGCTGGCGGTGGAGCGGCTGCTCGCCGCGCCGCCGACGATCGACCACTATCGCGCCGTGGTCCAGCGCAGCGTCATGCCCGCCGCGCTCACCAACAGCCTCGGCGTTGCCGCGCTCACCACGCTGCTGGCCATCGCGCTCGGGGCACCCGGCGCCTATGCGCTGGCCCGGTTGCCCGTGCCGGGCAAGCATCTGCTGCTGCTCGGCATCGTCGCGTGCACGGCGTTCCCTCAAGTCACGATCGTCGGCCCGCTGTTCATTCTGCTCCGCGCGCTGGATCTGCGTGACACGTGGCTGGCGCTCGTGCTCGCGGACACCTCGTTCGCGCTGCCGCTCGTGCTCTGGCTGCTCGCCGGCTTCGTGCGCGAGGTGCCGACGGCCGTGGAGGAAGCGGCGCAGATCGACGGCGCGGGCCGGGTCGCGACGCTCGTCCGCGTCGTGCTGCCGCTCGTGGCGCCGGGTATCGCCTCGGCCGGCCTGCTGGTGTTCTTGATGTCGTGGAACGAGCTGCTCTTCGCCTATACGTTCACGGCGACGGAAGCCAGTCGCACTGTGCCCGTCGCGCTCGCCCTGTTTCCCGGCGTCTACGAGGTGCCGTGGGGCGACATCGCCGCCGCCTCGATCCTCGCGAGCCTGCCGCCGATCCTGATCGTGGCCGGCCTGCAGCGCTGGCTGGTGCGCGGGCTCACCGCCGGCGCGTTGCGGGAGTGATCCGGGCGATCGGCGCGCTCAGCACGCCGGGCGACGCAGCACCGAGCCGTCGATCTTGCGCGGGATCAGCTGGCCATCGCGCGTGTCGCCGTACAGCCGCCCGTTGTCGACGATGACGCGGCCGCGGAGGATCGTGGTCACCGGCCAGCCGCGCACGTCCCAGCCCTCCCACGGGCTGTAGTCGCTCACGTGGAAATCGTCCTTGGTGAGCGCGCGGTTGATCGAGGGATCGATCAGCACGATGTCGGCGTCGCTGCCGGGCGCCAGGGCGCCTTTCCTTGGATAGAGACCGAGGATCTTCGCGGCGTTGGACGAGGTCACCTGCACGAAGCGCTCGAGCGACATCTTCCGCTTCACGACGCCTTCGGTATAGACGATCCCCATGCGCGCCTCGGCACCGAGATTGCCGCCCGTCACGTCCTCGATCGTCTTGCCGCGCAGCTTGAGCGCGAGCGTCGTCGGATACTCGTCGGTGGCCGTGGTCGACACCGCGTCGTTGAGCAGCCCGTCCCACAGCGCGGCCTGATCCTCGGGGTACTTCAGCGACGGATACGTGTGGTAGCAGAAGCCGCGCGGCGAGCGGTAGTCGTCCGCGCTGAAGCAGGTGTAGTGGTGCAGCGTCTCCGCGTAGATCGGACGTCCGTGCCCACGCGCCTCGGCGACGGCCTCCACCCCTTCGCGCGCGGAGGTGTGCACGAAGTAGATGGCCGCGTCCATGACGGCGGCGAGGTTGATGGCGCGGCGGAACGAGAGCATCTCCGACACCTTGTTGTGCACGAGCGGCAGGTTGGCGCCCTCCATGCGGCCTTCCTCGCGGAAGCGCTCGTACATGAACTGCACGACGTCGTGGTCCTCGGCGTGCACGACCATGATGCCGCCGCGCGGCGCGACCTTTTCCATCGCGTACTGCAGACGGCCGAAGTCGAGACGATTCGAGGGCCGCTTGGGATGGGGCGGCAGCACGTCGGTCGTGAACACCTTGAACGACGGGAATCCTGCCTGGATCGCCTCCGGAATCGCGTCGAAGGTCTTGAGCGGCAACGGCCCGGCGAGCGTGATGTGAAACGTGTAGTCGGTGTACGAGTTGCCCTTCCAGCGCGCGGCGCGCTGCTCGATGACCGCTTGCATGTTGCTGTCCGGTCGCACGAACGCGAAGTCGACGTGCGTGGTGGTGCCGCCGAACGCCATGCCGCGCGAGTCGTCCTCGGGACCGAGCGTGTGCAGATCATCGTCGGGATGCATCTGGATGCGATGCGCGAGGTGCGTGTGCGGCTCCACGCCGCCGGGCACGACGACCTTGCCGGCCGCGTCGATCACGCGGCTCGCCTCGCGAAACGTTCCCGGCGCGGCGACGGCGACGATCCTGCCGTCCTGCACCGCGATCTCCCACGCTCCCGCGCCCTGCGGCGTCACCACCTGACCGTTCCGGATCAGCAGATCGAGCATCGTGCGCCTCCTCCTGGGACCGGCGGAGTCTCGGGCTGCGAGAGTATCAGGTCGCCGGCCCACTTTCGAGCGCGCGTCCCGATCACTCGCGCCCGACCGCGAGATCGAGCCGCGCCAGCCCGATGTGATAGTCCGCCAGCGCCTGCGCCTGCGTTTGCTGCGCCTGCGTGAGCGACAGCTGGGCGTCGGTCAGCTCGAGAATCGTGCCGACACGGACATCGAACCGTCCCTGGGCGAGCCGGTAGTTCTCGCGCGCCGAGGCGACGGCGGTCTTGGCCGCCTCGATCCGCTGCGCGGCTTCACGAACGACCACGCGCGCCTGCTCGACCTGCTGCGCGATCGTGAGGGCGGTCTGCTTGATGCGGAGCTCGGCTGCGCCGAGATTGGCTTTCGCCTCGCGCAGCTTGGCGATCGTGTTGCCGCCGTCGAACAGCGGCCACGTCATGGCCAGCGTCGCCGACCACGCCTGATTCAACGAGGTCGTCGACCCGCCGAAGAAGCTGTTGCCGGTGATCGTCGGCAGGAAGCTGCGCTCCATCTGGGTGACGACCGCGCGAAACGCGTCGGCGCGAAGCTTCGCCTGACGATACTCCGGCCGCTGGGCGAGCGCGGCCGCATGCAGCGGCGCGGGATCCAGCGAGATGGGCTCGAAGATCAGGTTGTCCTCCACCTCGGTCGGCGCATCGACGGCGATCCCGAGCACCGTGTTCAGCGCGACGCGTGCGATGTCTTCCGCATTGCGTGCTTGAATCAGGGAGAGCTGCGCGTTGGCGACGTCGACCTCGGCCCGCGTCACCGTCGAGAACGGCTGCGCTCCTGTCTCGTAGAACCCGCGCGCCGACTCGAGATTGAGCTGAGCGCGGTCGAGCGACTGCTGCGCGACGGCGATGAGATGGCGCGCGAGGTTGATGCTCGTGTAGGCCTCTTTCACCGTATCGCTGACCTGCAAGCGCTGGCTCGCGTAGTCGGACAGCGTGGCATCCGCCGTCTTGCGCGCCGCCTGGACGGCCGCGCCGTTCTGGCCGAAGTCGAACAGGATTTGCGAGAACTGCAGCTGTGCGTTGAACGTCTGCTGGAAATCCCGGGTGCTGGTGAACACGCTCGTCACGCCGGTCGAAGGCGTGGTCTGCACGATCACGGCCTGGCTCTTCGTGGCCACCGCCACCGCGGTCAGTTGTGGAAGCAGCACGGAGAGCGCCTCGTCCACGCGGAAGCGTGCGGCGTCGTAGTCCTTGAGGCGCGCCTGGATCTCCGGCTGGTTGGTCAGCGCCTGGGCGATCGCCGCGTCGAGCGGGAGCGCGCCCGGGGCCGAGGGTAAGGGCGACGAGAGATCCGGTGGCGGCGGCGGCGCCGGCGGCAGCGGCCCGGTCGGAGGCGGCAGTGGTCGGGCAGGCGGCGGCGGCGCCGGCGGCGGCTGCTGGGCGTAACCGGGATCGGCCAACCCCGCTCCGAGCGTCAGAACGAGGACGATCCATCGAATGCGGGCTGTCATACGTTACCTCCGGGTGAGCGTTGATGTGCGGCTGAGCTCGAGGTGAGGAGTACGCGACACAATGCGGTCAGTGGACGCGCGGGACGCCGCCTGTGTTCATCGCGAGGAATCGTTGCACGGCTCTGCGCGGCCCTGATCGACGCGGAGCACAGGCACACGGACAGCGTCCGTTTGGCTCGCTTCGTCGTCGTCGCTGTGGATGCCTGTGGGCTACGCGTTCACCACGATCGCGCGCGGCGCGCGCACAGTATACGACGCGTACGCGCGCTGACGAAAACGCGGCTGATCGCGGGCTATCGGCACCGGCGCGCCGCCGCGCGCTCCGCTAGCGCCCGCACGCGACGGCGTGGTCGGAGATGACCATTGCCGGGTGGCCCATGCTCCATATGACGGTGCGCCGGCCGGCGCCCGCCGCGCGCTTGGCGCCGGCATCGACGATGTTGGTCGATCCCGCCGATGACCGACCGGGTTGCGCGACGCTATCGCGCTCGCTCAGCCGAGGGGACGCGCTCGGCGCGCTACCGGCGTCCTTCGACGCGAGGAGTGGTCGCTGCACCTCGACGACGATCCGGTCCCCCGGATTCACGGTCGCGTTGTCCGCCGCAGACGTCGCGATTCGATAGCTCGCTCGATCGCCATTCGGCCCTCGCGCGGTGATGCAGCCTGCGTCGCCGCTCACCGCGACGACCTCGGCGATCATCATCTGCTCGACGACAACGCCGGCGGCATCTGGCGGCAATGTCCGCGTCCGCGCGCTGCTGTCCGCAGTGACCGCCGTGGACGGCGCGGCGATCACGAGCGGGCTCGGCGGCGGAGCGGAGACGGCGGCCTGAGCGCCGGATGACGTTCCCGACGTGGCCGGACCGACAATCGGGATTCCAATCGGGACGGGCGCGACGACGACGCCGGCCAGCCCTGGGGTCGCGACCGCCGCGCTCGCAACGGTCGAGCTTGTGAGGGGCCCGGTGAACGGAGGCGTCGTGCCGGGCGGAACGGTCTGCGTCGCCGCTTGCGGATTGAAGCCCCCGGCCTGATTGCCGATACCGGCGCCGAGCTGCGTGCCGGCGCTCGGCGGCGTGATCATCAGCGGCTGGACAACGGCCCGCGGCGCCGTCGCTCCTGGGGTGGTCACCGCCGCCGATGGAGCAAGACCCGGCACCACGATGGCGGGCGGAACGACGATGGTGTTGCCCGCGACCGTTCCCTGCGGGGTGGCTACACCCGGCGCCGTGACGATGCCGGGCTGCGTCAGCGTCCCCGGCACCACGACTGCGCCGGCACCCGTCGTCGCGCTGACCGCTGCCCTTGCTCCACCGCCTCCGGCGCCTGCGCCGCCGCCGCCACCCTTCGCCGATGCAACGGTCGCAATGAGACTGAGCGCGATCGCGATGGCGGCCGATCTCATGACGCATCCTCCTTCACCCTTGCGGACGCTGGCGCGGCAACTCGCGGGCCGAGGCGAGGTGCAATGCAGAGGCCAGTGATGCGCAGACTGAAGCGGACCAGATGGCCCTAAGGAATCTTCTTCTGAAACGCCATCGCCAGCCGAGGCGCCATCTCGTCGTGCTTGAAGAACACAAACGCGTCGTGCCAGCCCGCGCCGGTGGTTCGAATCGTCTCGACCCACGCCGAAAGCTGCGCGTCGGTGTAGTCGACGGCGCGTAGGCGGAAGTAGCCCCAGTCGGCGGTGGCCAGCACAGGTGTGGTGGAGTCCTCGTCCTCCACAATGGCCAGCGCCGCGTTGCGCGCGCGCAGCCGCTCGTACACGTCGTCGGCGAACCAGGACTCGTGCCGAAACTCCCACGCCATCCGGAGGTCAGGCGGCACCATATAAAGGATGTCGCCCAGCCGGCCGACATCCTTCTTGAAGTTGGGCGGCAGCTGGAACAACAGGGGGCCCAGATGCGCGCCGAGCCCGCGCGCAACGTCGCAGAAGACGCGCACCGGCTCGTCGACATCGCGCAGCCGCGCGAAGTGCGTGATGCGCTGCGGCGCCTTGAGGACGAAGGTAAAGTCCACCGGCACCGCCGCCGCCCATCCGCCCACGGCCTTGGCCGTGGGCATGCGGTAGAACGTCGCGTTGACCTCCACGGTACCGAAGCGCTCGCTGTAATAGAGCAGCATCGCGGCCGGCTTCATGTCCGCGGGGTAGAACGAGCCTTTCCATTCACGGTAGTTCCAGCCCGACGTCCCGACGCGGATGCGGATCACACCGGTCGTTCCTCTGCGCGCTCGGCCAGCGAGGGGCCGCGATCGCGCCCGATCCACCATGCGAGCAGGGCAAGCAACGAGATCAAGCCGCCGCCGCCCGACACGAGCAGCGCCGTCTGTACGCCCCCGGCTTGCGCCACGGAGCCCATCCCGAACGCGCCGAACGGCGTGATGCCCGCGAACATCAGCGTATGCAAGGCCATGACCCGGCCGCGCAGCTCGTCGGGCACCGTGAGCTGCACCGTCGAGTTCGCGCCGGCCATGAACAGGATGCCGCAGAATCCCATCAACAGCAGCAGCGGCACGGCGAGGCGCTCGGTGTGCACCGCGGCGAGCGCGCCCGTGGACGCCGCCTGAATCAGCGCCGGCGTGGCGAGCGCCGCGACCGGCGGACGCTCGCGTCCGAGGATCGCCAGCGTGATCGCGCCTGCGAGCGCGCCGATGCCGAGCATGGCCATCATGAGCCCCAGCCCCTGGGCGCCGTGGCCGAGCATGTCGCGCACGTAGAGCGGAATCAGCACGTTGTAGTTGAAGAGGAAGCCGCTCACCGCGAGCACCATGGCCATCGTCAACGCCACTCGCGGCGTGCGTACGGCGAAGGCCACACCCTCGCGGATCTCTTCAGCCATCGAGCGACCGGAGCTGCCGCGTGGCCGTCCCTCAGCGCGTATGGCGAGCAGCGCGATGATCACCGGCACGAACGAGGCCGCGTTGAGATAGAACGCGATCGCCGTGCCCCACCGCGCGATGGCGAGGCCCGCCAGCGCGGGGCCGATGACGCGCGCGGCGTTGAACATCGCCGAGTTCAGCGCGATGGCGTTCATGAGGTCGTCGCGGCCGACCATCTCGACGATGAAGGCCTGGCGCGTGGGCATGTCGAGGCTGTTGGCGATGCCGTAGACCAGCGCCAGCACCGCGACGTGCCAGTACTGGACG
>Ga0114129_10001781_pt1 | contig 29343 bp, 25 predicted proteins | sample RhiMetdeltSRZDD1_FD_80071 | JGI IMG/M metagenome (GOLD analysis project Ga0114129, IMG submission 80071) | Populus rhizosphere microbial communities from Tennessee, USA - Rhizosphere MetaG P. deltoides SRZDD1 (version 2) (version 2) | ecosystem: Host-associated > Plants > Roots > Rhizosphere >... | reverse complement strand
GGCGCGGTGCTGGCGAATTTCGGCGCCGCGCCCCAGGCCGTCGGCGACATCCTCGCGCACCCGGCCGTCCGCGAGGCGCTCGCCGGGCGCGAGAGCGTGTCGCTGCTGCCGCAGCCCGACGGCGTGCTGCAGCTCGTGACGGTCCCGATCGTGCTCGTGCGGCCCGGGCACGAGATCCTCGGCACGCTCAGCGTGGGGTTCCTGCTCGATCAGGCGCTGGCCGCGCAGCTCAAGGGCATCACGGGCAGCGACATCGCGTTCGTCATGGACCGCCGGATCCTCGCGTCCACGCTCTCGCGCGACGGCGTCGCGCAGCTGTCGGCGCTGCTCGATCGCGGCGACCTGACGCGCGGCGTGACGATCGGGCGCGAGGACTACGTCGTGCTGCCGCGGCCGCTGAGCGCATCGGGCTCCGCCGACGCGGCGCGCATGGGCCCCGCCGTACTGATCCTGAGGTCGCGCACCGAGCAGCTGCGCGTGCTCCAGGACATCCACGCCGGCCTGGCGCTGATCGCCGTCATGGCGGTGGCGCTCGCGACGGTCCTCGGATTCGCGGTGGCGCGGACGATCACGCGGCCGCTCGCGGCCCTCACCGGCGTGATGCGCGACGTCGCGGCGACTGGCGACCTGACGCGCAAGATCGTGCTGCGGCCCGGCCATCGATGGGATGACGAGGATGCCCGGCTGCTGGCCTCGACGTTCAATACGCTCACCGATTCGATCGCGCGCTTCCAGCGCGAGATCTCGCTCAAGGAGCGGCTCTCGTCGCTGGGCCGGCTGTCGACGGTCATCGCGCACGAGGTCCGCAACCCGCTGATGATCATCAAGGCGTCGCTGCACGGCCTGCGGCGGCCCGACGTCACCCCGTCGGCGCTGCGCGAGGCGGTCGCCGACATCGACGAGGAAGTCGCGCGCCTCAACCGCGTCGTCGACGATGTGCTCGACTTCGCGCGGCCGATCCGGTTCGAGCGGGCGCCCGCCGATCTGAACGCGCTCTGCCGCGAGTCGGCGGCCGCGGCGCAGACGGCGCCCGGGCCGCGGATCGCGCTCGATCTCGATCCGGCCGTGCCGGTCGTGACGACCGACGCCGAGCGGTTGCGCGTCGCGCTCGTCAACATGCTCGTCAACGCGCGCCACGCCTCCGCCGATCGCGAGGCCGGGGCGGCGCCGGTCGACGCTGCGCCGGTCACGCTCGCCACGCGTCTGAACGACGGGCGCGTGCAGATCGTGATCGCCGACCGGGGCGTCGGCATCGAGCCGGTCAACCTGGCCCACGTCTTCGACCCGTACTTCACGACCAAGCGCGGAGGGACGGGGCTCGGCCTGCCGATCGCCAAGAACATCGTCGAGGGGCTCGGGGGCGCGATCGGCGTGACGAGCGCGCCGGGCCACGGCACCGAGATCCGCCTCGACTTCCCCGTCGACGCGCCGGCCGCGGGCGCCGTCCTGGCCGGGGAGACCGGCGGCATGCTCGCCCGGGGCAGGTCCACGTAAATGGTCACGCCGCGCGGCTCCATCCTCCTCGTCGACGACGAGGACAAGATCCTCAAATCGCTCGGGCGCGCGCTCCGCGACGCCGGCCACGAGGTCGTCGACACGAACAGCGCGCGGCAGGCGCAGCGGCTGCTTGGCGAGCGTCCCTTCGACGTGTTCGTGGTCGACAACGTGATGCCGGAGAAGAGCGGGCTCGAGCTGATTCGCGAGTACGCCGCGGCCGCCGGCGACGGCGATCGCGCGTCGATCGTGATGATGACGGCGCATGCGACGGTCGAGAGCGCCATCGAGGCGATGAAGCTCGGCGCGTTCGACTACCTGCAGAAGCCGTTCGAGATCGACGAGCTGCTGGTGGTCGTGCGGCGGGCGCTGGATCATCAGCGGCTCCGCACCGAGTACCGCTATCTGCTCAGCGAGCGCGACGAGCAGTTCGACCACTATGGCATCATCGGGCGCTCGCGGGCGATGCAGGAGGTGATCCGCCGCGCGGAGCTGGTCGCCGAGACCAAGTCGACCGTGCTGATCAGCGGCGAGACCGGGACGGGCAAGGAGCTGGTCGCGCGGGCGATCCACGATCGCAGCGCGCAGCGCGACATGCCGCTCATCAAGGTCAACTGCGCGGCGATTCCCGAGACGCTGCTCGAGTCGGAGCTGTTCGGCCACGTGCGCGGCGCGTTCACCGGCGCGACCGGCACCAAGAAAGGCAAGTTCGCGCTCGCCGACGGCGGGACGATCTTCCTCGACGAGATCGGCACGATGTCGCCGACGCTGCAGTCGAAGCTGCTGCGCGTGCTGCAGGAGCGCGAGTTCGAGCCGCTCGGATCGGAGCGGACCGAGCGCGTCGACGTCCGCATCATCGCGGCGACCAACCGCGACATCCGGCAGATGGTGAGCGACGGCAAGTTCCAGGAGGATCTCTTCTACCGCCTCAACGTCATCCCGATCGAGATTCCGCCCCTGCGCGAGCGCCGCGACGACATCCCGCCGCTCGTCGAGCATTTCGTCCGCAAGCACGCCCAGCGCACCGGCCGGCGCATCGACCGGATGGAAGACGGCGTGCTCGCGATGCTCCAGCAGTACGACTGGCCGGGCAACGTGCGCGAGCTGGAGAACACCATCGAGCGCGCCGTCGTGTTGTCGGCCGGTCCCGTCATGACGGCGCGCGCCATCTCGGTGGTCGGCGCAGCGACGCCGCAGGCGACGGGGCTGCCGTCGCTCAAGCTGCGGCAGAACGTCGAGTGGGTGGAAAAAGAGACCATCCGGCGGGCCCTCGACAACGCCGGCGGCGTGAAGAAGGACGCCGCCGAGCTGATGGGCATCAGCCAGCGCGCGCTCTCGTACTATCTCGCCAAGTACCGGTTCGAGTAAACGACCTACATACGTCGACAGTAATGGCATTACGTTGCTTGTAAACCAACCCGGCGAATCGCCGCGTTTTCAGGAATTTGCCCGACGACCGGACGGCATCAGGCTTGCCACGCCGGCCGCAGACCTCGAGGAGGCCTATGAATCGCTTCGTCTGGACGCTATGCCTGATTGCGATCGCAACGTGTGCCGCGGCTTGCGACGAAAAGCTCTCGTCAATCGCCGGGCCGACACCCAATCTCCATCCGACGTTCGCCAGCGTACAGGCGGAGGTGTTCGAGAAAACCGATCCCGCCGGCCGGGCGGCGTGCACCAACTGCCATACGAGCACCGGGCGAAACCCGTCGGGCGGCATGAACCTGAATCACGACGTCGCGTACGACAACCTGGTGAACGTGCCGGCGCGCGGCAGGCCGGGCGCGATTCGCGTCATCCCCGGCGATCCGGAGAACAGCTACATCGTTCACAAAATCGAAGGCCGCTCCGACATCGCCGGCCGCCGCATGCCGTTCTCCGGCCCGCCGTACCTCACCGACGGCCAGATCCTGATCATCAAGCGGTGGATCGCGATTGGCGCACCGCGCAACTGAGTTGGCCATCACGGACCAATTCGCTCACAGAGGAGCCCGCGTGAATTCTCTCACTCGTTTGCCGCTTGTCGTGTGCGCCGCGATCCTGGTCGCGGCGGCGCCCGCCGCCGCGCAATCCGACGACGACGCCGCGCTGAAGCTCGGGGAGCCGGACTTCACGGTCATCGGCCTGCCCACCTCGTTGCGCATGCCTGCGTTCAAGAGCGCGTTTCGCGTCACGCACCGTTTCACACGTCCGCTCGACTGCGAAACCTGCTCGAACAGCCTCGCCGGCGATGCGTTCGGAATCGACCAGGGCGCGCTCATCGGCCTCGAGATGCGGTTCGGCATCGTGCCGAACGGGCAGGTCGGCGTCCTTCGAACGGGCGACAAGACGGTGGAGCTGTTCGCGCAGTACGGCATCGCCCGGCAGCGGGGAGCGATGCCGGTCGAAGCCTCCCTCCTCGCGGCGCTCGACTCGACCAACGTCGGACAACGCGGCGAGCCCAGCCATTTCTCGCCGCTGCTGGGAATCATCCTGACCAGGCTGATTGCGGACCGCGCCGCGCTGTATGTCGAGCCGATGTGGATCAATAATACGAACCAGCTGCCGAAAGAGCTGGTCGACCACAACAACACGTTCATCGTCGGCGTCGGCGCGCGCGTGCGTATCCGCCCGACCGTCTACCTCGTCGCCGAGGCGGCGCCGCGGGCGGCCGGATACAAGCCGGGCATCACGCAGGGCAGCTTCGGGATCGAGAAGCGCGCCGGCGGTCATATGTTCCAGCTGAATTTCTCGAATGCGTTCGGGACGGCCCTGTCGCAGATCGCGCGCGGCGGCTTGAAAGAGCAGTTGAGCAACGGCTCGTCGAAAACGAACTGGTACATGGGGTTCAACATCACACGCAAGTTCTTCTGAGGGTCTGATGATTCGTGCAAGAACGGCGGGCGGGCTGATCGCGGCAACCTGCCTGTTGGGCATGCTGGCGGCGTGCACCGGCAACAGCAGCGGGCCGTCGACGTCGACCACGACGACGTCGTCAACGACGTCGTCGTCGACGACGTCGACCGCGACGAACCTGACGATCACCATCGCGCGGTCCGGCGTCACCCCGAACCCGCTGACGGTCGGGCGCGGCAGCCAGGTCACGTTCGTGAACAACGACGTGGTTGTCCACGATATGCAGTCGGACCCGCATCCCGAGCACACCGATTGTCCCGAGATCGCGCAGGTCGGCTTCCTGCAGCCGGGCCAGAGCCGCTCGACCGGCAATCTGAACATCGCGCGGACGTGCGGGTACCACGATCACAACCTCGGGGCGGGCGGGCCGTTCTCGGGGCGGATCATCGTGCAGTAGCGCGATCGCGCGCTACTTGATCTGCGAGCTCCCGTCCGGCAGCCGTTCGCGGTGCGCGTCGTGGCAGGTCTTGCAGCTCCCCTGGACGATCCGGGCCGCCGCGGCGACGTCGGCTTCGTTCTTCGCTTTCGCGGCCGTCTCGAGATCGGCGGCCGCCTTGGTCGCATTCTTCGCGACGGTGACCGCGTCGTCGGTCTTGCGATCCTCCCAGAACCTCAGCGTCGAGTCGAACAAATCCTTCAGCGTCGCCGCCTGCTTCGCGACGGCGTCGTAGTCCTTCGCGTCGAGGCCCTTGCGCAGCTCCTGGGCCGCGACGTTGGTGTCCTTCATATTCTTGACGTAAGAGTCCGGCGGCTTCTCGCTTGCCGCAACCGTCAACGCCGAGGCGGCGGCACAGATCGCCAGCCAGCCCGTATGTGCCCGCATTCCGTCCTCCTGAATGAAAAGCGGGAACATTGTAGCATCGTGTGATGCGGCAGCTGGTGCAGCTCGACGTTCTGATCCGCGCGTTCGTGGTCGCGCATCGCGTCCGCTTCCTCGATCCGATCATGTGGCTGCTGAGCGCTGTCGGCCGCAGCGGGATCGTGTGGCTGGCGATCGGCGCGGTCCTGGCGCTGCGGCGACGGATCTCGCGCGCCGGGGTCACGGCGCTCGTCCTGGCCATCCTCGCCGCGAGCGTCGTCGCGAACGATCTGCTCAAGCCGGCGTTCCATCGGACGCGGCCGTTCGTCGCGAACGTGGATGTGGCGGTGATCGGCGGGCGGCCCGGCAGCGCGTCGTTTCCGTCGGGACACGCGGCGACGGCGTTCGCAGGCGCGCTGACGCTGTCGCGCGCAGCGGCGGCGCCAGCCGTCTGGTGGTGGGTGCTGGCAGCCGCCATCGCGTACTCGCGCATCTACCTCGGCGTCCACTATCCGCTGGACGTCGTCGCGGGATCGATCGTCGGGCTGGCGTGCGCGGCGCTGGTGTTACGAGTGATGAAGATCGATCGGCCAGCTCCCAGAACTTGACGCGTCATGAGCCGCGCGGCGTGATCGATCGCGCTACTTCGTCGTCGCCGCTGCTGCCTCGGCGGGCGCCGCCGCCGGACGATACGCGTACACGAACCGTTTGAACTCGGAGTGCAGAAAATCGGGTCCGAACTTGTACTGCTTCATCTCGGCAAACGCGCGATCCGCGCTCCAGCCCCCGTCCGTCATGCGGTAAACGGCCGTCATGACGCCGGTGCGATGCCGTCCCCCCTGGCAGTGCACATAGACCGGTTGATTCGCCGGATCGTCGACGAGCTTCAGGAACTGCGCCACCTTCTCAGGTGACGGGGTCTCGTGCGTCGTCATCGGAATGCGAAAGAACTTCAGCCCCGCGCGCTGCGCGAGCACCGCCTCGTCGGCGTCGCCGTCTTTCGTCAGATCGACGATCGTCCGCACGCCGAGCGCCGCCAGATCGGCGTAGTCACGCCCCTCCGGCTGCGCGCCGCGGTAATAGCGATCGTTGATGCGGCCGAAGTTGTCGATGCCGATCGTCGCGGCGCTGCCGGTCGCCGCCCGGGCGCTGGCGCCGATGAGAGAGAACGCAAGAGCCAGCGCGTACGCGGAGGCCCGGATCGATGCTCGTCGAACGTGCACGGCACACCCTCCTTGCTGCGAATGGTTCTGTCGGTGAAATCAGTTGAATCGGTCGAGCGCAGACGATGGGGGCAAAGCCGATGCCAGCGACACGCGGCGTGAAATCGTCGCCGGCGGCCGGCTGAGCTCCGCACTGTTCCTCTCAGTGAGACACGCCGAGCTGCCCGAACGGACACCTCGACGGCACGCGCGTTTCAAAATGAGATCTGAAGGCCGAGCCGGGCCGAACGCGGAAGCGCGGGATGTGTGTGAACGTCGCTGACGCCCGCAGCCGATTCGCGCGGCAGCCGCGAGGTGTAGAAGTAATCGATGTCCGATACTTCAGCGTCGAAGATGTTGAACAGCTCGAGCGTGACGCGCGCCCTGTTCGAGAGGCGGTACCCGACTTCTCCGTTCCACAGCGTCGTGCTCTTCGACGCGACGCTGGCATCTTCGACCAGCGGCCGCGCGCCGAAATGACGCAGGCGGATGATGCCGAACGCCGGCCGCTGCCCCTCGACCGTCGCGCCGGCGGTAATCACACGATCGAGCGCCCCGGGAATGAAGCGGCCCGCCGGGTCGTCGTCGTCGAATCGCGCGCGGGAAAGGGACACGTCGCCATCGAGCGTGAGCCACGGCGTCACATGCGCGTAGTTGCTCCATTCGACGCCGACACGCCGGCTGGGGCGTCCGGCTTTCGTCGTTCCGGCATCGCCGACGAAGAGAAGCTCGGAGTCGAGACCCAGATACCAGAGCGCCACGGTCGACTGGAGACCGCGAAGTAGTACCGTGCGAACGCCGACCTCGCCGCCGCGCGCGCGCACGAGCGGCGTCACGCGATCGACGCGTGCGCCAGTCGCCGGGTCGACGCGGATCACCGCTCCACGCGCATCGTTGCTGTGGAAGCCCATGCCGGCATTCGCGTACAGCTCGGTGCCGGCCCACGGTCCGAACACCGCGCCAAGTTTCGGACTGACGAGCGCAGCTGCGCGGTCGCCGGAATTCAGCGGATTGTCCGACGCGACCGACATCTGGTAGGCGTCGACGCGCATCCCTGTCGTCGTACGAACCGTCCGTGCCCATTCGATCTCCGTCTGCGCATACATCCCTGCCATCGTCTGCCCGACCTGGTCCTCTCGCGTGGTCGAGCGTCGCTGGCGGGACTGCGTGTGATAGAGGCCGACGGGATCGAGCCAGTCGCGCCGGAGCTGAATACCGGCGGCGCTCTCGATGTGACGGTTGAAGGCGTGGCCGAGCCGACGATAGGTGATGCGTGCACCGACCGCTGTGCGTCGTTCCGACTGCTCGAACTGGTCCCCGTGCTCCTGGTCATAGAGGAAGTACGTGAAGTTCGAAAACAGATCGAGGCTGTTGCGCAGCACGTACCCCGTCGCTCGAATCGAGGACGGCCCGTTCGATTGCTGAAATTCGGCGGCGAGGCTCTGTCGACTCGCCGTTCCGCCGTCCGTAGCATCGAGATATCCGAACCGGGAGATCAGACCGCTCGCGATCGCGCGGCCAGCGACCTGATCGGTCGAGCTCCAGTCTGCCCAGTAGCCCATGCCGGTGACGGAGAGCCCGTTGCGGTTGTCGCCGCGGCTGTACCGCAGGACGCCATTGAGCTTCCGGTATCCGTCAGGCCGAACCCATGGGCCATCGTCGCGGTTCAACTCGATCGCGCCGAGTAAATACCCGTCGCCGACGCGAGGCGAGGCGGCGCTAAACAAACGCCCCCAGCCGTAATTGCCTCCTCGCATCAGCAGCGTTGCGTGTTCGAGCTGATTGACGTAGCTGATGTTCGCAGCGCCGGCCGCGGAGAAGTCGCCTTCGTCGGCGAAGTACGGCCCCTTCCTGAATTGCACGCCGCTCACCAGCTCCGGAATCAGGAAGCTGATGTCGGAGTACCCATGCGCGTGCGCGCCGGTTGGCGTGTTGACCGGAACGCCCGCCAGGGTCGTCGAGAAATCAGTGCCGTGATCGAGATTGAATCCTCGCAGATAGTACTGGTTGGCCTTGCCCTCTCCACTGTGCTGACTGACGACCATTCCCGGAACGGTCTCGAGCACCTCGCCGGCTCGCATCACCGGCCGCGCGTCGAGCTGCGCCGCCGTGATCGCGCCCTGGCTCGCAGCCGCGGCAATGCCGAGCAGGTTCTCAGCCGGGTGCTCGACTTCCGCGATGTTTCGGAACGTTCGGGTGCCGGTGACGACGACGTCGGCATTGAGCGACAGGGTCATCACGACGTCGGCCGTCAGCGACGCGCCGGCCGCGACCGCCAGGGTTCGTCTGGCCACGCTGAAATTCAGCAGCCGGCAGGAGATCTCGGCCGTCCCTGCTGGCACGCCGTCGAACCGATACCGGCCTTCACCGTCCGTCGTGGTCGTCAGCTCGGTCGCGTGGACCACGAGATCGATGGTGACGCCTGGCAAAACGCCGCCGGTTTGGTCGAGCACACGGCCGGCCACACGACCCGGTGTTTCAGCGCCCGACGCGCCGGTAATCAGCAGCAGAGCGGCGACGAGCGTTGCGGTCCTGAGACCCATCTGAACGCGAGGATTCCGTTTCCTACTACGCGCCGCCGCAGCGCTTGGATTTGGGGCGAGTCCCTGGGCTGTTTCTTCAACAGATCGTCGACGAGCTGTTCCACGTGTCGCGCGATAGCGTCCCGGGTGGCGCCGTATCCCTTGTCGTCCGGCACGTCGTCCCAGGAAGCGGCTTTGCCCGACGCGATGGCGTTCTTCGGCAGCGTGCAGCCGATGGCAAAGACCACATCGGCGCGATCCAGGTCGGCTTGCGTGATCGGCGCCGGCTTCTCGACGGGAACGGCCAGACCGTCGTCGCGGAGACCGGCGAGCGCCCGCTCCGACAGTTCCGCTTGAGGATTCACGCCGCGATACACCGCACGGGCGCGCAGCCCCTTCTCCGCGGCGATCTTGTTGAAGTACGCCGCCGCAATGACGCTCTTCGCCGCGCCATGCTCGCAGACGAACACGACAATCGGGTCGCGTGCGGCTTGCGCCTGGAGCACCAGCGCCGCAACGGCCATCAGCAACGAGCTCCGCATACTTCCGCCTGTCAGCGCGATGTGCGCCCTGATCACGTCGTAGTCGCCGAGCGTCAGCGTCCTGGTTCCACCGGCGCCGGTCCGCACCGTTCCGGTTCACGCCGCCGCACGAGATCACCGTCCGCTGATCGTCAGGTCGTCGAACGCCATCACCGAATCGGCTTTGGTCCACACGCCGACCTTTCCAGCCTCGGTGAACGTCCGATCCCGCGCGTCGAGGACCTGCGCGCCGTCGTACGTCACGACGAAATGATCGCCGCGGACCTCGACGCGGAGGCTGTGCCAGACGTTGGTCGCCACCTTGACGCCCTTGTTCTGGAACGCCACGCGACGTCCATTGACGACATGGTAAATCGTACAGTTGTCCTCGAGCGCGTTGCATCGGGTGACGTAGTAGTTGTTCTGATCACGATAGCGCCAGACGAGCCCCGCGCCCTGATCGCCGCGGCCCGAGATCGCCTTGAACCGGACCGAGAGATCCAGATCCTTTCCCGCGAAGTCGTTGTAGATCGCCAGCGGAAACCGGTAGTCGGTCGTATCGGCATCGGTCTGGACGAGCACGTTGCCGTGGGATGCGTCGTCTGTTCTGACGATCCACACGCCCGGTTTGCCCTGACCCGTCAGCGCAAACGAGAACCCGTCCGGTGCCTTGCCGACGGCAGCAGTTTCGAAATCCAGCTTGACGGTTTGCGCCGCGACCCCGGTGGCTGCGGCCAGCATCGCTGCGGCGATCGCCGTGAACTTGATGGTGCGCATCGTTCGCCTCGTTAGCCCTTTGGCGGCTGGACGGTGACCTTCGATCCCTCACGAATCTCGTCGGTTCCGCGACGAGCGATTGTGTCGCCCTCCTTCAACGCGCCGAAGACCTCGACGAGATCGCCGACGCGAGCGCCGCGGGTGACATCGATCCACTGCGCGACGCCGTCGCTCACGCGAACGACGAAGGTTCGCTCCGTCGTGGTCACGATGCTCGTCGGCGGCACGAGCAGTGAAGGCTGCGGACGCCTCACCGGCCACTGCACTTCCGGGTACATCCCGGCCCCGAGCCGCAGATCCGGATTGTTGACATCGAGCTCGACCGCCATCGAGCGCGTCTTCTCGTCGAGGTCGTGCGCCATCAGGTTCAGCAGACCATGGAAGGTCTCGCCCGGATAGGCCGGAACCGTAAACGCCACACGGGCGCCCTTGACCGTGGCGCCGACCAGCGCTTCCGGCACCGCCACCACCAGGCGAAGCCGCGACACTTGATGCAGGCGGAGAAGAGGCGCCGCCGTCGATCCAGGGCCGACGAGCGCGCCCGGGTGTACGTTGCGCTCCGTGATGATCCCGGCAAACGGCGCCTTGATTGTGAGGTACTGCTGCAGGTCCTTGACGGCCTGCACCTGCGCGTTCGCGGCTTTGATCGAATCCTCGTACGAGCGCACGAGCGCCTGCGCCGCTTCCACCGTCTTCTGCGCGACGACGACGTCGTTCTCAGCCACGACGCCGGGGGTCGCCGACGCCGCCTTGAGTCGGTCGTACGTGCCTTGCACGGCCGCCAGCCTGGCGCTGGCTTCGGCGCGCTGCAGCTCGAGCGCCTGCGCCTTGGATTGCGCCTCGAGCACCTGCGACTGCATTTCGGGCGCCTCGAGCGTCGCGAGCAGCTGGCCCTGTTTGACGCGGCTGCCGCGATCGACGTGGACCGCCTTCACGAAGCCGGTCACCTTCGCGTAGATCGCCACGGAGAGATACGGCTGGAATTCCCCGGGCAATTTGACTTGCCGGTCGACCGCTCTCGAGACGACGCGGACGACGTCGACCGGCGCTTGCGCGGAGAGCGGCGCCGCCGTGAACAGCAGCGACAGCCCGATCGCCACGCGCGGAGTCCTACTTCTTCGGATCATAGTGTCTGCTCGCGGGATCATCGGGATCGAGCGTCGGCGACACGGTCCGGACTCGCGCCTGCACGAGGGTGTACACGGCCGGAAGCACCGCCAGCGTCGCGATCGTCGCCAGGAACAGCCCGCCGATGACGGCGCGTCCCAGCGGCGCCGTCTGCGCGCGCTCGCCGGTCCCGAGGGCGAGCGGAACCATGCCGGCGATCATCGCCGACGCCGTCATCAGAATGGCCCGCAGCCGTCCGCGGGCGCCGTCGATCGCGGCATCGAACACCGATGCCCCGTCGCGCCGCGCGGTCTCGGCGAACGTGACCAGCAGGATGGCGTTCGCCACCGAGATACCGATCGCCATGATGGCACCCATGAACACCTGCACGTTGAGCGTGGTTCCCGTGATCATCAGCATCAGGAGCACGCCGCAGATGACCGCCGGAACGGCCGACACGACCGCGATCGCGAGGCGGAACGACTGGAAGTTCGCCGCCAGCAACAGAAAGATCACGACGATCGCGAGCAGCAGGCCGCTCCGCAGTCCCGCGGTCGTTTCCTCGAACGCGGGGACCTGGCCGCGATTGTTCACCGTCACGCCGCGCGGCGGCGCGCCCGCCCGCGCGACGGCGGCGCGAATGTCGCCGACCACCGCGCCGAGCGGCTTGCCATGGATGTTCGCGGTGAAGCTCACGACCCGCTGCATGTTGTACCGGTCGACCTCGCCCGGAACCGTCCCGTAGTCCACCGTCGCCACGTCGGAGACGAGCGGACGCCCGAGGCTGCCGCCAGCTGTCCGCGACATCACCGGCAGATCCGCGACGTCCTCGAGCGACGCCATCTTGGCCTGCGGCAGCTCGACCTGAATCTGGAAGCCGTTGCCGCTGCCCGGGTCGCGCCAGAAGTTCAGGTCCGTGTATCGACTCGACGAGGTCGCGGCCACCAGCGACCGGCCGACGTCTGCCGGCGTCACGCCGAACTGGCCGGCGCGATCGCGGTTGATCTGGATTTGCAGCGACGGATAGTCCAGCGGCTGCGCATATTGCAGATCGCGAAGCGCGTCGATCTTCACGAGCTCCGCGCGCACCTTCTCGGCAAAGCCGCGGCTCGCGGCGAGCGATGGCCCCTGTATCGCGACTTCGATGGGCGTCGGCGATCCGAAGCTCATGACCTGGCTGATGATGTCGGCCGCCTCGAACGAGACCGCGACCGTCGGGAGCGCCTGTTTCAACTCGCGCCGGATCCGTTCCTTCAACCCTTCGGTGACCGGTGGCGCATTCGGCTTCAGCGAGACGCCAATGACTGCCTCGTGCTGGCCGCTCGCAAACAGGTAGATGGTGTTGATCGGATAGTTCGGCGTCTGCACCCCGATGAACCCGGTCGTAATCTCCACGTTATCGGGCCCGACGACGTTCCTGATCACGTCCATCGCCTTCATCTCGACGAGCTCGGTCCGTTCGAGCCGTGTGCCGGTCGGCGCGCGCAGGCGAAGCTGTATCTGTCGGCTGTCGACCGACGGAAAGATCTCCGTCCCGATTCTCGGGTACACGAGCGCAATGAACAGAAGCGTCGCCGCCGCGTACACGCCGACCACGAGCGACCGGGCGCCAAGTGCCGATCGCAGCCGCCGCCCGTACGACGACCGCAGCCGCTCGAAGAACGGCGGCGCGCTGACGTGGCCGGCTCGCAGCATCCACGTCGCCAGAACGGGCACCAGCGTGCTCGACAGCACGAACGACGACACCATCGCGAATCCGACGGCGAGCGACAGGGGCACGAAGAGCTGGCGTCCGACGCCCGCCATGAACACCGAGGGGATGAATACGGCCAGGACGCACAGCATCGACAGGAACCTCGCCGTCATCGTCTTTTGTGATGCGGCGAGCGCCGCTCTCGCGCTCGACATGCCTGTCGCCAGGTGCGTATGGATGTTCTCGATCGCGACGGTCGCCTCGTCCACGAGGACACCGACCGCCAGCGCCAGCCCGCCGAGGGTCATGATGTTGACCGTCTGGCCGCTGAGCCACAGACACACGACCGCCGAGAGAATCGAGAAAGGAATCGTGATGACGACGATCAGCGAGCTCCGCAGATCGCGCAGAAAGACCAGCACCATCAGGCCGGTCAGGAAAGCGCCCAGCAGCGCTTCGCCGATGAGCCCGTTCAGCGCGCCCAGCACGTACCGCGACTGATCGAAGACGAGATCGATCCTGACGTCTTCCGGCGCCGCGTTCTGCATCGCGGGAAGCGCTCTACGCACGTTGCGGATGACGTCGAGCGTCGAGGCATCCGCGCGCTTCGTGACCGGAATGTACACGGTTCGCTTGTCGTCGACGTGCGCGTATCCGACGACGATGTCGGCCGTGTCGGTGATGGTGCCGATGTCGCGCAAGTACACCGTCGGCCCTGCGCCGACGCGCAACGGCGCGTCGAGCAGCTCCTGGATGTTGCCGCCCAGCGTGGCATTCGTGTTCGCGATGCGAATCACGTCGCCGGTCCGGACGTTGCCCGATGGCAGGACGGTCGTGGCGCGGTTCACCGCGAAGACGACCTCGTCGGGCGACAGCCGGTACTCGCGCAGCTTTTCCGGGTCGACCCGGACGACGATCGTTCGCTGGCTGCCGCCGAACGGCGGCGGCGCCGAGACGCCGGGCAGCGTCGCGAAAATCGGGCGCACGCGGTTGAGCGCGATGTCCTGCATTTCCGGCACCGTCCGCGTCGAGCTCGAAAACACCAGCTGCGCGACCGGGACGCTGCCCGCGTCGAATCGCATGATGAACGGCGGGACTGCGCCGGGCGGCATGAACGCGCGCGCGCGATTGACGTAGCCGACGACTTCGCCCATCGCCTGGCTCATGTCCGTGTCCTGATGGAAGACGAGCTTCATCAGCGCGATGCCCTGGATGTTCTTGGACTCGACGTGCTCGATGCCGGTGACGTAGAGGAAGTGATACTCGTAGTAGTACGTGAGGTAGCCCTCCATCTGCGATGGATCCATCCCGCCGTACGGCTGCGCGACGTAGATTGCGGGGGCGCCCAGCTTCGGAAAGATGTCGACCTTCATCTGCCGGATCGCCATGACGGCGGCGAGCGCGACGGAGATCATCGCGACGAGAATCGTGATCGGCCGCCGCATCGCCGTGAATACCAACCACATGATCGCGTTCTCCCCTTGCCCGAAGTTACGGTTTCGCGCGGTCCAGCAGCGGCGCGAGATTCCCGCGCGCCTGCGCCGCCGCGAGCAGCGCCCGCCACACCGCGAGCCGCGCCACGGCATCGTCGGCCTCGGCCTGGGCGAGGAGCCGCTGCGCTTCGGCGACCTCGGTGACGGTCGCGAGCCCGGTCTGGTACCGGGCGCGTGCCTGACGTTCACCCGCCGCCGCGGCCGCGAGCTCCACCGGCGTATTCCTCGCCATGTCGGTTGCAGCTTTCAGCAGCGCGCGCGCCCTCGCCTCCTGCGTCGTCACGGTTTGGATCGTCTGCTCGTATCTGGCGCGCTCGGCCAGCTCGTTCTGTGCCTCGACTTTCTTCCGCGCCGCGATCGAGAAGATGTCGAGCGCCGGGAATGTCACTTGCGCGCCAATGGCCCAGTTCGGCACGTGCAGCCACGCGCCGCTTCCAAACGACCCGACGCCCGGCGCGTCGGCCCCGCTGCCTCGTCCAGCAAACGCGGACTGCAGCGTGACGTGAGGATAGTACGCGCGGTCGAGCGCCCGCTCGCGCGCCCTGGCCGTCTCGACGGCCGCTTCGCTCGCCTGCGCCGCCGGATGTGTCCTGACGGTCAGCGGCCCGGCGTCCACATCGGGAAGCGACGTCAGCGTACCCATCACCGGCTGCGGTGCGGTGCCGGCGGCGCCAATGGCGTCGGCGAGCGCAACGCGCGCGAGATCGGCTGCCTGAACGGCCTGACTGAGCTGGTTCCTGGCGATCGCCAATTCAGCCTCCGCCCGCGATTGATCGGCGCCGGGGCGCAGCTGATTCTCCGTCAGGACGCGCACGCTCGTCGCGAACACCTGAAGCCGATCGACGTTCGCACGGACGGCGCGGACCGATGCTTCGGCGGCGAGCACCGTCAGAAACGCATCGGCGGCCGCGGATGCCACGTCGAGCTCGGTCAGCGCCGTCTGCGCCCTCGCAAGCGACGTCTGCGCGCGCGCGACCTCTACGCTCGCCTTGCGCACGCCAAAATCGACCGCCTCCCAGGTCATGAGCACGCCCGCAGCGCTCCCCCACACGCTGTCGTACGATCGCGTGCCGAGCACGGGACCCGAGATCGGCGGCACGATCGCCTGCGGCAGGAGGAGGCCGAACACATTGTTCGTGGTCGCGCGGTTCTCCTGCCAGACCATGTCGACGCGTGGGAGATACGCCGTCCGCGCCACGCCGACGCCCGCCTCGGCCGCTCGCGCGCGCGCCTGGCGTTCCTTGAGCGCGGGGTAGTGCTCGAGCGCCAGTCGGACCGCGTCGGCGAGCGTGAGCGGCGGCGCGTCGGTCTGCGCCAGGAGCGGCGCGGGACTCCAGAGGCATGCGACCATGACGAAACCCATGCCGATTCGCTGCGGCACATGACGACGAAGGCGACGCTCGCGGCTCATGCGGGTTCTCCCTCGAGTTTGAGGCGGGCGGCGCGAGGACTGGCGAGCGGCCGCGCCGGCCGGTAGCACGATTCGAATGTTACCGGGCGACGCGGGCGCCGTCCCTGACTTTTGTGTCAGGGATCGCGGCCTCGTCCTTCGGCTCGAACGGCATCGCCAGCACGCGCGGAAACGAGGCCGAGTGGGCCGGATCCGCGGCGTCGAGCCCGTCAAGCGGCAAAAGGACATATCATCGCGGTGGGGGGCTGACGTGGGACAGGCGAGAAAACGCAAGGCGGAGCCCGACCCTGGCGAGCAGGAGCTCCGCGCGCAGGAAGTCGTGCGCGCGAACAGGGAGCTCGCAGCGTACTTCAAGGGCCGCCGCACGGAGCGCGAAGCGCGCGCCGCCCTGAAAATCATCAAGGCGTTCGTCCGCGAGCGCGAGCGACAGGATCCCAAAAGCCGCCCTCCCCTGCCGGGCGCCCGCCAGCGAACCGCGAAGGAACCACGCGACCAGATGCCCGAGTCGTCCCGCTGACGCGGCCGTCCCTGATGTAACATCCGCGTCACGCGGCGCGAGTTTCGCCGCCGTTCACCGACTCGACACAGGAAAGCCACACGCGTCGAAAAGGATGGTGTGTATGCGGCCAACGCTCCTGCTTTGCTCGCTGTGGCTGACGCTCGCGCCCTCGCTCGCGCATGCGCAGTTCGATACCGCCTCCGTCGTCGGCACCGTGCGCGACACCACCGGCGGCGTGATTCCCGACGCGACGGTGACGCTGACCAACGTTGCCACCGGCGTCTCGATCGTGAAGACGACGAGCGCCGCCGGACTGTACGAGTTCCCCACGGTCAGACCTGGGATCTACGTCATCACGGCGGAGAAGGCGGGCTTCGCGCTCGCGCTCGTCGACAACGTCCAGGTGCAGGTCGGCTCGCGGCCGCGCGTCGATCTGACGATGACGGTCGGTCAGCTGAGCGAGAAGGTGCAGGTCACGGCAACGTCGCCGCTCATCGAGACCGACACCAGCCAGCGGGGCCAGGTCATCACCGGCGAGCAGACGCGCGAGCTGCCCCTGAACGGCCGCGAGTACTCGGCGCTGGCGCTGCTGACGACCGGCGTGCGGCAATCGGCGCTGAATCGGAGCACCACCGGCACGCCCCGCGAGGGCGCGTTCAACGTCAACGGCCTGCGGAGCGTGTTCAACAACTTCCTGATCGACGGCGTCGACAACAACGCCTACGGCACGAGCAACCAGGGATTCTCGAACCAGGTGATGCAGCCGCCGCCCGACGCGGTCGGCGAGTTCAAGGTCGTCACCAACAATCAGAGCGCCGAGTACGGCCGCGCCGCCGGCGCGACGGTGAACGTCTCCTACCGCAGCGGGACGAACCAGCTGCACGGCGGCGGCTGGGAGTTCTTCCGCGACACGAAGCTGAACGCGACGGGCTACTTCAAGCCGGCGACCGGCGAGAAGCCTCCGCTCAGGAGGAATCAGTTCGGCGCGGTGCTCGGCGGTCCCATCGTCAGGAACAAGGCGTTCTTCTTCGGCGACTACGAGGGGTTCCGGCAGGAGCGGAAGGTGACGACGTTCTCGACGGTGGCGACGGCGACGCAGAAGACGGGCGTGCTGGCGGTCGACATTCGCGATCCGCGCACCGGCACGGTCTATCCGGCCGGCAGCGCAATCCCGATGACGGCGTTCGCGCGCAAGGTGCTCGGCGGCCTGCCGGATCCGAACCTCGCCGGCGCGGCGAACAACTACTCGATCCTCCAGAGCTTCACGAACCACTCGAATAAAGCCGGCGGCAAGGTGGACATCCAGCTCAATCCCTCGACGAGCCTGTTCGGCCGCTACGGCTGGCGCGATCTGCAGACGACGGATCAGCCGGCATTGCCGCTGCCGTCGGGCGGCGCCGGCAACGGGACGATCTACGCGCGCAACAAGCAGGTCGCGATCGGCTTCACCTACGCGACGACCGGCAGCTCCCTCGTCGAAGCGCGGCTCGGATGGTCCAATACCGAAGCCGGCAAGAATCCGCCGGCGCTCGGGTCGCCGAGCGCGCTCGACGCGTTCGGGATCGCCGGGCTGCCGAGCGACAGCCGGATCTCCGGCGGGCTGCCGACGCAGCTGATCACCGGGTACTCCGATCTCGGCCGGCAGGCGACCAACCCGCAGTGGCAGTATCCGACGGTCTGGAATCCGAAGATCAATTACACATGGCTGGCCGGCCGGCAGTCGCTCAAGAGCGGATACGAGTTCCAGCACGTCGGCGTCGAGGTGATGGACGTCAACCCGCTGTACGGCCGCGACACGTACAGCGGCCAGTTCTCGCGGCCCGCCGGCGTCGCGTCGAACAACATTTACAACCTCGCCGACTTCATGCTGGGCCTCCGGTCGCAGTATGCGTTGAGCAACGCGCTCGTCGCGGAGATGCGCCGGAACATGCACTTCCTGTACGTCCAGGACGACATACGCATGACCGACCGGCTGACGCTGAACGCGGGCGTGCGGTACGAGTACGCGACGCCGCTGACCGAGGCGAACAACGTCCTGTCGAACTTCGATCCCGCGACGCGCACGATGCGGATCGCGTCCAGCGGATCGGTCGCCGATCGCGCGCTCGTCAAGGCGGACAAGAACAACATCGGACCGCGGCTGGGACTTGCGTACGCATTGACCACGAGGACGGTGCTTCGCGGCGGCTGGGGCGTCAGCTACGTCCACAATCAGCGGACTGGCGCGGCCGATCTGCTGCCCATCAACGGTCCGCAGGTGATCAACGCCGTCGTCACGCAAACGCCGGCCGACGCGGCGTTCCTGCCGACCGAGCGCGGCTATCCTGCCGGCCTCACCGATCCGTCGAAGTTCAATCCCCTGGCCGCCAACATTACTTATATCCCGAGCGATTACCGCTCGGGCCGCCTGCAGAGCTGGTTCGCGTCGATCCAGCGCGAGCTCGTTCCGAACATGCTCCTCGACCTCGCGTACGTCGGCAACCGCGCGGACGATCTCGTCCTCATCGGCAATTTCAACCAGGCGGCACCGAACAACGCGCCAGGCACGATTCCGCTGCAGGCTCGCCGGCCGCTGCCCGACTTCGCCGACATCACCTACGTCTTCAACGGCGGCAAGTCGCGGTACCACGCGTTTCAACTGAAGTACGAGTGGCGCCTGCGAAGCGACATCACGCTGCTGAGCTCGCTGACGCTGTCGAAGGCGAAGGACAACGGCGCGCAGTCGCTCGAGAATCAGAACGGCAACTTCCCCGGCCCGCAGAACTTCAACGATCTGGCGGCCGAATACGGAACCGGCGCCTACGATCAGCCCTACAACACCACGACCAGTTTCGTCTGGGCACTTCCGTTCGGGCGAGGACGGCACTGGGGCTCGAACATACCGAAGGCGCTCGACGCCATCGTCGGCGGCTGGCAGCTCGCGGGCATCAACGTCGTCACGCCGGGCGAGCCGGTGACACTGACCTACACGCCCCAGGCGTCGTTCGCCGTCTCGGGGATCCAGCAGGATTTCCGCGGCGCGAACAACTATCGGCCGAACGTCACCTGCGATCCGTACGCGGCTTCGGGCGAACAGTCGATCGCGAACTGGTTCAACAAAGCGTGCGTCGTCATCCCGACCGACCCGAGCCAGCCGTTCGGCAACGCGGCGCGCAACACGGTGCGCGGACCGAAGTTCTGGTCGTTCGACTTCGCCGCCGTGAAGAACGTGCCGATCGCGGGCGCGACGCGCCTCGAGCTCCGCGTCGAGGCCTTCAACCTGTTCGATCGCGCCAACTTCGCGCCGCCGAACGGCAACCGCAGCTCGGGCGGCTTCGGGACGATCACGTCGACCTACGATCCGCGGCAGGTGCAGCTGGGCGTGAAGCTGTCGTGGTGATCGGACAGGCGATCGCCTGCGCCCTGATTGGCGCATCCGCGCTCGCCGCGGCGGCGCGCCCGCTGGTGATCGCGCATCGGGGCGCGAGCGGCTACCGGCCCGAGCACACGATCGAGAGCTACACGCTCGCGATCGAGATGGGCGCGGACGTCATCGAGCCGGACGTCGTGATCACGAAGGACGGGGTGCTCGTCGCGCGCCACGAGAACGAGATCGGCGGCACGACCGACGTCGCGGAGAAATTCCCCGGGCGCAGGACGACGAAGTCGATCGATGGCGACTCGGCGACCGGCTGGTTCGTCGAGGATTTCACGCTCGCCGAACTGAAGACGCTCCGCGCGCGCGAGCGCCTGCCGTTTCGATCGCACGCGTACGACGGCAGGTTTCTCGTGCCGACGCTCGACGAAGTGATCGATCTCGCGGCGCGGAAGACCCGCGAGCTCGGCCGATCGATTGCCGTCTATCCCGAAACCAAGCATCCGAGTTACTTCCGATCGATAGGCCTCCCCCTCGAGCAGCGGCTCGTGGCGGTGCTCGAGGCCCACGGCCTCCGGCGCAAGACCGATCCGGCGTTCATCCAGTCGTTCGAGCCGGCGAGCCTGCAGATCCTCCGGCCCCTCACCGGAGTCCGGCTCATGCAGCTGCTGGATGAGGACGCGATGGCGACGCCGCCGGTGCTCGACGCCATCGCGAAGTATGCCGACGGGATCGGACCGAACAAACGGCTGATCGTTCCGGCGGCGCCGGACGGCCGGCTGCAGCCGCCGACCTCGCTCGTGCGCGACGCCCACGCCGCCGGCCTGTTCGTGCACGTCTGGACGATGCGCAGCGACACGGAGTTTCTCTCGCCGGCGTACAAGGGCCATCCGGCACGCGAGTACGAGCAGTTCCGGTCGCTCGGCGTCGACGGCATGTTCACCGACTATCCCGACGCCGCGGTCGCCGCGCTGGGGCGGCGCTGACGCCATACGCGTGGCGCCGACGGTCGGCGGCGACGACGCCGACCGAGGAGATCGCCATTCGCAGCCCGATCGAGCCGGCGCCCCAGTTGAGTGCAAACCGGTGATCGAGCCCGTAAACATGCGGTAACACGTGAAAAAGAGCGACGCAATCCACAGGGTTTTGCACAGTTTCTGCGGAAATCTCGCGTGGGCCAGTGGATCACTTCCCCGAAACGCATCGTGCATGAGATTCGATCGAGTGAGGTAGGCTCTCATCCATGCTGTTCCCCGCATGGGAGACCTTCTACATCATCGTCGGACCCTCGGGCGGTGCGCTGACCGGCCTGATGTTCGTCGTGATCGCGCTCGTGCCGGACATCGGCGGCTCGGCGCGCCAGATCGACGCGTTCGCCACGCCGACCGTCGTCCACTTCAGCGCCGCACTGCTGCTGTCGATCATCGTGACCGCGCCCTGGCCGGCAATGCCCGCCGCGAGTCTGGCGCTCGCGGCCTTTGGAGCGGCCGGCACGGTGTACATGTTGCTGGTGCTGGGCCGTACTCGCAGTCAAACGGAATACACGCCGGTGTTCGAGGACTGGCTGTTCTACACCACGCTCCCGCTCGCCGCTTACCTCGCCGTCGTACCCGCCGCAGTCGGCCTGCCACGCTACACGCCGCAGTGCCTGTTCGTGATCGGGACGGTGGCCGTCCTCCTCCTGCTGGTCGGAATCCACAATGCATGGGACATCGTCAGATACATCGTGATCCGGCGGCTCGAAGGAGGCGGCACGAGATCGGATCCCGACACCACACGATGACGCGACAACGGAGCGATCATTTCGACGGCACGCGCTTCATCAATCCCACGGGCAGCGCAGGGCCGCCGTTCACGGCCGTTCCGCGCATGCTGCTCGAGCCGCGGACGCGCTGGCCGGCGCACGTCGACGAGCCGCCGCAGCGGCCGGCGACGCTGGACGGCGCGGCGGCCGTCGTCACGTTCATCGGCCACGCGACGTTTCTCATTCAGACCGCGGCGGGGAACATCCTCACCGACCCGATGTATTCGGACCGCGCCGGCCCGTTGAATGCACTCGGACCGCGACGCGTGCGGCAGCCGGCCGTGATCTTCGCCGATCTGCCGCCAATCTCGATCGTGCTGCTCAGTCACAATCACTACGATCACTGCGATCGGCGCACGCTCGGCATGCTCGCCGACCGCTTCGATCCGATCGTGGTGACGCCGCTCGGGAACGGCGCGCTCGTTCGGTCGGCGGGCATCCGCCGCGTCGAGGAGCTGGATTGGTGGGAGGAGGCGAAGACGGACGCGCTGCCGATCGCTCTGACGCCAGCGCACCATTTCTCCGCGCGGACGCCGCTCGATCGAAACCGCGCGCTGTGGGGCGGATTCGTCATCCGGGCGGCGGGCCGGCGCATCTTCTTTGCCGGCGACACCGCGTATGCGGACTTCTTCCGCGACGTCGGCCGCCGGCTGGGCCCGATCGATCTCGCGCTGCTGCCGATCGGCGCTTACGAGCCGCGCTGGTTCATGCGCGTCGTCCACATGAATCCCGCGGAGGCGGTGCAGGCGCATCTCGATCTCGAGGCGTCGTTGAGCATCGGGATGCACTTCGGCACGTTCCAGCTCACCACCGAAGGGATCGACGAGCCGCTGCGGGCGCTCGACGACGCATGTCGATCGAAAGGCGTCCCGCGATCGCAGTTCTCGACGCTGGCGTTCGGCGAATCGGTGAAGCTGTCGTAGCTGCGGCAGCGTCGCTTCACAGGAGGTCATGACGTGGCGGATGCGCGGCAGAAACGATGTGCGTGGGTGGGGGCGGACAATCTGCTGATGCGCGAGTATCACGATCGGGAGTGGGGTGTGCCGGTCCACGACGATCGCAAGCACTTCGAGTTCCTCGTGCTCGAAGGCGCGCAGGCCGGGTTGAGCTGGTCGACGGTGCTCAACAAGCGCGAGGGCTATCGCCGCGCGTTCAGCGGGTTCGATCCTGCGAAGGTGGCGCGATACAACGAACGGCGCATGCACAGCCTGCTGTCGGATCCGTCGATCGTCCGCAACCGGCTGAAGATCCTCGCGGCGGTCCGCAACGCGCAGGCGTTCCTGGCGATCCAGGAGGAGCTCGGCAGCTTCGATGCGTACTGCTGGCAGTTCGTCGCCGGACGGCCCAAGGTGAATCGCTGGAAGTCGATTCGCGAGGTCCCTCCGACATCGCCCGAGTCCGACGCATTCAGCAAGGATCTCAAGCGCCGGGGATTCAGCTTCGTCGGATCGACCGTGATCTATGCTCACATGCAGGCCGTCGGCATGGTGAACGATCACCTCGTCGACTGCTTTCGCTATCGACAGGTCCGACGGCTCGGTTGACCTCACCACCTGCGCAGGAGACGCGATGACCGCACACATCGGGCCGAATCACCGTTTATCCGTGGCGAGGACGCTCAAGACCGAGACGCGCGCGCTCTATCAGGGCGTCTTCGGCGCGGCCGTCGACGTGCTGAAGCCGGATCTCGAGATTTTCCGGTTCGCGAACGGCTCGAACATCGGCGTGTACTACGTCGATCCGGCCGAGGCGCTGACGCCCGAGCAGCACATGAACGCCATCTGGCTCGAGTTCGAGGTCGACGACGAACGAGCGGCCGCGGCGAGCCTCGAGAAGATCGGAATGCGTCCGTTCGACTACGCCGACAAGACGCACCTGTACTTCCAGGCGCCGGGCGGCCAGGTCTTCCGACTCGCGGGCAAACGGAAATGAACCGTCGACCCCTGCCCTTCCGCGACGTGACGGTCGGGGATCTTCTCAGTCGCCTCGCCCGCGCGCTGCCCGACAACGAGGCGCTCGTCTACGCCGCAGGGCCGCGCTTCACGTTCGCGGCGCTCGAGCGCGAGGCGCGCACGATCGCGCGCGGCCTGATGTCGATCGGCGTCGAGCCGGGCGAGCGCGTCGTGGTCTGGGCGACGAACGTTCCCGAGTGGATCGTCCTGCAGTTCGCCCTCGCCAAGATCGGCGCCATCCTCGTCACGGCGAACACCTCGCTGCGCGCGGCCGACATCAAGTACGTACTGAACCAGAGCGAGGCAGCGACCATCGTCACGATCCGGGGATTCCGCGACCTCGATTACATCGCGGCGCTTCGCGAGATCGGGGCGCCTTCCGGCAGCGTGCCGGCGTTGAAGCGGCTGGTGTGCATCGGCGACCAGACGCCGGACGGATTCACCCCGTACGCGCGTCTCCGCGAATCGGCGGCGCGCATCGATGAATCGGCGCTCGACGCCAGGTCGCGCGCCGTGTCGCCCGATGACGTGATCAACATGCAGTACACGTCCGGCACGACGGGGTTCCCGAAAGGCGTGATGCTGTCGAGCCGCAACATCGTCAACAACGGCTGCGCGCTCGGCAGCGTGCTCGGCTACTCGCCGGCCGATCGCCTCTGTTTGTGCGTGCCCCTGTTCCACTGCTTCGGCTGCGTCATCGGCGTGCTCGGCTGCTACACGCACGGCGCATGTCTCTGTCCGATCGAATGGTTCGACGCGAAACAGGTGCTCGAGACGATTCAGCGCGAGCGCTGCACGGCGCTCTACGGCGTGCCGACGATGTTCCTGGCCGAGCTCGAGTGTTCCGAGTTCCACCGGTACGACGTCACGTCGCTCCGGACCGGCGTCATGGCGGGATCGCTCTGCCCCGAGCCGCTCATGCGGCGCGTGATGACCGACATGCACCTGCCGGAAATCACGATCGTGTACGGGCTGACCGAAGCGTCGCCGGCGATCACGCACACGCCGCGAGGCGCCTCGGTCGAGCAGCGCACGCAGACCGTCGGCCCGGTCCTTCCCGAGCTCGAGGTGAAGATCGTCGATCCCGCGACGCGCCGGGAGGTGCCGCGCGGCGGGCGCGGCGAGCTGTGCGTCCGCGGCTACAACGTCATGCGGGGCTACTACAACGATCCGGTCGCCACGCAGGCGGCGATCGACCGAGACGGATGGCTCCGCACCGGCGACGAGGCGAGCATGGATGACGACGGGTTCTTTCGGATCACGGGGCGCATCAAGGACCTGATCATTCGCGGCGGCGAGAACATCGTCCCGAAAGAAATCGAAGACTGCGTCCGCGCGCATCCGGCCGTCGCCGACGCCTATGCGTACGGGCTGCCGGATCCGTTCTTCGGCGAGGTGGTGGGGCTTGCCGTGCGAACCAAATCCGGCGTCGCCAACGCGCGCCTGACGGCCGACGACGTCATCGCGTGGTGCCGCGAGCGGCTGGCGCGCTTCAAAGTGCCTGCGTCGGTCCGATTCGTGTCGGAGTTTCCGACGACCGCGTCAGGCAAGATTCAGAAGTTCAGGCTGCGCGAGGAACACCTGCGCACGACGGCAACTACGACGTCGTCGTTGTCGCAGACGCCGACAGCCTGATCCAGTGGTGATCGTCATTCGAGCCGCACGAGCCCCCGCCGCGTCGCAACCTTGACCGCTTCGGTCCGGCTCGTCACGCCCAGCTTCTCGAAGAGATGCGCGAGGTGCGTCTTGACCGTCCGCTCGCTGATGTCGAGCGCGGACGCGATTTCCTTGTTCGCCTTGCCGTCGGCCAGCAGCGTGAGCGTCGCCAGCTCGCGCGGCGTCAACTGGACGCGCGTCACGCCCTCGGCGAGCTTGGCCGCCGCCGCCGGCGCGAGATACGTCTTCCCGGCGAGGACGTCGCGAATGCAGCTGACGAGATCGTCCGCCGAGATGTCCTTCAGCACATACGCCTTCGCGCCCGCCTTCAGCGCGCGCGAGATCTCGTCGTCGGTGTCGTAGGTGGTGAGCACGATGAAGCGCGCGCGCGGATCGCGCTCGCGAATCCGGCGGACGACCTCGACGCCTTCCATCACCGGCATGCGCAGATCGAGCAGCGTCACGTCGGGGCGGTGCCGCTCGTACGCCTCGATCGCCTCGACGCCGTTGCCCGCCTCGGCGACGACGCGCAGATCGGGCTCCTGGTTGATGATGTTGGCGACGCCGGTGCGGAGGAGCGCGTGATCGTCGACGAGGAGCACGCTGGCCTTTTCCGCTGCCACGGGTGCGGCCTCAGCCGGCAACGTGCACCTGTGTGGGCAGAGAGGTCGGCTCCCACGCGAGCACGACCTCGGTCCCGTTGCGCGGCGCGGTGACGATCGTCAGCGACGCGCCGATCTTGTCCGCGCGCTCCTGCATGCTCGTCATGCCGAACCCGGACGTCGATCGATCGCGCGCGATGCCGCGCCCGTCGTCGGCGACCGACAGCCTCAGCCCCACCGACTGGACCGCCGCCGCGCGGATGGTGATCTTGCGCGCGCGCGCGTGGCGCACGGCGTTGGTCAGCGCCTCCTGCGCGATCCCGATGATCTCCCGCTCGACGACGTCGCCCAGCCGCGGCAGCTCGTCGACGACGAGATCGATCGGCAGATTGCCCGTTCGCCGATTCAGATCCGCGAGGCGCCTGAGCGCCGTCGCCAGGTCGTCGCCGGGTCCGACGTTCGGGCGAAGCGTACCGACCGACCGCCGGGCTTCGGTGAGATGCGTGCGGGCCAGATCCACGGCGGTGTCGACGCTCGCGGCGACCGTCGCGGGCAGCGCGCCGCCGGCTTCGCGCTGGGCCGCCTGCAGCTGCATGAGAATGGCGGCGAATCCCTGCGCGAGGTTGTCGTGGATGTCGCGCGCGAGACGGTTGCGCTCCTCGAGCATCGCCTTGCGCCGCTCTTCGCGTCGATTGGCGTCGACCAGGCGGCTCTGGTGCAGCGCCAGCGCCGCCTGCCGCGCCACGGCTTCGATCATCGCGACGCGCCACCACTGACTCTCGGGCTCCGGCGCGCCGGGGCTCGACACCGTCATCCATCCGAGATTGCGGCTGCCAAGTACCAACGGCGTGGCGACGATGGTCGCCGATGCCATGCGCTGCGCGAACGCGCGCATCGGCTCGGGCAGACGAGGATCGTCGCACAGGTACTCGACGGTCGCCGACCAGCCCGGACGGTACGCGAACAGGTGATCGGCGAGGCTGGCGCACGCGAACCGCTTGCCGGGATCGGCGGCACCGGCGGTGTCCCAATCGTCCTTCAGCGGCGTGTAGAGGCGATCCTTCACGTAGACCATCCACAGCTCGCAGCGCTGATCGGTCTCATCGATCAGCCACACGCCGCACGTGTGGCTCTCGCTCTCCTCGACCATCGCCTTCGTCAGCGCGCCGAAGAAGCCTTCGACGTCGGGCTCGCGCACGAGCAGATCGAGCGCGAGTTGCACGACCTCGGCCTGCATGTCGGCGCGGCATTCGGCGCGCCGCCGCTCGCCCGCTTCACGAATCAGCGCGGCGCGCAGGATCTCCGGATCGTGCGAGCCGGCTTCCTCCGGCAGTTGTTGATGCGACGAGCAGGTCGATTCGCCCACGTGTGAACCCCTCACAAATTATCGGGCAGTTTCGCGCTCGATCGATCGAATTTCCGCGTTGTCCGCATGGCCGATACCGGCATCGTCCAAAAGGACGAGATTGGCGTCGTCCGCACGGCTCTGACCGCCCTCACACGCAAGCCTGAGGCGGCGATCGGACTCCTGCCCGATTGTGCGACGCCGTGTCGGCGCGCGACAGTAGCGGAGTTCGATTTTCACAGGAGGTCAGTCATGAAGCGTTGGATCGCAGCAGTCATCGCGTTGGTTGGACTCGCAGGCGCGAGCACCGCCTCCGCACAGGACGCCGCGCCGGGGCCCGGCGCCGTCGTCGTCACCATCATCCCGGGAGGCGCGACGTTCTTCACGGAAGGCAAGAACACGAAGGGACCGAGCTTCGGCAACTACGGTCTCGGCGGCGCCGTCGAGATCAACTTCAACCGGTACGTCGGCGTCGAGGGCGAAGTGAGCGGCGCGCTCGGCATCACGCAGGACTTGCAGTTCACGGGCGTGACGTCGAACGTGAAGACGCCGAACCTGCTCAACTACAGCGGCAACCTCGTCGTCTCGGCGGTGAATCACAGCGCGGTCGTGCCGTACGTGACCGGCGGCGTCGGCGGTCTGACGCTGTTCGACAAGGCGAGCCTCGGGATTCCAAACACTGAGACATTCCTGACCGGCAACGTCGGCGGCGGCGTGAAGTGGTTCAGAGGACGTTGGGGCCTGCGCGGCGACTACCGGTTCATCGCGGTCAAGTCCAAGGACGATGCGCCGGCGTTTTTCGGACAGGAGACGCGGTACGGACACCGCGTGTATGGCGGCGTGGTGATCAACGCCGGCCGTTGAGGGCGACATGCTGAAACGAATGCTCGTGATGCTGGCCGCGACGATGCTGATCGTCGCGGCCCTCGGGTTCGTGAAATTCAAGCAGATTCAAACTGCGATCGCGCAGGGGGCGGCGTTTCAGCCGCCTCCGGCCGCGGTGACGACGATCGTGGCGGCGCAGGCGGAGTGGCCGTCCACGCTGGCGGCCATCGGCACGGCGGCCGCCGTGCGCGGCGTGACCGTCAGCGCCGATCTGCCCGGCATCGTGGATCGGATTGGGTTCGAGTCGGGCCAGTCGGTCGGTCACGGCGACGTGCTGGCCGTGCTCGACACGCGGCAGGAGCGCGCGCAACTCGCCGCGGCCGACGCGCAGCGCGATCTGGCGCGCGTGAACTTCGATCGCATGCGCGGCCTTCTGAGCGAGCGCGTGGTGTCGCAGGCCGAGTTCGACCGCGCGAGCGCGGAACAGCGGCAGGCGGAGGCGCGCGTCGGCGAGATCCGCGCGGCCATCGAGCGCAAGACGATCCGCGCGCCGTTCGCGGGGCTCCTCGGGATCCGGCACGTCAATCTCGGCCAGTACCTGTCGGGCGGCGACGCGCTCGTGACGCTGCAGTCGCTCAACCCGATCTACGTGAACTTCGGCGTCCCGCAGCAGGCGATGGGCAGCCTGCGCGCCGGCCGCAGCGTTCGCGTGGCCGTCGAGAGTCTCGGCGGCCTGGAGCTCAAAGGGCCGATTACGGCGATCGATTCGGTCGTCGACGAGTCGACGCGCAACGTGCAGGTGCAGGCGACGCTCGCCAACCCGCAGGGGAAGCTCCGCCCCGGCATGTTCGTGCAGACCGAGGTGGCGATCGGCGCGGCGAGCACCGTGGTCTCGCTCCCGGTATCGGCGATCAGCTACGCGCCGTACGGCAATTCCGTGTTCGTGGTCGCCGACCTGCAGGACCAGAACGGCAAGACCTATCGAGGCGTCCGCCAGCAGTTCGTCAAGCTCGGCGGATCGCGCGGCGATCAGATTGCCGTCGTCTCCGGCATCAAGGCAGGCGATGAAGTGGTGACGTCGGGCGTCTTCAAGCTCCGCAACGGCGCCGCCGTCCTCGTGAACAACAACGTCCGGCCGGGCAACAACCCGTCGCCGAAACCCGAGAACAGCTGATGAAGTTCACCGATCTCTTCGTCAAGCGGCCGGTCCTGGCGATCGTCGTCAACCTGGTCATCCTGATCGCTGGCCTGCAGTCGATTCGCGCGCTGAGCGTCCGGCAGTACCCGCGCAGCGACATCGCGGTCGTGAACGTGACGACGGCGTACGTCGGCGCGAACGCCGATCTCGTGCGCGGGTTCATCACGACACCGCTCGAGCGCGTCATCGCGAG
>Ga0114129_10001780_pt1 | contig 29349 bp, 24 predicted proteins | sample RhiMetdeltSRZDD1_FD_80071 | JGI IMG/M metagenome (GOLD analysis project Ga0114129, IMG submission 80071) | Populus rhizosphere microbial communities from Tennessee, USA - Rhizosphere MetaG P. deltoides SRZDD1 (version 2) (version 2) | ecosystem: Host-associated > Plants > Roots > Rhizosphere >... | reverse complement strand
TGAAGCCGTTGTTGGCAAGAATGATCGGACTCCATCCGGCCCAGACGTTGATGCCAAAGCGAACGGTCCGATCCGCCATCGGCTTGTAGCTGGAGATCCCCTTCACCTCCGGGAGCCGCTGCGCCGGGACGAACTTGTATTCCTTGACCGTCGTGATCCCGGAGGCATCGGCGGCTTCGGCGCCGCCCTTCATCTGCTTCAGCTCGTCGCTCGAGATGCGGCCGCCCTGGTTGCTGCCGGGCAGCGCGCCCAGCCGCCACAGCGCGAGGCCCACGAGGGCGATGATGACGATCAGGACCGCGACGTAGAACGCGGGTTTGGGCTGTCCGGGCTGTCCGTCTGCCATGGCTCGACGCTCCTAATTCGTCTGCTTCTCGGTCGCGGGACCGAGGTCTTTCGCCGTCTGCGCGACGGGCGTGGTTTCCGGCGAGCGGATGCCGAGCTCCACCTCGAAACCCTGCAGCGCCTGCTCGGCGAGCTGGCCCTGCATCCGCTCCTCGGCCTGGATCTCGGCGATGCCCTTCGACGACAGATCCGCGGCCACGCGCACCTTGCCGCGGTTCTGATCGATCTTCTGCTGGATCACCGATTCGATCTCGCCGAAGTCGGTCGTCAGGTTCATGTCGAACGTCTCGGAGAGCTTCGCGATCTCGGCTTCCGCCGACGACATCTTCAGCTCGGCGTCGTAGCGCTGAATCTTTTCCTTGAGCTCGATCAGCTTTTCGTTCGCGTGCTGAATCTTCTTCAGGTTGTTGCCGTACGCCGTCTCGTGCATCTGCAGCTGCTGGTCGTTCGCCGCGAGCTCCTCTTTCGCCTTCTGCAGCTGCAGCGCGAACTTGGCCGCCGTCGCGCGGTCGCCGGCCTTCAGGTACGCCTTCGTCTCGGCCTCGAGCTTCTGGACGTTCGACTTGTTCGCCGCGACCTGGCGCGTCACGCGCTCCACGAGCCCGCGGTACTGCTCGAGCCCGATCCGCCCCTCCTTGAGCTGCTCGACGGCGCGGTCGTACTCGTACTGCATCTGCGCGATAGGGTCCGACTCCCAGAAGATGTTCGCGATCTTGTTGATCTGCGCCATGAAGGCGGACCAGAACTTGTGCAGAATCACAAAGACTCCTTCTTTGACTGACGAGCCTAACGCTTGCCCGGTTCACGCTCGCTCGCGGCCGGCGCCTCGGCCAGGATCTTGCCCTGATAGATACCGTCCAGCGCCTTCTGCAGCTCGCCGCCCGTGCCGGCGCCGATCACGTCGCCGCCGACGTCCTTCAGGAACGCGAACTTCTCCGGGCTCGTGTCGAACGCGACGAAATAGGTCTGCACGGCGCCCTCGCTCTTCCGGAAGATCTCGCGCGCGACCTCGTCCGGGCTGCGCCCGCTCGTGTTCTCTCCGTCGGTGACCACCAGCAGGTACTTGCGGAACACTCCGGCGCGGTACAGATCCGGCCGCGCCGTGCGCAGCGCCTCGCCGATCGCCGTGCCGCCGCCCGGACGCGGCAGGCCCGCGAGCGCCGCGCGGATCGTCCCACGATTGTATGGTTGAATCGGCAGCAGCGTGCGCGCGGAGCTCGAAAACGAGTAGAGCCCGACCTTGATCGGGAAGTCGGGCCGCCGCGCGACGAACGCGTCGGTGGCGTCGAGCATCGCCCCGAGCGCCTCCTGCGCGACGACGTACTTCGGCCGGTTGTCGCCGGGCGCGGTCTCCTTCATCGAGCCCGACGTGTCGACGAGGATCGCGATGGCCGCGCCGAGCCCTTCGTCGACCTCCGCCTGATACGGCGCGGCCGCGTCGACGTCCTGCGCCTGCGCGTTGGTCCGCGCGCCCCGCGTGTTGCCCTCGCATGCGAGCGCGACACCCGCCGCCGCTACGGCCACGGCGGCCCATCCGGCCCTGGAATGCATCGGGCGAGTCTATCGTCCGGTCACTGAAGGATCAAGATTCGGCGGCCAGCCGCTTGCGGGCGTCGGCAAGCCCTTTGACCTGCGGTTTCGACAGCTTGGGAAACTGTAAATCGAGCCCCTCGAGCGCCTCGACGACGAGATCGGCGATGACGAGCCGCGTGAACCACTTGTGATCGGCGGGCACGACGAACCACGGCGCCTCTTTGGTGCTGGTGTGCGACAGCATCTCCTCGTACGCCTCCATGTACTCGGTCCACCGCGCCCGCTCGTCCAGATCGGCGGCCGAGAACTTCCAGTTCTTCGTGGGATCGTCGAGCCGCTCGAGCATCCGCCTGCGCTGCTCGTCCTTCGACACGTTGAGGAAGAACTTGCGGATGACGGTGCCGTTGCGGATCAGATGCCGCTCGAACCCGTTGATGTCCTCGTACCGCGCGCGCCAGATGCCGTGCGCCGACTCGGCGCCGGGCAGCCGCTGCCGCTCGAGGATCTCCGGGTGCACGCGCACGACGAGCGTCTCCTCGTAGTACGAGCGGTTGAAGATGCCGATGCGCCCGCGCTCGGGCAGCGCCTTGGACGCGCGCCACAGGTAGTCGTGGTCGAGCTCCTCGTCCGACGGCCGCTTGAACGAGTACACCTGCGTCCCCTGTGGATTGAGACCGCTCATGACGTGTTTGATTGCGCTGTCCTTCCCGGCGGCGTCTATCGCCTGGAAGATCAGGAGCAGGGCCCAGCGATCGTCGGCGTAGAGCCGCTCCTGCAGCGCGATGAGCTTCTCGATCCCCTTCTGCAGCCGGTCGGCCGCGCCGCGCTTGTGCTTGTACGGACCGGTGTCGGCGGGATCGAACTGACGCAGATCGACCTTCTGACCGGGTCGAACACGAAAACTGGCGGTGTTCATGTGACGAGATCCGGATCTACAACAAAGGACGCGAAGCACACCAAGGGTGTGTCGAAACCGGGGGACCGCCGCTATCGCGCCGTGATGAGCAGAATATGCGCGGCTGTCGCCGGCGATCGCACCACTTCGATGCCCGTCGCCATCAGCTCGCTGCCGGTGGCCTCGCCGAGTATGCCGGCATCCACCGACCACACCTCGTACTTCGTCGTCGGCGACAGCGCCGTCGGCCGGATCATATACGTGGCGGCCGCGCCATCGAGCTGGAACGCGTAGAGGACGACGCTCGACCCGTCGGCGGACGTCGCCTGCAGCACGTCCCACGACCATCCCGCTTGCGCCTGCGGCGTGAGCGGCGCGCCGGCCGCGTCTCTCAACCGATCGCGGATCGAGGCGTAGATCGCGATCTCCCGCGCCATCGCGTTGGCGTCGGCCGTCGACAGCAGATACGCGACGAACGACAACCCGAGCGTGCCGGCCATCCGGCTGCGAACGTACAGCGACAGGTCCGGAGCGTTGTGGATCGGCTCGTTCTCGTCGTCCAACACGAACGACAGCAGGTACGCGGGAGGGAACACGACGCTCAGCCCTTCCGCGATGTGACGCACGTGCGCCGACGGCGTGGTGCGATCGTCCATCCACGCGACGTCGGTGTAGCGGAGCATCCCGAGATCGAGCCGGTTGCCGCCGCCCGCCACGTTCTCAATCAACAGCTGCGGATGGCGCGCGCGGAGCTCGGAGAGCACCTGGTACAGCCCGTTGACGTGCGCGAAGTTGCCGTCGTCGCGGCCGTGGCCGTGGCCGCTGCGATCGCAGTTGATCCAGAAATTGTTGTCCCACTTCAGGTAGTCGGGTTGAACGGTCTCGATCAGCGATTCGATCCGATCGAGGATCCATTGGCGGCCCGCGGCGCCGCCGAGGCAGATCTGCGCCGTGGTCACCGATCCGTAGCCGGTGGCGTTGGTCGCGAGCAGCGGCTCGGGGACGCCGCGATCGCCGACGTTCAGCAGGTTGGTCCGCTCCGGCTCCATCCAGATGCCGAACTTCATGCCGTGGCTGTGCGCGTACTCGGCGAGCGGCGCGAGGCCGTCCGGGAATCGGCTCTCGTCGGCGACCCAGCGGCCGAGACCGGAGTGGAAATCCCAGATGCCCTCCGCGCCTGCGCCCGGATACCAGCCGGCGTCGACGACGAAGAGCTCGACGCCCATGTAGGCGGCGGTGTCCATCTCGCGCTTGACCGAATCGGCGGTGATGTTCGTGCCGTGGGCGTACCACGTGTTGAAGGTGACGAGCGGCTTGAGCGGCCGGCCGCCGCGAATGGCGCGCAGCGCGAAGGATCGCAGCGCCGCGCTCGCCTGCGCCAGCCGCCCGCCCGCCACGCCGAACACCGCGTGCGGCCCGTCGACCTCTTTCGCGCCGACCGTCGTCGTCATCGAGCCGAGGCCGAACCAGATGCTCTGGCCGGTCGCCGTGCGATCGACGGTGAGCGTCCACGCGCCGGACCAGAGCAGCGCGGTGTAGAACTCGTCCCGCGCGCCGTCGATCGCGAGCCACGGGACGTGCTGTTCCGCCGATCGGCCGGCGGCGCCCAGCGTCAGGCGATCGCCCGGCGCGAGCGTCTTCTGCTGCAGCGTGAACGCATCGTCGTGGACGACGTCCGCGTTGTCGCCGCGCAGTCCGGTGAGCCACCGCAGCTGGCCCGGCGCGACGGTGAACTGGAACGCGTTCAGGTTCGAGACGGTGGCGGTTTCGGCGCGCAGCGACAGATACGTCGTCCACGTCTCGAAGGTTGGAGATCCGCTCGCGACGCGGTAGTGCCGGGTGAAACGCAACCCGGCCGGCGGCAGATCGAACTCCGCATCGAGCTGCAGCGTGTCGGCGACGGTTTTCACTCGCGCGCTCTGGTACACGAAGCCGGCGGATCGGCTACCGAATACCAGCGCGGCGCCGTTGACGAGAAGCGTCGTGTCCGGCCCGGCGCCGATGAGCCACTCCGTGCCCGATTCGCGCGCCAGCCGCATGACGGCGAAATCGCGCGACGCGTCGAGCGCGAGCGAGAGCGTCGCGCCGCCGGCGGAGATCGACCACGTTCCCGCTTCGGGATCGTTCGTGATTGAGGCATCCCCGGTGGACGCCACGATTGTCGATGCGGAGAGGGAGGCGGATGCCGCAAGCAACAACGCGAGAGCGAGCGCGAGTCGACGCACGGGTCTTACCAGTGTAAGGCCACCCGTTAGCTTTTCGGCGCGACTCGGTCGGAGCTTTAGGCGAGCTTCACGCAAAGCCGAAAACCTCGCGCTACCGCTGGTTTAGAACAACGGATGGATGTTGGTAAACAACGCCAGGCAGAGCGTGTAGCAAACCGCGAACAGCACAATCACCGCGCCCGACACGATGCGCGATCGAACCGTGGCGAGCCAGATGAAACAAGGGAACAGAACGGCGCAGTAGCGGCCAACACCCTCGAAAACGCCGGAGGACAGCGGCAGCCAGAGGTTGGCGATGATGAACAGCGCGTAGCCGGCGCCGAGCCGGCGCCACACGAACGGCGTCGCCGCGATAAAGAAGATCGCGCTGAGCCCGTTCAATGTGTCGTACGGCGCCAGGCGATCGGTCGTCAAATATGTGTAAGGATGCGTGGCGAGCGTGCGGACCAGTCGCAGCGGCGCCACCCACGGCATCCCGCCGGGGTAATAGCCCCATCGCGTGATCGTCGCGGCCCACTCGAACGGGTTGCCGCTCAGCCGATAGATGTAGAACGAATAGGCGCCAATGCCGGCCGTGACGAACGCCACGGCCGCGAGCGCGGCGATGCGGTCGCGCCGCTCGGGCCGCGCGCTGCGCCACGCGATCCACGCCAGCGGGGGCAGCATCATGATCCCGGTCACGCGCGTCGCCGTCGCGAGCGCCCCGCACATGCCGCCGAGCGCCCAGCGCCGCGTCCGGAAGAAATAGAAGCTCGACACGGTGAACAGCAGGAAGACGCTCTCCGAGTAGACGACGCCGTAGAAGAACGCGAACGGAAAGATCGCCGCGTAGAGGACCGCGCGCTCCGCGCGATGGCGCGGCAGATCCAGGCGCGCGAGCTTGTACAGCATCACCATCGCGAGCGCGAACGCGATCCACGACACGATGATGCCGGCCAGATAGAAGTTCGCGGGATTGGGTCCGAGCAGCTGCGCGACGTACCGCATCAGCAGCGGGTACAGCGGAAAGAACGCGATGCTGCTTCGGCCGCCCGGCACGAAGTGAACGGGCCCCGCCGTGTAGCCGTAGCGCGCGATCTGGTAGTACCAGCCGGAGTCGTACCGCGCGAAGGTGTCCCAGAACGGGCTCGGCCGTCCGAACACCGTGAACTGATCGGGCCGGTAGCTCGGAAAGACGACATGTGCGATGAAGGCGACGAGTGCGGAGAGCAGCCGAAACGCCACGGCGGCAGCCGTGATACGGAGGGCAATCGAGGCCGGCTCGGATCGAACGAGGCCGGCGGGCCGCGCCGCCTGCGGCGGCGCATCGGCTGCACCGGTCAACGGCGCCATGACTGCGTGTGCCTCCGGCCGGAAGAGGAAGAGGTTACTTGCGCACCGCTCGTGCTGTCCAGTACTTCATGGTGAGCCGTTCGCGGCTCTTCTGGTATCGTGTGTCGACTCGTGGCCAGGTCTTCATCGGACGATCAGCTGACCGCATACGAGCGCTTCTATGCGCTCTGCGAGCGGCCCTTCAGCCTCACTCCTGACCTGCGGTTTGCGTTCGACAGCCGGTCGCACGCGCACGCGATGGAGGAGGTCGCCGAAGCGCTGCGCCATCGCGAAGGCCTGATCGTCGTGACCGGCGAGATCGGCACCGGCAAGACGATGCTGTGCCGCGCGATGCTCGAGACCTTCAGCGAGGCCCGCACGTTCCTGTCGGTGATTCTCGATCCAGGATTGAGCGTCGACGATCTGCTCTATCAGGTCCTCGCCGACTTCGGCGTGACCACGGCCGCGCGGCCGCACCATCGCACGCTCGACGAGGTCACGCGGCACCAGCTCGTCTCGACGCTGCAGCAGTTCCTCGCGTCGCTCATCCCGCTGAACGCGCACGCCGTGATCATGATCGACGAGGCGCAGCACCTCGACGCGAGCGTGCTCGAACAGCTCCGGCTGCTGTCGAACTTCGAGACCGACGGCGCGAAGTTGCTGCAGATCGTGCTCGTCGGTCAGCCCGATCTCGACGCGAAGCTGCAGCGGCCCGAGATGCGCCAGCTCAATCAGCGCGTCGCGCGGCGCGTCCAGCTGCAGCCGCTCGAGGCCGACGAGGTGAAGGCGTACGTGGAACGCCGGATCGCGGTCGCGACCTGTCCCGATTCGTTCCCGGTGGCCTTCGACGAAGCGGCGATTGCGGCGGTGCGAGCGTGTTCGGGCGGCATTCCGCGCCTCGTGAACACGCTGTGCGATCGCGCGCTCGAGGTCGCGTTCGAGCGGCAGCTCCCGTCGATCGACGCGGACGCCGTCCAGGGCGCCGCCGCAAAGCTCCAGCTGCCGAGCGCTCCACCGGCCGCGGCGACGCGCGAACCGCGAAGGCGGGAGATGAGCGTCGGAGCCGTGGCGGCAGCCGCTGTCGTGCTGCTCGCGGCGGCATTCGGCGGCGCGTGGTGGTGGCTCCAGCCTCCGGCCGAATCGGAGGCGCCGGCGTGGTCGATCGCGCAGGTGCCACCGGCTCCAACGGCCACACCCCGACCCGCCGCGACGGCCGCCCCGAGTCCGACACCGACGTCAGCGCCGGCGGCAATCCCGACGACGGGTGTGCCGACCGCAACACCCGCGCCCGCGAACCGGCCTGCGCCCGCGGCGTCGCCCGGTCCGGCGACGGCCGGTTCCTTTGAAGTTGTCGTCGCGGCGTTCCGAACGTCGAAGCGCGCCGGTGAAGTGGCCGCCGATCTCGTCGCCAAAGGACTGCCCGCGACGACGCGGCAGGATCCGTCGCAGAGCTGGTACCTGGTCGTGGTCGGTCCCTACCCAACCGTGGACGCCGCGCAGACGACGCAGCGAACCCTGGCGCGCGGTGGATTCGCCGACGCGCATGTCGGGGTCGCCGGCGCGGGCATCCGCTGAGCCGCGGCTACCGCGCGAAATACTGCTCGCGCTTGCGCTTGAGGAACTCGGCCGATCGGCGGATTTCGTCGAGGCCGTTGACACCGTCCTCGATCGAGATCCATCCGCTGAACCGGACGCCGGCGAGCAGGCGGAAGATCGCGTCGTAGTCGTTCATCCCCGTGCCGGTCTCGCCGTGCTGCAGTGCTGCGGCGTACCCGGTCCGGCCGTCCGCCGACTTCAGTCGGTCGAGCGTCGCGCCAGGCGCGAGATACCGATCCGACGCGTGCATCGTCACGACGCGGGCCCGAACTCTCTCGAGGAACCGGATCGGATCGTACCCGCCCACGACGGCATTCGAGGGGTCGTACTGGACGCCGAAGAACGGCGAGTCGATCTGCTCGACGATCTCGAGGAAGACGTCCTCCGGCTGCGCGAATTCGGGATACCGCCAGAGACCGTCCTTGTAGTGGTTCTCCATGCACAGCACGACGCCGCGCCGCTCGGCGTGCTCGAGCGAGCGGCGGATGCCGTCGAGCGTTCGGGCGACGCCGTCTCCGCGCGAGAGCCCGGGATAGGCCTGACCGCTGAGCGTCCGGCAATGCCGCGCGCCAAGCCGGGCCGCGAGATCGATCGCGGCTTTCTGTCGGCTCACCTGGCGGCGGCGCTCGTCCGGATCGGGGTGCGTGAAGTCCGGCGAGAAGCAAATCATCGAGGTCGGCTGGCCCGTCTCCTCCAGCACGCGCGCGATCGGATCGACGTCGGCCGGCGCGAGGCTCCGGAAGAAGCCGTCATAGTGCTCGACGCCTTCCCCGCCGAGCGTCGCCGCGTCACGGATCCACTGCTCGAACGGCATGCGCCCGTCGCAGAGGTCGTCGAAGTAGCATTTCGGGAAGACGGAGATGCGCGGGGCGTTCATGTGTAGCGCGAGGCTTAGCCGAGCGATCACTTCAGCCGAGCGATCAGAAGTTGGGCGGCGCGCCGACGGGGTACTGCTCCAGATCCATGACGCTGCCCGTGACGAGCGCGCTGTCGTCGGACGCGAAGTACGCCGCCGCCGACGCGACGTCGCGCGGCTGGAGCAACCGTCCGAATGGCCGCGTCGCGATCGCGGCGGGCAGCCACTCGGCGCCCTTGCCCTCTTCGCGCTTCACGCGCTCTTCGCCTTCGGTGAGCGTCCAGCCGACGTTGATCTGGTTGACGCGAATCCGGTAGCGGTTCAGCGTCGCCGCCGCGTTGCGCGTGAGCGTCATCAGGCCGCCCTTCGACACGGAGTACGGCCCGAGCTTCGGCTCGCCGATATACGCGTTCACCGACCCGATGTTCACGATTGAGCCGCCCCCGCGCGTCTTCATCGACCTGACCGCCTCCTGCAGGCAGAGAAACGGCGCGCGCAGGTTGATCGCCATCATCGCGTCCCACAGCTCCACCGGCGCGTCCTCGACATAGCCGCGCGCGGTGCTCGCCGCGTTGTTGACGAGCACGTCGACGCCGCCGAAGCGCTCGACGGTGAATCGAACGATGCGGCGGCACGCATCCACTTGCGCGAGATCGCCGACGACGAACGCCGCGTCGCGTCCGGCGCGCGACAGTCGATCGGCCACCTCGCGCGCGCGGGCCTCGCTCCGGCCGTGCACGACCACGCGCGCGCCGAGCGCCGCGAAATGCTCCGCGATGCCGCGGCCGATTCCCGACGTCGACCCGGTGACGAGCGCGACCTTGCCTTCGAGGGACGGCATCGCGTCAGGACGCCGGCAGCAGGACCGACTTGATCACGCGGCCGTCGTGCATCGCATCGAACGCCTCGCGCCAGTCCGCGAGGGGCACCCGCAGCCCGACGATGGCGTCGGCCATCGTCAGACCCTTGTCGAGCAGGTGGATGACGCGCTCCCAGACCGGATAGTTGTGGCTGAACGAGCCCTGCAGCCGCACGTTGCCCTGGACCAGCGGGTTCATGTCGAGCGCGATCGCGTCCGGCGACCAGCCGACTTTCGTGACCTGGCCGTCGGGGCGCACGAGCCGCAGCGCGAGCTCGAGCGGCCGGCTCGCGCCCGACGCATCGCACACGAGATCGGCGCCGATCGGCGACGCGGCTCGCACCACGTCGTCGAGTTTCTCGGTCTGCACGTCCACGGTCCGCGTCGCGCCGAGCCGCCGCGCGGTCTCGAGGCGCGGCGCGTCGGCGGTCAGACCGGCGACGACGAGGGGGTTGGCGCCGGCGAGCGCCGCCATGCGCGCGCACAGCAGGCCGATCGGACCGGGGCCGAGGATGACCACGCTGTCGCCGGGCCGGATCGTCGAGTTCACGCACATCGCGTTGTAGGCGACGGCGTGCGGCTCCGACAGGCACGCGATGTCGAACGGCAGCGTGTCGGGGATGCGATGCAGGCAGCGGCCGGGCACGCGCACCCATTGCGCCATCGCGCCGTCGACCCCGTAGCCGAATCCCTTGCGGCGCGGACACAGGTTGTAGCGGCCGGAGCGACAGAGCACGCACTCGCCGCAGATGCGCGCGGCGGTCTCCGACACGACGCGATCGCCCTCGCGGAAGCCGCGAACACTGCGGCCGACCTGCGCGACCGTTCCACCGAACTCGTGCCCGAGCACCACGGGGACATCGACCGGCCACGAGTGCGTGGCGCGCGCCTGGTGCACGTCGGAGCCGCAGACCGACACCGCTCCCACCCGCAGCAGCACGTCGTCGTCGTCGATGGCGGGGACTGCGATCTCGCGCACTTCGACGGCGTAGGGTTTCAGCGCGTACTGCACGACGGCGGCCTGCGTGTGACTCGACATGTTCAATGAGACACCTGGCTGTGTATCCGATCGCAGATGGTCTTCAAACGCGGATACAAGTCCGCGTCCGCCGGCCGAAACGCGGCGCCATCGATGACCAGCGGCGCGCCGATGACGACGAGCGGCGCCCCGCGCGCGGGACACTCGATGGCCTGCTCGATCGACAGGCCGCCCACGGCCTGGACCGGCACCGACACCGCGCGCACGACGGCATCGAGCTCGTCGAGCGGGCTCAACCCGCGAATCATGTTCCGCTCGTCGAACCCGATGTGGTGCACGATGAAATCGACGCCGAGCGACTCCATCCATCGCGCGCACGCGACGCGATCCTCCGCGCCGAGGTTGTCGCCCATCACCTTGATGCCGAAGTCCCGTCCCGCGTCGACGACGCGGCGGATCGTCGCCTCGTGCGCGCGCCCCATCACGACCACGAGGTCCGCGCCGGCCTTGGCCATCATCTCCGCCTCGAGGTACCCGCCGTCCATCGTCTTCAGATCGGCGACGATCGGGTGATCCGGAAAGCGCGCGCGCAGGCCTTCGACCGCATGCAGCCCTTCGGCGAGCAGCAGCGGCGTGCCGGCCTCCAGCCAGTCGACGCCCGCCTCGACCGCAACCGCCGCCGTCGCGAGCGCCTCGTCGAGCGACGTCAGATCGAGCGAGAGCTGGACGATCGGACGAGATGGCCGGCCAGGCGCCCGCACGGCGCATATTCTATAGGCATGGCGTCAGCGTTCCCGATCGAGCCGCCCGTCGAGCCGATGCTCGCCAAGCTCGCCGAGGAGCTGCCGGGCAACGACGGCTTCCTCTTCGAGCCGAAGTGGGACGGCTTCCGAGCGATCGTGTTTCGCGGCGGATCCGACGTCTTCATCCAGAGCCGCGATCTGAGGCCGCTCGATCGGTACTTTCCGGAGCTGCACGACGTGTTCGCCGAGCGCCTCCCGGACGGCTCCGTCGTCGACGGCGAGATCGTGATTGCCGGACCGAACGGCCTCGACTTCGATGCGCTGCAGCTGCGGCTCCATCCTGCGGCGTCGCGGGTGGCGAAGCTGGCCAGGGATACGCCGGCCGCGTTCGTCGCGTTCGACGTGCTCGCCGCCGACGGCCGCGACGTTCGCGGCGTGCCGCAGGTCGAGCGGCGCGCGCTGCTCGAGCGGATCCTCGCCGGCGCGCAGCCGCCGATCCATCTGACGCCGATGACGCGCGACCGCGCGATCGCGGCGGAATGGCTCGCGCGGTTCGAAGGCGCCGGCCTCGACGGCGTCGTCGCGAAGCCGGCCGAGGGGATCTACGAGCCCGGCAAGCGCGCGATGATCAAGATCAAGCACGCGCGCACGGCCGACTGCGTCGTCGCCGGCTTCCGCTGGCACAAGAGCGGCGAAGGCCGCATCGGATCGCTGCTGCTCGGGCTGTACGACGATCGCGGCAAGCTGCAGCACGTCGGCGTGACGTCCGCGTTCACGATGGAGACCCGCAAGGAGCTCGCGCGCGAGCTGGCGCCGCTGCGGAAGGACGCGCTCGTCAGCCATCCGTGGCGCGACTGGGCGGAGGCCGGCGCTCTGGAGGCGCGAATGCCCGGCGGTCAGAGCCGCTGGAGCGCCGGCAAGGATCTGTCGTGGGAGCCGCTGCGGCTCGAGCGCGTCTGCGAGGTGAAGTACGACCACCTGCAGGGCAGCCGGTTCCGCCACGCGACGATCTTCCTGCGGTGGCGGCCGGACAAGCAGCCGGCCGACTGCCGGTACGATCAGCTCGAGGTGACCACGCCGTACGAGCTCGCGCGCGTGTTCGGCGCCGGCGCCCAGGCGCCGCGCTGATATCATCCGCACACCATGCTGCAGATGTCGATTCGGACGGCGGCCGCCGCCGCGATCGGGCTCGTGCTGTCGGCGGCGCCTGCTCGCGAGCCGCGCGATCTCGAGACGCTCTTCTCGGAATGGCGTGCGTTTCAGCAACCGAAGTTAGTGGACGGCGTGCCCGACTATTCGGCGGCGGCGATGACCGCCCAGCAGCAGGCGCTTCCCGACTACCAGCGTCGCCTGGTGGCGCTCGATCCGTCCGGCTGGCCCATCCCGGCACAAGTCGACTGGCACATCGTCCGCGCGGAGATGAACGGCCTCGACTTCGATCACCGCGTGCGGAAGCCGTGGGCGAGCAATCCGGCGTTCTATGTGACGGTGTTCTCCGACCAGAGCGATCAGCCGGCGCGCGAAGGGCCGCTCGCATACGGCGCGGTCGAAGTCTGGAGCTACACGTTTCCGCTGAGCACGGCGGATCGCGCGCGGATGGACGGCGGCATTCGCGTGATTCCGCGACTGCTCGATCAGGCGCGGACGAACCTCGTCGGCGACGGGCGAGATCTCTGGGTGTTCGGCGCGAAGAGCATCAGGGGCCAGAGCGCCGACCTCGCGGCGCTCGCCGGGCGGCTCGGCAGTGCTCAGGACGCGCTCGCCGCCGACGTCCAGCGCGCGAAGGCAGCCACCGACGCGTTCGCCGCATGGGTCGAGTCGCGGGCGGCGTCGAAGGCCGGCGCCTGCGGCGTCGGCGTCGACCATTACAACTGGTATCTGAAGAACGTCCAGCTCGTTCCCTACACCTGGCAGGACGAGGTCACGATCATGGAGCGCGAGCTGGGGCGCGCGCACGCGTTTCTCGCGCTCGAGGAGCAGCGCAACGCGGCGCTGCCGCAGCCCTCCGTCATCGCGAGCGAAGCGGAGCACGTGCGGCGCTTCAGCGCCGGCGTGTCCGAGTACATCGCGTTTCTGCGCGACCACCAGATTCTGACGATCCGCGACGACATGGAGCCGGCGCTGCGCGCGCGGGTCGGCCGCTTCCGGGCCGGGCCGCGCGAGTTCTTCACCGAGATCGACTACCGCGATCCGGAAGTCATGCGCACGCATGGCTATCACTGGTTCGATCTCGCCAGGATGGCTCGACAGCCGCACGCCGATCAGATCCGGCGCGGGCCGCTTCTCTACAACATCTTCAATACACGCACGGAGGGGCACGCGACCGGTTGGGAGGAAATGATGCTGCAGGCCGGCATGTTCGACGCGCGGCCGCGATCGCGCGAGCTGATCTACGTGCTGCTCGCGGAGCGGGCCGCGCGGGCGCTCGGCGATCTGCGCATGCACGCCAACACCTGGACGCTCGAGCAGGCGGCCGCGTTCGCATCCGCCAACACGCCGCGCGGCTGGCTGCGGCTCGACATGAACACCGTCCGCGACGAGCAGCACTTGTACCTGCAGCAGCCGGCGTACGGGACCAGTTACATCACCGGAAAGATCCAGGTCGAGGCACTGCTCGCCGCGCGCCGGCAGCAGCGCGGCGAGCGCTTCGTCATGCGCGAGTTCATGGAGGAATTCGACGCGGCCGGGCTCATCCCGGCGTCGCTGCTGCGATGGGAGCTCACGGGCCAGCTGCCCGACGATGTCAGAAGGATGCTGGCTCGTCCGGATCCAGCGGCTCCTGCGGCGGGCGGAGCGCCTCGGGCACGTGCTGCAGATTGATCCGAATCCGCGTCCACGTGTGAAATCGCCCGCGCATCGCGTCGACCAGCACGTCGGCGGGCTCCAAATGCGCGGCGGCGTCGGGGTGCCGCGCCTTCCATCGCTCCAGTCCCGCGAGCGCATCGTCCTTGCGCTGCGCGCGGGCGATCTCGATCAGCGGGAACTTCGGCGTCCGCCGTTTTGACGGCTGTACCCTGGCCGGCTCGCCGGCCTGCTTTCGATAATGCGGCGGCCACGGCGCGTCGGCAAGCCCTTCGCGCTCCTGGCGCGCCGACAACTCCAGGACGTTCTCGATCGAGCATGGGCGCCGATCCATCTCCGCGTGGAGATGCCCGGCGGCCGCGAAGCGCTGCGGCATCGTCGACAGCGTGAAGTCGCGCGGATCGACCGCATCGATCTCGTCCCATGCGAGCGGCGCCGACACGCGCGCGTCGGGCGTGGGGCGCACCGAGTACGCGGCCGCGATCGTCCGGTCCTTCGCGTTCTGGTTGTAGTCGAGGAACACGCCGTGCCGCTCCTCCTTCCACCACTTGCTCGTCGCCAGCGCCGGCGCGCGGCGCTCGACCTCGCGCGCGATCGCGAGCGCGGCGCGCCGCACGCGATCGAAGGGCCACGCGCGCTCGATGCGGACGTAGACGTGCATGCCGCGGGAGCCGGACGTCTTCGGCCAGCCGACCAGGCCGAGATCCTCGAGCGTCGCCTTGACCACGTGCGCGACCTCGCGGACCTCGGTCCAGGCGACGCCGGGCACCGGATCGAGGTCGACGCGCAGCTCGTCGGGATGATCGAGGTCGTCCGCGCGGACCGGGTGCGGATGCAGCTCGAGGCAGGCCAGGTTTGCCATCCACACGAGCGCGGCGGCGTCGCGCGGCACGACTTCTTCCGCCGTCCGGCCCGACGGAAATTTCAGCGCGACGACCTCGATCCACGGCGGACGCGACTCGGGCGCGCGCTTCTGGTAGAAGAACTCGCCGTCGATGCCGTTCGGATACCGCACGAGCACGTTCGGGCGATCGCCCGCCGCGTGTAGCGCTCCCGGCGCCACCGCGACGTAGTACCGCGCCAGATCGAGCTTCGTGTAGCCGGCTTGCGGGAAGAGCACCTTCTGAGGATTCGAGATCGCGACCTCGCGGCCGCCGACGACGAGCGTCTCCTTCGACTCGCGCGCGCTCATGCGCGTCCGCGGCGTTCGGCGATGTATTGCGCGACCAGCGCGTCGACGTCGCGGTCCGCGCGAAAGCCGAGCGCGAGCGCGCGTGTGACATCGAGCGCCCCCGGCCAGCTGCAGACGAACCGCGTCGTGCGGGCGTCCGGTTCACAGCGAACGCGCCGCCGGACGGCGGCGCCCGCCAGCCGCTCGAGCGCCGCGAGCATCGCCGCCGGCGTGACCGTCAGGCCGGGCAGACTCACCATCCGCCGGGAACCGACGCCGGCGGTGTCCATCGCGCCGGCGTGCCGCAGATTCTCGATGACGATCCCGGGAGAACAGACCCACAGCGACGTATCGAGCGGCACGGGACACACCGCATCGATGCCGGCGAGCGGCTCGCGGATGATGCCGCTGACGAACGACGACAGCGCGGTGTTGGCGGATCCCGAACGGACCGCGACCGTCGGCAGCCGGCAGGCGATCCCGTCGATGAATCCGCGGCGCGAATACTCGCTGACGAGCAGCTCGCCGATGGCTTTCTCCACGCCGTACGACGATTGCGGCGCGACGACGACGTCCTCCGGAACGATCGGCGGCAGCGGCGTGCCGAACACCGCGACCGAGCTGGCAAAGACGACGCGCGGCGGCCGAGGCAGGCGGCGGCACGCCTCGAGCAGCTGGCGCGTGCCGTCGAGGTTGACCTGCATCCCGAGATCGAAGTCCTCCTCGGCCTGGCCGCTCACGACGGCGGCAAGGTGATAGATCACGTCGACGTCGCGGTCGACGATCGAACCCACCATGCCGGCGTCCGCGATCGATCCCGTGCGACGCTCGACGCGCTCATCCTCGATCGGACACGCGACGGTGTCGGCCGCGATGACGCGAACCGAGTCGGCCGATCCGTCGCGATCGGCCAGCAGCGCTTTGATCAGGCGCGTCCCGAGAAAACCGGCCGCGCCGGTGACGAGTACTCGCATGGCGCGCTCATGTTACCGTTGCGCGCGTGGACACACCACTCAAGGCTGCCATCGTCACGGGAGCGGGGTCGGGGATCGGGCGCGCGGTGGCGCTCGGGCTGCTGAAGCACGGCTACTCGGTCGCGCTCGCGGGACGGCGGGCCGATCGACTCGACGAGACGATTCGCCGCGCGGACGCCGCGGCCGGACGCGCCCTCGCGGTCCCCACCGACGTGACCGACGCGACATCGGTCGAGCGGCTGTTCGAGGCCGCGCGCAACGCGTTCGGCCGCGTCGATCTGGTGTTCAACAATGCCGGCATCAGCGCGCCTGCCGTCGCGCTCGAGGACCTCACGCCCGAGCAGTGGCGCGCGGTCGTCGACGTCAACCTGACCGGCGCGTTCCTGTGCACGCGGCAGGCGTTCCGGCTCATGAAGGATCAGCGGCCGCGAGGCGGGCGGATCATCAACAACGGATCGATCTCGGCGCACGCGCCGCGGCCGAACTCCGCGCCGTACACGGCGACCAAGCACGCCATCGCCGGCCTGACGAAGTCGACGGCGCTCGACGGCCGCCGCTACGACATCGCGTGCGGCCAGATCGACATCGGCAACGCCGCGACCGAGATGGCGGCGAAGCACGCGGACGGCGCGCTGCAGCCGAACGGCCAGGTCGTCGCCGAGCCGCTGCTCGACCTTGCCCACGTCGTGCAGGCGGTGCTGTACATGGCCAGCCTGCCGCTCGACGCGAACGTGCTGTTCCTCACGGTGATGGCGACGAAGATGCCGTTCGTCGGCCGCGGGTGAGTGCGGCTACGCCACGAGCGTCGCGCCCTTGAGCACCTCGGCCGGATCGGCGATGCCCACGCCCGGTCCTTTCGGGATCGTGATCGCGCCGTCGACGATCTGCAGCCGCGGGCTGAACCAGCCGCCGTATTCCTTCACGCCCTCCTTGTATTCCTGCCAGCGTCCGATGTCGCGGACGCACGAGGCGAAGTGCAGCATGTAGACGAACCCGAACCCGCCCGAGATGTGCGGCGTCGTCGGCAGGCCGCGCGCTTCCGCCATGCGCGCCACGCGAATCGATCGGATCAGCCCGCCGTAGTAGAACAGATCCGGCTGGATGACGTCGGCCGCGCGCGTGCGGATCGTCCACTGAAACCGCCAGTGGCTGAACTCCTGCTCGCCGAGCGCGATCGGGATGTTCAACGTGTCGGCCACCTTTTTGGTCCCCTCGAGATCATCGAACGGACACGGCTCCTCGAAGAAGACCGCGTTGATCGCTTCGAGCTTCCGGCCCACCTCGATCGCGTGTGCGGCGTCGTACGAGCTGTTCGCGTCGGCATGAATCGCGATCGCGTCGCCGAGCGCCTTGCGCGACAGCGGAATGAGCCGGTCGGTGCGGCCGGGCATCGCGTCGAGATTCCGGTTCATCCGGCCGCCGACGCGATACTTGACCGCCTTCGCGCCGGTCTCGGCGATGAGGCCCTTCAGGTACTCGATTTCCTGCTCGGGCGTCGTGTCGCGGCGTCCGCTCGCGATGTAGAACGGGGCGCGATCGCGGATCACGCCGCCGAGCAGAGCGCCAATCGTTTTCCCGGCGATTCGACCGAGCATGTCGAGGACCGCGAACTCGACGAGCGCGAGCGGATTCCAGAGCGCCATGCCCTGCAGCTTGTAGTTGTCGCGATCGCGGTAGACGCCGAACAGATGGTCTTCCAGCTGGCGCGCGTCCTTGCCGACGAAGTACGGCGCCACCAGCTTGTTGAAGATCGGAAACAGTACGTCGGCGCGGCCGTTGTCGACGGCCATGCCTTCCGCGCCGTCCTTCGATCGGACGCGGACGAAGTGCTCGCGTCCTTTTCGCAACAGCTCCAGCGAGTCGATGACGATGGGACTCTTGAAGCCGCTGGCATCGAGGACCGGCCTGGCTGCGGCCTGCTCGAGCACCTCATCGGTGACCGCGCGGTCGGGCGGGCTCGATCTCTGCGACAGCAGGGGAAGCGCCGCGGCACCGGCGGAAGTCCGGGCGAGGAAATCGCGTCGAGTCAGCGTCATGGGCCCCTCCGCGGCACAGTGTACACTTCCCGCTATGACATCGAGGCGCAGCTTCCTGCACGCGTCCGCCGCCGCCGCATCGGCGCTCGCGCTGCGGCCGGTCGACGTCGCAGCGGCGGAAGCGCAAGCCGCGCGGCACCCGGACATCCACGCGCTCGAAGCGAAGACGCTCCGCGCGCGGCCCGTGCCGCTCGACAAGGTCCGCGTGCGCGGCGGCCCGTTGAAGCGCGCGCAGGATCTGGACCGAGCGTACCTGCTGTCGCTCGAGCCCGATCGGATGATGGCGTACTATCGCATCCGCGCCGGGCTGGCGCCGAAGGGCGAGCCGTATCGCGGCTGGGACGGCGCCGGCCGCAACCTGACCGGGCACATCGCGGGCCATCATCTCTCGGCCGTCTCGCTGATGTTTCGCGCAACGGGCGACGCGCGGTTCAAGGATCGCGCCGACCTGCTCGTCCGCGAACTGAAAGAAGTCCAGGACAAGCACGGCGACGGGTACCTGAGCGCGCTCGAGAACGGCCGCGACGCATTCGCCGCGTTGTCGAAGGGCGACATCCGATCGGCGGCGTTCGATCTGAACGGTCTCTGGTCGCCGTGGTACGTCCTGCACAAGACGTACGCCGGCCTCCGCGACGCCTATCGCCACGCCGGTAACCGCACGGCGCTCGACCTCGAGATCGCGTTCGCCGCGTGGGCGGAGCGCGTGCTCGCGCCGCTCGACGAGGCGCAGCTCCAGCGGATGCTCAACACCGAGCACGGCGGCATGAACGAAGTGCTCGCGGATCTCTACGCCGACACGGGCGATCGCCGCTGGCTCGATCTGTCCGACAAGTTCGAGCATCGCGCGTTCACCGGCGCGCTCAAGCGGCACCAGGACAACTTGAACGGCAAGCACGGGAACTGCCAGGTGCCCAAGCTGATTGGGTCGGCGGCGCGCTACTCGTACGCCGGCGATCCGGCCGACCTCATCGCCGCGTCGTTCTTCTGGGACCGCGTCACGCAGCACCACACGTACGCGACCGGCGGCCACGGGCTTTCCGAGTATTTCGGTCCGCCCGATCAGCTCGCGACGCGCGTCGACGGCCGCACGTGCGAGACGTGCAACGTCTACAACATGCTGAAGCTCACGCGCCGGCTGTTCTCGCTGCGGCCGGACGCGATCTACGCCGACTTCCACGAGCGCGCGCTGTTCAATCACATCCTCGCGTCGATCGATCCGGAGGACGGCCGGACCTCGTACATGGTGCCGGTCGGCCGCGGCGTGCAGCAGGAATACCAGAACATGCTTCAGAGCTTCACGTGCTGCGTCGGGACCGGGATGGAGAGCCACGCGCTGCACGGCGACGGCATCTACTACGAGTCGAGCGACACGGTGTGGGTGAACCTGTTCGTGCCGTCGAGCGCGGAGCTCGCGACGGGTACGCGTCTCGACATGGACACGAGCTTCCCCGACGGCGACGCGGCGACGATCACGGTGACGGTCCCGGCGGCGGCGACATTCACGATCGCCGTGCGGCGGCCGGTCTGGGCCGGCGACGCGTTCGTCGTCCAGGTGAACGGCGCGCGCGTCGATGCTCCGCCGCTCGCGAGCCTCCGCGCCGGCAGCGCCGGCGGCAGGAACGTGCCCACCGAGGACGCCGCGACGCAGTTCAGCTCCTACGTCGAGCTGAAGCGGCAGTGGAAAACGGGCGACACCATCGAGCTCGCGCTGCCGAAATCGCTCCGCCTCGAGCCGACGGCCGACAACGCGCGCGTCGCCGCCATCATGTGGGGACCGCTGGTCCTCGCGGGCGACATCGGACCGCGGCGCGAGAGGACCGAAGGACGCGGCCAGACGGCGACGGCCGCGGCCGGCAATCCGCCCCCGCCTCCGCCGCCCGACGTGCCGATGCTCGTCGCCGCGGAGCGGCCGCTGACCGACTGGATCGTCGCGCGCAGCACACGGCCCGGCGACTTCGAAACGACGGAGGTCGCGCGGCTCGCCGCGGAGCCGTCAGCGCCGCCTGCCAAGGTGGCGCTCGCACCGTTCTACCGCACGCATCGCCGGAGGTACAGCGTGTACTTCGACGTCGTCACGCCGGCGGAATTCGACGCGCGGGCTGCGGGAGGAAACGGAGGGAACGGGCACAGAGGAGACGGCGGTAGCGGAAATCACGCAGAGAAGCAGAGAGGCGGAGCCATTCGGGCTTGATCAGATTTGCTCTCCACTCGCCCGTGTCGGCCCGTGGCCTTCCCATTTGCCGGTCACTCCTCCCCGCGGGTTGATCAACCGCTTCACGCCGTCCATCAGTCGCGGAACATTGAAATTGATCAGGAGACCGGCAGGACAACCGGTCAGTCGAAGGTAGGTGAGAACCTGCGCCTCGTACACGGGCGTGAGCACCGCCACGGACTTTACTTCGACGACGACGATGTCCTCGACGATGAGGTCGGCCCGGTAGCAGACGTTCAGCTGCTGGCCCTTGTAGACGATCGGAACGTGCCGCTGCACCTCGAATCGAAGCCTTCGAGACGCGAGCTCGAAATGCAGGCACGGGTGATAAGCCGACTCGAAGAGTCCCGGCCCAAGCGCCCGATGCACTTCTATCGCGGCCGCCAGGATCTCCCGAGTGATGTCATTGAACACCGAGCAATCGATCGCCATATTGTTGCAAGGTGCAAAGATTCGGCCGCGAGGATTTCCTGGGAAAATAGGCCGTTGCACACGCAATCGTTGCAGTTTCTGAAACGTGTCCGATTGGCGCGAGTGAAAAGACTTGCGAGCGGCAGTGTGCGTCTAGATGGGAATCGAGTCTCCGTTTCTCCGCTTCTCTGTGTTATACCGTTGCCTCCGTTTCCTCTGCTCCCGTTGCCTCCGTCCCCTCCGCTCCCTATAGCCGCGCGTCCTTCGTCTCCCGCGACCCCGCCAAGCCGGCCAACGACAGCACCGCCGCGACGCTCAGGTAATAGCCGACGTACTGCAGCCCGTAGGTCTTCGCCAGGTACGTGGCCGCGTACGGCGCCAGCGACGCGCCGAAAATCCCGGCGAGGTTGAACGTGAGCGAACTGCCCGAGTAGCGCACGGCGGTCGGAAACGTCTCTGACAGCAGCGTCCCCAGCGGGCCGTACACCAGGCCGACGAGCGACATGCCGAGCACCATCATCGCCGTCGCGCCGAACGTGCCGGAGGTGAAGAGCGGCGCGAGCACCGCGCCGAACACGCCGATCGCGACGTTCACCCACATCAGCATCCGGCGGCGCCCGTGCTCGGCGAGGATCGCCGCGATCGGGATGAACAATGCGAAGAAGAGGATCCCGAACAGCTGGATGATGAGAAACCGCTCGCGGCTGTAGCCGAGCGCGCTCGTCCCCCACGACAGCGCGAACACGGTCATCAGGTAGAAGATCACGAACGCGGTCAGAGAGACGAGCACGCCCAGGAGCAACGCGCGCGTGTGCCGGGTGAAGACCACGAACATCGGCACGCCGACGCGCTCGCGCTTCTCGAGCTCGCGAAACACCGGCGTCTCGGTGATCGTCAGCCGCACGTACAGCCCGACGATGACGAGTGCGGAGCTGGCGAGAAACGGCAGCCGCCAGCCGAACGCAAAGAACTGCTCGTTGGTCAGCCACGCCGACAGCGCGAGAAACGTGCTGCCGGAGAAGATGAAGCCGAGCGGCGCACCGAGTTGCGGGAACATGCCGTACCACGCGCGCCGGTCGGGCGGCGCGTTCTCGACGGCCAGCAGCACGGCGCCGCCCCACTCGCCGCCGAGGCCGAGGCCCTGGCCGAACCGGCAGATCGCCAGCAGCAGCGGCGCCGCGAGGCCGATCGTCGCGTAGGTCGGCAGCAGCCCAATCGTCACCGTCGACAAGCCCATCGTCAGCAGCGCGGCGACGAGCGTCGTCTTGCGGCCGATGCGGTCGCCGAAGTGGCCGAAGAGCGCCGATCCGATCGGCCGGGCCACGAACGCGATGGCGAACGTGGCGAGCGACGCGAGCGTCGCCGATGCCGGATCGGACGCGGGGAAGAACAGCCGCGGGAAGACGAGCACCGCGGCGGTCGCGTAGATGTAGAAGTCGAAGAACTCGATCGTCGTGCCGATCAGGCTCGCGAACAGCACCTGACCCGGCGTGTTGACGCGTCTCGCGGCGGGCGCGGAAGTAGTGGGCACGGCGACCCAGATGATATCGTGCGCCGACCCGCATTCGTCAGGAGGCCGCCGTGAAGTCCCGCGTCGTGGTGCGCCGTCTCGTTCGCGCGATCGGCCGACTCGCCCGCGCCATTCGTCACGGCGTCGATCGGTTCCCCAACGAATGGGGCGGGATGGTCACGCTCGCCGCCGGCTTCGGCGGGCTGACGACGCTGGTCGGGAAGCTCCAGGCCGACGTGCTCGCCGGCTGTCGCGACGTGCCGCCGCTGATGATCCGGCTCGAGGTCACGTTCTCGACGCCGCGCTTTGCCGCCATCCTCCACTCCGCCGGTGACTGCGCGCGCCGCGCCGCATTGAGCTTCGTGACGTGGGACGCCGTCTTTCCGGTCCTGTACGGCTCGCTGCTGGCGATCGTCTACGTCTGGACCGAGCGCTGGCGGCGGTTCGACAAAGACGATCGACGGCGATCCTGGAAACAGAGCTGGCGGCGCGATCTCGTCGTCGTCGCGCCGTTGATTGCGGGCGCGCTCGACATCGTCGTCGAGAACCTGCCGCTCGCCTATGCGGCCCGCGCGATCCTTCGCGATCCGAACGCGGTCGCGCAGCCGCTCGTCGTTGCCGCGGTCGTGATCGGTTCGGCCGGCGCGGTCGCCAAGTGGCTGCTACTGCTGCTGGCGACTGCCGCCATCGCGATCGAGCTCGTGTCGGGACCCCGGGGCGCCGTGCTGTGGCGCGTCCGGTTCAGCGTGCTCGCCGTCGCGCTCGGCGCCGTGCCGCTGCTCGCCGTCGAGCAGGGACAGGACATTCTGCAGCGGCTGTTCGAGGGCGATCATCCTCTCGTGCGAATCGCGGCGGCGGTTCCGCCGGTCGTGCTCGCCGCGGCAGCCATCTGGTACTTCAGCCGCAAGCTGCTGGAGCTGCGGCTCGGCCCCGACCCGATTCCGCGAACGGATGCGGGCTGGTACGAATTCTTCGCCGAGCAGGTCCCGCGCGCCCTCGGCATCATCGCCCTTGCGCTCGCCGGGACCGCGTTCGCGCGGGCCGGCCTCGCGGCGCCGCGATTCCTGATTGTCGCCGTCGGCGACTTCATCGTGGCGCTGGTGCTGCGCCGAAGCCGGCCGCACTGGTGCGCGGCCATCGGCAGCCCCTTCACGCCCCGCGCATGGGCCGAGGTTCGGCATCTCGAGGATCTGGATCAACGCGTGGGGCGCTTCATCGTCGCCGCCGTCATCGGCGTGCTCGTCTTCTGGCCCCCGTGGATTTCGGGACCGACCGGATATCTGCGCGTGGCCGCGTACTTGTGCGTCGTTGCGGCGTGGCTCTTTCAACTCTTCGTTCGATCGCGGCAAGCGGCGCAGGTGGCCCGCGATCGCGGCACGGATCGACCGACGATCGACGCAGTCGATCCGGCGGGAATCAGCGGCAGCCTCAGGACCGCTATCGTCGCGGTCGCCGCGCTCAGCCTCGGATTCCTCGCCGCTTTCACCGCCGCGCCGGTCGGCGTCGGACGTTTTCTCGGCCCGCTGTGGATCCTCTCGCTCGCCACGATCAACGCCGTGTTCATCGGCAGCCTCACCGTCGCGATCTCGAAGCAGCTGCACGTGCCGATCGTCTCGACGGCGCTGCTGCTGGCCGTGCTCTTCAGCGTCTGGAACGACAACCACACGGTCCGCCTGCTGATCGGTGCGCCGCTTGCGAATCGACCGAGCGTCGACGAGCACCTCGCCGAGTGGACCGCCGAGCGCGCGCGCGATCGACCGGGGCCCGTTCCCGTCGTCCTCGTGGCCGCGGCGGGCGGCGGCCTGCGCGCGGCCTACTGGACGGCGATGTCGCTCGCGTCCATCGCCGACGCGGCGCCCGCGTTTCCGCGGTACGTGTTCGCCGTGTCCGGCGTGTCGGGCGGGAGTCTCGGCGGCGCACTCTTCACCGCGCTCGTCCGCGACTTCCAGCGCGACAACGCCCTCGTGTGCCAGACGCCGCCCGACACCGAACGAGTGGCGAGCCGGCGACCGGACGGCCGGTACGCGGCCTGCGTGCACAGCTTCATGCGACACGACTTCCTGTCGCCGGTCCTCGCGAAGCTCGTCGCGCCCGACCTCCTTCAATGGTTTCTGCCGTTCGGCGTCCGCGTGTTCGATCGATCGACCGGGCTCGAGTACTCGTGGGAGGCCTCGTATCTGGCGGCGACCGGGAAGCACACGTTCGAGGAGGGATTCGCCGCGCTGACGGGCGACGCGGCCGAGCGGCGGCTGATTCCTGCCCTGCTGCTGAATTCGACGCACGTCGAGACCGGCCGCCGCTACGTCACCTCGTCGCTCGTTCGCACGAGCGGCGCCGTCGACGTCCATCGCCTGCAGGACGCCCGCGACGTGCTCGACATCCTCGACGCCGATCTGCCGCTCTCGACCGCCGTTCACAACAGCGCGCGATTCACCTACGTCAGCCCCTCGGGCCATCTGCAGACGCCGAACGGGCGCGAATACGGCCGCCTCGTCGACGGGGGCTACTTCGAGAACTCGGCGCTCGCCACGCTGCGCGAAATCTACGATGCCGTGTCGTCGCGCGGCCTGAAGCCGACGGTGCTCTATCTGTGCAACGACCCGGGGACGTGCGACCGCAATCCGGAGGTGGGAGCGCGGGAGGAGGTGGCGAGCACGGCGGCCGACGAAGTGCTGGCGCCCGTGCGCGCCGTGCTCAACACGCGCGACGCGCGCGGCTCGCTGGCGCGCGCGATCCTCAAGGATCTGGCGGGCGCGAGCTTCCTCGAGCTCGACGTGTGCGGCGCGACGCCGGTCTATCGGGAGATGGCGACGCCGGAGGCCGCGGCGACGTCCACGCTGGCGTCGCCGCCGCACAACGAGCGCGCCCGCGAGCGCGTCGTGTCGCCGCCGCTCGGCTGGCTCCTGTCGAAGCTCGCACGCGACTGGATGGACCGGGCGCTCGACGGGCCCAGCCCGGATCCGTCCGGCGATTGTTACGCGCGAAATGCGGCCGTGCTGCGCACGCTGCGCGAGAACGTGCTGAAATGAGCGGGATGCCTGCCGCCGCCGCTGCCGCGCCTCCCGGTCCGAAGGTCTCGCGCTTCGCATCGCTCACGTATCGCTTCGGACGCGACCCGCTCACCTTTCTGACCACGATGGCGCGGACGTACGGCGACCTCGCGTCGTACGCGATGGCCGGCGAGCTGATCTTCTTCGTCAACGATCCCGGCGACATCAAGGACATCCTGGTCACGCACCACCGCAACTTCACGAAGAGCCGAGGCCTCGAGCGCACGAAGCGGCTGCTGGGCAACGGCCTGCTGACGAGCGAGGGCGCGTTTCACCTGCGTCAGCGCCGCCTCATGCAGCCGGCGTTTCATCGCGAGCGGATCGCCTCCTACGCTCGAACGATGGTCGACGCGGCGGATCGCATGCGGTCCGCCTGGTCCCCCGGCGCGACGCTCGACGTCTCCCAGGAAATGATGCGGCTCACGCTCTCGATCGCCGGCAGGACGCTGTTCGGCGTCGACGTCGAGTCGCAGGCGGCCGACGTCGGCCGCGCGCTCACCGAGGTGATGCAGTCGTTCTGGCTGACGATGACGCCGCTCGCGGACGTGCTGGACCGGCTGCCCATCGGGCCGATGCACCGCGCGCGAAAAGCGCGCGAGCGGCTCGACGCCATCATCTTCGGCATGATCGCCGACCGCCGCGCGAGCGCGCGCGACCGCGGCGACCTGCTGTCCATGCTGCTCCTCGCGCAGGACGAAGACGACGGCAGCACGATGAACGACCAGCAGGTGCGCGACGAGGCGATGACGATCTTCCTCGCCGGCCACGAGACGACGGCGAACGCGCTGACGTGGACCTGGTACTTGCTCAGTCAGTCACCCGACCTCGAAGCCAGGCTTCGCGCCGAAGTCGATCGCGCGCTGGCGGGCCGGCTGCCCACCGTCGCCGACATCGCGTCGCTGTCGTTCGTCGAACGGGTCGTCACCGAAGCGATGCGGTTGTATCCGCCCGCGTGGATCATCGGCCGCCGCGCGATCGATCCCTATCCGATCGGCGGCTACCTCGCGCCGGCGCGGACGATCTTACTCATGAGCCCATGGGTGGTCCACCGCGACCCGCGGTTCTTTCCCGAACCCGAACGGTTCAACCCGGACCGGTGGACGCCCGCGTTCAAGGCGGCGCTCCCGAAGTTCGCCTACTTCCCGTTCGGCGGCGGCCCGCGCCAGTGCATCGGCGAGTCTTTTGCGTGGATGGAGCTCGTCCTGGTGGTCGCAACGATCGCTCAACGGTGGAGGCTGCGGCTCGTGCCCGGCCATCCGGTTGTCCCGCAGCCGCTTGTCACCCTGCGGACGAAGCACGGGATGCGGATGACCGTCGAGCCCGTCGATCCGGCGGCGGCTCGTTCGACTACGGTGGTGAAAGGAGATTCGACGTGAAATTCATGATTCTGGTCAAGGCGGACAAGACCACCGAGGCGGGCGTGCTGCCGAGCAAGCAGGCCCTCGAAACCATGGGGAAGTACAACGAGCAGTTGATCAAGGCCGGCGTGCTCATCGACGGCGCCGGGCTGCAGCCGAGCTCGAAGGGCGCGAAAGTCTCGTTCGCGGGCGGCAAGCCGCAGGTCATCGACGGCCCCTTTGCGGAAACCAAGGAGCTCATCGCGGGCTACTGGCTGATTCAGGTGAAGTCGAAGGCCGAGGCGATCGAGTGGGCCAAGCGCATTCCGTTCGAGCACCTGCCGCACGACGCCCGTGCGCCCGAGGTCGAAATCCGCCAGATGTTCGAGCTCACAGACTTCCCGGACATTCCGGCGGACGTCGCGGAGATGGAAAAGTCGTTCGCGTCGAACCGGACCAAATAATTACAGGCTGCGCGCGAGCCTGAATCCGTAATCGTTGTAGCGAAACGACGGATCGAGCTTGCTGCGCAGCGTCACGCGACAAATGGTGTAGGCGTGCCGCCAGGAGCCGCCGCGCGACGCGCGGCGTGTTCCTGTGTCGGGCCCGGCCGGATTCCGTTCGGGCGAGCGGCTGTAGTACGCCGTATCGTGCCAGTCGGCGCACCACTCGTGCACGTTCGCAGCAATCCCGAGCAGGCCGAACGACGTCGGGTCGCCGAGCGTCACCGGCCACGGCCCGTCCAGCGGACCGCGGCCGGCATTCGGAATCCACTCGGGCAGCGTTTCTCCCCACGGGAACAGGGCGCGCTGCGCGCCGCCCGCGGCGAACTCCCACTCGGCTTCGGTCGGAAGCCGGACCGCGCGCCCCTCGCACGCCGATCGCCACTCGCAGTACGCGACCGCGTCCAGCCAGCTGACGCCGACGACGGGAAGATCGGCCTGCGCGAACGCGGAATTCGACCAGTCGCGAGGCGGCTCGTGTCCCGTCGCGGCCAGGAAGCGCTCGTAGTCGTCGCGGGTCACCGGGCAGACCGCCAGCTCGAACGGATCGACGAACACCCGATGCGGCGGGCGCTCGTCCTCGAAGCCTCGATCCAGGCCCATCGTGAACCAGCCTCCGGGAATCGGCGCGAACGCGGACGAGTCGACCATCGCGCGATCTTAGTGCACCATCCGTTGTCGAGCCGAGGTAAAACGAAGGGATGAGACGAACCGTCGTCCTCGCCATGCTCTGCATCGCAGCGGCCGGCTGCGATGCGACCGTCGAGCGCGCATCACCGCAGTCGGGGCGATTCGAGGCCGACGTCGCGTTTCTCAGACAACACACGAACGTCGCGCTGCTCGGCGACGGCGCCGGCGCGCAGGTCGTCGTCGCGCCGGCGTATCAGGGCCGCGTGATGACCAGCACGATCGGCGGCGCCGATGCGCCGAGCTTCGGGTGGATCGGCCGGGCGGCGATTCGGTCCGGCGCGCGACAGCCGCACATGAACGTGTTCGGCGGCGAGGATCGCTTCTGGCTCGGACCGGAGGGCGGCCAGTACTCGCTGTTCTTCAAGGCCGGCGACCCGTTCGACCTCGATCACTGGCAGGTGCCCGAAGCGATCGATTGGGGCGCGTGGGAAGTCGCCCGCCGGTCGGAACGATCGATTCAGCTCCGCAAGCGCACGGCGCTGACCAACTATTCCGGCACCCGGTTCGAGATCGACGTCGATCGGACGGTTCAGCTCCTGACGCCCGACCAAGTGGCGGCGCAACTCGGCGAACCGCTCGGGAGCGCCGTGCGCGCCGTCGCGTTCCAGTCGTCGAACACGATCGCCAACGCGGGCTCCGCTCCGTGGCAGCCGCCGTCCGGTCTCGTGTCGGTGTGGATTCTCGGCATGTTCAATCCATCGCCGCGCACGACGATCGCGCTCCCGATCGCGGCCGGCCCGGAGGCGACGCTGGGGCCAGCCGTCAACGACGCGTACTTCGGCAAGGTGCCGCCGGATCGACTCGTCGTGACATCGTCGACGGTGTTCTTTCGCGGCGACGGCCAGCATCGCAGCAAGATCGGCCTGTCGCCGTCCCGGGCGCTCGCGCTCGCCGGCAGCTACGACGCCGACGGGCGCGTGCTGACGCTGGTGCAGTACACGCGTCCAACCGACGCGCGGCCCTACGTGAACTCGATGTGGGAAATCCAGCGCGAGCCGTACACGGGCGACGTGATCAACAGCTACAACGACGGCCCGCCCGCGCCGGGCAAACCGCCCCTCGGCCCGTTCTACGAGCTCGAGACCTCATCGCCCGCGCTGGCGCTCGGTCCGGGCGAGCGCTACACGCACGTGCACCGCACGCTTCACCTCGTCGGACCCGAGGCCGAGCTCGATCGTATCGCGCGCGCGACGCTGAAGGTGTCTCTCGTGGAGTTGACCGGCGCCTTCGATCGACGATGACCGTCACGCCGCGGTCAGGAACCGCGCGATGTCCGCAGTCGCCGGCGGCAGGACGGTTTCCATGATGTGC
>Ga0114129_10001779_pt1 | contig 29351 bp, 30 predicted proteins | sample RhiMetdeltSRZDD1_FD_80071 | JGI IMG/M metagenome (GOLD analysis project Ga0114129, IMG submission 80071) | Populus rhizosphere microbial communities from Tennessee, USA - Rhizosphere MetaG P. deltoides SRZDD1 (version 2) (version 2) | ecosystem: Host-associated > Plants > Roots > Rhizosphere >... | reverse complement strand
GATCGCCCAGACGCTGTTCGTGACGCGCAAGACCGTGGAGACGCATCTCGGCAACGTCTACCGCAAGCTGGCCATCTCGGGCCGGGGCAAGCTGCGCCGCGCGCTCGGCGAATCCGGGCCGGCGGCCGGCGGCTGATCTCCCCGACCCGACCACCTTCGCGCCGAGCGGGAGGCGTGGATCAGGGACCTCCCCGACGCAACCGCCGGACACGCCGCCCTACGGTCGACCAATGCCCGACCCGTCCGCCCCCGATGCCGATCGCACGCTCAGCGTCCGGCTCGACATCCAGCTCGACCGCCACCCGATCCGTGGGCACCTCCGCACGGAGACTGGCGCCGAGGAGACGTTCGTGGGGTGGCTCGGCTTCGTCGACGCGCTGCAGCGGCTGCAACGCCGTCTTCGGCAACAGGATCCGAACCGGGCCGGGGAGCGGGGGAAGCCTCCGACCCGGTTCGGATGACCGTCAGGTGTTCTGTACTGCAGCGAGGGGCCGGAGCGGCACCGGGATCGGGATCTCGGGGAGCTGGTCCTCGGGCCGGGGTCGTTTGTGGGGCCGACCAGGCGGACGCTTTATCGTGACGATCCTCCCGTCGTGGAACAGCTGGCCGCCCCACACACCGCAGGGCTCGCGCCGCCGGAGTGCGCCCTCGAGACACCGCGTCATCGCCGGGCAGGCGGCGCACACCCGCATGGCGCCGGCGATGTCTCGTGGATGTCGGCTGAAGAACGTTGCCGCGATGTCGGCGGAGACCTCGCGACAACGAGCGTACGCCCACCAGCCCTCCTCGCGACCTGCGAGCGGACGCGTCAGGGCGGCGGGAAGGGACGCCGCGCTCACCGCTGCACCCCGCGGGATGCGTTCAGTGAGCGATCGGCAAGTCCTGGTGGCCAAGGCACTGTGCTCACGCTTCCGATCGCTGAAACCGGGGATCCGGCGTGTGGCCGGACGGTTACGCGGCCGCGTGGGTCGATCACCATGACGGTGTGCGAGGCGTCGTCGACAAGGGTCACGTTGTGATCCACCGTCCGGGCCGCAGCGAAGGCGTCGATCAGAATGTCCACGGTCCATCGACGTGCGTGCTCATGGCGGGCTCCCGACGTTCGTACTTCCTCTGTGGCGACCGTACGCACGGGCCGTGACCGGCAGCCTCAGGGAGATCACTGATTTCGCTCCCCGAGACCCGGCACCGGGTGCGGCGGCGAGCCGGACCAACCCCCCGCTGCCGTCACCGCCTTCCGCGGACTGCCCTGACACCACCGGCCGGGTTGGTCGGCCCGGGTCGGGCGGTGATGTCCGGTGCGAGCGCTTGCGACGAACCAAGGAAGGTCACCCGGGCGGCTGGAGCGAGTCGACGACGCGACGAAGCCCATAGTCGAACTGATCGGATGAGGCGGCGGTGATGAGGTGGGGCCGTAGGTCTCGCAGCGTCGGGTAGGAGGCGACGTCGAGTCGGTCGAGAGACTCGTTCCACGCCGCGGCGTAGGCGGCGGGCGCCTGGTGGTGCACGCGCGGAAGCTCCCAGATGACGAACCCGAACACGTAGGTGAACAGTGTGTAGAACGCCCTGACGGCGCCGAGCTGCGAGAAGCCCGCCGCCCGCAGGATGGCATGGGCTTCCTCCAACTGGTCGAAGACGGGCCCGACGGTGAGGCCCCGCTCGGCAAGGATCCGTGACAGCGACGGGTGGGCGAGTGCCGCCTCGCGCAGCGCCGTGAGGTACCCCACGACACGGCCCTCCCAGTCGTCCGGGGGCCCGTCAGGCACTGCCACTGTGTCGAGGACTCGCTCCGCTACAGAGTTGACGAGGTCATCCTTGTCGGCCACGTGCCGGTAGAGGGACATCGTTCCGACGCCGAGACGCCGGGCAAGCTCGGGCATCGTCAGGGCATCGAGACCCTCGGTGTCGAGCAGCTCGAGGGCGGCGTCGAGGATCCGGTCTCTCGAGAGCGTGTTGCGTGGCACGCGCCCGCCCATCGCCCTGCTGGTCTCGGTTCGTTTCTTCGGCACGTCACTCACCTTCCGGTTGCGTATGTCATACGCAACCTGTAGCGTATCACATACGCTACAGAGGAGGACTCGCGATGACCTCCCCCATTCGGCGTGTTGCCTGGTTCAGCACCGGTACCGTCGACATCCACCCCCAGCACGCCTACCGCAGCCGACAGCCCCTGTACTGGTGGATGCTGACCTCGCGAAAGTGGCAGTCACCGCGTCCTATCAACGTGTACGTCATCGAGCACACCGAAGGGATCGTGCTCTTCGACACGGGCCAGGACCGCAAGTCCGTCACCGACCCCGACTACTTCCCCGGCGGCGCCACCGGGGTCCTGTACCGCCGGCTGGCCAAGTTCGACATCGCCCAGGACGAGACCGTCCCGGCAGGGCTCGCGCGCCTGGGCTACCGGCCCCGTGAGGTGGCCAAGGCAGTGGTATCGCATCTGCACCAGGACCACATCGGCGGTGTTCGAGACATCCCCCAAGCTGAACTCCTCGTCTCATCGACCGAATGGTCGTCGTTGCACCGACCCCTCGCTGGGCCCCGCGGGATGCTCCGCAAGCACATCGAGATGCCTGGGCGCACGTGGACTCCGGTCGAGCCCACTCCGCTGGAGGACCCGACCCTTGCCGCGTTCGCGGCCGGGCATGACGTCTTCGGGGATGGTTCGCTCATGCTCCTGCCCACCCCGGGCCACACCGCGGGCTCGATGTCGATGCTCGTGCGTCGAGGAGACGGCCCGCCGTTGCTGCTGGTGGGCGATCTGACCTACGACGGTCACGCCTTCGAGGAGGGCCAAACCGGTGGGGTTGGGAGCCGGCGACGCCTGCTGCGGACCCGAGACCGTGTGCTCGCGCTCCGAGAGAGCCACCCGGGGCTCGCGATCCTGGCCGCTCACGACCCCGCGGCTGCGGGGCTCCTCGAGGCGGCCACCCCGCCCAAGGTCGCACGGCCCCGCCATGCGCCAGGACCCGAGGCCGCGTGATGGGCGCCTTCCAGGTCTCCATCGACATCGCCAGCACCCCCGCCACCGTGTTCCCGCTGGTCGCGGAGCCGTCGAGCATGAAGCGGTGGTACGAGGCGGTCGACGACGTGGCCATCACGACCGACGGTGCGACCAGGCGGGGGACCACCTATCGCATCGCTCGCTCATTGCCCGGCGGTCCGGCAACCAACGTCGTCGAGATCACCGACTATGACCCGGATCGCCACGTAACCCACGAGAGCCTTAGCGGCCCGACGCCATTCCGATACAGCTACACGCTCGAACCGACTCTCGATGGCACAAAGGTCGTGCTCGATGGCCTTATCACCGGCGCCGGAATCCTCGGCAGAGCCGCGCCCGCCGACCACCTCGCCACCGAGCTCTTCAAGAGCGGCATGCGGAAGAACCTGGCCGCCTTGAAACAACTGGCCGAAGCCCCCATTCCCCTGTTCGCTGACGACCTCTGAATCCCCCCGGGAGGCCCGGGCCTGCTGTCACGGTTCCTGGGCGAGGGCGGCGGTCTGCTATGGGCGGCTGACCTCAGAGAGCGAGAGGTGGTCGAGGGGGAGCGAGTTGAGGAAGTCCTCGGCGTCGAAGGCCTGGCCGGCGGTGAGGGTGCCGGTACGTTGGACTGGCCCGTTGAGGACGCGCTCGGTGGCCTCGACCACGAGTGGGGCGCTGATGGCGTAGATGTCGCGGCCGCCCGCGACGGCTCGTCGTCGGGTAGTTCCTGATCGGACTTCGACGTCGACGAGGAACCTTTGCGCCGACCGCCTGCTCTCGTCGACGGCGATCGGGGGTGACGCGTCGGGAGCGGTGACATCGTTCACCGCGGTCATGGTCATGTAGGACCGGATCTCCGGTGTGGACAGGTGGCGCGGGATGGTGACGCTGTCGGCCATCGTGAACTCGGCGACCACTTTCTGCGTCCCGATTGGTGTCGGGAAGTGCCACTCGATGATCGGTGGATCGTCGGTCCGGAGCTCCATGTGCCCGTCGGTGTAGACGATGCGGCGTCCGTCCCGGCGTTGCCTCGAGACTTGGCCGGCGTTCCGGGTGCCCATGGTCGGGTTCCAGCTGCTCAACCCGTAGGCAATGGTGATCTCGTCGGCCGACGTCCACGGCCGTATCGCGGCGGTGGCTAGCAGGTCGCCCAGCCCACCGTAGAAGGCCATGGCCGGAACGATCACGATGCCGGCCTCGCGGGCTCGGTCGTTGTAGTGGACGAGCGTGTCGGCCACGGCCTCGATCTCGGCCGCCACATCCAGGTAGGGGATACCTGCCCGTAGCGCTGCCTCGATCAGCGGTGCCGCTGTCCAGTAGAAGGGTCCGGCGCAGTTGATCACGGCCGCTGCGCCGTCCAGCGCGTGATCGAGTGCGGTCGAGGAGTCGACCGCTGCCGGCCGCATCTCCAGCTCACCATCTCCGACCTCAGCGACGCTCTGCAACTTGCGGGGGTCGCGGCCCGACAGGACCGGCGTCCAGCCGCGTCGGCGCAGTTCGGACACGACGAACTGTCCGGTATGGCCGTAGGCGCCGTAGACAGTAATTGTGCGGTTCGGGGTCATCACCAACGACTATGCCGGCCCCCGTGGCCGGGGTCTTGGACATTGCTGCGCAACACCGGAGGCGATCTGATGCTGAGCACCCGGCGGCTGCTCGATCAAGGCGGTCTGGCGCTCACCGACGTCAAGTGCCGCCTCCCGACCGGCCGTGGCCACACCGACGAAGCCGAGGGCCACGCCATCGTGTTCGTGCGCCGCGGCTGCTTCGTACGTCGCGCCGATGGAGCGAGCAACCTCCTCGACCCCACCCAGGCCTACTGCATCAACCCCGGGCAAGAGCAGCGCTACGACCATCCCCAAGTCCATGGCGACGATTGCACCTCGGTGCGGCTCGACCCCGGGCTGCTGGCGTCGTTGTGGGGCGGCGATCCGACCCTGCCGTCGGACACCGTGTCCAGCTCACCTCGCATCGACCTGGAGCACCGCCTTCTCCTGGCAGCGGCTCACCGGGGCGAGACGGCGGACGCGCTGCACGAGCGGACACTGTCGCTGGTCGCCGCCATGCTCGAACAGGTGGACCCCGCGCGGGTCGCGTCCGGACGGCCTTCCACGATCCGCGCCCGCCGAGCCCTGGTCGACTCCGCCCGCGAGGCTCTCGCGGCCGATGACAACCGTTCGCTGGCCGATCTGGCGGCCACGCTGAACGTTTCCGCGTACCACCTCAGCCGCATCTTCCACGCCGCCACCGGCGCCTGGCCGGAGGCAACCAGCAGTTGGCCCAGCTGGCCACCGACGTCGGCTTTGTCGACCAGAGCCACTTCTGCCGCGTAGTCCGCAGCGAGACCGGACATACACCCTCTACCCTGCGCCGCGCCCTGCGCTGAGTCCCAAGAGTCGCTCCTCCGCCGCGGCTGGCACCCCTACATCGCCCCCGCTCGACGGCGGGACTCGTAGGACTGGACGGCGGACGACGAGTCAAGGAGGCGGTCTAGTTCACGGAGAGTGCCGCAGACTCCCGTCGCGCAAACGAGGAGTACGCCTCGGCATCCGCGGCGCCCGTCAGCGACCCGCGACCGGCTGGGACAGCCTCACACCCACCGAGCGACAGGTCGCCATCCTCGCCGCCCGAGGCCTCACCAGCCCGCCAGATCGGCGACCGGCTCTACGCTGAGGTGGTCGGCACGAGTCGGGTGCAGCTGTGAGTGGTAGCCAAACGTTCGGGGCGATGTTGCGCGGGTTGCGGTGGCAGGCGCAACTGACCCAGGAGGAGTTGGCCGAACGGGCCGGCGTCAGCGTGCGCACGATCCGCAACCTGGAGAGCGACCGGTTGAAGTCTCCCCGGCTGTCGTCGGTCCGGGCCGTGGCCGAAGGTCTCGGTCTGAGGGCCGAGGAGCGGCGAGTGTTCGACGCGCTCGCCGGTTTCGACGTAGCGGCGCTAGATGCTGCGGCATCGCCCATCGGTGGTTCGATTCCCGTGCCGTTGTCACCTCTCGTTGGTCGGGACGCCGAAGTATCGCGGCTTGTCGAGGTCGTGTTCGGCGGGACAACGCGCCTGATCACACTCACGGGTCTGGCAGGCATCGGCAAGACCCGTCTCGCCCTGGCTGTCGCCGAGGTGGCCGCTGCTCGGCGGGGTCGGCGCACGTGGTGGGTGCCGCTGTCGGGTGTCGGCGAATCGAAGTACGTGCTCGACGCCGTGGCCGGCGCGCTCGGTGTCTCCGAGGTCTCAGTCGAGGCGATCGGCATCCGATTGCGCGGCGAACCGGCGTTGCTGGTCGTCGACAACCTCGAGCATCTCGACGGCGTCGGTGGCGTGCTCACCGATCTGCTTCGGCGGGTTCCAGAGGTAACGGCGCTGGTCACAAGCCGGGCGCCGATCGGGCTTCCCGACGAGCAGGCGTGGCCGGTCCGGCCATTGGCGGTGCCGGCCGACCACCAGGGCGGCGTGGAGGAGCTTACGGCGGTTTCCTCGGTCGAGCTGCTCGTCGACCGCGTCCGCCGCGTCACGCCCGCCTTCGACTTGGACGCCGGAACCGCTGCGGTGGTGGCCGAGGTGTGTCGCCGTCTCGACGGGTTGCCGCTGGCGCTGGAGCTGGCGGCCGGCAGCTGGCGAGTGCTCGGGGCCCGTGGCGTGCTGGATGCCATCAGCGCCGATCCGCTCGACGTGCACGACCTTCAGGGCGCCCGGCCTGCCGCCCACAGCTCGGTGCGCAGCGCCCTGGCGGCCAGCCATGGCCTACTCGCAGCCGAGACACGCCACGTCCTGCACGGCCTTTCAGTCTTCCGTGGCGGCTGGATGATCGAGGCTGCAACCGAGGTGGTCGGCCGGGGACCACTGCTCGACCATCTCGACCGGTTGGCTGCGCTGGGCCTGATAGAGACGCACGACGACCCAACCGGCCGGCGCTTCTCGATGCTGCCCACGATCCAGGCCTTCGCCGCCTCTCACGCCAGCGACACGGGGATCGCCGACACCTTGGCCCTTCGCCACGCCGACTTCTTCCACCGGTGGATCTCAGGTCTGCAGACCGACCTGGACGCGGCCAGCAAGATCGTGCTTGGACGTGTGCGCGCTGATGGCGACAATCTCCGGGCCTCCCTCGAGTGGTTCGCGCGGCATGATCCGGCAACAGGCTTGACGTTCGCCAGTAACGTCGGTCGCTACTGGGCCTTCCGCGGCAGCATGGACGAGGGCCTCGCCTGGTACGACACCCTGCTCCAGCGGGCCGGTCCGGTCGAACAGGCACCTCGGGCTCAACTCCGCGCCTCGTTCCTCGCCAACTATGGCGGCCACCCCAGAGTGTCCCGCCGCTTCGCCGAGCGGAGCCTCGAGGCGTATCGACGCCGAGGCGACGCCCACGGAGCTGCCCTCGCCATTGGCGTCCTCGGCGACCTCGACCTGCGCGGGGCGCTCGAGGAGTCGGTGCGGCGCAGTCGAGAGGCGGCCGCGACCCTCGAGCCGATCGGCGACTCCTACTACCTGTCCTATGTCTTGGACAATCTCGCCGGCGGTCTGCTTCAACTCGGCGACTTCGCAGAGGCCGAGCGCACCGTCCGCCGGGCGATTGCCATCGCCCGCCAGCACGGCCACCCGTACCGGTTGGCCGTGGGGATCCGAATCCTGGCAAGCATCCTGCGGCTTCGTGGCGACCTGGTCGCCGCCGATCGCCTCCTCGCCGAGTCCGATTCGCTCGTGACCGGGCTTGACGATGTCCGGTTCGGCGCCACCTGGTTCGCCGAGTGGGCGGTCGTGGCCGCGGGTCACGGTGACATCGAACGGGCCCGCGACCTCGCCGCGGTCGCCCTCACCAAGGCGACCCAGCGGGCGGATCGCGCAGCCATGGGATGGGCGCTGTGGGCCGAAGGCGAAGTGCGGCTCACCGCGGGCGAGCAGGCCGCAGGACCCTTCGCCCAGGCGCTCACGAAGATGCGACGCCACAGCTTTCCGCTGCGGCGCGTCGAGGCGCTCACCGGCCTGGCGCTCACCGTCGACGAGCCCGAGATCGCGGCCGCGGCAGCCGCCGCCGCGGTCGCGGTGCGTGACGAACAGCACATGGTGCTTCCGGCCGGGATCGCCGCTCGGCTCGACGAGATATGGAAGCGGTGGGCATCGATCGTCGGCACCGACCAATGGGCGCAACGGGTGAGCGACCTGTCGACACGACCCCACGACGAGCTTCTGGACCTGCTCGCCCGTCGCCTCGCAGCCCGAGCTTTCTAACCGGCGGATCGATGAGCCATGACTCGAGAGCAGGATCGAGGACGAGACGTTCGCCGACCCCAGGTCACGTCCCCGACGCTCGCGGGTTGGATCGCTCCGAGCTCGGCGTGTTCCTGCGGAGCAGTACGACCGTCACCACGCGCTTGCCGTGTTGCTCGGGCTGATGACCCGAGTAGCGATCTGCCTCGTGTGGGACTTGGTCGTCAAAGCCCGGGCCCGGATCAAGCGCGGTGGACGAGCGTGCCGTCCTCGTCGGTGTAGATCATGACCAACCGGTTCGCCAGGCTCTCCGCCGACGGGCCAACCGCCAGAATCGGGCCGACGCGGCTCCCTGGCATACGCAACACTGGCTCCATCCCCACTGGCGACTCACGACCTGGAGGCGCCAGCGGCACCCGCGTCCACAACGGTCCGACTTGCGGTCGTAGCCAAGTCCCATCGCTCGACCGACGCCGTCGATGACATTCGGTGCGAAAGTGGCAGGGAACCGCTCGTCAACGCGCGCGCGTGGTGAGAGCGCGGTGGACGGGATCGATGCTGAGCTCCATCAAGAACAGCAGGTCCTCGTGGGGGAGCAGGCTTTTCATAGCCTTGACGACTCCGGAGTGGTCACCGTCATCGATGGCAGCGGCGTTCCGGGTGACGGCCTCGACGAAGGCATCGATGTAGCGTCGCTGCGCGGCGAGCAGCTCCTTGCCGCCCGCTGGGCCGTGGCCCACGTGCAGGGTGACATCGGCCGGCAGGTCCCGGTCGAGTCGAGCCAGGGTGGCCAGCCATTCCTCCCAATGCCCGTCGGCGAGGAAGGCATGCATGCCGTTGTAGGCGACGTCTCCCGCGAACACGGTGCCCGAATCGAGCCACCAGAGACTGTCCATGGACGACTCGCCGGGGCCGAGCTCCTCGACCCGCAGGGTGATCCCTCCGAGGGTCACCTCTCCATCGCTATCGACCGTCTGGTTGGGGAACAGCCGGCTCGTCGGCCAGTCGGCGCCCATCATCGGGCCCACGATCTCGTTCTTCAGACTGTCGTCGCGGCGGATCACCTCGTCGACTGCCCGGGTGGCCACGATCGGGACCTGGGCATCACCGATCACGTGTCCGAGCCCGGCGTAGTGATCGGGGTGGGGGTGGGTGATCACCACCCCGGCCAGAGGCCGGCCCGCCCTGTCGACGGCTTCGCGGACCAGGGCGGCGTCCGAGACGGTCAGCATGCCGTCCACCACGACGACGCCGTTGGGGCCGTGGATGACGAAGGAGTTCACCGCCATCACCCGGCCTCCGATGCGATCGATCTGATGCCTCATGGGTCAACTTCTCCGATCTGATCGGGCACCGAGCCGGTTCGGACATCCCGGCGCCAGACGCGTCGGTGAGGTCCATGTCTCGCCGGCCGGTGTCCGCGGCTTTGCCGCGAGGGGGCTGCATCATCGAATTGGTCGCGTACTCGATCGAGGCCGGTCATCGCCGCGACGAGAAGTATCGGGTCCATCGGGTCCTCTCAGGGTGTCGGTCCGCCGGTTCAAAGCCGGTGGGTGTATCCGTGCCATCATCGTCTGTGTCGCGTAAGTCCAGGTCCAACACCCTTTGCTGGCCGTTTGACACCCGGCAGGTGTTAGTCTCGGGGTCATCGAGCTGCGCAGCCTGCGCTACTTCGTCGCCGTGGCCGAGGAGCTTCACTTCGGGCGCGCCGCGGCACGGGTGTTCGTGGCCCAGCAGGTCTTGAGTCGCGAGATCGCCCGGTTCGAGCACGAGCTGGGGGTCCGACTCTTCGACCGCACCACGCGGCGGGTGGCGCTGACACCGCACGGTGAGCGGCTGCTCCCTCGGGCGCGGCAGGTGCTGGTCCTCGTCGATGAGATCGTCGAGACGACACGTGACGACCGGCGGGACCTTGTCGTCGACGTCCTCCGTTACGGGTCGACTGCAGCACGGGTATTGGAACGTGCGCGGCTGGCGGAGGAACACATGTCCGCTCGCTTCCATGGTGGCTTTGCTGCGGCCTTCAACGCCCTGCTTGCCGGGCGCGTCGATGTCGCCTTCGGTCGTCCAGGCTCAGCGCGTACCGATTTGAAGCAGGCGTTCTCGCGGCTGCTCGTACGACTGGAACCGCTCGGCCTAATGGTGGCCGACGACCATTCCTATGCCTCGCAGCCGGTGATCGAGACCGCAGCAATCAGAGGCTCGACGATCGACACCAGTGCCGGGAACGTCGACGCCTTCGAGTGGGTCGAGCTCACGACTGAGCTCGTCGAACACTTTGGGGGAACGCCGTCGCCTGACCACCATCCGGGCATGAGTGCCGTCGCCGCCGCCGCCGACGACGACGTCGCACGACACGTCCGCGAGACCGGATGGCCACTTCTGACAATGCTGGACCTGCCCGCGGTGCCGGGCGTGACCGTTCTGCCTCTCGTCGATCCCACCCCGATCTACCCCTGGGTCATGACCCATCGCCGCGATGTCCGACACACGGGGCTGCAGGCGCTGCGCGATGCCGTCCAGCAGCTCAGAGCCGAGAACCGATGGCTCGAGGTACCGGCCTCGGCCTGGTTCGCAACCGGCGACCGACAGCTCGTGGCCGATCTGTCGAACTGACGTGGGGCGAGGGGGGAGAATCGGCCGAATGGACGAGAAAGAGCGGCAATCAGCCTTCATGTCGGCATTGGTCACCGAGCACTTCGTGCTCCAGACGGCGACCAGCACCACGGTCAGCGAGTCGGCGGCGCGGGCGAGCCTCTATGTCTTCTCCCTGTCGAGCTCTCTGGTGGCCATGGGATTTGCGGCGCAGTCACCGGACGCTTTCGTGCCGTTCGTCGCCACCGTCCTCCCTGCCTTGTTCCTCCTGGGCGTGTTCACTGTGGTTCGCCTCGTCGAGACCGGCGTCGAGAACGCGCACTTCCTGGCCGGCATGGCTCAGATCCGTAGCTACTACCGCACGATCGCACCGGCTTCTGGCGAGTACTTCTCGGCGCGGGACGGACGCTGGCCCGAGGCCACGCTCCTCGCGGCCCGGCGTGGTCCATTCTTCGAGCTGTTCACCACCGCCGTCATGGTCGGCTTCATCAACAGCATCGTCGCCGGTGCCGGACTCGCGCTGCTGGCAGTCCAGCTGCTGGGCCCCGATCGGACGCTCGTGGCCGTGCTGGTCGGCGTGGCCGTCACTTTGGCGGTCATGGCCGGCGTCGTGGCCTATCAGCGATGGCGGTACGGCGTCATCGAGCAGATGGTCCAACCGACCTGATCCCCGGCCGCTTGAGGTGTTCGAGGACGATCGGCTCCTCGCGCCGGCTCGCCGCGGCCGTGACCGCATTGCCGGTCGGTTCGGGCAGGCGGGGACACTCCTGTCGCCCAGTGCATTACAGGCCCGGGCCGAGGTCCCATTGGGGCGACAGCGCTACAGCGGCACCGGTCCGTCGTCCAGTCCGAGCGGCATGCTGCCAACATCGACCGTCGAGCCAGAGTGGGCTCGCAGCGGCCAAGCGGGTCACCGCGTGGGCCTTCCTGGTTCGGCAGCCGTGACCGGGCTAAGCGCCCCGACAGGCCGTCAGCCTTCAGAGCGTTCGCTGCGCAGCTACGTCGCACCCGGCGACGACGCCGGCGTGCCGGCGCGCACGTGCGGTGTGCATGTCGGGAGCTCAACGATGAAGCGGGCGCCGCCGAGGGGACTGTCATCAACGCGGATCCGACCCTGGTGCCGGCTCACGATCGAGCGGACGACTGCGAGCCCGAGGCCGCTGCCACCTTGATGCCGGGCGCGGCCGTCGTCGAGGCGGGTGAACCGTTCGAAGACCCGCTCCCGGTCATCCGGCGGGATGCCGGGTCCGTCGTCGTCGACGACGACGCGCGCGGTGTCGTGGTCACTCGAGAGGGTGATGTGGACCGTGGAGGTGGCGAGGTGGGTGGCGTTGTCGACCAGGTTGCTGACGGCGCGGGCGAGCTCGCTGGCGTCGCCGTCGACCGCCACTACTTGGGCGTCGTCCGGCCAGAACTCGACGTCCACCGGCACTGGTCGGGGCCGCTGGGCCTCCGCTATCGCGAGCGCCGCGAGGTCCACCGGCGCCGGACGGAGGTTGTCCGTCCCGTTCTCGTCGTGGGCGGCGAGCAGCAGCAGGTCGTCGAGGAGGGCCTCCAGCCGGGCCTCCTCGGCGAGCGCGGCGTCGGCCACGGCCGGCCAGTCGGCACGGTCGGACCTGCGGCGGGCGACCTCGAGGCCTGTGCGGATGGCGGCGACCGGGCTGCGCAGCTCGTGGGAGGCGTCGGAGACGAACTGTCGCTGCTGTGTCGCGCTGGTGTCCAGGCGACCGAGCATGGCGTTCATGGTGCGAGCAAGGCGGCCGACCTCGTCGTCGGTGTCGGGCTCCGGGACCCGGCGGTGCATCGTGGAGGCGGAGATCTCGTCGACCTCGGCGCGGATGGCATCCACCGGCCGCAGCGCCCGTCCGACGAGCACCCAGGCGACCGCCGCGACGAGGGCGATCATCGCCGGCAAGCCGATCACGAGCTTCTCGCGGAGGGCGTCGACGCTGCGGGCGACCTGATCGACCGGGGCCGCAGCGGTGACCGTGAGCTGGCCGGAGGGCGTATCGACCGTGCGGCTGATCCGTTCGAAGGCCCCGGCCACCACGCCGTCGACACCCACCATGGCGCCCGACAGGTCGGCGCCTTCGGGGATGCCGGATGGCGGTGGCTCGCCGCTGACCACCGTGTCGGGCGGTGCCGAGGACGCGTCGGATGCCGGGCCGGACTGGTCGCGGGAGATCCGGATGGAGACTGCCGGGCCCCCCTGCACGAAGGTGGCGGCCGACGCCACCACCTGCCCGCCCTCGTCGGTCACTTCCAGCAACCCGAACCCTGTCGACGATGTGGCCTTCACGGCCTGCTGCGGATTGGCGCCCTCCTCGAGCCGGGCGGCCACCCGGTCGACGCTGTCGTTGGTGTCGTCACGGACCTGGGCGAGCTGGGTGTCCTCAACGGACCGGACCAGCAGCCAGCCCGCCGTGCCGACGGCGACAGCGGTCACCAGCGCCGCAGCGAGAGTGATCCGCACCCGCACCGAATGCAGCGGATACGTCAGCCGGCGCCAGCCGCGCCGGAGGCGGGGGGCCGCGGCGGCGCTAGCCATCCGCGACCAGCCGGTAGCCGCTGATGGCTCGCACCGTCTGGATCGATCGCGTCCCGAACGGCGCGTCGATCTTGCGACGTAGGTAGCCCACGTACACCTCGACCACGTTGTCGTCGCCGTTGAAGCCCTCGCCCCACACCTCGCGTAGCAGCTGGGTCTTCGTGACACCGGTGCCGGCGTGTCGCAGCAGGGCCTCGAGCAGGGTGTACTCGCGGCGAGTCAGCTCGATCGGGACCTCGCCGCGCCGGCACGTCCGGTGGACCGGGTTGAGGGCCAGGTCCCCGGCAATGAGCTCGCGGGGCCGGGGCGTCGCCCCCCGGCGAACGAGGGCGCGAAGGCGGGCCACCAGCACCATGAACGAGAACGGCTTGGACAGGAAGTCGTCGGCGCCGGTGTCGAGCGCCTCAGCCTCGTCGTAGGTGCCGCGCTTGGCAGTGAGCATGAGGATCGGCGTCCAGACGCCCTCCTCCCGCAGGGTCTGGCACACCTTGTAGCCGTTCATTCCCGGCAGGAGGATGTCGAGCACGATCGCGCCGTACGGTCGTTCCCGGGCCCGCCACAGCCCGTCGATCCCGTCGTGGCTCAACTCGACGTCGAACCCTTCGGCGGTGAGGCCCTCGCCGATGGCCTGGGCCAGGTGGATCTCGTCCTCCACCACCAGAACGCGCACGCAGTGATTCTGACCCTCCGGGCCGGGAAGGGCACCCCCTGGTGCTGAGAGGAGCTCTCAGCGGGCCGGGTGTCTCAGCGGCGTCTCAGCGCGTGTCGTCAGGGTGACGCGCATGAGGACGAAACCAGTGATGACCACGCTCGCGATGCTGGCCCTCGCCGTGCTGCTCGCTGCGTGCGGCAGCGACGGTGACGGGGCCGACGCCGGCAGCGACGACGTGGCGAGCGCGTCGGACGACGAGACCAACGAGCAGGACGCGAGCGACCACGAGGCCGACGCCGAGCAGGAGCTCCTCGACTGGGTGGAGTGCATGCGCGACGAGGGCGTCGATATCCCCGATCCGACGCGGGACGCCGACGGGAACCTCGTGATCAACGGCGACGGCTTCAGCATCGGCGGCGGCGACGGGCCCACCACCAACGACGCCGACGATGCCGACGACGCCGACGGCGACGGCGACGAGCCATCGATCTCCCCCGAGCAGATCGAGGCCGCCGAAGAGGTCTGCGGTCAACCGCCGGGCCTCGGGCCCGGTGACATCAGCGACGAGGACCTGCAGGCGATGCAGGAGGACGCCCTGGAGTTCGCCCAGTGCATGCGCGACGAGGGCATCGAGGATTTCCCCGATCCCGACTTCTCCGACATGGGTCCGGGCGGTGAGCCCCGGACTCGAAGCTCCGACGGCGACGACGGCGGAGGCGACGGCGATGGTGACGGTCGGGACGAGACGATCGTGCTCGGACCGTTCGGCGAGATCGACGTCGAGGACCCGGAGATCGCGGCCGCCTTCGAGGCCTGCCAGGATCTGATGGGCGGCCCTCCCGGCGAGGATGGCGGGCCGGCCGGCTCGGAGCCGTCGAGCGAGGGCGCCGCGGCATGAGCCTCGATCACGTCCGGGCGACGCCGGCGCCTGACCTCGGCGCACCGGGTGCCAATGGAGGGAACGATGCGGACGAGCCACGCCCCCGCTTCCGCGGGCGTCGCCGCCGTCAGGCTCTGGCCGGTGTCGCGGTTCTGGCTGGGCTGGTCGCCGCCGCCGTCGCACGCGGCGACGGCGGCGGCGAGGATGGCGGCGACGGCGCCACGGGGGCGACCACCACCGTGCCGGTCGAGATGCGCGACCTGGTGCTCACCGACGAATACGAGGGTGAACTGGGTTTCGGCGAGACCGACCCGATCACCGCCGGGCGGTCCGGGGTGGTCACTGGCGTCGCTTCGGTGGGCACGGTCGTGGGCCAGGGCCAGGTCCTGTTCAGCCTCGACCTCCAGCCGACGGTGCTGCTCCGCGGCGAGATCCCTGCGTTCCGCGACCTGAGCATCGAGGCCGACCCCGGTGCCGACATCACCCAGCTCGAGCAGGCGCTGGTCGACCTCGGCTTCGGCGCCGGCGTCACTGTGGACGACGAGTTCACCGACGCCACCGCGGACGCGATCGCCGAGTGGGAGGAGGCGCTGGGCCGATCCGACCCCGACGGTGTCGTGACGCTGGGCGACGTGGTGTTCGTCCCCGCCGACCTGCGGGTCGCCGACGTGGCCGCGGAGCGGGGCACGCCGGTGCAGTCCGGCGCCGAGGTGATGCAGGTGACGGCCACGACCAAGGTCGTGACCCTGCAGCTCACCGTCGACCAGGTGGCCAACGTGGAGGCTGGCACGCCGGTCACGGTCGCGCTGCCCGACGGCACCGAGGCCACCGGCACGATCGCCGACGTCGCGTCCGAGCCGACCACCGACGACGGTAACGGCACCGGCGACGGCGGCGGTGGGGGTGGTGGTGGCGGCGACGGCAGCGAGGAGACCTACGCGGTCACCGTCGCCCTGGACGATCCGGCCGTCGCCGGCGGGTTCGACAGCGGCGACGTCGAGGTCACGGTCGAGCGGAGCCGCACGGAGGACGCGACCGCGGTGCCCGTGATCGCCCTCCTCGCCCTCCGGGAGGGCGGCTACGGCGTCCAGGTGGCTGACGAGTCGGAGCCCGGGGGCTACCGGCTGGTGCCGGTCGAGGTCGGCACGATCGCCGACGACTGGGCCGAGGTCAGCGGTGACGGCATCGAAGCCGGCGTCGACGTGGTGGTGCCCGCATGACCAACCACCTCGACGTGACCACGACCTCCCTCGCCCCGGACGACGCCGTCATCGACCTCCGCGACGTCGTCAAGGAGTACCCGGGCGACCCGCCCACCCGGGTGCTCCACGGGGTGGACCTGGTCGTCCGGCGGCGTGAGCTGCTCGCCATCGTCGGGCCCAGCGGGTCGGGCAAGTCGACCCTGCTGCACATCATCGGGACGCTCGACCGGCCCACCTCCGGGGAGGTGCGCATCGCCGGCCATGACGTCGCCCGGCTGCCCGACAGGCAGCTCTCCGCGCTGCGTGCCCGCGAGATCGGCTTCGTGTTCCAGCAGTTCTTCCTGCTGCCGGGAATGAGCGCTGTCGACAGTGTGGCCGACGGCCTGCTCTACACCGGGCGCCGCCTGCGCGACCGGCGGGCCCGTGCCAACGAGGCGCTGGAGCGTGTCGGCCTCGGCCATCGGCTCGACTACAACACCGAGAAGCTCTCCGGCGGCGAACGCCAGCGTGTCGCCATCGCCCGTGCCCTGGTGGGCGAGCCCTTGGTCGTGCTCGCCGACGAGCCCACCGGCAACCTCGACACCCGCTCGGGCGACGCCATCGTCGGACTGCTCCACCAGCTCAACCACGGCGGCTCGACCATCGTCGTCATCACCCACGACCACGACATCGCCCGCAACCTGCCCCGCCAGGTGGCGATGCGGGACGGTCTGATCGAATCGGACGTCGGCCAGGATCCAGGTCATCCCCGCGAGACCATGGGGGGCGTGGCCAGATGAGTGCCACCGTGCCGCCCCTCGGCCCACCCGCCGGTGACGGCGCCACTGTCACCGGCGGTCGAGCCGGACTCGTGCCCAGCGGGCTGCATCCCGGCGACCTGTTCCGGGTGGCGTCGGTCGGGCTGCGCAGCCGACGCGTGCGGGCGTCGCTGTCCGCGCTCGGGATCGCCATCGGGATCGCCGCCATGATGGCCGTGCTCGGCATCTCGGAGTCGTCCAAATCCCACCTGTTGGCCGCGCTCGACAACCTCGGGACCAACCTGCTCGTCGTCGAGCCTGGCGAAGGCTTCGTCGGCAACGAGGACGCGGTGTTGCCGATCACGGCGGAGACGATGCTGCGCCGGATCGCACCGGTCGAGGAGGTGTCCTCGGTGACCTCGGTCGACGTTACGGTCCTGCGGACCGACCTCGCCCCCAGCGAGCAGACCGGCGGCATCACCGTGAAGGCCGCCGACACCCGGTTGCTCGACACGCTCGTCGGGGAGATGGCCGACGGCGAATGGCTCGACGACACCCGCTCCCGCCTGCCCGTGGTCGTGCTGGGGTCGGTGGCCGCGGAACGCCTGGGCATCAGCGATGTCGGCGACGGCGTTCAAGTCTGGCTCGGCGGCCGGTGGTTCACGGTGATCGGCATCATGGAGCCCTTCGAGCTGGCACCCGACCTCGACACGTCCGCCATCATCGGGCGCGACATCGCCACCGCCGAGCTCGGTACCGCCGAGACGCCGGGCACCGTCTACCTCCGCACCGACCCCGACAAGGTCGACGACGTCCAGGCGGTCATCGCCCCGACCGCCAACCCCGACAACCCCGACCAGGTCCAGGTGTCGCGCCCGTCGGACGCCATCGAGGCCCGGGCTGCGGCCAGCAACACCTTCACCGCCCTGTTCCTCGGGCTCGGCGCCGTTGCTCTGCTGGTCGGCGGGGTCGGCATCGCCAACGTGATGGTGATCTCGGTGCTGGAGCGCCGCTCCGAGATCGGCCTGCGCCGGGCGCTCGGTGCCACCCGCCGGCACGTGAGCATGCAGTTCCTCTCCGAGGCCCTGCTGCTCTCCGCGGCCGGAGGTGTCGCCGGGGTGGTGCTCGGCGCGGCCGTCACCGCCGTCTACGACGTGGTGCGCGGCTGGGAGATCGTCGTCCCGGCCGCCGGCCTCGCCGGCGGCATCGCCGCCGCCCTCGCGATCGGCGCCGTCGCCGGCCTCTACCCCGCCACCCGGGCCGCCCGTCTGGCGCCCACCGACGCCCTCAGGACCGTCTGATGACCACGCACCACCTCACGCCCCGAACCCGAGGCCCGGCCGCCCGCCGACACAGGCTCCTGGTGGCCGGCGCCCTGCTCGTTGGAGCCGCGCTCACGCTCACGCTGGTCACCGCCGGGGACGACGCGACCGAGAACAGTCGGCCCGGATCGACCGTCACCGCCGAGCCGCGTGACCTCGCCACCACCTTGGAAGCATCCGGCTCCCTGCAACGGTCCGACGAGCACGTCATCGCTCACGCCTCGGCGCTCCCGTCCGACGGGGGAGGCGACCCGTCCGACGGGGGCGACGGCGACAGCCTCCCGACCGAGCCTGTCGCATACGTGCCGGAACCGGAGACCACCAACCCGTCCAGCACCGCCCCGTCCACCACCGCGCCGACAAGCAGCACCACGACCACGACCAACCCGTGCTCGCCGACCAGCACCTCGCCTACCTCCTCGTCGACGTCGAGCACCACCACGCCCGTCCCATGCCCCCCGATCTCGACCACCACCTCCCCGGCCTCGACCACGACGCCCCCCAGACCGCCCGAGGCTGGCGACGACGGCGGCGGACCGCCGTCGGCCGGCGACGAAGCATCGGACGACGGTGACGACGCCGCCCCGGCCAACGGACCCGACGACGGCTCCGGTCCCGCCGCGTCGTCGCCCGTCGCCGGCGGCGGCCGGACCGCGCCCGCCGCCGAAGGCGGGGACGGCGGCGGCGGTGGCAGTGATGGCGGTGGCGCGCCGTCCGCCATCTTGACCGGCCTGCTCGACGTGGGCGCCACGGCCGACCGCGGCATGGTGCTCTACACCGCCGACGAGCAACCGGTCGTCGCCCTGCTCGGCGACCTGCCCGCCTGGCGGACCCTGGAGCAGGGCGTGGACGACGGCGACGACGTCCGCCAGTTGGAGGAGAACCTCGTCGCGCTCGGCTACGGCGACGGCCTCGACGTCGACGAGTCCTTCACGGCCGACACCGCCGCTGCGGTCGAGGCCTGGGAGACCGACCTCGGCCGCGCCGCACCCGACGGCGCGGTCACCATCGGCGACGTTGTATTCCTCGCTGCGCCAGGGGAGGTCCTCGGCCACGAGGCCTCGGTCGGCGACATTCTGGCCGCCGGGTCGCCGGTGCTGACCATCGGCTCCGAGCAACGCATCGTCGTGGCCGACGTCGACGCCACCGAGGCCGGCGGCTGGACCCCCGGATCCACCGTCGAGCTCGAGTGGTCCGACGGGACCACCACCGAAGGCACCGTGATCGGCACCGGCAGGGACGTGACCGACGGCCAGGTCGAGCTGACCGTCGCGGTCGGCGCCGGCGACTTGGGTGCGGGAGACGGGCGCAGCGGCGCCGAGGCCACCGTCGCGTTGGTCGACGCCCGACGTGACGGCGTGGTCGCCGTGCCCGTCGCTGCCATCATCGACGACGGCGGGTCGCCCGCGGTGCGCGTGGCGCAGCCCGACGGTCCCGACCGCACCAGCCGGGTCGAGACCGGGCTCGTCGCCGACGGCTGGATCGAGATCACCGCCGGCCTCGACGGCGGCGAGGAGATCCGTCTTCCCGGCTGACCGACCCCGCACGAGACCCCCCAGAGGTGCAAGCCGATGACCGCAGAACAGATCAACCAGATGCTCAGGAGGATCGACGAGGTGATCGGTCCACCGGAGAGGGAATCCCGCGAAGACCGTCAACGCCGATTCAGGGCCGCAGCCAGGCGTCGCGAGCTGCGAAGGGCCGGAGCCGGCCGCTCCACCGCCGACCGGCGAGCTGGGTGATGTGCGCGTCGAACGTCTACGGCATCCAGCCCAAGGGTGCCACCGGCCGTTCGCCGGCAGGCGCTGCCCGGCGACGGTCGCCCGGCATGCTCGACCTCTCGATCCACCGGCGCGGCGTGGTCATCGAGCTGAGCATCTCCGGTGAGCTCGACATGGCCACGGCCCCTCGACTAACCCAAGCGATGTCATGGCTCCGCTCGAGCAGCGGCGCCGCGACCACAATCGTGATCGACACGAGCGACGTCGATTTCATAGCTGCCGCCGGTTACCACTCCTTGCAGGCGGCGCTCGTGCGCCCGGATGGTCTCTGGGATCCCCGCATCGTCCTCATCGTGGGACCGGTCCTAACCAGGTTCGAGGCCGCCATCTCTCCCACCTCCGCCCCCGGCGGCCGGGGCAGCGCGGAAGCTGCTGGTCGGTGAGTGCTCCGCCCGCGCCCGTGAGGCACGGCCGACGCCACGCCAAGGCCGCGAAACGACGGCTCGGGTGGCCCCAGAGCTGTACCGCCAGCGAGCACCACAACGGAAGGAGACTGCCCGATGGCAACCATCACCGCGCGCCAGCAGCGCAGGCTGCAGCGATCGTTTCACCTGCTCGCGGCGGCGACGCTGCTCTACTACGTGTACGTCCCGGCCGCACACTCGGTCCACGACCTGGTTCGCTTCGTCGCGTTCCCGGTCCTCGCCCTCACCGGGCTCGCGATGTGGCAGGCCGCGCGCCTGCGCCGCGCGGTCAGATTGTTTCGCCAAGGGTGGGGGTTCAGGCGACCACGAGCGGAGGAGCGCGAAGATCCGGCCGCGGACGGTGCAGCGCGTCGCCGGGTCGATCGTGCCGGTCCTAGCAGTCGATGACGGGTCCCGAGTCCCAGCGCCCGCCCGTAGCGCTCACGGTTCGCTAGTGGTCGCCAGGTGGTGATACCGAGCTTTCGACGCAGCTTGTGGAGGTGGCATCGCAGCGGCTCCACGTCGGGAACGTTGTTCTTGGCGGTCGGTGCGCGTCGCAGCACGAACGGCCCTCACGTTCGGTTTGATGCGGTCGAGGATCGCGCTAGCGCTTGGCCGCGGCCCGTTCCGCGCTGGCGATGACAGCCCGCAGTGCGGCGACGTGACCCTCGAATGCCTTCGCCCCGGCGTCGGTGAGCCGCACGCGGACCCGCCGCCTCCGGTTGGACACCGGCCGCTCGATGACGATGTAGCCCGCGTCCTCGAGTGTGGCGAACTGCTTCGACAGCGCGGAGTCGGATAGGCCCAGCCGATCGCGGACGAAGGCGAAGTCGGTCCAGTCCGCCGAGGCCAGCAGGCCAACGATCGACAGGCGAGTGGCCGGATGGATCAGCTCGTCGAAGCGAGCTGGTGCCGTCATGCGACGACGCGGTGCGCGAGGCGCCGGCGAACAGCGGCCATCAGCGCTGGACCGCAGAAGAGAACGACGATGGCGACGGCGACGCTGGCCATGATCGAGGGATGCCGCGCGCCATCGGCGTTGGCCACCAGGGCGAGCACCACGGTGGCGGCGACCATCAGCAGCAGGAAGCCGATGACGAGAGCCGGGATGTGCGGGTCAACCACATCCGCGCGCACGCTCAGCTGCTGCGAGCGGTGGCGGCCAGACAGGACGTGGCTCGCGACCGACGCATGGGCCGCACCGAAGCAGAGGGTGACGGCCAGCGTGAGCCACGGGTGATCGAGGTCGGCGAGTACCCCCAACCCGATCCATCCTGCAGCCAGACCCCACCAGTACCAGCGCGGCATGTCGATCTCGGCGATCACCTGGCGGCGACGATGCTCGATCGAGCCCAGCGCCAGCTGGGCTTCGCTCTCACTGAGGTCCTGAGGCATACAACCCACTCACTTTCCTATGAGGAAACTGAGCGTAAACTTTCCAGATGGGAAAGTCAATTCTGAGCTCTTCTCACTAGCTGCGAACTGGCCGCAAGGACCGCGCCAGCTCTGATCATGTCGAGCTCCGAAGCTGCTCGAGGTGGGGCTTGCCCGTCGCAGAGATAACGGTTATCCTTATGGATAACGGTTAGATCGGAGAGCAGTGCAGCAGGAAGTGGTGTTGGCGTTGCTGGCGAAGGAGCGGTCGCACGGCTACGAGTTGCGGACGAGGCTGCGTCAGGCGTTGGGCCCGCTCGGCCACGGGATGAACCGCGGGCAGGTGTATGTCACATTGGGCCGGTTGGAAAAGGCGGGCCTGGTGACCTCCGAGCAGTCGGCCGGGTTGGTGGATCGGCCCGACCGCAAGGTGTACGCGCTGACCCCGGATGGCCAGCAACGCGTGGCCGAGTGGCTGGCGGAAGTGGGCTGGCCCAAGCCAGACCTGGCGGAGTTCCACCTCAAGCTGGTGGCGGCTGGGGCGGCCGGGTTGGCTGACCCGATCTCGATCGTGGACACCCAGCGCCGCGAGCTGCTGCGCCGGTTGCGCGATGCCCAGCGCGCGGCGATGGCCGAGCCGGAGGGCTCGGATGCGGCGCTGTTGCTGGAGGGCATCGTGTTGCGGTTGCAGGCGGACCTGCGCTGGCTGGAGGCGTGCGAGCAGAACTGGACCGGGCGAAGGAGTGGATCGTGAGCGAAAGAGACCACACATCGGTGCTGCGGGCCCGTGGGGTGCGCAAGCACTACGGCCAGGGTGATGGACTGGTGCGCGCCGTCGACGGGGTCGACCTCGATGTGACCCCGGGGGAGACGGTCGCGGTGATGGGGCCCAGCGGCTGCGGGAAGTCCACGCTGTTGCATCTGCTGGGCGGCCTGGACCGGCTCTCGGCCGGGGAGGTGTGGCTCGGTGGGCTCCGGATCGACCCGATCGGGGAGAAGGCACTGGCCCGGATGCGGCGCACCGCCGTTGGGTTCGTGTTCCAGGCCTTCCACCTGATGGACGAGCTCACTGCGGTGGAGAACGTCGAGCTGCCAGCGCTGCTGGCCGGGAGCTCAGCGCGGGCGGCCCGCCAGCGGGCCTTGCGCCTGCTGGAACGCGTCGGGCTGGCCGACCGGGCCGGCTTCTTGCCCGCGTCCCTGTCCGGTGGCCAGCGCCAACGGGTGGCGATCGCCCGGGCGCTGGCCAACGAGCCCCTGGTCGTCTTGGCCGACGAACCCACCGGCAACCTCGACAGCGCCGCCACCCTGGACGTCCTACGGCTGTTCGAGACTCTCCACGAGGGAGGCCAGACCCTGCTCATCGTCACCCACGACGAGCGCATAGCCGCCACCGCCGACCGGCTGATCTCCATGCGCGACGGTGCCTTCGTGGATGAGACCCGGCTGACCGGCGTCACCACCGGCCAGCTGGGCGCCCTGGTCGGACTGGAGGGCTGAGCCCGTGGGCCGGGTCCTGCTCGTCGGTCGCCTCGCCGCCCGGAACCTGCGGCGACGCCCGGCCGAAGCCGCGCTCCTTCTGGTGGCGATGATGGCGGCCACCACCGTGTTGACCCTCGGGCTCGTCCTGCACGGCGTGACCGACGACCCCTACCAGGACACCCGCGAGGCCACGGCCGGGCCCGACGTCGTCGCCAGCTTCGCCCCCGACAACTACATGGGCCAGCCCGCCGATCTCGCTGGCTTGGAGGCACTGGCGGATGCGCCTGGGGTCAGCGACCACAGCGGACCGTATCCGGTGGTCGGAGCGGAGCTCGCGGCCGACGGCGTCACCGGCTCGAGGCGTACACCCCGAGGAGAGGAGGTCGGCGGTGCGGCGGGCGTGTGGGCCGTGGGGCGCGACCCCGCGGCGGCGTCGGTCGATCAACCCGAGCTCACCCAAGGCAGCTGGGTACGTGACGGCGGCGCCGTGGTCGAGGCCGGCTTCGCCGACGCGCTCGATGTCGGCGAAGGGGATCAGATCACCCTGAGGACCCGGCTGTGTACGCCGATGACGCCCACCACGCCAGAACAGCACTGTCGCGTCGTCAACGACCACTCGTTCCGAGTCGTGGGTGTGGCGGTCACCGCCGCAGCGCGGCCGTATCCGGGTGTGTGCTTCGCTCCGTTCTGCCCCTGGTTCGCCGAAGCGATGGAAGATGCCCGACCTCAGGGTCCGCCGCCGGATGAGCCGCCACCGGACGAGGCGGTCGACGACGAACGTTTCATGGAGGACCCGGTCGAGCCCGGTCTGGTCTGGCTCACCGAGGCCGACGCCCGCGGTCTCGCGCCCGCGGAGGAGTTCCTGTCCTATGTCGTGAACCTGAAACTCGCTGACCCGGCCGACGCCCCGGCGTTCGTCAACGCGCATTTCTCGTCGTCGACGGAAGCACAGGTCCTGGAGACGTGGCGGGACATCCGTGCCGGCCACGACCAGCTGGTGCAGGACACGCAGAACGTCTTGGTCATCGGCAGTCGGCTGCTCGCCATACTCGCCGTGTCCAGCGTCGCGGTCCTCGTCGGCGGCCGGATGGCTGACCAGACCCGACGCGTCGGGCTGCTCAAGGCGGTCGGCGGCACACCCCGCGTGGTCGCAGCCGCTCTGCTCGCCGAATATGTCGCGGTGGCCCTGCTCGCAGCTGCTGCCGGTCTGGCGGCCGGATGGCTGGCCGCTCCCCTGCTCACCGATCCCGGGGCCGGCCTCCTCGGCAGCGCCGGTGCGCCCTCGCTCACTCTGTCCGTGGCCGCCCAGGTGACGGCGGTGGCGCTCGGGGTCGCGCTCGTCGCCACGTTCGTTCCCGCCCTGCGCGCCGCCCGCACCAGCACCGTGCACGCCCTCACCGACACGGCCCGCCCACCTCGGCGCACGCCCCGGCTGATCGCGATCTCGGCACGCCTGCCCATACCCCTTCTCCTCGGGTTGCGTGTGGCCGCCCGCCGACCGCGTCGCGTTGTGCTCAACACAATCAGCATCTTCGTCACCGTCACCGGCGTCGTCGCCGTGCTGGCCGCCAAGACGCTGATCGGCCAGGACGCTCAGCTCGTCGGCGGGACCGATCCCGGGACGGTCAGAGCGAACCAGGTGCTGCTCGTCATCACGGTTTCGCTGGTCGCCCTAGCCGCCGTCAACGCCATCTTCGTCACCTGGGCCACCGCCCTCGACGCCAAGCACTCCTCGGCACTGGCCCGCGCCCTTGGCGCCACCCCCCAGCAGGTCAGCACGGGCCTCTCGGCCGCCCAAGTCCTGCCCGCCCTCGCCGGTGCCGTCCTGGGCCTCGCCGGCGGCATCGCGCTCTTCAACGGCCTGGGTGGCGGCGAAGACGGGGTCACGGGTCCGCCGCTGTGGCAGATGCTCGCCGTGGCACCGGTCACCGTGCTCGTCGTGGCCGCACTCACCACCATCCCCGCCCGCATCGGCGCCCGCCGCCCCACCGCCCAGATCCTCCAAGCCGAACTCGCCTGAGGCCCGCCGGTACGACCTTCGCGTCGAGCCCGCCAACTACTGGCATGACGTCGGTCGGGACGGCCAGCTCGCGGCGGGCGACCTGACATCGACGGCCCCGGTCCCGACCCCGAAGACCGCCGGTGCTTCGCCCCCGATGGCACCCCCTGGTGCCACTTCGGCCGCGGGCTCTGGTGCCTCAATGGGGACCGCTGCCTGAACCCCAACGGCACAGCATCCAACCCCGAATGACCCGGCCCAACCGGGGTATCCGTCCTGCATGCCCGCCCACAACCCGAACCCCCGCCGGCCCGAGGACGTCGAGGAACCGGACAGCGACGACGAGGGCAGCCGCCCGCCCGGGGAGGGCGTGGTCGATCCCGGACCCGAGGACCCTCCCGAACCGAACGAGCCGGCCTGACCGGCGCTCGGCGGCCGGTCAGCGGCCCGTCGTTCGGGGTCCGCGGAGGGCGAAGATGGTGGAGGGTTCCGGCTCAGTTGGCCCCTCGCTTCATACCGCTCGCGATGTCAAGATCGAAGGGCGACAGCTCGACGTGTTGGGGAGGGGCAATGAGTCGATTCCTTCGCACCGGCATCGTTGCGGCAGCGATCATGACCGTGATCGTGGCGCCGGCGAGTGCAGCTCCCGACGAGGATTTCGTGGTCGGCAGCGGCCAGATCGTCGTTGCGCCTGGGGGTCTGCCGCCTGTTGTGCTTGGCGTTTCCGTCGACGCGCACAGTGACGCCTCGGGGGGGAACCCGGGCGGCACCGTGAACGTGGGCGGGATCTTCACTGGCCCGGTGACATGCCTGGTCGTCACGGGCAATCGGGCAATCATCGGGTTCGAGGATGCATCGGATGGCCACGTCACGGTCGAGGTCGTGGACAACAGCGCTACTGGTTCTCCGGACACGATCGCCGTATCCTCCGGCACAACCGGTTGCTCTCCAGTGAGCGAGCCATTTCCACTTGTCTCCGGCGACTTCGTCGTCCACGACGCCGTGCCGCTGACCTCGAAGGACCAGTGCAAGGATGGCGGCTGGCGCCACTTCACTGACGACGAGGGGCATCCGTTCGAGAACCAGGGCGAGTGCATCGCGTTCGTGCAGCACGCCGCCTGACTGCGCACGCCGCCTACTGCCCCAAACACAAACGCTCTGACAGCACAAACGGCCGCGGTCTTTCCACAGCGACGCCGCCGACACCGCCGCCAGTGCGATGATTTCCCCCGCACGCCGAGCGCCCTGGGCGATATCGGCACAGCGGGCCGCTTGTGTGACCGGTCCGATTCTGCTGCGTGAGGTGATACAGCGCCCAGCGCTCCGGACTGCGGGACGGTCGGCCCAATAGCTGAGGCATCGTCCAAACAATTGGGATCTCACGGCCGTCGAAGCAGCGCCCCAGTACCTGAGGGCCTCCGGCAGACTGGGGAGGTACTCGTGGCATGCACCTGGCCGATGCCGACGTCGAAGAAGTCGATCCGGTTCTCGAGTGGTCGACCTCATCGCCCGCTGACGGGATCCGGCGTACGACATGCCCAGTGGCGAGGATGGCCGCGAACGCGTGGTCCATGCCCCGACGAGAGCTGTGCTCAGAGCGCGGTTGAGCCTGCGGTTACAGGTTCGGTATCTCCAGGCAGCTGCTCGTTGGGCGGCGCGTCATCGACAGCGTGCGTGTCGTGGCCGCTGCTGAGCCGACGGGAACGGGCACGCGCGCTCATGACGCGGAGACCGGCGAGGGACGCTCCCACGTAGCCGACGCCTTGGGCCACACACGCGGCGCACATCGGATCGATCGTACGTGACCGCCCAGACGCGGGGCGGTGGCGGTCGGCGTAACGTCGCATCTCGATGTCGCAACGTGCTGGTGGCCCGCCGATGCGGCGACCGGGCGGCCCGGCTCCGCCGACAGGTGAGTGGGGTTGGCGTGGTCCGTCGAACATGCCGCCGCCGGGTCCGCCGCACCCGGTGGATCGGGTCCGAGCCTGGTTGACCGGTGCCATGGTGGCGGTGGCGGCGCTCACAGTCCTGGGCCTGATCGCGATGTGGCCCCGGGGCGACGCTCCGGACCTGGGCGACCTTCCACCCCGCACCTACGTCAACGGATCCATCACCGGGGTGGAGGACGGTACCTGTCCCGGACTCGAGGTCTCCCAGGATGCCTGCGTGCTCTACACCGCGAACCTCAGCTCGGGCCCGGAGAAGGGCGACGTCATCGAGTTCCAGGTCCTGCCGACCGACGTCGAGGTCCCCGAGCTGCACCAGGGCGACAAGGTCGTCCTGCTCGACTTCGAGGACAGTCCCGACCCCCAGTTCCGCTACCAGTTCTACGACTACCAGCGCTCCACCCCGCTGCTGTGGCTGCTGGTCGCCTTCGCGGTCGCCGTCATCGCGTTCGGGCGCCTCCAAGGCCTCCGCGCGCTCGTCGGCCTGGCGCTGAGCCTGGGCGTGCTCGTCCTGTTCGTCGTCCCGGCACTGCTGCGAGACTCACCGGCGGTCCTCGTGGCGTTGGTCGGGACCGTGGCCGTGGCGTACATCGCCATCTACCTGGCGCATGGCGTCAACATCTCCAGCACGATCGCCGTAGCCGGCAGCCTCGTCGCCCTGGCTTTCACGAGCCTGCTGGCCCTGGTCGTGGCCGCCAGCGCGCAGCTCTCGGGCCTGGCGTCGCAAGAAGCGCAGACTCTGCGGTTCACGGCCGAAGCCCTGGACCTGCGAGGCCTGCTCATCGCCGGGATCGTCGTCGGCGCCCTTGGTGTCCTCGACGACGTGACCGTGTCCCAGGTCTCGACGGTGGCCGCGCTGCGCCGCGCACGACCCGACCTCGGGGCCCGCGCCCTTTACACCGAGGCCACAAGGGTTGGGCGCGATCACGTCGCCTCCACCGTCAACACCCTGGTGCTCGCCTACGCCGGTGCCTCGCTGCCCCTGCTGCTGTTCTTCGCGCAGGGCGACATCCCCGTCGTGCGCATCATCACCGGCGAACTGGTCGCCGTCGAGGTCGTCCGCATGCTCGTCGGGTCGATCGGCCTGGTTCTGTCGGTCCCGGTCACGACCGGCCTGGCAGCCCTGATCCTCACCCACACCGCCGAGCTACCCGAGGACAACGGACACAGCCACCATCACGGCCACCTGCCCGACCCATCGCCGCAACTCGACCAGGGATGGCCAAACCCAACCCCCCGGCCCGCGCCGCAGCTCGACAAGGGATGGCCGAACCCCACCCCCCGCCGCGACCGGCTCGACGATCCCTGGTTTTGAGCACCGTGGCCCAGTAACCCGCATCCCCCCGGTTGCACTCGTCGATGAGTTGCCGCCGGCGAACCCCGCGCCAGCTCGGTCCCGTGACCACTGCGATCGGCTTCGTCGCCTCGCTTCCCAGCCCGCCGAGCACCGCCATCCACATCGGGGCACTCCAGCTGCAGGCCTACGGGCTCTTCATCGCCTCGGCGTCCTCGCTGCCGTCTGGATCGCCCAACGGCGATGGTTTGACCGGGGTGGCGACCCGAGCGACGTCACCCGCCTTGCGGTCTGGTTGGTCACAGCTGGACTGGTCGGGGCCCGGCTCTACCACGTGATCACGGACCACCAACGTTTCGAGGGGCGGTGGCTCCACATTTTCGCCGTCTGGGAAGCGGGCTCGGGATCCCCGGCGGCCTGATCGCGGGAGTCCTCACCGGCGCCTGGGTCGCGCGCTGGCGCGGGCTCCCGGTTGCACAGCTGCTCGACGTCGTCGCGCCCGCCATCCCCGTGGCCCAGGCGATCGGCCGGCTCGGGAACTGGTTCAACGAGGAGCTCTACGGCCGACCCGTCGTCAACGAGCAGCTCAACCACGCGCTGAACACCCGCATCGTGATCGAGCAGGCCAAGGCATGGTGGCCGAACGCCGCCGCGTCGACATGCACGAAGCCGTCGCCAGCCTGCGTCGCTACGCCCGCAACAACAACCTGGGCCGACGTCGCCCGCGACGTCGCCGAAGGTCGACTCGACACGACGCTGCTGCCACGAACCTGACCCGGACGAAGGCTGGCGCAGCCCGGACAGCAAGCGTCGCTCGTCAGCCTCGCTTGGCCGCCGCCTTCTTGGTCGCTGGCTTCTTGGCCGCCGCCTTCTTGGTCGCTGGCTTCTTGGCCGCCGCCTTCTTGGTCGCTGGCTTCTTGGCCGCCGCCTTCTTGGTCGCTGGCTTCTTG
>Ga0114129_10001778_pt1 | contig 29356 bp, 30 predicted proteins | sample RhiMetdeltSRZDD1_FD_80071 | JGI IMG/M metagenome (GOLD analysis project Ga0114129, IMG submission 80071) | Populus rhizosphere microbial communities from Tennessee, USA - Rhizosphere MetaG P. deltoides SRZDD1 (version 2) (version 2) | ecosystem: Host-associated > Plants > Roots > Rhizosphere >... | reverse complement strand
ACTGAGAGCGCGTCGGTGCGACGGATGCTCGCCAGCCTTCGACAGCGCAGAGGCGATCGGCGCGGATGACGCGAGCCGCGCTCTGATCGTCCGTACAGTCACCAAGCAGATCGTCGCGCACCGGATGAGCGGGCGCTCGCGGCTCGTCGTTACCTAGGCCTTCGCGGCAGCCCGGCAGGCGGCCACTCTGCATCAACGGACCGAGCTGTTTCATCTGCTTCTGTAGCGACACAAACTGCTTTAGCAAGTAGTTCCGATGGGTACAGACGGACGATCAGGCGCGATCATGCGCTCGCTCGACGTTGAGTCGTCACCGCGCATCAGCCTCCCGCCGCTTCCGGACCGTCCACGTTGACGTGCTCCGGCTCGCCGCCAACGCGGATGACGAATGCCTCAAGGTCGGCATCCTTTCCAGTTGTTTCCCGGTGGATCGTCTGGGACGGAACGATGAAGAAGTCGCCGGCGCTCGCCATGACGCTCTCGGCTCCGCCCCGGCCGAAGTCGATCGTCACTGACCCACGGATGACGTAGACGTAGGTGTCGTTGGCAGAATGGTGATGCCAGCCACTCGCATCGCGCGCATCGTTCCGGATCCAGTCGGCCCAGCGGCCGTCGCGCTTGAAGAGCTGGCGCCGTTCCGTGCCGGACATCGCTGGCTCTGGCGTTCCCTGCTCGGGATGATGAACAACGACGGGTCGGGATTTGCTCATGGTGTGGCCTCCGGAAAGCGATTCTAATCTTCGCGCCCCGACGTGCGTACGGTCAGGAAGGGAATCGTGACGCGTCAATCGTTGTCACCCACGAGAGAAAACGCGCGAGCTCGAGGTTACATGCGCATCCCAGGGATCTTCGGTAGGCGGCCGCCCTTCGCGAGCGAGCCCATCTGCTTCATCACCTTCTGCATCTCGGCGAACTGCCTGAGGAGCTGGTTCACATCGGACACCTTCGTTCCCGAACCCGCCGCGATGCGTCGGCGCCGCGATCCGTTGATGAGCGTCGGCTCGGCGCGCTCCGCTCTCGTCATCGACGAGATGATCGCCTCGATCCGCTGGAGCTCGCGCTCGGCCTCGGGTCCCTCGGGCAGCTGTTTCGCGAGCCCGCCCATGCCCGGGATCATCTTCAGCAGGTCGCCGAGCGGCCCCATCTTCTTCAGCTGCTGGAGCTGCGTGTAGAAGTCGTCGAACGTGAACCGTGCCTCCATCATCTTCTTCGCCTGTGCCTCGGCGGTCTTTCGATCGACGGTCTCCTGCGCGCGCTCGACGAGGGTGAGGATGTCGCCCATCCCGAGGATCCGTTGAGCGAGCCGATCGGGGTGGAAGACCTCGAGCGCGTCGAGCTTCTCCCCCACGCCGAGGAACTTGACCGGGACCCCGGTCGCGGCGCGGATCGAGAGGCTCGCTCCACCGCGCGCGTCGCTATCCACCTTGGAGACGACCAGCCCGCTCACCGGCAGTCTCGCCTTGAACGCGGTGGCGGCCTCGACCGCGTCCTGGCCAGTCATCGCATCGACGACGAGCAGCACCTCATGCGGCTTCGCGGTGGCGACGATCGTCTCGACCTCCCGCATCATCTCGTCGTCGATGTGCAGGCGACCGGCGCTGTCGACGATCACCGTGTCGGCCCCGTCACGCTGCGCCGTGGCGACGGCGGCGGCGACGTCCTCCGCGACACGCTTCGCCTCGACCGCGATGACCGGCAGGCCGAGCTGCTTTCCCAGCGTGCGCAGCTGATCGATGGCCGCCGGTCGGTGGACGTCCGCGGCGACGAGCAGCGGGCGCCGGCCCTGCTTGCGCAGCACGTTCGCGAGCTTCGCGGCCGTCGTCGTTTTCCCGGACCCCTGGAGGCCGACGAGGAGGAGCACCGTTGGCGGGTGTTCCGCACGGGCGAGCGGCACCGCCTCACCGCCAAGCATCTCGACGAGCGCGTCGTGCACGATCTTGACGACCTGCTGCGCGCCGGTGATCGACTCGAGGACCTTCTCGCCGAGGGCGCGCTCGCGCACGGTCGCGACGAGCTGGCGTACGACCTTGAAGTTGACGTCGGCCTCGAGCAGAGCCACGCGCACGTCGCGGAGCGCCTCCTCGAGGTCGGACTCACTAACGCGTGGGCGACCACGGAGGCGCTCGAACGTCGTGCTGAGCTTGTCGGAGAGCTGTTCGAACATCGCTACCTAGGCTACGGCTTCGGCGAGGCGGCGCCGTCGATCCGGATCGCGCTGATGACGTCGGGCAGCTCGTCGCCCGGCACCTGCTGCGACCAGAGGTATCCCTGCCCGATCTCGCACCCGAGCTCGCGCACGCGGTCGCGGATCGCGGTCGTCTCCACGCCCTCGGCGACCGTCTCCGCTCCGATCGATCGCGCGAATCCAACGCCCGCGGCGATCACCGTGTCGTCGTACATCGCACCCGCTCGTTTGACGAAGTGCACCGGCAGCTTGACGACGTCGAACGGGGCGTCGCGGAGAGCCATGAAATGGAGATCGCCCTCGCCGAAATCATCCAGCGCGACGCGAAGTCCGGCATCGCGGAACTCCCGGAGCGCGGCGAAGATCGGCGGTCCGTAGCTCGCCTCGGGCTGCGACTCGATCTCGATGTCGGCGGGTGAGATGCCGGCCTCGAATGCGGCGCGGAGCGTGTCGTCGATCAGATCGCGGCCGATCGATCCAGGCCACGCGTTGACCGAGGCGCGACCGAATGGGACCGATGCGGCGCGCCACCGTGCCATCTGGCGCGTGGCGCTCCCTACGATGAATCGCATGTATTCGCGTGCGAGTCCCGCCGGCGTCACGTCGTCGACGAACTTCGTCGCATGCAAGAGTCCCCGCACTGGATGCTGCCACCGGATCGCGCATTCGACGCCGACCGGACTCCCCGTCCGCATGTCGACCTGCGCCTGGTAGAGAAGAAGCAGCTCGTTCGCCTCGAGGGCGTGCCGCAGCTCGCCCGCGGTGAAGACCTGCCTAGAGACGGGTCGCCCGGTCCAGATTCGTTCGCTCCCACGGCCAGCGGAAGCGCCGGGTTGGCTTCGCTCGCTGGGCGCGTCGGTCCGCCCGCGGTCCCGTCGGCGGCTCGCGCACGATCAGCTGGCACAGGCCGACGCAGTCGTCACAGATGAATTTGTCGGCTTTCGCTCCACCACCCTTGACCAGCCACTGCACCTGCGGCTCCGTCTTTCCGCAGAACGAACACTCCACGGCATCGCCGACGTGCGACTCGCGTTGCCGCGGCCACGGCGAGAGGGGCGCGTGCTCGACCCATACACGCTTCTCCTCATCCCAGCGCGAACCGCCCGAGAAGTTCTGCGCGCACAGCTCCACGCAACGGTCGCAGATGAACACGCGGTGGCCCGCGATCAGACGATCGACGTCGTCCTGGTGTTGTCCGCAGAACGAGCAGCGAAAGGCCGACCGGTCTCGCATCACGCTCTTCCAGGGCCCTGCATCAGCAGTGTCTTGAGCTCGTCGGGCGCGACCTCGGGTCCGTACAAGTGACCCTGCACGATCTCGCAGCCGAATTGTACGAGAAGGTCCTCCTGGTCCTTCGTCTCGACGCTGTCGGCAACGACGCGCGCACCGGTCACGCGCGCGGCCTCGACAATCGCCTGGACCGCCTCGAGGCTTTCGGTGCCGAGGATGGGCAGATCGCGTGCGAGCGGGTAGCCGATCTTGAGGGTGTCGAAGCCCGAGGCGGCGTCCGCGATCGCCGGATCGCCGAACTCCTCGGACGCGACGCGGACGCCGAGAGCGCGGATGCGTTGCACCGGCTCGGCGAGGAGCGGGTCGCGCACGCTACCGCGCGGGCACTCGATCTCGACCTCGCCTGGAGCGATGCCGCCCGACGCGATCGCGTCGCGCACCATCTCCACGACCTCCGGCCGCTGAAGCGTGTGCGTCCAGAGGTTCGCCGCGACGAGCGGGACGCTCACGCCTTCGCCGCGCCACGCGACCATCTGCGCGCTGATCGCGCGCAGCACCCACCGATCGAATTCGACATGCAAGGAGCCCTGGTCGAGGAGAGGAACGATGTCGCTCGGGCCGATCATGCCGTGCGCCGGATGCGGCCAGCGCGCGAACGCCTCGATCCCCACGAGCTTTCCCGTCGGCACGTGCACCTGCGGTTGGAACTGGAGCGACAGCGCTCCGTCCTCGAGCGCGCGCTTGAGTTCCTCGGGACGGAGACGAACAATCGCCATCGCCGGCTAAGGCTAAGCCGCGCGCGGCAGCAGCGCCTCCACGAACGCGCGCGGGTCCATGGGCACAAGGTCCTCCGCCCTCTCTCCGACACCGAGGAACTTCACCGGCAGCCCGAGCTCGTGCACGATCGCGAAGACCGCGCCGCCTTTCGCGGTGCCATCGAGCTTCGTTATCACCAGTCCGGTAACGCTTGCGTCCTTCGTGAATTGGCGCGCCTGCTGGATCGCGTTCTGGCCGGCGGTCCCATCGAGGACGAGCAGGACCTCGTCCGGCGCGCCGTCGCGCGCGCGACCGGCGACGCGCACGATCTTGCCGAGCTCATCCATGAGCTGACCTTTGGTGTGCAACCGTCCCGCGGTGTCGGCGATGACGCTGCTGTTGCCACGCGCCGCCGCCGCGTTGATCGCGTCGAAGACGACGGCCGCGGGATCGCCGTCGGGCCTGCCCGACACGATCGGCACGTCGACGCGCGACGCCCAGGTCTCGAGCTGCAGGGTCGCCGCGGCCCGGAAGGTGTCGGCCGCCGCGAGCAGCGGCGTCTCGCCCGCATCCTTCAACCGCTTCGCGAGCTTCGCGGCGGTCGTCGTCTTGCCGCTGCCGTTCACGCCGACGACCAGGACGACGCGCGGCCGCCGCCCGGCGCCGCGTAGCGCGCTGTCCTTTCCGGCCAGCTCCGCGACGAGAACATCGCGCACTGCATCGAGCGCCTTGGGCACCGTCTTCAGCTCGCCCGTCGTCACGAGGTCGCGGACCTGCGCCATCAGCGGATCGACGAGTGAGACCGAGAGATCCGCCCGCAGCAGTCCCTCCTCGAGCTCATCGAGGAACTCCGGCGTGAGCGGTTCCTCCAGCTTGCGGCCGAAGATGCGTGCGAGGAAGCCATCGCGCGTCTTGGCGAGGCCCTGCTGAATGGTCATCGGCTCTGACGCTAAGGCGTCAGCCAGATCAACACGACGAAGCCCAGCACGAACGCGCCGACCGATGAGGCGATGTTGCGCGGCGAGCTGGTGTCCGCGAGCGCGATCGCCGCGATGAGGCCCAGCGGCGCGAAGACGAGCTCCGGTGTGCCGAACGCGATCGCCAGCCGCGTGTAGACGCCGGCCCCGAACGTGCCGAGCAGCGCGGTCGTCGCGGTCATCGGTCGGGCCATGATCGCCCGCGCGAGCAGATAGCCGGCGACGAAGTGGCCGACCGCGTTCGCGACGAACGCGGGCGAGCTCCCGGCGACCGCGACCAGGTAATAGAGACCCCACCCGGCCGCCGCGATCCAACAGCCGGCGAGCGCGACCGTGCGCCAACTCACGGCTTACCCTGCGCGCTCGCGCTGCTGATCCAGCTCCGAGAGCTTGAGCGAGATCACCTTCGACACGCCGCCGTCGTCCATGGATACGCCGTAGAGCATGTCGGCGGCCTCGATCGTGCCGCGGTTGTGCGTGATCACGACGAACTGGGTGCGGTCGGTGAGCTCGCGCAGTGCCTGAGTGAAACGGCTGACGTTCCGCTCGTCCAGGGCCGCGTCGACCTCGTCCAGAACGCAGAAGGGCGCCGGCTTCACGCGCAGGATCGCGAGCAGCAGCGCGGTCGCGGTGAGCGCGCGTTCGCCGCCGGACAGCTGCGCCAGGCTGCCGATGCGCTTGCCGGGTGGACGCGCGTAGATCTCGATGCCCGGATCTTCCGGATCGTCCGAGGTGCGCAGCGACGCCTGGCCTCCGTTGAACAGGCGCTGGAAGAAGACGCCGAACTCGCGGTCCACTGCCATGAGCGTCGTCGCGAACTGCTCCGCGATCGTCGAGGCGAGATCGTCCGCGAGCGAGCGCAGGTCGGTCATCGCCTTCTCAAGGTCGGCACGCTGGGTCGTGAGGAACTCGTAGCGCTGCCCGATCTCGGAGAGCTCCGCGGCCGCCAGCGGATTCACCGGCTCGAGCGCGATGAGACGCCTGCGCAGGCGCTGGAGCGCCGCGAGCGTGCTTCCCTTCTCCTTCTCTTCACCGTCGTCCTCGATCGTGATCGTCTCGGGGTCCGGCAGCGGCTCGTCGTCGGGGAGACCGAGCTCCGCGCGGACCTGCTCCTCGAGCAGACGCAGCGCACCCGCGGCGCGTTCCTCCTCGACAGCGAGCTTCCCGCGCTCACCCCGCAGCTCGGCGAGCCGCTCGCGCGCTTTCGCAAGACGCTGCTCCGATTCGCGGCGCGAACCCTCGGCCGCGAGCGCACGCTGGCGGGCGAGCTCAGCCGAGCGCTCCGCCTCGCGCGCGTCGGCCGCCGCCCTGCCGAGATCGCCCTGCGCGGCGTCAAGACGCGTCTTCGCGTCGCGCTCTTGCGCGGCCAATGCGCGAAGACGGTCCTCGTCGGCGGCGATGCGCTTCTCGGCTGCGCCGACCTGCTCGTCCAGCGTGTCGCGAAGGCGGACGAGCGACCTGCGACGCTCTTCGCTCGTCGCGGCATCGAGCCGCGCCGCTTCCGCCCGCTGCGTCGCGGCGCCGTGCACGTCGGACGCGGATTGCTCGCCGCTCTCGGCGTCGGCGAACGCACCCCCCGCCTGCCCGCGAATGCGAGCCGCGTCAGCGCGCTCCGCCGCAAGCTTCTCGCGGCGCTCGCGGATCTCGCTGCGCTCGCGCTCGACGGACGTCGCGCGCGCGTCGGCGACGCGCACCAGGTCACGCACGTCCGCGTCGGTGGACGCGAGCTCGTCGACCGCACGCTCGGTGTCGCCGCGCGAGCGCTGCGCGGCGTCGAGCCGCTCGTCGAGCTCCGCGGTGCGCTGCTCCGCGCTAGCCCGCTCCTGCTGCAGCTGCGCAAGCGCGCGCTCGGCACCGCCGAGCTCGTCACGGAGCCGCGACGCCATCCCGCGCAGCTGGGCGCGCGCTTCCTGCTCGGCCTTGCGGCGCGGATCGGCGAAACGGACCAGACCGGGAAGCACGAGCAGCCCGCTCGGGGCGACGACGACTCCGGCGCGGAGAGTCGCGGCCGCGGCGACCGCCGTCGCGTCGTCCTCGGCGACAAAGATCGAAACGTCGGCCGCGAGGCGCCGGCACCCGCGCGGCGCATCGCCGGTCACCTTCGTCGACGTCATCGCGACGTCGCCGAGGGCGGCGACCACCGCCTCGGGGACCGTAAGGCGCTCGTGCAGCCAGGCAAAGCCAATCGGCAGCTTCAGCCGCGCAGCGCCCGCATCCCGTGCGGCGAGCTCGCCTTCAGCCCGCTCGGCCGCCTCGCGCAGCGCGGTGGTCTGTCCCCGTACGAGGGCGAGGTCGCCGTCGATGCGCTGAAGCTCGGTGCGCGCCGCGGCCGCGCGCCCTGACGCGGATTCGACCGTGCGCGCCGCGGCAGCGACCTTCTCGCGCGCCTTGTCGAGGTCGACCGCGATACGTGCGCGCTCGCGCTCGCGCGACGCGCGTTCCGTGGCGAGCTGCGACGCGACCGAGGCGAGCTCCCCGTCGCGGGCGAGGAGCGAACGTTCCTCGTCGGTCAGACGTATCTCGTCGCCCTCACGCAGCAGATGCGCGCGCTCGGCCTCGACGCGCGCGGCGCGCGCCTCGGCGAGGGCGATGCGGGTTCCGGAGGCCTCCACCTCCGCGCTGCGCGCTGCATCGGCCGAATCGCGGGCGCGCCGTGCTGCGGTCGCGGCCTCCTCGTCGACCTTCTGCCGCTGATCTCGCAGCGAGGCGAGCTGCGCGGGCAGCGCGGCAAGCGAGGCGCGGGTGCGATCGCGCTCGGCCGCGATCGCGTCGAGGCTAGCCTGCAGCGCGGCGACCCGCTCGCGGACCCCCGCTTCGGAGCTCGCGGCGTCGGCGCTCGCGATCCGGCGCCGTTCCTCTTCCTGTCTCGCGGTCCGCAGCTCCTCGTCCGTTCCCGCCGTGACCGTCTCGCCCTCGGTGACGAAGTCCGTGAGGCGCTCGATCTCGCGATCGACGCCGACGATCTTCGCCGCCAGATCGGCGCGTGTCGTTGCGGTCGACCCGAAGGACGCGCGGTACCAGCGCAGTGCGCGACGCCGCAGCTCCGAGCGCACGTGCTCGTATTCGTTCCACCTCGCCGTTTGCTCGCGAAGCAACTCGACTCGTGGACCGATCTCGCGAAGGATGTCGATGACACGCACCATCTCGGTATCGGCGTGCTTCAGGCGCGTCAGGGCCTCTTCGCGTCGCATTTGGAGGCGCCGGGTGCCGGCCGCGTCTTCGATCACGGAACGCCGGTCGGCTGGGCGCAGCGCGAGGATCTGATCGGTGAGCCCTTGACCGATCACGACAAACGGATTGTCCGCGAGGTTCGCGCCAGCAAGGAGGTCTTGGAGATCGCGCAGACGCACGCGCGCACGATTGATCAGATACTCGGCGTCCCCGTCTTTGAACATCCGGCGGCCGACTTCGATCTCCGTGAATTCGATCGGAAGTCGCCGCGATGAGTTATCGAGTTGAAGCAACACCTCAGCCATCCCCAGGCTCTTGCGTGTTTCCGATCCGCCAAAGATGAGCTCGTCGTTTCGTTTTGCGCGCATCGTGCGCGCGTTGTTCTCTCCGAGCGCCCAGCGAACCGCATCGACGAGGTTCGTCTTGCCCGAGCCGTTGGGACCGATGATTGCCGTGATGCCAGGCGCGAATTCGAGATGCGTCTTGTGGACGAAACTCTTAAAACCCGTCAACGTGAGCGTCTTCAGGACGGCGTTCGGCGCGCTCTGACCGCCATCAATCAGCTTCAGCTCGTCGCTCACTTCGTGACCAGCTCGAGCAGCTTCGCCGCGGCCGCCTCCTGCGCCTCGCGCTTCGACGCGCCCGTCCCGCGCGCGACGTTGCCGCCGACCTCGACCTCGACCTCGAAGTCGCGCTGATGCTCGGGTCCGGTGACTTCGAGCATCCGGTACGCCGGCAGAGCTAGCTTCGCGCCCTGCGCCCACTCCTGCAGCAGCTGCTTCGCTGATTTGATCGGCGTATGCGCGATGTCGTCGAGCGCATCGCCCATCGTCTCGAGGACGATGTCCTTCGCTCGGGCGAGTCCCGCCTCGTGGTAGACGGCTCCGATGAACGACTCGTAGAGGCTGGCGGCGAGACCCATGCGTGCGCGGCCGCCGGTCTCCTCCTCACCGCGACCGAGCCGCGCGCGATCCGGGAGACCCAGCTCGCGACCGATCGCCGCGAGCGCGGCCGACGACACGAGCATCGCGCGCAGCGAAGTGAGCTCGCCTTCCGTCGCTTCCGGGAAACGGCGATAGAGCTCCTCGCCGATCACGAGATCGACGACCGCATCGCCGAGGAACTCGAGCCGCTCGAAATCGCGCACCCCCTTGCCGACGTGCTCGTGCAGATACGAGCTGTGCGTCAGCGCGGTCGCGAGCAGCTCCGCGTCGCGGAAGCGGTAACCGGCGATCTCCAGGGCGGCCATCTCCTCCGACAAGAACGAAAAGGCAGGGGCTAAAGCGCCCCTGCCTCCCCTACTGCCTTCGTGCGTGGTGCGTAACTGTCGTGCTCTCGCTACGCGACGTGCTCCTCGATGTATTCGGCGGCGTCGCCGACGGTCTTGATCTTCTCGGCCTCCTCGTCGGAGATCTCCATCCCGAACTCTTCCTCGAGGCTCATGATGAGCTCGACCAGATCGAGAGAGTCGGCGTTCAGATCTTCCACGAAGGACGCTTCAGGCTTGACATCGCCTTCGTCGACCCCGAGCTGCTCCACCACGATCTTCTTGAGCCGCTCGTAGGTTTTGCCCTCCGCCAAACCGCCTACCTCCTCCGCGTGTACGCTGCCCGCCCGTCCGCCCTCGGCAGCTTCGCGCAAGTGTCGGGTGACGCCAAGCCCCCGTCAATCCGGCCCTGCCCGGCTAAAGGAACGAGCCTCCTCGCGACTCGTTGAATAAGCAGATGACCGACGGTTGGCGCGAGCTTTACGACCGCGAGTACCCGCGCCTCTTGCGGGCGCTGCTGGCCATCGGGGGCGACCACGACGCGGCCGAAGATGCCGCACAGGAGGCGTTCGTGAAAGCGCATAAGCAGGGCCTCGCGACCCTCGACCGCCCCGGGGCCTGGCTGCTGGTGGTCGGCACGCGGGAGCTCCTGCGACAGCGTCGTCGCCGCCGCGTCGAGCACGAGCGCTGGGCCGAGCGCGGCACGTCGGAACGCTCCGCGTTCGACGCCGTTGCGGACCGCGCCGACCTGCTCGCCGCACTACGCCAGCTCCCCGAGCGACAGCGCGCGATCGTCGTCGCCCGCTACTACTACGGCCTCAGCTACGACGACATCGCGAGTCACTTCGACATCAAGAGCGGCACGGTCGGCGCCACGTTGCACCAGGCGATCGAGAAGCTGCGCCAGATCCAGATCGCCGGCCGCCTCGCCCGTGGAGCGATGCGATGAGGACGAACGAACCGCGTGACGACGAGATCCTCGGACGTGCACTCTCCCGCGCCATCGAGACCGCCGAGGTCGACGAGACACCGTATGACCGGTCGCGCGTCGCGCTGCGCCCGCTGAGGCGTGGGACGTCGTTGTGGCGCGTGGCCGCCCTCGCCGCGGCGATCATCGTCGCGGGCGCGCTCGGATCCTTGCTCTTAGAGCGCCCGCCGACGGAAGGGCAGCCCGGCGTCGCGGCGTCTCCGTCCGTTCCTACGGCGACATCGGGTCCGACGACGACAGGAGGCCCGACCGCCACGAGTGCAAGCGCGCGGATCTGGGTTTACTTCGCCCGAGATCGCCTGCCGCCGAGCGGCGGATTCGTGACGGGCTCTTTCGACGATAGCCGACCTGAGTCGAGGATCCTCGCGCGTCTCGGGGCTCTGCGCTACGCGAAGACGGGGTTACCACCGGGAACGACGAATCCTTTTGCCGAACCGACGCCGACGCAGAGTGGATCAAGCACATTTGGCATGTTCGTCCCACAAATACAGGGTGATCTTGCGACGGTCGAGTTCGATCTCTCCAGCGGGTGGGGTGTGCGCGGCAGCGCCCAGTCACTGGCGCTATTGCAGCAGCTCGTTTACACGATCACCGAAGAGCCGGGGATCCATCGCGCGCTTATCACCGAGAAGGGCAAGCCGAGCGCAATCATCGATCAGCTTGTCGTCGACAAGCCGCTCGCACGCGAAGACGTATTGGGGTACGCCACAGCGGCCACGCCACACTCGATCGAAGACGCCGGCGATGGCGTGGTGGCCGACATTGTTGACTGGCGCGCCTCAGTCGATGAGGTCGCGCCGGGCCTGGGCCGGTTCGTCGTGGAGCTAAAGCCGACGAACTCTACCGAGTCTCGCCCCTACCCCAAGTTCACCGCAACGCTCGAGCGACCAACCCAGGAGAAGCGGACCGATGACGGGAAGTGGATCATCCGCGTCGAACTCCCGGACGCCATCTGGCAGCAGGGCCAGGGCGAGGCGTTCCATTGCTGCCCGCTGAAGATCGTCGACAAAACGCCGATCCGGCAGGTCGCTGCCTATCCGCTCGGCGCCAATCCCGCGCCTCTGCCGGGGCCTGGCACGCAAGGGGGTGGCGCTTACCGCGGCGTCGGTTTCGGAATCATCCTCGATGATGCCCGACCGTGGCGGATCGGCATTCTCCACAATCCGCTGCGGCTGGTCGTCGACGTCGGCGGGACACCGCAGGCGATCAGTGAAAGCGTCGCGCTGTACTCGCCCCGCGCCGGCGAAACGTCGCGGACTGTCACGATCAGTGGATTCGCGCGAGCCTTCGAGGCCACTGTCGCCTGGCGGATTAAGGACTCGGCCGGGCATGAAGTCGCGAAGGGTTTCACAACCGCGAGCATTGGGACGAGTCCCGTCTGGGGATCATTCCAGACCACGGCGACGATCCCAGCCAACGTCAGCGGGAACGTGACGCTCGAGGTGTTCTGGCCGAGTCCGCGCGACGGGAGCGACGTCGGTCTTGTGCAGGTCCCGTTGGTCGTGCGTTAGGCGGAGGGCTCTTTCCGACCGCCGACCGCCGTCGCCAGGACGCCGTTGACGAACTTGGGCGAGGCCTCGCTGCCGAACATCTTCGCGAGCTCGACCGCCTCGTCGATGATCGCGGCGGCGGGCGCGTCGCCGAGGATGCGCAGCTCGTACAGCGCGATCCGCAGTACGTTCCGATCGATGCGCGCCATCTGCTCGATCGGGAACTCGGGTGCGAGCTGGTGGATCTCCTCGTCGAGCTCACGGCGGTGTTCGAGCACGCCCTCGACCAGCTGCCACGCGAAGTTCGCGGCCTCGTCGGTGAGTCCGGTGCGGAACGAGCCTCGCTGCCAGGTCTCTTTCGCGTCCGCGCGGTTGAAATCGATCTCGAAGAGCGTCTGCAGCGCGACCCGACGCGCGGGGTGACGGCCGGCGCGCGGCGTGCGCTGCTTCACGCGGCTGTGGCGGCGCTGGAGCCGATCGCTTCGACCAGCCGCGAGGAGACCGCGCGCTCGGCTACGGCGATGGCCCAGCGCACCATGTTCGCCCGCGCGCGGCCGTGCGTCACGACGGACACGCCGGCGATGCCGAGGAGTGGCGCAGAGACGTACTGGTCGTAGTCGAAGCGGTGGCGGAACTTGCGGATGCCCGGGTACGCGAACACGGCGGCGAGCTTGCCCAGCGGTCCGCCAAAGATGTCGCCACGGATGCCGCCCTGCACGACGTCGAGAGCTCCCTCGAGGCCCTTCGCGAGGACGTTGCCGGTGAAGCCGTCGCAGAGCGCGATGTCGGTCACGCCGCGAAGGACGTCGCGCCCCTCGATGTTGCCGTAGAAGTTCATGTCGCTCGCCGAGAGCAGCGCGTGGGCCTCGAGCCGGAGCTTGTCGCCCTTCTCGGGCTCCTCGCCGACGTTGATGAGTCCGACGGAAGGGGTCCTCGTGCCGTGGACCTTCTCCATGAACCACGTCGCCATGCGCGCGAACTGGAGGAGATTCTTCGCGTCGGCGTCCATGGTCGCGCCCGCATCGAGTAGGCACGTCGCGGGCCGTTCGCCGAGCACCGGCAGCATGCCGCACAGCGCGGGGCGGTCGATGCCGCGCACGCGCCCCAACACCAGAAGAGCCGCCGCCATCGTCGCGCCGGTGCTCCCCGCAGATACGATCGCGTCCGCCTCGCCCTTCTTCACCAGCTGCGTCGCGACGCCGATCGAGGTATCGGCCCGACGCCGCAGCGCGTTCGCGGGGTGCTCGTCCATCGCGATGACCTCGGCGGCGTGTCGGATCTCGACGCCCGCGTGCGCGCTTCCGAGCAGCGGCCGCAGGCGCTCCTCGCGCCCGACGAGCACCACGTCCGCCGAACCGCCTTTCGCCCGATACAGCAGCGCGCCCCGGACGATCTCGTCCGGGGCGTGGTCGCCACCCATGGCGTCGACGGCTATGCGCACGGGACTACGCGGCGGCGCGCTTCGCCTTGATCTTCAGGACCTGGCGGCCGCGGAACATGCCGCAGTGCGGACACGCCTGGTGCGGAGGCTTGGGGCTCTTGCACTGGGGACAAGGCACGAGATTCTGCGCCTTCAGCGCCAGATGACTACGGCGCTCGCCCTGCGCGGCGCGGGGAATGCGTTTCTTGGGATGACCTGCCAATGAATGCTCTCCTTCGACCGTCCTACCCGTTGATTCTATGGGTCAGACGGTCGCCGGCATCGGACCGGCCGCGTCGGGGGCTAGTCACGCTCGGCGCGGAAATCGCGGAGCTTCTCGAGCTCCGCGAAGCGCTCGTCCACCGCGCTCTGGTGCTCGTGCGGTCGCCGGTTCAGATCCTCGCCGCAGACCGCACAAAGACCCTTGCAGTCCGGCCGGCAGAGGGGCGCGAGCGGCGCGGCCAGGATCAGCTCCTCGCGCAGCAGGGGCGTCAGGTCGATCTTGAAATCCGATCCGATCGTCTTCGCGTCCGTCGGCGCCTCGCCGAGCTGCTCGCCCGCGACGACGCCGAACCGCGCGTAGTACTGCTCGGCGAATTCGGTGTGTACCGGCGCCTCGATCGGCACGAGGCAGCGACTGCATGTCGCCTCCAGCTTCGCGTCGGCCTCGCCCTCGAGATACGCACCGGGATTCGTGTGTGTCGCGAGGATGTCGGCATCGATCGACACCGCGCCCGCTTCCAGCAGGCCGGAATTCTCGCCGTGCGGATCGATCGGCGACTCCGCGACGCGATAGTCGGCTTGCGCGCCGACGGGCTGCTTCAGCAGCGGCGCGACGTTGACGATCATGTGACTACCCCTCGGTCGGTTGCGGCCTGCGCTCCTCGATGACCTCGAGGCTCCTCTTGATGATCGACAGCGACTTCACGAGATCGCTCTCGAGACGCACGAGGACGTCCGCGGCGTACTGATCGGCGCCGCGCATCGTCTCGTCGGACTTCGCCTGCGCCTTATCGAGGAGCTCCTGCGCCTTCGTTTCGGCGTCCCGAAGGATCGACTGATCCTGCAAGAGAAGGGCCGCCTGCTCCTGGGCCGCACCGATGATCTGCTCCGCCTCCTCGCGCGCTTTGGACAGGACCCGGTCGCTCTCCTGGTTGATGCGTCGCGCCTGACGCACCTCTTCGGGGATCGCGACGCGCAGCTGGTCGATGACGTCGAGGATCGCCGCCTGCTCGAGGATGACCTGGCTCGTCATCGGCACTTTGCGCGCATTCACGACGAGCGATTCGAGGCGTTCCACGAGGAACTGGATGTCCAAGGTCACCCTCCTCCGCCGCCGCCATCGTACCGTAGGAACAGCAGCGTTTCCTCGCCGATCTCCTTCACCCGCAGCACGCGGGCGTCTTTGGGCACCCTCGGCTGGTGCTTCCGCAACACCCGCGCGACCACGTAGGCCTCGGGCGCCAGCGCCCTCACGAGCCGCGGATACGCGAGCGTGGCCTCGAGGATCGCTACGTCCGCGAACGGCGGGTCGCAGAAGACCATGTCGTAAGGACCTGAGATCTGCTCCAGGAATGCGAGCACGTTCGCGGCGACGACCTCGGCGCGGTCGCCAAAACCCGTCGTCGCGATGTTCTTCCGGAGCGCCTTGAGCGCCTCCGCCGAGCGCTCGACGAACGTAGCGCTCGCCGCCCCACGCGAGAGCGCCTCGATGCCGAGCGTGCCGGCGCCGGCGAAGAGATCGAGCACACGCGCGTCGCCGATGATCGGCTCGACGATCGCGAATAGCGTCTCACGGATGCGGTCCGTCGCCGGTCGCGTCGCGCCACCGCGCGGGGCCTCGAGCGTGCGTCCCTTCGCGATCCCGGCGATGACTCTCACGCGAGGAATCCACGAAGGTGTACGCGAAGCGGCTCGGGGCGCTCCCAGAACGGCTCGTGACCGACGTCCTCGAGCAGGACGAAGCGCGCGCCTGGGATCAGCTCGGCAACCTGACGAGCGGCCCACGCCGGTCGCGGATCGCCTGCTCCGTGCAGCACGAGCGTGGGCACGCGGATGGCGCGTGTCCTCTCGGGCAAGACGCCGGAGCCGACCAGCTGCACCCAATCCGCATTCAGTCGCGCGTTCACCCGCCGGTTCGGTGGGTATGCGAAGAACGGCCGCGGGACGAGCGAGAAACGCGAGGCGTCGACGAAGTCCGGCTTCATCTGGTATTCGGCGAGCTCGGTCTCAAGCGCGGGGTCGGGATCGCCGCTCGTGATCCGGCGCTCGAGCTCATCCGACCGCGAGCGTTCCTGCTCGGTCAGTCGCTCCCGCCGAACGCGGCGGTACTCGGGGATCCAGTCTTCGGTGATGCCCACACCCGACAGGTACGCGAGCTTGGTCACGTGCTCCGGGTGCGCCATCGTGTACAGCAGACCGAGCGCGGCTCCCCACGAATGGCCGACCAGCGCCCAGCGCTCGTGACGCCAGGCGACGCGCAGCGCCTCGATGTCGGCGATGAGCGCCGGGATGTCGATCGGCTCGACCTCAACGCTGCGACCGCAGCCACGCTGCTCGTAGCGGTGAACGGTCGCGATGTCATCGAGCATGTCGGCCACCGGCCAGAGGTAATCACAGATGCCGGGACCGCCGTGGAGCAACAGGATGGGCCGTCCCTCGCCGCGCGTCGCGGTCCACAGTGTGGCCCCGTTGACGGCCAGGAGCGCCTCGACGTCAGGCAAGCGCGTAGCGGCGCCAGAGATCCGCGACCGCTTGCTCGAGCGACGCATGCTCGGGTCGCTCCAGCTGCGGGTCGGAGGCGAGGATGCGGTCCGCCTCGACGGCGGTCTCGTCGATGAGCGCGGGATCGACGTCGGCGAGATCGACGATGCGCAGCTCGTTCTCCTCGCCGCTCTGACGCTTGCCGAGGAACTCGCCCGCGCCGCGGATCTGGAGATCGCGCTTCGCGAGATCGAAGCCGTCGAGCGGAAGGTCCGTCCCGGGCTTCTTCTCGGTCATCGCGGCAAGCCGTTCCGATCCTTCGGCGGCCTCACTCACGAGGATGCAGAACGCGCGCTGGCCGCGGCGTCCGACGCGGCCACGCAGCTGGTGCAGCTGTGCCAGCCCGAAGCGCTCGGCGCCGAGAATGATCATCACCGTCGCGCTCGGGATGTCGATCCCGACCTCCACAACCGTCGTTGCTACGAGGACGTCGATGTCGCGTGCGGCGAAGCGCCGCATGACGTCGTCCCGGTCGCGCGCCGGCATACGCCCGTGCAGGAGTCCGAGGCGCACGCCGGCGAGCTCCTTGGCCTTGAGATCGCGGAACGTCGCCTCGGCGCTCGGGATGTCGTCCTCCGGATCCTCTTCGATGCGCGGCGTCACGACGAAGGCCTGCTCGCCAGCGGCGACGCGCTCGCTGACCCATGGCCAGACCTTCGGCAGCGCCGCATGCGGACGCACCTCGGTCCTGATCTTTTGGGCCCCCGAGGGCAGCTCGCTGAGGATGGAGATGTCGAGGTCGCGGTAGACGGTCTGCGACAGCGTCTGCGGGATCGGTGTGGCCGTTGTCAACAGCAAGTGCGGATCGATCCCTTTCTCGCGGAATGTCGCGCGCTGCCGCACGCCGAAGCGGTGCTGCTCGTCGACGATCGCGAGCCCGAGTCGCCTGAAAGACACGCCCTCCTCGACGAGTGCATGCGTCCCGACGACGACATCGACCTCGCCGGACGCGAGGCCGGCGAGGATCTCCTGCCGAGCGGTACCCGCGACGCTCGACGTCAGCAGCGCGTGCCGCGGGCCGCTCTCGGCGAAGAGCGCGTCGAGCGAACGGTGGTGCTGCTCCGCGAGGAGCTCGGTCGGGGCCATGAGCGCCGCCTGCGAACCGGACGCCACCGCGATGCGCGCGGCAAGCGCCGCGACCACGGTCTTGCCCGAGCCGACGTCGCCGTCGAGCAGGCGCGACATCGGCACGCGCTTCCCCAGGTCCTCCCGGATCTTCTCGAACGCGGCGCGCTGCCCCGCCGTGAGGACGAACGGAAGTGCCGCGATCCAGCGCGCAACCTCTTCATCGCCCGCGCGCAGAGGCAGGGCCTTCGCGTCCTTCGTCCAGCGCGCGCGCCGTTGACCGAGTGCGAGCTGAAGAACCAGAAGCTCGTCGAACGCCAGGCGCCGTCGCGCGCTGAACAGGTCCTTCCATTCCGACGGGAAGTGGACCTCGCGCAGTGCATCCTGGATCGGGACGAGCGAGCGGCGGTTGCGCACCGCCTCCGGCAGCGGATCGGCGACCTCGCGGACGACCGGCGTTCGCTTCGCCCCACCCATCACCGCGGTGTGCAGCCAGCGACGCAGGTGGCCCTCCTTCAGCCCTTCGGTCAGGCGGTACATCGGAACGATGCGGCCGGTGTGTACCGCCTCCGAAGCCGCGTTCTCCATCTTCGGATTCGAGAACTGCAGCGAGCGGCCGAAGAACTTCACCTTGCCCGAAAGCCGCACCAGCTGTCCCTCGGGATAACGCTCCTTGATGAACTGACGGCCGAACCACGTCGCGCGGACGTTCGTAGGGGACCGGTCCCCGGGATCCAACAGCTCGACCTCAGTCATGAGCTGCCCGCGCGCGGTGTGCCGCTGGCCGATGCGGCCGAGGATCGCCTCGACTGTCTGCTCCTGATCCGCGCGCACGCTCTTCAGCGGCGTGAACTTCGAGAAGTCCGCGTATGTCCGCGGTAGATGCCAGAGGAGGTCGCCGACAGTACGGATCTCGATGCGCTCGAGCAGCGTCGCGGAGTCATCCCCGATCCCCGGCAGCGCCGTGACCGGGAGCTCGAGCGACGTCGTCGGTCGCGAGCGTGGACGCGTCTCAGTCGACACGAGGGTCAATGGTGCGGCCTCGGCATACGGCCTGCAGCACGCGTCACTCTCGACGCTCGCAGTCGCGGTGAAGAAGGAGAGGACATGCGTGCTCGACTCTCCGCCAAAGAAAAGCGGTTCATCGATCGCGCGCGGGTGTGTCGGGTCGGCTCGGTCGATCGGCGAGGCGCGACGCATGTCGCGCCGCTCTGCCATGCCTTCGACTCAGACACGCGGACCGCGTACGTCGCCACGGAGGGCGTCACGGCCAAGAACCTGCGCGCCCGACGGCGAGCGTCGCTCGAGTGCGACGACTACTTCGAGGACTGGCGCAGGCTGCGCGGCGTGGTCACGCACGCTCGCGCGCGCGTCGTGCGGGGCGGCGCCGAGCTCGCGCACGCCGTGCGACTGCTGCGGCGCAAGTTCAGGCAGTACCGGGACTACGAGTTCGAGGAAGTCATCGCGCTCCACATCGATGGCGTTACGTCCTGGGGCCTCTGACCGCCTGCTGATGGAGCGGCCAAGACCGCTCCAGAAAGCCGGAGCCGAAGGCGAAGGTCACTCGGCCGCGACGATGAACGGGTAATGCGACTGGCCGCCGTCGATCACCTCGACCTCGGCGCGGGGACAAGCGGCCCGAAGCCTCTGCGCCGCGTGCTGCACGCGCGACGCGTCGACGTCCGCACCCGAGTAGAGGGTGAAGAGCTCGGCGTCGGTGAGGCGCTTCGCTGCGTCCACGAGCACCGTCACTTCGTCCTCGCCGTGCGCGACGACACGTCCATCGAGCAGGGCGATCGCCTCGCCCTCGCGGACGTCCTGGCCGTCCACCGTCGTGGAACGGCTCGCGCGCGTCACCTCGATGCCGTGCGCGCGCTCGGCGACCTCGCGCATCTCTTCGGCGACCTGCGTGGCGTCCTTCGTCGCATCGAACGCCACGAGCGCCGCCATGCCCTGGGCGACCGTGCGCGTTGGGATCACGGTCACCACCACGTCGGCGAGCTTCGCGGCCGACTCCGCCGCGAGGATCACGTTCTTGTCGTTCGGCAGCACCACCACGTGACCTGCATTCGCCTCGCGGATCGCGCCCAGGATCTCCTCTGTGGACGGATTCATCGACGCGCCACCGCGGAGGGGCGTGGCGCCGAGTGAGCGCGCCACAGTGGCGAAACCCGACCCGGGCACGACGGCAACGACGCCGACGGATGTCGCGGGCGCCCGTCGCGGAGGCTCGATGACGATGCCCGTCGCGGCCTCGTGCTGTGCCGTCATCGCGTCGAGGTCCTCGACGACGACGTCGCCCAGCCGGCCCGCGGTCATCCCGATCGCGACGATCTTGTCGGGCTGGAGTGTGTGCACGTGCACCTTCATCACCGATTCATCGCCGACCACCAGCACACAGTCGGCTCCGAACTTCGTCATCTCGGCCCGGACGTCCTCGATCGGACGCGACGGATGCTCCACGAGGAACTGGACGTCGTACGCGCCGGCCCACGACGAGACCTCGCTCGCGACCGCGTGTGCCGGCGCCGTCGGCGACCGGGTCGCCGCGGCGGTCACGGTCGTGATTCGCCCCTCGATCCCGGCGAGCGCGCCATCCAATAGGTACCACAGGCCCTTCGCTCCGGCATCGACGACGCCCGCGGCTTTGTTCACGGGATTCTCGACGCGCGTGCGGGTCACCGCCTCCGCGCCGGCATCCACGACCCGACGAAGCATGGCCACCACGTCGCCGGAATCGTTGGCCGCCGCGTCCTCGACGGCGACGGTGACGGTCAGGATCGTGCCCGGCGCGGGCGCGCTCACGGCGTCGTGCGCATGGCGTCGGGCGAGATTGAGCGCGGCGCGCAGCTCGCGGTTCCCGAAGTCGTCGCCCTTCGCGAGCGCGTCCTTCAGACCGCGCATGATCTGCGAGAGGATCACACCGCTGTTCCCCCGCGCGCCCATGAGCGCCCCGTGGGCCGCCGCGGCGCTGACCGCGGCGAGCGTCGGCTCGGCGGCGCGCGCGTGCTTCAGCGCCGAATGGACGGTATGGACCATGTTGGTGCCGGTGTCGCCGTCGGGCACCGGATAGACGTTGAGCGCGTTGACCTCATCGACCGCGCGCTCGAGACGATCGGCGGCGGCCTCGAGGATGCGCAGCAGGGCGGTGCCGTCACATTGCGTCGCGATGGGCGCGACAGTACCATTGACCTTGATTCCCCCATCTGAGGAGATGCCGCTGATGCCACGCGCCTGCGCGATCTGCGGGAAGACGGCCGCGTTCGGTTCGGCCGTGAGCCACTCGAAGGTGCACACCAAGCGCCGCTTCGACGCGAATCTGCATCTATCGATGGTCGCGGGCGTGAAGCTGCTCATCTGCACGCGCTGCCGCCGGGATCAGACCAAAGACGCGCGCATGGCCAAGAGGCGGGAAAAGGCCAAGGTCCGTTAGACCGCCGCGACCACCGCTTTCCCCTCGGGCACCTTCAACTGACCGCACCCGGCCGCGATGTCCTGCCCCTTGCTGATGCGGAGCGTCGCGGCGATGTCGTGTTCCTGGAGGATCTCCGCGAAGCGCTCCATCCGGCGATCCGGCGGACGCGCGAATCCGCCAGGCCCCTTGTTCACCGGGATCAGGTTCACGTGATAGTCGGAGGTTCGGCCCAGCCGCGCGATGCGCTCCGCGAGCTCCGTCGCATGCGCTCCACTGTCGTTGACACCGGCGAGCAGGACGTATTCGAACGTGACGCGGCGCTTGGTGCGCGCGACGTAGCGCGCCGACGCCGCTAGCACCTCGTCGATGTTCCAACGTCTGTTGAGGGGCACGATCGCGCCGCGGATCGCGTCGTTCGGCGCGTGCAGCGAGACCGCGAGGTTCATCGGTAGGTCGAGCGCGGCGAGCTGATCCATCTGAGGGACCACACCGACGGTCGAGATCGTCACGCGGCGCGGGCTGATGCCGAAGAGCTGCGGATCGATGAGCATCCGGACGGCGGCGACGGTCGCGTCGAAGTTCGCGAGCGGTTCGCCCATCCCCATCGCGACGACGTGGGAGACGCGCTCACCACGCGCGACGAGCTCACGCTGCCAGTGCCGGACCTGATCGACGATCTCGCCGACCGTCAGGTTCCGCACGAGTCCCATCTCGCCCGTGGCGCAGAACGCGCAGGCCATCGGGCAGCCCGCCTGCGTCGAGAAGCACACCGAGTTGCGCGCGCCGTGATGCGGCATGAGCACCGACTCGATGTGGTGGCCGTCCTGCAGCCGCAGGAGCGCCTTGCGCGTCTCGCCGTCGGCGCTCGCGATCTCGGTCTCCGGCTCGACGGCGCTGAAGCGGAACGACCGCGCAAGCAGGTCGCGAAGCGCCTTGGGCAGATCGGTGAGCTCGTCCCAGCTCGCCGCGGTCCCGCGGGCGATGTGCCGCCGGATCTGACGTGCTCGGTACGCCGGCTCCTGCCGGTCGCGCAGCCACGTGAGGAGCGTGCGCTCGGCGACGTCGCTGATCGCGGGGCGTGCGGTGGCCATCGCTACGAGGGTAGTCGTGCGCCTTCGACGTCTCGAAGACCGCGCGCCCAATCGGCACCGGTCATCGTGCGCCTCCCGGCCGGGCGCACCAGATCGAGACGCAGCCAGCCCGCGCCGGCCGCGACGTGCGGCCAATCGTCGTGGATCTCGAGCACACCGTGCTGCGTTGGCGTCCCCCCGGACGCCGAAGCGCCCGCCACGACGAGCCGCTCTCCGCGGAAGCTCGTCCCTGCGCCCGGCTCGGGCGTGACCGCGCGCACCCGGCGGGCGAGCTCCTCCGCGGATCGCGCGAAGTCGAGCTCGCCGTCACGAGACGTCAGCTTCGGCGCCAGCGTCGCGCGCGAGCCGTCCTGGGGGGTGCCACGCAGCTCGCCGGCCACGTAGCGCGGCAGCGCGCGCTCGAGCAGACCCGCACCGAGCGTCGCGAGGCGCGCCGTCAGTTCGCCGGCCGTCTCGGTCTCGCCGATCGGCGTCCGCTCCTGCGCGAGGATCGGGCCCTCGTCGAGCGCCGCCGTTCCCTCCATCAGGCTCACCCCCGTCTCGCGGTCTCCGGCGAGGATCGCGTGGGCGACCGGTGAAGCGCCACGCCAGCGCGGGAGCAACGACGCATGCACGTTCACGGCACGGCCGCTCACGGCCGCGAGCAGCGCGCGAGGGATCCGGTTGCCGTAGGCCGCCCACACCAGGAGCTCCGGCTCCAACCTGGTGATCTCGCCAAGCGCGGGGTCATCGATGCGTGCCGGCTGTAGCACCGGCACGCCGAACGTGAGCGCGCGCTGCTTCACCGCCGGAACGCTGAGGCGGCCGCGGTCGCCGGCGCGGTCGGGCTGCGTGACGACCGCGACGAGCTCGAGCACCCCGCGGTCACAGAGGCGGTCCACCGCTTCGAGCGAAGGAACGGCGAACGCCGGCGTTCCCAGGAACACCGTCCGCGGTTTCAGGACCGCAGCCGCTCCTCCGCGCCCGAGTCCGCCGGCTGGTCCACCTCCACGGGATGCAGGTCATCACGCGAGCGCAGCCGATCCACATAGAGGAAGCCGTTGAGGTGGTCCGTCTCGTGGAGCATGCACTGCGCCCCGAACTCCTCCCCCTCCAGGACGAACTTCTTGCCGGTGATGTCGAGCGCGACGAGCCGCGCCTGCAGCGGTCGCTCGAGCATCCCGTACATGCCGCGCACCGACAGGCAGCCCTCGCTCGTCTCTTCGACCTCGTCGCTGACCCACTCGATCTTCGGCTCGACCGCGACGATGCCTGCCTCGTCAACGTCCATGATCGCGACGCGGAGTGGCACGCCGATCTGCGGCGCCGCGATGCCGATCCCCCGCGCCGCGACCATCGACGCGAACAGCCGCTGCGCGAGAGCCTCGAGATCGCCGCGGTGCATGCGCGGCTTCTTCGCGGGAGCGTGCAGCACCGGATCGCCGATCTGCCGCACCTCGACCGCGTGCGCCGTCAGGAACGCGGGCGCGGACCATTTTGCGCGACGGCTGCGGTCGATCCGCCACGGCGACCCCTTCGCGATGTGCAGGCGCGGCGGCTGCGGTTCCTCCCGGGCGACGCTCTCGCTCATCCGAGCAGTGTCACCGGGTCAACGTCGACCGTCCACTCCGCCGACGGTGGCACGCGGTCGAGGAGCGCGTTCGGTCGTGCGCCGCGCAGCACGAGCTGCATGCGAAATGCTCCGGCGCGCTTCGCGGCGAAGGCCGGCGCCGGACCGAGCACCTCCGCGTCGCCCGCGGCACTCACGCGGAGAGCTTTCGCATAGGCGTCCGCACGTCGCTCGACGGTCTCCGCACGCCTGGCCTGCGTCTGCAGCAGCACGAGCTTGGAGAACGGCGGGTAGCCGAACCGTCTTCGTCCGTCGAGCTCCGCCGCCGCGAACGTCGCGTAGTCGTGGGCCGCGGCCGCGCGGATCGTGTAGTGATCGGGTAGATAGGTCTGGAGGATCCCCCTGCCGCCTGCGGGCCCGCGGCCCGAGCGGCCCAGCACCTGCGTCAGCAGCTGGAACGTCCGCTCGGCCGACGAGAAATCCGGGAGGCTGAGCACCGTGTCGGCGTTGACGACGCCGACCAACGACACACCCGGAAGGTCGAAACCCTTCGCGACCATCTGCGTTCCGACGATGACCTGCGCCCGCCGCGATCGCATCCGCTCGAAGAGCGCCGCGTGTGAGCCCTTCGCGCGCACCGCGTCACGGTCGAGCCGGAGCAATGCCGCCCTCGGAACGGCGGAGCGCACCTCCTCCTCGACCCGCTGCGTGCCGACTCCCAGATGCCGGATCCGCGGACTGCCGCACGCCGGGCACCGGTCGGGCGGCGCGCCGCGACGACCGCAGCGATGGCACACGAGCGTTCCATCGGCGTGATACGCGAACGGGACATCGCAGGCCGGGCAGCTCACGACGTGACCGCAGTCGCGACAGAGCACGACGGTCGCGAAGCCGCGACGGTTGAGATAGAGGATCGCCTGCTCGCCTTTCGCGACGGTGCGCTCGAGCGCGAGGCGCAGGGCACGCGAGAGCGTTCCGTGGTTTCCCGCCTTCAGCTCGAGCCGCAGGTCGACGATCGTCGTCGACGGCAGCGCGAGGTCGCTCACCCGTTCACGCAGCTCGAGCAGCCGGAGTGCTCCCGTCGTCGTCGCGTGATAGGTCGTGACGCGTGGCGTGGCACTGCCGAGGACCACGACCGCGCCGGCGATCCGGCCGAGCGCCAGCGCGGTGTCGACGGCGTGATAGCGCGGCGCGCTCTCCTGTTTATAGGAGGGCTCCTGCTCTTCGTCGACGATGATCAGACCCGGGCGCTGGAGCGGAGCGAACAGCGCGGAGCGCGACCCGACGACCACGTCGGCGGTGCCGTCGAGGACGCGGCGCCACTCGTCGTACCGCTCGCCCGCGGAGAGCGCGGAGTGCAGCAGCGCGACGCGCTCGCCGAAGCGGGCGACGAATCGCGCAACGACCTGCGCCGTCAGCGCGATCTCCGGCACGAGCACGATCACGCCCAGCCCCATCGCGAGCGCGCGCGCCGCGGCACGAAGGTAGACCTCCGTCTTCCCGCTTGCGGTGACGCCGTGCAGCAGGAACGGCGCGCCGGTGCCGAGGCTGGCGAGGATCGTGGTCAGGGCGTCGGCCTGTCCGGCGGTGGCGGTCGCGTCGCGGACGGCGTCGTCCTGGCCGAGCGCGAACTCGCGCGGGATGCGGCGCACACTCCGCGCACCCTCGAGCACGAGTCCGCGTTTGGCGAGCGCGCGCGCGGCGATCGCCGCACCCCCGGCATCCGTGAGATCTGCGGTGCTCACCGCGCCCGCGGCGAGCGCCCGCAGCGTCGCGAGCTGCCGCGCGCCGAGCCGCCGGGATCCCGCGAGCGCCTCCCGTCCCGCGGGCGTGAGCGCGAACACCGGCTCGCGCCGATCGCCACGCGCGGTCGGCAGGCCGCTGCGGGCGCGGCCGGCGAGCGCGGGCGGAAGCATGGCGCGCACCGCGTCGGCGACGCCGCAGCGATACTCGGCCGCGATCCACGCCGCGAGCGCGAGCTGATGAGCACGCAGCAACGGGAGCGGATGCACGAGCGCGTCGATCGCGCGGAGCGTCCCCTCGTACGGCGTATCGGGCCGCACGACGACTCCCGCGACGGAGCGTGGGCCGAACCCGACACGGACGAGGTGGCCCGGCTCGAGCGCCAGACCGTTGGGCACGCCGTACGTGAAGGTGCGCGCCGGGCCGCGCAGCCCGGCGAAGACCGCGACCTCGGCGGTTCGTGCGGTCACAACTCGTAATGCCGGGGGCGTTTCGCCTCCTTGCGGATGATCTCGGCGATCTGATCCACGGTCTCGTCGATCTTGCCGTCCTCGTTCACGACGACGTAGTCGTACTCGGGCGCGGCCGCCATCTCGATCTCTGCGTTCCGCAGGCGGACCTCGCGCTGCTCCGGCGTCTCCGTGCCTCGGATGTCGAGCCGATGCTTCAGCGTTTCGACCGACGGCGGCATGATGAAGATGGTCAGCGCCTCCGGCAGCTGCGATTTGATCTTCCGCATGCCCTGCGGATCGGGCTTGACGATCACGATCTTGTGATCGCGCAGGGTGTCCCCCAGCACGTCGCGCCGCACGCCCTTGAACTCGCCGTGCACCATCGACCACTCGAGGAAGTTCGCTTCCTCGATCTCCTCGCGGAACTTCTCCGGCGAATAGAAGTAGTAGTGCTTGCCGTGGACCTCGCCGGGCCGTGGCTTGCGGCTGGTCGCGGTCACGTAGACGACCGCGTCGTCCAGCTTCTTCACCAGCCGCTCGAGCACGACGTCCTTCCCCGCCCCCGACGGCGCCGAGATGATGACGAGCAGCCCCTTGCCGTCGACGCTCACGACACGTCCGCGAACAGGGCCGAACGCGTGACCGGCGTGCCAAGCCTCTCCAGGTACGCGACGAGATCGGGCGCGAGTGGAGCGGTGAAGGTGCGCTCGCCGGCGTGCGGCAGGCGCACGGTGAGCCGCCACGCGTGGAGGAACTGCCGCGCGAGTTCACTCGTGTCGCCGCGCCGTCCGTACACCGGGTCGCCAACGATAGGGAAATGCGCGTACGCGAGATGCACGCGGATCTGGTGCGTCCGCCCGGTGACCGGCTCGACGTGTAGGAGCGCGGTGCGATCGTTCCCACCGCCCCAGGCGGCGATGCGCTCGAAGCGAGTGACCGCCTCGCGGCCACCGGCGCGGACGACCATGCGCCGCCGGTCCTCGGCATCGCGGAGAAGCGGCGCCTCGACGACGGTCGGGCTGTCGCCCGGGTCGCCCCACACCAGGGCCAGGTACTCCTTGGCGAACCGCTTCGCCTGCAGCTGGCGGCCCAGCGCGAGCTGGGCGACGTCCGTCTTCGCGACCACCATGACCCCGCTGGTGTCCTTATCCAGGCGGTGCACGATCCCCGGTCGGCCGCTCTCGCGCCCGGTCGTCGACGCGATGCGGCCGAGCATCGCATTCACCAGCGTGCCCGTCTTGTGACCATGGGCAGGATGGACGACCAGGCCCGCGGGCTTGTTCACGACGACGACGTCCTCGTCCTCGTAGAGGACATCGACCGCGATCTCCTCGGCCCGGAGCATGACGTCCGGCTCCGCCGACGGGACGTCCACGACGAGCTCCTGTCCCTCGCGAACCTTGTACGCCGGCTCGACCGCGGTGCCATCGACACGGACGCGCCCGTCGCGCGCGAGGCGCTGGACCGCGCTCCGTGAGAGAAGGCTGTGGTCTGCCAGGAACTTGTCGACGCGCTGACCGCCGGCATCGACGCGGAGCGTGATCGTCTCGGTCATGCCGCCCGCGCGGTCGTTCTCCGCTCCTCCTGCCACAGCAGCACCGTGACGAAGAGGATGCCGAGGACGATCGATGAGTCGGCGACGTTGAAGGCCCAAAAACGGACGCCGTTCGGGATGCCGACGTCGACGAAGTCCACGACGTAGCCCTGCGTGATGCGGTCGAGGAGGTTCCCGAACGCTCCACCGAGTTGCATACCGAGCGTCGCGGTGACCAGCGGTGAAGAGTTCGCGAATTGGCGGTAGTAGTAGACGATCGCGAGGACCGCAAGCACGGACAGCACCGAGAGGAGTGTCGTGCGCTCCGGCAGGAGGCCGAAGGCGGCGCCGGTGTTCTGCGTGTGCACGATGCGAACGTAGTCCCCGACGACCTGCCGTCCTTCGTGCAGCGGGATGTTCTGCTCGATCCAGATCTTCGTCATGCGATCGAGAGCGAAGACGAGGACGGCGATGCCCGCGACCAGCGCGAGGCGTCTAGGGGACATGGAGAAATGCTAGGCGGGAAGCGCGCGGTCGTCGCTAGGTGACCATCCCGCCGTCGACGACGATGACCTGGCCCGTGATGTACGCCGCCTCGTCCGAGGCGAGGTACGCGATGGCGCCGGCCACGTCCTCGACCGTGCCGAAACGCCCGAGCGGGATCTGCCTCAGGATCGTCTCCTCCATCTGCTTCAGTAGGTCCCTCGTCAGGTCTGTCGGGACGAACCCTGGGGCCACCGCGTTGCAGGTGATATTGCGGCTCGCCATCTCGCGAGCGACCGTCTTGGTGAAACCGATGAGGCCCGCCTTCGCCGCGGAATAGTTCGCCTGACCGGCGTTCCCGGCGATGCCCGACACGGATGACACGTTCACGATCCGGCCGCCACGCTGCTTCATCATCGGCCGCATGGCGGCCTTGGTGACGAGGAACGCGCCGCGCAGGTTGAGGTCGAGCACGGCATCCCACTCCTCGGCGCTCATGCGGATCAAGAGGTTGTCGCGCGTCACGCCCGCGTTGTTCACGAGGATGTCGAGCCGTCCATCGCCGAAAGCCAAGGCTTCCTTCACTACGCGCTCGGCGTCGGCGTCGACGGAGACGTCACCCTGGATCAGTGTCGCGGACGATCCCGCCTCCTCGACCATGCGCTTCGCCTCTGCGGCCGCCTCGGCGTTGCCCTTGTAGTTGATCGCGATCTTCGCTCCGTCGCGCGCCAGCCTGACGGCGGTCGCCCGACCGATGCCGCGGGCGGCGCCGGTGATGAGCGCGGTCTTCCCCGCAAGCGAGCTCACGAAGGCGATGATGCACGGCCTGGCCAAAGGGGGCAGCGGTCCCGCTGACGGAGGCCCGCGCGCGAGGGATCCACCTGCGCCCGTGCCAGTTCGAGCCGAGTGCGCGTCCGATAATTTGCTGGTGATGATTCGGGTGCTCAGCGCGCTGGCTGTCGTCGTCTCGGTGCTCACTTGGTCATCGCAGGCGATCGCGTTGACGCCGCGGGTGGCGCTCTGCGGTCGCGTCACCTCGTTCATTCCGTCGGGCTCCCCGTCCGGCGACGACATCGTGAGGCTCGGAACGCAGGAGCCTCGTCATCTCAGCCTCGGAGGTGTCAGGCCTCGACTCGGGGAGGAGATCTGCATCTGGGGGATCGACGTCGTGAACGTCAATCCGCCGGCCCCGGACCCGGCGCCAAAGGGCATCGTTGGATACCGGATCGCGCCGATCGCCTTCATCGGATGCGCCGATCTGATCGTCGGAGCAAGCGCGATCTTCAACATGCCCGGCGAGGCCACGTCGGCGGTTCCCAACGGAGCGTTCATCAGTGTCCCGTTGCTCGCGCCCGCGGGCGATGGATGCGCGCGCTTGGCCGTCGACGCGCAGGGCAACCCTGTCGCCGCCGTCATCCCTCGCGCTGCGAATGCCTCGCTGAGCGCCGTGGCCCCCGCCTCGCGTCCAACTCCTGCCGCGCTCCCCGGCACCAGCGCGGGGTTCGATGGCTACGCTCTCGCGATCGGCATCGCCTTTGGGCTGATCGTGATCGCGCTGATCGTCAGCAGGGCGATCACGGAAAACGGTCGAGCACGGAGCTCGTAGCCCCCCACGCTCCAGTCCCTAAGCGCGGGCGAACTACGACTTCGCGAAGATCAATGACGCGTTGTGTCCGCCGAAGCCCATCGAGTTGGAAAGGGCGGTGGTGATGGCTTTCGCCCGCGCGGTGTTGGGCACGTAGTCGAGGTCAAGACCGGGGTCGACCGTGGTGTAGTT